>Ga0164296_1001499_pt1 | contig 24685 bp, 18 predicted proteins | sample GEODES057metaG_FD_113533 | JGI IMG/M metagenome (GOLD analysis project Ga0164296, IMG submission 113533) | Dystrophic lake water microbial communities from Trout Bog Lake, Wisconsin, USA - GEODES057 metaG | ecosystem: Environmental > Aquatic > Freshwater > Lake | place: USA: Trout Bog Lake...
TCATCTTCATCATCATCTTCATCTTTACCATCATCATCGTCATCATCATCAGATGAAACTATATCTGACTTTGCTTTGCCATCATCAGACGAAACCATATCAGAAAAGGAGGATACAGAAAATGAACTATATCCAACTCTAGACGATCCTAAATTCAGTGCTAAAATTGCTCAAAGAAAAGAATTCGCTGATACAAAATATGATGGTGTCATAAAGGATATTAGAGAACAATCCAATCGTCTCTGTAATGCTCCTTTCGAACTTTTACCTCACCAACTATTTGTCCGTAATTTTCTTTCTTTTCAGACACCTTATAATAGTCTTTTGTTATATCATGGTTTAGGTTCTGGTAAAACATGTAGCGCCATTGGAATTGCAGAAGAAATGCGTGGCTATATGAAACAAATGGGAATCACAAAGAGAATTATTATTGTAGCTTCGCCAAATGTTCAAGACAATTTCCGGCTACAACTATTTGATGAACGCCGATTAGAACAATTACCTGATGGAACATGGAATCTTAATACTTGTATTGGTAATTCTCTTTTGAATGAAATAAATCCTACAAATTTACAAGGATTGACACGTGATAAAATAGTTTCACAAATTCGCTCACTTATTAATAATTATTATGTCTTTATGGGAAATAAAGGCGAATTTGCCAATTATATTCGCAAAGCCATTTCTGTTCCCACTGATGCCGGATATACACCAGCCGAAGCCGCAGCTTTAAGAGACCGCAAAATAAAAGCTCATTTCAATAACCGTCTAGTTATTTTAGATGAAATCCATAATATCCGTATTAGTGATGCTAATAAAACCAAAATGACATCGATGTTATTAAACGAAATCGCCAAAAAAAGCGATAATATGCGTTTGTTATTATTATCAGCAACACCTATGTATAACTCTTATAATGAAATCATATGGCTAGCAAATCTATTAAATGCAAATGACAAAAGACCAGCTGTTCGTGTAGAAGATGTTTTTCAATCCAACGGTCATTGGGTAAAAGGCCCGAATGGACAAGAAATAGGAAAGGAAATTTTAATCAGAAAGATAACAGGATATATTTCCTATGTTCGAGGAGAGAACCCATACGTATTTCCCTATAGGATTTACCCGGAGATATTCGATCCTAGTAGGGTCTTTGGACCCGTCTATCCTAAAAGACAAATGAATCAATCGCCTATTTCCGAGGGCCTTCAATTCATTCCAGTATATAAAAATACTATTGGCGAATATCAAGAAAGAGGATATCAGGCAATTATTGATTATTTAGGATTAAAATCGACAACTATGGTTGATAAGAATGGAAAGGAAAGAGCTATGCCGACTTTTGAGAACATGGAGAGTTTCGGATATACCCTTTTAATGGCACCATTAGAAGCCCTTATCATTACTTATCCTAATCCAACTTTGGATAAAAAGAAAGGACCCACTTCCGAAAATAGTCAAAAAGAAATGATTAAAGGGATGATTGGCAAAACCGGACTTTCAAACATTGTTAAATTTTCGAGAACCGAAAAACCCATCCCTAAAAGATTTGATTATGAATACAAACCAAAAATGAAGGATATCTATGGTGAAATTTTCAGTCCCGAACATATCGGCAAGTTCAGTGCCAAAATAGCAAATATTTGTGATTTAATTCGAAGGCCTTCTAGTGGTATTATTCTTATTTATTCGCAATTCATAGATGGAGGACTTGTTCCTATGGCTTTAGCATTAGAATCTATGGGGTTCTCTCGATATGCTTCTACACCAGAGCATAATAGGAATTTATTTAAGACTTCGGCTACGACGATGAAAAAAACAGGTAATAGATATGTAATGATTACAGGTGAAAAGGATTTTTCTCAAAATAATAACGAAGACCTTAAATATGTCACAAATAAGTCAAATTCTGATGGTTCCCAAGTAAAAGTTGTATTGATTTCAATGGCCGCTTCTGAAGGTCTTGATTTCAAAAATATTAGGCAAGTGCATATATTGGAACCATGGTATAATATGAACCGTATCGAACAAATTATCGGTCGCGGTGTAAGAAATCTCAGTCATTGTGACCTGGAATTCGAAGACCGAAACGTCGAGATTTATTTACACGGAACAGCATTGACAAATGGTGAAGAAGAAGCCGCCGATATGTATGTTTATCGAAGTGCTGAGAAGAAAGCGATTCAAATAGGCCGTGTAACACGTGTCATAAAGGAAAATGCAGTGGATTGTTTATTGAATGTGGGTCAGACGAATTTTACGGAAGAGAAATTATTGAAAGAAGTCGCTAATCAATCGATTGCTATTCGATTATCTTCAAGGGGCGATGAATTAGTTCCTTTTAGAGTGGGCGATAAACCCAGAACTGAAGTGTGTGATTATATGGCAGATTGCGATTTTAAATGTAGAGCAAAACCTATTCGGGGTGTCATAAAGAATACATATGATGAGAACTTTGTTAAGAATAATTCGGTTGTGATTATGAAGAAAATCCGGGATTTGTTTATGGAACGAACTGTTTATCGACGCGACCATTTGATTGCCGCGATTAATTTTATTAAGAAATATCCAATAGAACATATTTATTATGCATTAACCAGATTTGTAAATAATAAAACAGAAGGACTTATTGATAAATATGGGCGTTCAGGATATCTTATTTCTAGAGGAGAATATTATGCTTTTCAACCAAGTGAAATTATGGATGAACATATTTCGACATTTGAGAGAACTGTTCCAGTAGATTATAAACCCGTTTCTATTCGACTCGAATTACCGAAAGAAATTCGTCCTTCTCTTCAAGAAGAAGAAGGAGAAGGAGAAAGAGAAGGAGAAGAACGAAAAGAAAATGATGAAGGAAATAGAGAACAAAGACATTTTATCGCGAAAAAATCTTCATTCGAAAGCATTATGGCTCAAATTCGCTCAGTAGTTCAGAAGATGGTCAAAAAGGATTTATCGGTTAAGGCTACCGATAGCGATTGGTATAATCATGCGAATCGAATAGTTCCTGAATTGCTAACTGTTCATGGTATGAAAAGTGATCTAGTGAATAAATATATTATTTTCCATTTTTTGGATAAATTATCTCTTCCTGATAAATTGGTTTTGGTAGAACGACTATTTAATGGGGCTGCCAAAGGTAAGTCAAACGCATATGAAACGATTGTTCGTATTTATTTCGAAGACCTTTTACTAGAGACAGAAGAAGATGGTGAGAACAGAATGGCTATTGTCTTGGCCGATGGTGATACTAACCAATTATTTTCTTTAAGACTATCGGGGGAATGGGGGCCAGCTGAATATACAGATGAGCAATTATTCGCCAGTATTAGAAAAGAAAAATTAGTTGTCCCTTTATCAAAAATAAATAAAACCGAAATAGGATTTATATCACCATTTAAAGGTAAAGAAATGGTCTTTAAGACAAAAGATATGACACAGAAAAGGAATAATAAGGGGGCCAAATGCACAGATTCTTCGAAAGTGGCTATTGCTAATAAATTAGGAGCTATTCTAGGAGAACCTACGATGTATCAATCTACGAATATTGAACGTCCTGAACTTTGTGTTCTCTTAGAATTAGTTATGAGATGGAAAACAGAAGCAACTCCCATTGTCTATTTTTTCGGTCCCGAACGTTCAAACGAAATGAATTTGATGAATCTACGTTTCTGATATCACTCGGTTAGTCATAAAGGTGATATATAAAATTGATATAAATATATGTTTATATATTATACATTATACCATGAGACGCCAACAAAAAAGAGATTTAAAGGATAGAACACGCGATAAGGGCGAAAATATACAAATATATGACCCATATATTCCATCTGTTCTCTCTATGAAAGTTGTATTACCTATTGTAGAAGTCGGTGGAAATATTAAACAAAATTTAGAACGCATGATTGTTTCCAAAACAGAAGGAAAATGTATTGTTGAAGGATTTGTTCGCCCCGATTCCGTTCATATATTAACATATTCTTCAGGCAAGGTAATGGGTGGATATGTTGAGTTTATGACTACATATGAATGTATGATTTGCCATCCGGTGGATGGTATGCTGGTTAAATGTGTTTGTAGCACTATTACAAAAGCAGGTATTCATGCAGAAGTAGTTGATAACAAGGGAAACACTCCTATTACAGTTTTTATGGCTCGTGACCATCATATGACAGACCATCTTTTTGAAAAGGCTTATGAGAACGCAAAGTTGGTTGTAAGTATTATCGGGGTTCGTTTTGAATTAAACGATGCCTCTATTTGTTGTATTGGAAAACTCAAAGAAATTGAATAAAAATAGATGAGAACATCTATCAATAAAAAACAACATAAACCCATTTTTTTATCTCTATGAAAATGGATTTAGAAGAACTCAAACGAATTATCGAAGGACTTAATAAACAACAACATATAGAAGTTTTAAAAATTATTCATGAAACTTCTCCAGCAACGATTAATGAGAACAAGAGTGGTATATATGTTAATATGGCATTTTTGGAACCCAAAACAATCGACCGATTGAGAACTTTTATTGATTATATTCAAGACCAAGAAAATATGTTAAAACCTTTAGAGTCACAAAAAGAAGATTTCAAGAATACCTTTTTTATTGAAAAAGAAATTGGTAAAATGTCATCTATGAGATAATAAAATTGATATAAAGATTTAATATTATTATATTACATCATCATAAAAATGTCTTATACGATAATTAATCAGCGCATACTTGGGATTAAGTTATTTGAACATCCCACTGATGTTCTACGATTAGCACCTTTCTTTTATAAAGAAGAACCTCTTATAGAAGTTCCGGATGTTAAAAAAATAGAAATTCTTGAAACCCCGAAAGAAAGAATAGAAGAAAAGGTAAAAGAAAAACCAAAGGAAAGAATAGAAGAAAAGGTAAAAGAAAGAATAGAAGAAAAACCAAAAGAAACTGTCATAAAGAATCAATCATCGAAGAAATATCGACTACCACCAGATACTCTTTTCTGGAGTATTTTTATTTCGGTTTATGGAGAGCTTGAATATAAAATGATTGGAACTAAATTCGCCAATAGAGAATTAGAAGAGAAAAACAATATCAGATTAGCCTTTAAGACAACCCCGAAGGCACTTCAGACCACCAATCAAAAAGTAACGTTAGGAAATATACAAGAAATGATGTCGGAATACATGACTGGTGGGAAGACAACCTTATTAGGAGTGATTGGATTGGCCGTTTTTTATAAAGTCCCGATTTATTTATTTGATGATGTCAAAAAGATATATCTCGCTTATATTCCTCAAAATGTGGAACGAGACCCTTGTATATTACACAAAGTCGGTCGGACATATGAGTTATATGATGGAGTGGATACACTTGATAAGCTTTGTGAAAACTCATTCAGTTTAGAAAGTTATCAACGGCCACTTCGTGCTATTTCTACATATAAGCGTGCTGAATTGGATAATATTGCACGTTCTAATGGAATTGATGTTTGTGACAAATCAAAGGATGAAGTATATAGAACATTGAGCGAACGTCTTGTATGGGTTTTGTAATGGACAAACGTTATATAAAATTGATACGTATTTGGAGTAAAAAATAATATATACACACAGTATATATTATTCATAATGTCATCCCATGAAGAAAAATCAAAAGACGCTGAAAACAAGGATACTCAAGAGAAACCTCTTGACCCTCGGCTATTAGATAATGAAAAAATGAAAGAAGCCAGAGAAGCGTTCAAAGCACGTCTTACCCAATATTTAGGTCAAGGTATGCCAAATTATCGTGTCGATCATAAACAAAATGAATTCGAGATTAGATTTGGCACCAATACTTCTAGTGGGCGACCTCTGTCAAAAATAGATTATGACAATGTGGTAAAGCAATTGCTTAAAAATGGATTTACAACAGATTTACCGAATGGTCATCACTATTTGCGTATCAATTATCAAGACCAACTTACTGACCAACGTAAGATGTCAAATGTCCGTGCTGAATTAGTAGGAATAGATATGATACAAGAATATTGCCAGACCAATAGCATACAATCCCTTTTGGACAAACCATGGAATCACTACAATAAAATCCAATTTACGAAAAAGAATTCGACACAAGACCAAGAGGGTAATTATCAGAGACCTATCGATTTATTTGATATGAATTTCCGGGTTTCTTACCAATTAGAGCAGACATATCATTCCGGCACACCTTTTGTCAAACAGGTTGTTCAAACTTGGGCTGACCGTAAAAAGACATTTCGTCTCATGAATCGTGTCAGGTTCTCTCATCCTGACCTTCCCATCTTCGCTGATATTAGTATTGTTCGTTCTTCTAAAAAATTCTCTAGTGGTAAAGGACAACGAGGCGGTCTAGACGGTGGAGCAGATAGTTCTTTCAGAAGACCTGCATCAAATGTCCAAATCCCTACTTATACTATTCAAGAATCTGGTGTCATGGACGCGGCAGAAACCTATGAAATAGAACTCGAACTCGATAATAGTCGTGTTGGAACTGGCAAGAAATATGGAACAGTCGATGAAGTTATGGACGCTCTTCGAACTGCTATTCGAATTATTCTTTGTGGTATTCAACAGTGTTTTTATCCGATTTCTTTCACAGAACGCGATGAAGTCCTAAACGGATATATGCAACTCATCCGCGGTGAAAAGGATTATGAATACAAAAAGATAAATTTCAATGCCCGTGAAGAATTTTCTCGTAATTTCATATTTATTGGTCCAGGTTCTGTAACTCTTCAACGAGATAATATACTACCTAAAAAAGAAGGTTCGTTACTCGTAAATGTCTTGGAAAATTATACTGTTACTGACAAAGCAGACGGAGAACGCAAACTGTTATTTATAAATAAAGATGGCCGTATTTATTTAATCGATAACCGTTTCAATGTCCAATTCACTGGAATGAAAACTGAAGAAAAAACAGTATTTAACAGTTTATTGGATGGCGAATTAGTCAAATTCGACAAATTAGGCAATCCTATGAATTTATATGCGGCATTTGATGTCTATTATGTCGCTGGTCGGTCATTCCGTGATAAACCCTTCTGTTATAGTCAAATAGAAGATAATGAAGAGGGGTCTAAAGACCATAACTATAGACTTCCTGTTTTAAACCAACTCGTTTCTATTTTGAAACCTTCCTCGATTGTCGGTGAAAAACCCATTAAAATTTGGAAACAAATAAAAGACAAACACGGCAATCCCGCTTGGTTTCATGCCAAATCTGGACAAATTTTAAAAGAAAAACCCAATATCGAATATTCTTGCAGATTGGTTATTCAGTGCAAACGTTTTGAACTCGTTTCAGAAAGCAAATCCATTTTCGATTGTTGTTCGAAAATAATGAAAGACACTGCCGATGGGTTATATCCATATCATACAGATGGTATGATCTTTACTCCATCCAATCTTGCCGTAGGTGCCACTTCTGTAGGAGAACCAAGTCCATTGAATGGAGCTACTTGGGACTATTCTTTAAAATGGAAACCTGCTGAACAAAATACAGTAGATTTCTTAGTCACTGTTCGAACTGATTCCACCGGAAAAGACGAAATTACTCATATTTATAAAGAAGGAGTTAATAATACCGGTGCCACTGCTATTGACCAATACAAAACTCTCGAGTTGATGTGCGGATACAATGAAAAAACCGATGGATTTATGAACCCCTATCAAGACATGCTCGATGGTATCCTACCTTCCTCCAAAGAAAATGACAAAAGATATCGTGCTGAATTGTTTCGACCGACTGACCCATATGATGCAAATGCGTATGTCACAAAGATAAAATTACATGATGGTGGTATTATGGTCTCCGAAGAAGGCGAATATTTCGAAGGATTAAATATTGTCGAATTCCGTTATGATATGTCTAGACCTGCTGATAGTCGTTGGGTTCCTTTGCGTGTGCGAACTGACAAAACACAACAATTACGTAATGGCGAGAAACAGTTTGGTAATGCTTATCGGGTTGCTAATTCGAATTGGAAATCTATTCATTATCCTGTTACTGAAGAAATGATTACTACTGGTGTAGGCATTCCCGATATTGTCGATGAAGGTGTTTATTACAAGGGTAATCAGGCAAACAATACGCAGGGGTTGCGCGATTTCCATAATCTGTTTGTCAAAAAGGCACTTATCATGGGGGTTGGTCGTCGCGGAGACACGCTCATTGATTATGCTGTTGGAATGGGAGGCGATTTACCCAAATGGACCGCCGCTCGTCTTTCATTTGTCTTTGGTATTGATGTCAGCCATGCCAATATTCATAATAATAAAAGGGGTGCTTGTGCTAGGTTCTTGAATGTCCGTCGCGATAATTCGGCTGTTCCTGCCTGTCTATTTACTGTTGGTAATAGTGCGCTCAATATTCGCGGGTTAGCAGCTTTCCCAGGTGATACAAATAGCAAAGATAAGAGAGTTGCCAATGCTGTTTTCGGTAAGGGTCCTAAAGACCCTACTATCATTGGTAAAGCAGTTGTAGAGCAATATGGAGTAGGCGAAGTTGGTTTTCAGATTAGTTCTTGTCAATTCGCTCTTCATTATTTCTTTGAGAACAAAATTGCTTTTCACGGTTTTTTGAGAAATTTGGCGGAATGCACTCGTGACCAAGGTTATTTCATTGGAACTTGTTATGATGGCAAATCCGTCTTTAAGATGCTAAATAAAAAGAAGGATGGCGAATCGGTTGTGTTCTCAACAACAGACCGAGACGGCTATAAACAAAGGATTTGCGAAATTGTCAAAAAGTATAATGATACTGGGTTTCCAGATGATGACACTTCTCTCGGATATCGTATTGATGTGTATCAAGAGAGTATTAATCAGTTTGCCACCGAATATTTGGTTAATTTTGCGTTTTTCGTAGAAATGATGGACAATTATGGATTCAAATTGATCACCAGAGATGAAGCACGACAAATGGGATTACCCAATTCTACTGGATTATTCTCGGAATTATATGATGACATGAAAGCAGAAATTAGGCGCAAACCCGAAGTTGAATATGATTATAAAGATGCACCCTTTATGACAACAGCAGAGCAATCCGTTAGCTTTCTCAATCGCTATTTCGTATTTAGGAAAGTGTTGTCAGTAGATGCCGCGAAGAAAGAGAAATTGTTCTTACAGGGTTCTGACATTGGCTCTTCATCCAATGGAGTTACAGATGATTTAGAAGCAGAAGTCGATAAAGCCTTGAGGAAGAGACCGGCTCATAGAGGCGAAATCAAAAAGACGAAAATACGCGTTCGTCTTCAAAAACCGGCTTCGGACCTATTTTCAGAAGTTGCTGGTTTAGAAGAGCCTGATGTCAAAAAGACAAAAATAGATGAAGAATAATATCATTGGTTATTGTATATGACTGACACTATTCAAGGACAAGTTAAAATAGCCCCAGATGTATATTTCGGTATTGCTAAAGAATTTTTTGGTGATGATAATTACACTGACCCTAAAAAAAAGGTTACTATTTATACAAGTGATAAAACCGACAAAAAACATATTGTAGGGATTGTTAAACCATATCCTAAACAAAAAGAACCAGAATTATTAATAGAAACTAACAAAAATAATTATCCGTTAGTAATGAAATTAAGTCAAGTCTATGAAAAATATCCTATTATACAAGTAGAATATAGAAATTCCGCTTGGAGAAGGGGTGGAAAGACCCGCCGCACAAGAGGAAATAAAAAAGCCAACAGAAAGACACGTCGTCGTAGTCGTTCATAAATATTTGAGAACATTCTATAAAAATCATATAGAATGTTCATACGTAATATATCATATGCGTTTTTTTGTGTGGATACCATTACTAATATCATTCATTTCAGCAGATAGTTTTTTTACTAGACCTGTTGTTATATGCCATAATCAGTGGAAATCCATGCTACCACCGATGAGACCGATGAGATTATTTGAATCTCGAAAATATCCTTTTTCACAGAAATATTTTGAAAGATATATTAAAAGATTAAATTCGAAAAATATTACTGACCAGTCTGATGCCATGTTTGGTGATAATGAACCTTTTAGAATAGATGAACCAGAAGATATCAAAAATTCTTCATTACCACGTGTAAGGATTATCATAAATAAAAATATTTTGGCCCCTTTTTTAGAAGGTGTGAATGGTTTTGAGAACTTACCTGGGAATAATGGAGATGATGACAGCGAACCTGATTACACATATGAATCTTATAAAAGAAAAAAGAAGGGTCCTAAAAAATCCGATCATTTTGAATTAGTAGAGAACTCTGGTGTTGATTTCAATTCGGTTGGTGGCTATGATGTCATAAAGAATGAATTGCGACAATGTATTGATTTATTGAAAAACTACACCAAATATTCCAGGTTCAATGTGAGAACCCCAAAGGGACTTATTTTAGAAGGCCTTCCTGGAAATGGTAAGACGCTTATAGCTAAGGCATTAGCGGGGGAAGCTGGAACGAATTTTATTGCTGTTAGTGGCGCTGAATTTCAAGACAAATATGTGGGAGTGGGTTCAGGCAAAATTCGAGAACTTTTTAAGTTGGCAACAGAGAACATACCATGTGTTATTTTTATTGATGAAATTGATGCTCTCGGACGTGCAAGAAGTCGTGATGGAGAACAGTCCTCAGCAGAACGCGACAATACCTTAAATGAACTTCTTGTTGCATTAGATGGGTTCAAAAATACTAGTGGAATCTTTGTTATTGGAGCTACAAATCGAGCGGACTTATTAGACCCGGCTCTTCTTAGACCAGGTCGTATCGATAAACGTATTTTTATAGCAAATCCAGATGAAAAAACAAGAGAAGCCATTATTAAAATTCATTCTTTGGGAAAACCAAGAGAATCCACAATTGCTCTTTCTGAATTAGTAGATATCTCTGTAGGATTTTCTGGAGCACAAATCGAGAACTTATTGAATGAAGCCATGTTGAATGCTTTAAGAGAGAATCGTGAAGAATTTAGTCGCGCAGATTTAGAAGTGGTTTGTAATAAAATGTTAGTAGGATGGCAACCAACCGAACACGAATTCACAAATGATATTATTGACCATATTGCGATTCATGAAATGGGTCATGCTATAGTGGGTCTTTTATCAAAACATCATTCGAAAGTCACAAAGGTAATTATTAATCTATCGGCTCCTTCGTCGCCTGGATATACGGTTTTTGAGCATTCGAAAACAAATATTTATACTCGTGAAGCCCTTTTTGAACATCTTATGATTTTATTGGGTGGCCGAATTGCAGAAGAACAATTCTGGGGAATTTCAGTTACTACAGGGGCAATAAATGATTTCGAAGAAGTTCTCAAGTTGGCTCATAAAATGATTACTTATTATGGAATGGGAGAACATATTGTTTATCCGAATGATAGTGAGAAGTATAAAGAAATTGTTGATGATGAAATATCTGAATTGATTAAAGATGCATACAAGTTCTCGAAATTTATTATTGAAAGGTCTAAAGATTTCATTTTTGAAAGTGCCGAACTTTTGAAAGAGAAAAAAACAATCAAAATAGAAGAACTCACTGAATTATTAAACACGAAATATTGTTATTTATTGGATTTGAAGATAGGATAAATCTTCACCGGTATAAATAATATAAATAATATTATTTATAAATAATATTATCATGGTGAATATTGTAGTAGCAAAATATAAAGAAGATGTAGAATGGACAAAAGGGGTAAATCATAAAATAACTATTTATGACAAAAGTGATAATCCAGTAGAAGGGTCTATTAAATTAAAAAATGTAGGAAGAGAAGGTGAAACCTTTTTATATCATATTGTAAATAATTACCATAACTTGGATGATGTAACTGTTTTTCTACAAGGAAATCCATTCGAACATCTTCAAATATTGGTAGGATGGAGAGCACAACTAACGCCCGAAGAGATCAAAACAGTAATTCATAAAATGAATACTGAAATTAATGATAAATGTGCCTTTACAACATTTTATCAAGTATTGTATAACGACCCAAATAATCCGAATAATCCATATGATACAGTTCAAAAATTAACATGCGATGCCTGTCTCAAGTATTACGGTGAAAATTTTTCGAAATTTACTGTTTCTCCTGGTGCGCAATATATCGTTCCAAAAGAAAAGATACTATCTAGACCTTTAGAATTTTGGAAAAAACTTCATACTGCAATGTTTAACAATGAAGAATTAAATGGGTATGCTCAAGAACAATTATGGTATTTTGCTTATAATCATAAAATGAATACAGATGTTGCAAATCATGATATTGAAAAATATCGATGTATCCATTCTCCACCAGATATGAATAATACTCCTTATAGTTATTTTTCTAAACATAATATTCCTATTTGAAATGAGTTAAACCGTTGGTTCCTTATAAATTAGACCCATGACATTTTTTATGCTACCAAGATCTTATTTACATTTATATAAACAAATCGAATATAGTGAATTAAATGATGGAGATGAGAGAACATCTATTGTTATTTCTCCTTCATTAGCTGGATATTTATATAAAATAAAGGAAAAAATAACTGCAATAGAAAAACAATGGGATATTTTCAAAAAATATACTAATCCCTATGAATATATTCATACAACTGTCCCCTTGAAAAAAAAACCCGTTTCGAAATACAAACCCATTTCTCGTTCTTATTTCAAAATGATTGAAATCGTGCAAACATTCCGACTTTTACCTGGTAGAGAACCCATACAAACTTTTCATTTGGCAGAAGGTCCTGGCGGTTTTATTGAGGCTATGGTCAATATGCGTAGATGTTCTGCAGACCGATATATCGGCATGACTCTTTTGGACGAAAAAAAGAACGACCCCAATATACCTGGTTGGAAAAAATCCGATAATTTTTTAAAAACCCATACAAATGTTCTTTTAGAAAATGGAGTAACAGGAACAGGTGATATTCTTTCTTTTGAGAACTTCGAATATGTTGTCTCAAAATATCAAAAAATGGATATTGTTACTGCTGATGGCGGTTTCGATTTTTCAATGGACTTCAATCAACAAGAAAAAATGATTGGAAAACTATTGTTTGCTCAGATGGCTTTTGCCCTTTGTCTCAATCGTTTCCACGGTCATTTTATCTTGAAAATATTCGATTGCTTTATGGCACATACAGTAGATATCTTATATATATTATCATCTTTTTATGAAAAAGTGTATATTATGAAACCACACACAAGTAGATATGCAAATTCTGAACGATATGTTGTATGTGTAGGTTTTCTTTATGATAATCATACGGGATTTTATCCGTATTTAGCCGAAACATTTAAAAAAATGTGTGAGAACCCAGATGGATTTGCTGGAAGATTTTTATCTTCCTCTTCTGAACACCATCAGTTTTTCATAAAGAAGATTGAAGAGTATAATGCTATTTTTGGTCAAAAACAAATACAAAACATTACTTATACTTTGTCTCTTATTGATAGTAAAGTCAAACAAGAAAAAATCGAGAGTCTATTACAGACAAATATACAAAAATCTATGGATTGGTGTAGCCGATTTCAAGTCCCCTTTCATTTACTGAATACACCTACGAATATTTTCTTAACGGATGAACCGTGATTTTTCGGTTCAACTACATACTATTTTTTGAAAATCAGATAAAATTTCATATTGAATACCATTTATGAGTTCAGCAGAAGTAATCCAACTCAGAGGAATTGACCGGACCGTAGGAAATTGGTCAGCCTCTTTACAATCATTATAATATAACACATTCAGAGTTTTTCCGTGGATATTTACTACTTTTGCTTCGAAAATGATTGGTTTTGCTTTATCTTCATTATCTTTTTTTGGGACCGTTTTAGTAAATCGATAGAAATTATTTGCTAGTATAGTCGTCATTTGTATATATGAATATTTTTTTATTCATATACACCATTCGATTTTGTCATAAAGAAGTATCTATGCTTTTCGTTTCTTCTTCATGTTCTTCTATCAAAGTAGCAATATCTTTTGTTATTTTTTCGTGATTGTTATAAAGCAGGATTTTCACACAATCCTTTTTATATTCCTTATAATTAGGATATTTGACACCATGGTCATCTTCAAATGGTTCATCACTATCACAACGGTCCATAAATCGTTGAACTACTATTTTGGTTTTTGAATCAATCCCGTTCTCCATTTCATCGTAGATTTCATTCAGATTACAAATACGATAATCGATCATATCCGTTATAATATCATTCTTTTTGACAGTCATAAAAAAGCCCTTTGCTTCATCGTATTTATATGCAAATTCATCTTTTAAATTCGTAATAATAATATTCTTGAATTGATTATACTCTCCACAATGGGTCATTTCTACCAATTTATCAAGCGACTTGAATTTTGCATTTAAGATTTGTTTTTTCTGTTGCTCTGTTAATACCTTCAATATATCTTCTGAACCTACATTACAAATTTGTAGAATATGGTTATTGCTATTTGTATTCGTGATTTGATTATGAGAATTTGTCGTATTATGGGATTGATTCATATAATAACTCCTTTCCATCAACATTTTATTTAAGGATTTGAAAGTTCTCGTTGATAGACGCGTCGTTTTTATTAATTTGTCTTGTAGTTTTATTACTTTGTCTTTATAAGCATCTCGTTCGGCTTTTATTTTCTCCTTTTCTTCTTTTATTTGTGCGTTCTCTTCGAGAACATGCTCTAGTGGGTCTTCGATAGGCTTACATTTTTTTTCGTGAAATGCTCTACCACTAGCATACTTATATTTTTTTACACAATATCTACAATGATACATATTATCGTCTTTATTTTTTAATCGCCTATCATCTTTTATATCATCATGAAAAGAACGTTTATGGTTCGATAAACTGAATATACTGGAATATGATTTATCACATAACTCGCATTGAAATTCCATTATAATATATAATATGTAAATATTTTATATAGTTAGAAATATACTATAAATAGTTAAAAGATTACTATAAAATAATTAAATTATTACGAACCTATTAATTTCATATTAGACACTAACAATCGTAAGAAAATAATTTTTTATCATATTTTTTTTATAAAAAAGTTAAAACATTACTAATATTTCCTAAAATTTCAAAACGAAGGAAAATTTTTTTCTGAATTAAAAATTTATATATACAAAAATAAAAATTCATTAAAATATTCTTTTTTTAATGAATATATCAAAAATAAAAAGTTCTCTATAAAAAGTTCTATATAAATTATAAAAAATGGGTCTAATAGAAATATACTATAAATAGTTAAAAGATTACTATAAAATAATTAAATTATTACTATTTGATAAATTTATTATTAGACACCAATAATCGTAAGAAAACATGTTTTCTCATAATTTTTTTATAAAAAAAGTTAAAACATTACTAATATTTCCTAAAATTTCAAAACGAAGGAAAATTTTTTTCTGAATTAAAAAATTATATATACAAAAATAAAAATCTGATAAAATATTCTTTTTGGATTATTCAAAAGAAAATAAAGAGGCATTATTTTTATAATCATAAAATGGTCTTAAAAAAATAATTTACATGGTCATTAGCCAAAAATGTTAAAAAGATAGCCATCATTAGTCTTAAAATGTTAAAACATTAGCATTTGTTCGTTTGTTTTTTTGGCTCGAACTATGCTGTAATTTATTTTTATTTTACTAAAAAACATATAAAAATGTTAAAACATTAGCCATTTTTTAAGACTTTTTCAAAACGAAGGAAAATTTTTTTCTGATTTACAAAATTATATATAACTATTTTGAAATTTGAGAAAATATTCTTTTTTAATGGATATATCAAAAATAAAAAGTTATCTATAAATTATAAAATATTGGGTCTAATAGAAATATACTATAAATAGTTAAAAGATTACTATTAAAAAATTAAAATAATACTATTTGATAAATTTCATATTAGACACCAATAATCGTCATAAAATAACACTTTCTTATAATTTTTATATAAAAAAGTTAAAACATTACTAGTTTTTTTAAAATTTTCAAAACGAAGGAAAATTTTTTCCTGAATAAAAAAATTATATATAACTATTTTGAAATTTGAGAAAATATTCTTTTTTGGATTATTCAAAGAAAAACCAAAAAGAGATATTCTATATTATTTTATATTATTTTATAATGATAAAATGGTCTTATGAAAATAATTGATATAAACATTAGCCAAAAATGTTAAAAAGATAGCCATCATTAGTCTCAAAATGTTAAAACATTAGCATTTGTATATATTATATAATAAGACCATATATGATGTCATTATTTTTTATTTTACTAAAAAACATATAAAAATGTTAAAACATTAGCCATTTTTCAAGACTTTTTCAAAACGAAGGAAAATTTTTTCCTGAATAAAAAAATTATATATAACTATTTTGAAATTTGAGAAAATATTCTTTTTTACTGTAAAACTTCAAATATAAAATAGTAAAAACATATTTGTATAATATAGTATGAGTTCAAGTAATACTCCTTTGCGGAAAGCAAAAGACCTGAATGAAGACGATTTAGGGAAAGTTTTTATGATTTTTGAAAATACTCTGCCCAGAAACAATAGATTTTTCTATGTTGAAAGTATCGATCCTGTAAAAGTTCAATACGCTTCATTTACCGGTAAATTAACTGAACCGACAAAAATTCTTCCAATTCAAAAAAATAATGATATTGTTGAAATGCCATTTGGATTAGATATTATGCGGATGATAAGGGGATATACACCAGATGGTTTGTCACATAAAGACAGAGAAGAAATTAAACTAAGGGAAAAGAAAGAGAGTGAGAACCTATTACGATGTTTGAGGGAAGAAAGTCTATTTATACCAAAAGAAAGACCAACGAAAGGAGGCGCAAAAAAAATATATAAGAAAACCAGAAAATATTCAAGAAAATACATAGTGAAAAATAAATCAAGAAAAGAAAAATAATCATTATAATTGAGAACATAAGACCCCATTTCAGGGACTTTTATAAAAAAATCCTCAAAAGACCACATAAGACCCCAAAATGTTCTCAATTTCAATAATATTTCTTTATGACAACTTGGTTTCTTATAGATATTTTATGAGAACCAAGGTTGAAACACCTACTCCCAACATTGTAGAATATACAGGCAAATAATTCACATTATAATGATGTGCATTTACCATATACGGATTATATAAAAGAGCCCACATAGAAGTTATAGCAATGATATCAAACGCAACATGTTTGATTAAAGCATCAGTCATTTTTATAAATGATAATGAAATATTTATATCGGTTATACAATTGAAGACATAAAATTGAGAACATTTCAGGGACTTTTATAAAAATAATATTAAAAATACCCCAAAAGACCCTAAAATGTTCTCAATTCCATTAATATTCCTTTATGACAATCTCATAAATAAATATTATAACTTTCTTTTTTATGAATTATAAAAAAGAAATATTCTTTGAAAAGAGATATAAAATAGTTTTTTTTGAAAATATAAAATTGAGAACATAAGACCCCATTTCTGGGACTTTTATAAAAAAATCCTCAAAAGACCACATAAGACCCCAAAATGTTCTCAATTCCATTAATAATCCTTTATGACAATCTCATAAATAAATATTATAACTTTCTTTTTTATGAATTATAAAAAAGAAAATATTCTTTGAAGGAATCTATAAAATAGTTTTTGAAAATATAAAATTGAGAACATAAGACCCAATTTCAGGGACTTTTATACAAATAATATTAAAAACACCATATAAGACCCCAAAATGTTCTCAATTTATCAAAAAGAAAAAGAAAAAGAAAAGGAAAAGAAAAAGAAAATTACATTCTGAAAATAAATTGTTTCTTACATATTTTTCCTGTTCTCGGATTAATTACAGGAGTATAAGTATATTTATCACCAACCAAGGTTTTAATGGTATATGCCTGTTCGCTTACACCATACGCCAAAGCACTCGCTGCGGCATTTCCATAAGCTGAACGAATACCTGCAGCACCATTCGTGATCGCATTGTATTTGCGACGACTTGTTTTTGTGCTTGCATCAACAGCTCCTTGAACTCCGAATTCAGGATTACTTGGACTATAATAAAGAGGAACATAATTAGGTTGTATTTGACTAGTAGATGAACTCTCGTTAATACCGCCGAAATATGTTCCTGCTGCAAACCCAAGTAAAGCCTGAATGTTCGTATTCGGAATAATGAAATACGTAGCACCATTGGTGTAAGAAGGAGGAAGAGCTGGGGTTGGATTGGTTGCAGGGAAAGAAGCAACTGACCACGAAGCACCAAATGGAGCGGTATATCCAGTTGCGTTATTTGTGACACCCGCATAAAGAATAACAGATTGTGTATTATTATCAAAACTGATATTCATCAAAAATACCTTACTACTATTCGGTCCTACCAAATATGTCAAATTCTGTATCTGAATAGTCTGGAAAGCTTGATTGAGAGCATTAATATCATATGTGCCAGCTGGAATGGTCGCAGTGTATGTGTGCATATCTGCCCAAACATATGAGAAATAATTATTATTTTGTGATATAGAAATAGTAGGTTGTGTGCAATGGCTCAATCCACCAGGAGAGTAAATGTTCGCGGCAGATAAAGCACTTCCAGGAACAACTCCTGAACTTCCCTTGCGAATATAATTATATTCGTTCTGTTTGATAGTGCGATTTCTAGATACAAGATATTGTTGTGTGCTTGAAGCATATGTATCATTATTTTTTGCCACATTGAATTTACGTGGCATCATACCAGCACTACGACAACGGCGTTTGGCATTTAATTGTGGTGATAGAAAACAACTTGCAGTTGTATTACAAGCACCATTCTCAGCAGTAAGTGTAGTAGGATTTACATCCAATGTATTGACTAAACCGTTCGAATAAAAGGCATGTTTTACTTCGGATACTATATTATTTCCAGGTGTCTCAAAATCGGATATTTTCAATGATACACGTGTATTACAATTTTTAGGAAGAACCTGCCCACTAATATCGTGTAATTCTCGTCTATAAATGGTCAATGGTAATGGCTTCATCAATTGACGACTGCTCAAATATTTGGCATTATTTAAATTGCGTTGTATAGTCGCCGTCACTTGATAAAATGCTTTACCCTTCCATCCAAATTCTTTTGTAGGAAATCCCATAGGATACAATGATGTCGATGCCATTTTTATATATAAATATATATATAATTCCTTTATGACAAATCTAAAAACATTTATTACACTATTCAATAAACATATCAAAACTATTTTATTGGTAGTATTAATTGCATTTTATGGGATTATTATTTTATTCAATATAACAAAATCTCCTATAGAAGGGTTCGAAGTTCTCGACCCTAGCTCCTATAGTTCATCATCACCATTGGGTGTAAATCCTCCATCTTGTGCTGGAATAACTCCTTCTTGGCCATTGGGCGGTCTAGGAACACTTACTACGCTTCCACCACCCACTGTTACACCAGTCGGAACTACTACCCCTGCCGGAACTACTACCCCTGCAGGAACTACAGTCCCCTCCGGAACTACAGCCCCCTCCGGAACTACAGCCCCATCCGGAACTACTGTCCCCTCCGGAACTACAGCCCCATCCGGAACTACTGTCCCATCCGGAACTACTGTCCCATCCGGAACTACTGTCCCCTCCGGAACTACAGCCCCCTCCGGAACTACAGCCCCCTCCGGAACTACAGCCCCCTCCGGAACTACAGCCCCCTCCGGAACTTCTAGCCCATAAATGAAAGGATATAGAAGTTTCTCGTCCAAAATAAATATGTTTCTCTTACTTCAACCGACAGATTTCCAAATAAAAAACACATGTTTTCTAGAAAAAAAAATAAATATGATAATGGAAGGTTTTTTTACAAAAATAATATTCAGTAATGCCTTTATGACAATGAATGGACTTTTTTTTAAATTGGCTATTCAAAAATCAGCTAATTCAAAATCACCGCATTTTTTACAATTTGACCCTGTTTGTCATAAAGAATTAATTACTAGATTAAGTATCATTGAAAAACAATTATTGACATATTATGCGTCTTTTTATAATGTTCAAAAAATCCCAGTATATAATTTGAAAACCCAATTACAAAATGGTTCTATTAAATATTATAGAAATTCGTCAAGTGGTTCTTTTTATATAAAGATTTCGGGTATTTGGGAGAACCAATCAGAAATAGGTATAACTTTTAAAATATTAGAGGACTAAAATGAAAAAGACAAAAACACATATAAAAACAGGATGTTATGAATCAATAATGATTCCTAAAATCCTTCATCAAATCTGGATAGGTCCCAAACCGGCACCTACAAATTTAATGAATACATGGAAAGAGAAGCATCCTAATTTCGAATATATTCTTTGGAATGAGGCTGAAATTCAAAAAAGGGGATTATCATTTTTATGTCAAAAACAAATTGCGGATATTCCTGAAATCAATGGGAAAGCCGATATTATCCGTTGGGAAATTCTTTATCAGATGGGCGGATATTTTGTCGATGCAGATTCTATTTGTATTGAACCTTTCGATGAATTATTTGAAGGAAAACCTGCATTTGCCACTTTTGAAAATGAAAATATGCGTAAGGGGTTAGTTGCAACAGGAACAATGGGGTTCGTTCCACAACATCCACTTGTTTTTGATATTCTCAAATGGATTTCTACATCAGACGAAGCCACAAAATTAATCAGAGAAACAAGAGCGTGGTATAGTGTAGGTCCTGGACTTTTAACGAATATGCTTAATACAGGGAAATATACGGATTTTTTCGTTTTTCCTAGTCATCTCTTTTTGCCAATCCATTTTACAGGAGGAGACGAATATACTGGTCATAAAAAGGTATATGGATATCAAGAATGGGGAACGGCGAAACAGAGTTATGATACAATGAATTCGATAACTCTGCCAGAATGTCTTAAAAATCCATCACCTGAAAACTGGTATTCCGTTGTTATTTCAAGTTATAATACAGAACCCAAATATATTCGTGAATGTTTGGAATCCATTAAAGCTCAAGTCGGTTATTTTGGAATAGAAGTTGTTTGGGTAGATGATGGGTCATCACAAGAAAACGCACAAGAACTCATAAAGGCATTGAACCATTTCCAAAAAACATCTCGATTTACCAGGTTTATTTATTTGAAAAATGATACGAACCAAGGAACAGCCAGGTCTATCAATCGGGCATTGAAAGCGTGTTCCAATGAAATCGTTTTCAAAATGGATTCAGATGATTTGATGTTGCCTGACAGAATGTCGAAACAAATTGCCTTTATGACTAGTATGAAACAGGCTGTCGTATGTGGTACAAATATACGTCTTTTTTATACTGATCCGGAAGGTCAAAAACAAGTGGTAAATGAGACGACTCATCCACAAAAAATGACATGGGATGAGCTATATAGAACAAGACCAAGTTGGTATATCAATCATCCTACTATATGTTTTCGTCGGTCAGCCATTATGAGAATAGGTGGATACAATGAAACAGATAGTCGGCTTAAAGTAATTCATGATTATGACCTAATGGCACGTGTCTTAAAGGCATATGGTCAGGTATATACTCTGCCCGATATATTATTACTTTATCGTCTTCATCAGAACCAACTTACAAATGGTCTGGATACACAATCCGCAGAGAGCATAGCTCTGCGGAATGAAATTATTGAAAGGGCATAATTTAACACACTGTTTTATATTTTAGAATAATCACATATTGATATGATTTCTGTAAGACAATTTTCCCAACTAGAATGTTTCAAACAAATTTCTTGGACTTTTGCTGGGGCTATCTTTATCTTTGGATTATCATCCAATGATACAGACGTTTGATAAAAATGCTCCAACATCTGTTTTATGATAGGAGTGCCAATATAATCCATATGTATTATTTTATCAACCCTACCAGGACGAATAAGAGCAGGGTCGATAGAGTCCAATACGTTCGTAGTAAATACAATAACAGCATCATATAATTCTTTAATACCATCCAATGTGTTCAAAACACATTCTAATGTCAATTCATCATCCAATTTTATAACAGTCGTAGCCAAAATGTTCTCAATTTGTTCTTTCATATTTTTCTTTTCAGAAGATTCTTCGGAAAATCTTGTTTTTACAGCAGTCGATTGATTGGCATCGAAATCTTCGAAAACCAATATAACATCTTTTTGTTGTATTTTTTTATATTGAACTTTCATGTCAGAACATAAATTCGAAAAATCAGCAGATGTTTTTATTTTTGACCACTGAATAAGAATACAATGACGACCTGTTTCATTAGCAAATGCTTTTATAAGTGACGATTTACCACATCCAGGAGGACCATAAAGTAAATATATCCGTTTATAAGGAATACCCAAATATTTATATCGGGCTTCTATCTTTTCTTTTTTATCTGGATCTAATCCCTTAGAGAATTCGCGAATGTCTTTGAGAACCGCATCTTTGTTCTCGAAAAATATATTCGAAAAACTTTTATTCGACCTGAATGGCATTTCTTTGAAAACCAAAGATACCTTCTCATCCTCATCTTTCTTCGATCTTTCGTATTCATAAATCATTTGCTCATTTTTCCCATTCAAACTCTCGAGATAAGATGCAACACATCTTTCCAAAAAAGTAGTAAGAACAGGCATACTATCATTATTTCTTTTTGACAACTTGTAAGTATATTTCTTTGTTGTTTTTTGAGAACTATCTTTGTTCTCTTCATCGTGCCATTTTTCTACAATCATTTCGACATATATTTTATTTTTAGGACAAATCAAAACCTTTTCTTGATGAATAGGAAGTAACATAAAATCGGATGATAAATCGTTACTATAAGCGGTGTTATCGAAATTCATAAGCTCTAATAGAGAACTTATTTGTTTTACATGTGTCTTGATATAATGATTAATGGCTAAGAATCTCTCGCTATAAATGGTTTTTGTCTGTTTATTTGTTGCAGAATAACAATATGTTTTTGTATGATAAGGAATTGTAATAGAACATTCATCAGAAGAATGCAGATTGTTAAAAAGGTATTGTATATATTTATCAATCCAATGTTGTATCAATAATTGTTTTGACAAATAATAACCGAAAACCACGAAAATAAGTAATTGAACTGGTATTTTATCTGTATTTATCTCATTCATGAATTTGGAATAAATCGAAAAATATAAAATATGAGATGGGTCCATTTATTTATAAAAATTCATATTTTTATATGGATTTTTACAAGTGATTTCTGACACTTAGAACATCATTCCCATTCTAGCTCTTCCTCTGCGTTGTGTGCCAGTTCTTTGGAAAGGAATCGGCCCTTGGCGAATATCATGTTCTTTTGACAAAGAAACATTCTCGACTACAGGTGTATCAAATGTTCTCACATGTAAGAAGCTATTCGATTGGTCATAAAGATATGTTACATTATATAATGTGTTAATACCATCTTGATTATTCTGATATCTGACCTCATCGACATAACGGTCAAATTCGCCTCGATTGACAACACGCGTAATACCGTCTTTTAGTTGGAGAATATTCTTGTCCATTATAGGATAGAATTGACTACGGTCAATCGTAAGCCCAGCGTTTTTGACACGCTGTTGGAAGGCATTGTCTTCATAACCCCATGCCCAATAATTGGGAAACCCATTCGTTTTCTCGAAATCGGCGCCTTTTATAGATACAATACCACCAAGAGTAAATGTATATCCGTAATAATGTTTTACTGAACCAAGAGTTGTTTCATAATTAATGAAACCCTTTGTATATGGCATTGTATCTACATCATTGAAAACGAATGTAATATTTTGATAATCATTGGGGAAAATAGATTTTGCATATAAAAAACCTAGATTTTTCATCGCTCCTCGATTAAACGAACGTTGATCGAGTTGATGTGAATAAATAATCATATATTCTTCTTTTTGATAATCCTCAAGAATCTTATTCATTTGGAAATCGAAAAACCTTTGTTGTTCTTGTCTATCGCGATAAGGGACCACGAAAATCAATTTTGGAACGCTATTTGAAACAGGAGTCTCTTCAACAGGAACTTCCTCGACGGGAACAGGAACTTCCTCAACGGGAACAGGAACTTCCTCAACGGGAACAGGAACTTCCTCAACGGGAACAGGAACTTCCTCGACGGGAACAGGAACTTCCTCGACGGGAACAGGAACTTCCTCGACGGGAACAGGAACCTCCTCGACGGGAACAGGAACTTCCTCGACGTGAACAGGAACCTCCTCGACGGGAACAGGAACTTCCTCGACGGGTTGTTCAACAGGAACTTCCTCTACGGGAACAGGAACTTCCTCGACGGGTTGTTCAACAGGAACTTCCTCGACGGGAACAGGAACTCCTTCTACGGGTTGCTCAACAGGAACCTCCTCTACTGGTTGCTCAACAGGAACTTCCTCGACGGGAACAGGAACCTCTTCAACGGGTTGCTCAACAGGAACTTCCTCGACGGGAACAGGAACTTCTTCTACGGGTTGCTCAACAGGAACTTCCTCGGGAACAGGAACTTCTTCTACGGGAACAGGAACCTCCTCGACGGTTTGTTCAACATGAACTTCCTCTACGGGAACAGGAACCTCTTCAACGGGTTGCTCAACAGGAACTTCTTCTACGGGAACAGGAACCTCCTCGACGGTTTGTTCAACA
>Ga0164296_1001500_pt1 | contig 24682 bp, 21 predicted proteins | sample GEODES057metaG_FD_113533 | JGI IMG/M metagenome (GOLD analysis project Ga0164296, IMG submission 113533) | Dystrophic lake water microbial communities from Trout Bog Lake, Wisconsin, USA - GEODES057 metaG | ecosystem: Environmental > Aquatic > Freshwater > Lake | place: USA: Trout Bog Lake...
ATGACGGACATTGGATGCGCGTCGAGACGGAAGCCTTGGAAAAACCGCATCATCTGTTCATGCACCATTGTGTGGCGCGTAACGCGGTAATTGAAGTCGCTCCGCTGCGCTGGATTAGGCAGCTCGCCGTACAACAGCAGATAGCAGGTCTCAAGAAAATCGCCGTGCTCAGCTAATTGGTCGATCGGGTAGCCGCGATACAGCAAGACGCCTTCGTCACCATCGATATAGGTAATTTTTGACTCACAGCTCGCTGTCGAGGTGAAGCCAGGGTCATAGGTGAACATCCCTGTCTGGGCGTATAGCTTGGCAATATCGACCACGCTCGGACCGATGGTTCCGTCTTTAACGGTGAGGTCTAATTTCTGATCGGCGACATTTAAGGAGACGGGTTTCGACATGCTAAAGCTTTCCTGAACGGATTTGGCCTAAAACTGCCCAATGATTGGCACCGCCTATAGGTACTCCACTTAGGGGCGCTGCACAATCACGCTAAAGACTAATCCTCGCAGTGCAGCATTTCGAATTCGTGGGGGCTTGATCCGCCCTTACACCATTAAATCCCTAAGGCGAGCGAGGCACTCGTCTCGGCCTAAAACGGCCATAACGTCGAATAGACCCGGTGAGGTAGCGCGGCCGGTCAATGCAGCACGCAGAGGTTGTGCTGCTTGTCCCAATTTGAGGCCTTGGCTTTCCGCAAATAAACGAACAGCGGCCTCTGTTGTCTCCGCTGTCCAATCGGTTATCGAAGACAGGCTTGGCAACATCGCGCCAATGCGATCTTTGCCACCATCTGCCAAAATAGCCTCCGCCTTTGGCTCAAAATTAAGCGGGCGGGTTGCATAGATAAAGTAGGCGGAATCAATGAGCTCAATCAGCGTCTTGGCGCGTTCTTTCAAGCCCGGCATGGCCTTTAGAAAATCGCCTCGTGCCTTATCCGAAAGAGATGATGGCCAACCGCGCTCATTTCCGATTTCAGGCAAAAGACTTTCAATGGCTGCCAAAAGGTCGGCGTCCGTGCTGGCGCGCATATAATGGCCATTAATATGCTCAAGCTTAGCAAAATCGAAGCGGGCTGGCGAACGGCCAATGGTTTCAAGTCCAAAAACAGAGACCATTTCATCCGTTGTGAAAAACTCTTGATCGCCGTGGCTCCATCCGAGCCTGACGAGATAATTGCGCATGGCCGCTGGCAAATAGCCCATTGAGCGATAGGCATCGACACCGAGGGCACCGTGCCGCTTGGAAAGCTTTGCCCCGTCAGGCCCGTGGATAAGCGGAATATGCGACATTTCCGGCACGGCCCAGCCTGCTGCCTGATAAATTTGCGTTTGGCGGGCCGCGTTGGTCAGGTGGTCATCGCCGCGGATGACGTGGGTCACGCCCATATCGTGGTCATCGACCACGACGGCCAACATATAGGTTGGATTGCCATCGGAGCGAAGCAACACCAGATCATCGAGATCCTTGTTCTGCCATACCACGCGACCTTGGACATGGTCATTGACGACCGTCTCACCATCTTGCGGTGCTTTAAGGCGAATAACGGGCTTACGGCCTTCGGCAATGGCGGCCTTTTCTGCCTCTGAGCCGCCTAGTTCGCGCCAGCGTCCGTCATAACGCATGGGTTGACCGGCGGAGCGAGCCTTTTCGCGCATTTCTTCCAATTCTTGCTGCGAGGCATAGCATTTATAGGCGTTGCCCGATGCGAGGAGGGTTTCAGCTACTTCGCGATGGCGGTCGGCGCGGGCATATTGGTAGACCACATCACCATCCCAATCGATGCCTAGCCAACGCAGGCCATCAAGGATTGCTTCAATGGCGGCGTCAGTTGATCGTTCGCGATCCGTGTCCTCAATCCGTAACAACATTTTACCGCCATGCCGCTTGGCATATAGCCAATTAAACAAGGCTGTCCGGCCACCGCCAATATGCAGAAAGCCAGTCGGGGAGGGGGCAAAGCGCGTGATAACGGGATTAGACATGGATATTCCTGAACTTCCTGGTTGCAGCTGGCCTTTTCGCAACCTTACGGTTCTGGCCTGTATGCGTCAGTCCTGTACCATTGAATATCGACAAGGTTAAGTACGGATCCAAAAAGGGCACGCATATTCGATGCAGAAATGGCGTCCTGATCGCCCTATGCGTGGCCAAGCGATTGGCGCGGCTCTTATTGGACGTTTCGGAAAGAGTGGACGATTAGCCCTTGACGAGGCCGCTGGTCATATCCGGACATGGCTTATTGGGTCCATTTTAGCCGAAATTGATGCAAGGCGCTTGGTGCTTTGGCTGGCACCTCTCTCGATGTTGGGCGTGCTTTTCTATTTTTTAGCGGACGAAGAACCTAATATTTGGGCATCCCTTAGCCTTTCGGCAGCGCTTATTATCGCGCTCGTCATTTTTCACGATACTCGGGATTCAATCCGCTTGTCATTGGTCGCATTGGCCGCGATCGCTGTTGGCTTTACCTGTGGCAGTTTACGCACCCTTCGGTCTGATGCGCCCATCCTCAAAGAGACCGTGATTACCCATGTCGAGGCGATCATTGAATCAATCGATTGGAGTGCCACCGGCGGACGTTTGTTGATCCGCCCTACCAAGTTGGGAAATAAGAGTGACGATATTCCCTTTCGGCTGCGGATAACCTTAGCCAGCCGAATAGATATTTCGCCGGGTGATCATATTTCAGGTCTCGTCCGGCTTCTGCCGCCTCCTTTTCCTGCAAGGCCCGGTGGTTATGATTTTGCGCGTGACGCCTATTTCGCGCGAATTGGTGGCGTCGGCTCTGCGCTCGGATCGGTTACGCTTCTGCCGCCAATACAAGCGGAATGGAAACTTGCCTTTATGGCGCGGGTTGATCGGCTCAGGATTGCGTTAACTGATCGCATTGCGCAATCGATTGGTGGTCAGAGCGGGGCCGTTGCAGCCGCCCTTTTTACTGGCAAACGCGGCTATATTTCTGACCAGACCAATGATGATTTACGGGCAGCGGGTATCTATCACGTTGTTTCCATATCTGGCCTTCATATGGTGCTGGCCGCGGGAATGGTATTTTTTCTCGTGCGCGGCATTCTCGTCTTAATTCCGGGCTTGGCGTTAAGGTTTCCGATTAAACAATGGGCCGCGGCCGCTGCCATGGTTGGCGCAACGGCTTACGATATTTTTGCCGGATCTGAAGTGGCAACCGAACGCTCGCTCATCATGAGTTTGGTTATGTTTGGTGCAGTCTTGATCGGGCGGCGCGCATTATCGATGCGCAATTTAGCCTTTGCTGCTTTGATCATTGTCGCGATGGAGCCTGAAAGCGTTTTGGGTCCCAGTTTTCAAATGTCGTTCGCCGCGGTTGCGGCCTTGGTTGCGGCTTTTGAACAATTGCCCCCGCGCGGCGATAGGCCTCCCGTCTTTTCTTCAAGACTGAACAGGACACTTCAAAAGGGGCCGCCGCCAAGCTTTTTAGATCGGCTTTTGGGATGGTTGTTCAATCATTCCAAAACGGTATTGCTCACAACGTTTTTGGCGGAGGCAGCTACTGGACCCTATTCAGCCTTTCATTTCCAACGGTTTCAACCGCTCGGTCTCATCGGAAACGCGCTTACGATTCCGCTGATTGAAAGCCTCGCAATGCCTATCGGCTTTTTAGGCGTTTTGGCCATTCCTTTCGGCTTGGATCATTGGTTCTGGAAGATTATGGGCTTTGCAGTAGATGGGATGTTGTATCTGTCAGGCCTTGTCGCATCGACACCTTTTGCAACACAGGCACTGCCGGCCATTACTGTTAGTTCCCTGTTATGTCTCACCTTCGGTCTCTTATGGCTCACTTTATGGTCGTCGCAGCTTCGCTATGTCGGTGTCATTCCGATACTTTTAGGCCTCTCCTTAACGTATCATAACGCCCGCCCAGATGTTGTCGTCGCGCGCGACGGTCTGTCATTAGCCGCTCGCGGACCTGACGGAAAATTGTTGATTATGGGAAAGGGTGCGTCGGCTTTTGTTGTTGCTCAGTGGCTATCAGCCGATGGTGACATGCGGCATCCCAATGATGCGACGCTCAGGCAGGGAGCCTATTGCAATGCGACGGGATGTTTTGCGCGCCTCATCGACGGCAAATCGATTGCGATCAGTTTGCGTGAAAATGATTTGGCGGAAGATTGCAACGCCATATCCATTGTCGTCACGCCGCTTGACCTACCGAGCGAATGCCGCGCGCTCTCCATTGACCACAAGGTAACGCAATCGCTCGGCAGCATTGCCTTGTTACCGGATGGGGCAGGGGGCTACACGATCCAAGGGGCACGATCGGCCACTTATGACCGCCCTTGGTCGCCTAAACCGAAACCCGTCGCGCCGCTTCAAACATTCACACCAACGGAACCCGAAGATCCAACGGCGCAACCCATCACCCCACGGTGATTGGGGTTAGTGATACCGCCGCATCAGGCTTACCAATTTACCTTGGATGCGGACACGATCAGGTCCTAACACACGCGTCTCATACGCAGGATTAGCCGCTTCAAGCGCAATGGAAGAACCGCGGCGACGAAGGCGCTTCAAGGTTGCTTCTTCATCGTCAATCAAAGCGACGACGATATCCCCCGTATCGGCTGTTTCTTGCTTTTTGATAATGACCGTATCGCCATCAAAAATGCCGGCATCGATCATGGAATCGCCCCGAACCTCGAGCGCGTAATGATCGCCGCTCGCCAACATATCCGGTGGCATACCAATCGTATGGCTACGCGATTGAATGGCTGAAATCGGTGTGCCCGCTGCAATGCGGCCCATAACCGGAATGGAGACAAACGGAGGTGCATCGTTCGCCGCACTTGGCCGATTGCGACCAAGATCCCCTTCAATAACGCTGGGATTAAATTTCGCCCGTGGCGCATGATTGGGTAGGGCTTGCTCAGGAAGTTTGATGACTTCAATTGCGCGTGCTCGATTGGCCAAGCGCCGGATGAACCCTCGCTCTTCCAAAGCGGTGATTAAACGATGAATGCCCGATTTAGAGCGCAAATCAAGCGCGTCCTTCATCTCATCAAAGGAGGGGGGAACACCGTCAGAGGCGAGACGGTCTTGAATAAAACGAAGAAGCTCAATTTGTTTGCGTGTTAACATTAGACGGCTTGCTCCGTTCGAAGGCCCCTCGACTCAAGGGCAAAACAAAAGATGAACAAAGCTATCTGTTCTTGATGTGTTCCGCAAGTGGAATTTTATTAAAGTCGGATAATCCGACATTTTTCTCCCGCCGCTTGGGGCGGTGCGTTGGGCTTTCTAATCACCAAGGCACCGGCTTCGGCACATACGCCGATCATGGATGAATCTTGCAGCTCATAAGGCGTGGCAATCGGTAGTCCTTCGGGGTCGATTTCCAGCGAGGCGCGGAGATAATCCTGCCTTTTATCATTTTGCCGAACCGCACATCCCAAAATAGCGGGCTCTGTAGGGTCACGTCCCGCGTCTGGATCCCCCTGCATCGCGCGGATGAGCGGCATTAGAAAGACACGGGCGCAAACATAGGACGAGACGGGATTTCCCGGGAGACCAAGGATAGCCATTGGTCCGAGGCTACCATGGATCAAGGGTTTGCCGGGCCGCATCGCTATGCGCCAAAAACTTAGGTCCATACCCCGCCGAGTTAATGCGTTTTGAACAAGATCATGGTCGCCAACAGAGGCGCCACCAAGGGTAACCAAAATATCGGCGCCTTCGGCTTCAGCCGCGAGGATGCCGCGCTCGAGCGCAAGGAAACTATCGCCTGCAATACCCAGCTGGATAGCCTCGCCGCCTGCCATAGTGACAAGGGCCGCAACGGTGAGATGGTTGGAAGCGACAATATGATCGTGGCCAGCGGCTTCGCCCGGCAATACCAATTCGTCGCCAGTTGCTAGAATAGCAACTTTCGGTTTGCGATAGGCGGAAACCGTCCCATGGCCCATCGCTGCGGCAAGCGCGAGGCTCCGTTCATTCAAGCGATGCCCTTCGGGGAGCAAAATGCGCGCTTCTGTAAAATCAAGGCCGATCTTCCGGACATGACGGCCCGCCGTTTCGGGCATATCGACGATCACCTTATCGTCGCTTCTCGTCGCGTTTTCCTGCAATAAAATTGTGTCAGCACCTTCGGGCACGGGTGCGCCAGTGAAAATACGCACCGCCTGCATGGCGCCAACTGGTTTAGCAAAGCCATGGCCGGCAGCAGATTCTCCAATAATGTCGAGTACGTTTCCTTTTTCCGCCACGTCTTGACCGCGAACCGCATAGCCATCCATCGCTGATGCGTTGAAGGGTGGTTGGGTGCGCTTGGCACGAAGTTCGGCTGCTAAAGTTCGGCCAAAGGCTGCGTTTATATCAATCGTTTCGACGCTCAGTCGCGTTGCCGATGATAGAACGCGGGCATGAGCTTCTTCAACGCTTAGCAATGTCATTGAATTAGCCCTCAAGACGGAAGTGGCCCGATTTACCGCCTCGCTTTTCGGTAAGCTTAATGCCTTCAATCCGCATGGTACGGTCGGCGGCTTTCACCATATCGTAGATGGTGAGACAGGCGACCGACACGGCGGTTAAGGCCTCCATCTCCACACCCGTTTGGCCGGAGAGTTTGGCGGTTGCGCGCACTTTAATGCCCGGCAAATGTTCGTCTTGCTCAAGCTCTACGGAAATTTTTGAAAGCATCAAAGGATGGCACAAGGGAATAAGTTCATGCGTCTTTTTTGCCGCCATGATACCGGCAATCCGCGCAACACCTAACACGTCACCTTTTTTTGCATTGCCGCTTTTGATCAAAGCCAATGTCTCGCGCGCCATGATAACAAGACCCTCGGCACTTGCCTCACGCTCGGTTATCGGCTTTGCCGAAACATCAACCATGGAGGCTGCACCCGTCTCGTCAATATGAGTCAATTTGCTCATTCATGCGGTCCAAATAAAAGGCTGCGGGTTGCTGCTTCGACATCGTCCTGCCGCATTAAACTCTCGCCAACAAGCAACGTTCTAATGTTGGATTGGGCAAGGCGTTTCACATCGTCGAATGTAAAGATACCACTCTCACCCACCACGATACGATCAGACGGAATGAGCGGCGCCAAGGCTTCAGAAACACTCAGCGAGACTTCGAAAGTACGTAGATCGCGGTTGTTGATGCCGATGAGTTTTGTACCAAGGGGTAGGGCGCGTTCGAGTTCCTCGCGGTTGTGAACTTCAACCAAAACATCCATTCCCAATTGATGCGCGGTATCCGTCAATTCCCGTGCGGTGCGGTCGTCAATCCCTGCCATGATAACGAGAATACAATCGGCACCCCACGCGCGGGCCTCATAAACTTGATAGGGCTCGTAGAGAAAATCTTTCCGTAAAGCGGGAAGAGAAGTTGCCGCTTTCGCTTGTTTCAAAAAATCAGGGTGGCCTCGAAAGGATGGCTCGTCGGTCAGCACCGATAGGCATGAAGCGCCGCCCAATTCATAGGCCTTTGCCAAAGCGGGAGGATCAAAATCGGGACGAATAAGTCCTTTAGATGGGCTAGCCTTTTTGATCTCGGCAATCAGCGCGGGTCGATTTTGCGCGAGATGATGTTCGATGGCATTCGCAAATCCGCGGGGGGCTGGCGCTTGAAGAGCTAAAGTCTGAATTTCTTTTTCCGATATGCGCACTTTCGCGTTGGCAATTTCAACGCGTTTATAGGCTTCTATTTTTGCTAAAATATCGGTCATGGCCATTTACGCATTCGAGACTTCAATGAGGCGAGCAAGCGTATTGCGTGTTGCGCCGGTATCGATGGCGTTAGCGGCAATCTCTACGCCTTCCTTTACAGTTTTAGCTTTATTCGCAACGACCAAGGAAGCACCCGCATTAATCAAGGCAATATCGCGATAGGGTGTCTTATCGCCTTCCAATACGCCCATTAATGCTTTTGCATTATGTTCCGCATCGCCGCCTTTGAGCGAAGAGCCGTCAACGCGTTTAAGACCTGCATCTTCGGGCGTTATGGAAAAACGACGCATCGCTCCGTTTTTTAACTCGACGATTTCGGTTGGACCCGTTGTTGTAATTTCATCAAGACCGTCAGAACCATGAACCAACCATAAATCGGTTGATCCCAATGATTTTAAGACTTCTGCCATAGGCTCAAGCCATTCGGCCGAGTAGGTGCCGAGTAATTGGCGCCTTACGCTCGCAGGATTAGAAAGCGGACCTACGAGATTAAACACCGTCCGTATGCCAAGCTCAACGCGAACGGGGCCAACATGGCGCATCGAGGCGTGATGGGTCGGGGCGAACATGAAGCCCACTCCCGCCTCTCTAATACAACGGCTAACGCCTTCAGGCTCGAGACCGATCTTGACGCCTAACGCCGTTAACACATCAGCGGCTCCCGAGCGCGAGGACAAAGCACGATTGCCATGTTTGGCAACCGGCACGCCTGCTGAGGCCACAATCAAAGCTGCAAGGGTTGAAACATTGTAGCTTCCCGAATGATCACCGCCGGTACCAACGATGTCCATCGCATCAGCGGGTGCTTCAACGCGAAGCATGCGGGCGCGCATGGCCGATACAGCGCCTGTTATTTCGTCGATGGTTTCACCGCGGACCCGCAAAGCCATCAAGAAAGCAGCCGTTTGCGCCTGTGTCGTTTCGCCCGACAGCATTTGCCCAAATGCGTCTTCTGCCTCGGCACGTGAAAGCGTTGCACCTGTTGCCAATTTAGCAATGATGGGTTTCATCGCATCCATTAGCTGGCTCCCTTTGTCCGACCGGTTTTCTTGTTCCAGTCCGATGCCATATCGAGAAAATTTTTAAACATCACAAGACCATGCTCGGACAATATGCTTTCCGGATGAAACTGGACTCCATGAACCGGTAACGTCTTGTGCGAGAGGCCCATGATAAGGCCGTCTTCGGTTTCTGCCGTGATCTCAAGATTTTCAGGGCAAGAGAGGCGATCAACGATCAAGGAATGGTAGCGCGTTGCTTTGAAAGATCCGTTAATCCCGCGAAAGATGGTTTTGCCTTGGTGATGTACGGTTGACAGTTTGCCATGCATCGGAAGGGGAGCGCGGATAACATTTCCGCCGAAACATTGCCCCATGGCTTGCATGCCCAAGCATACACCAAAAATAGGAATCGTTTTTGATGCCTTCTCAATGGTTTCTAGGCAGATACCGGAATCATTCGGCGTGCCAGGACCAGGCGATAGAACAATCGCATCGGGCGATGACGCAATGAGCGCATCGGTCGTAATGTCATCATTACGGATCACCGTTACCTCGGCGCCGAGCTTCCCCAGATCATGAAACAGATTAAATGTGAAACTGTCGTAATTATCGATCAGAGTGATGCGGGTCATTTTCACTGCCCCCGTTTAGCAAAGCTCGCAAAGCGAACCGCTTCATCGGCTGCCCTAAACAGCGCTTTTGATTTATTGATACATTCTTGCTGTTCAGACATTGGGTTTGAATCATAAACAATTCCCGCGCCTGCTTGCACATGCATCTTGTCGTCTTTAACGATAGCCGTGCGCAAAACAATGCAGGTATCCATTTCGCCATTCGCGCCGAAATAGCCGATACAACCGCCATAGGGTCCGCGTTTATCGCGTTCTAATTCGTCAATGATCTGCATGGCTCGCACTTTAGGCGCGCCTGATACGGTGCCGGCCGGAAAGCCCGCAGCAAGAGCGTCAAGCACGTCATATTTCGGATCGAGTTCGCCTTCAACATTCGAGACGATGTGCATGACATGGCTGTAGCGTTCGAGGAAGAAGGAGTTGGTCACTTCAACCGTACCCGTTTTGGCAACACGGCCAACATCATTTCGGCCAAGGTCAAGCAACATCAAATGTTCGGCGCGCTCTTTTTCGTCGGCCAATAATTCTTCTCCCAAAGCGATATCCTGCGCCTCCGTTGCGCCGCGCGGACGCGTACCTGCGATGGGTCGGATGGTTATCCGGTTATTGCGAACACGAACCAAAATTTCAGGCGATGAGCAAATCAGCTGGAAACCATCGAAATCAAAATAGCTCAGGAAAGGAGAAGGATTGACGCGACGCAGAGCCCGATAGAGCGAGAAGGGCGGCAGTTGAAATTGCGTCTCAAACCGTTGCGATAAGACGACCTGAAAAATATCGCCGGCGCGAATATATTCTTTCGCCCGATCGACCATTCCGAGATATTCCGCTTGGGACGTATTCGATTGTGCCGCCGGAATAGATGCCACATTTGCGGGTGCCTGCGCGCCGGATGGTAATGGACCTTCCAGTGCCAGTTCCATTTCTTCAAGCCGCGATACCGCCGCTTCATAGGCCGTACGCGGTGTAACGCCATTCTGGGGCCGCACCGGCGTGATCAAAGTAATTTCATCTTTGACGGAATCAAAAATTACCATGACGGTTGGACGAACCATGATCGCGTCCGGCACGCCAAGTGCGTCGGGGTTAGGCTCACCCAAGCGCTCCATATGACGAACCATGTCATAGCCCAAATAGCCGAAGACGCCATTCGCCATCGGAGGGAGACCTGCATCGAATGGAATGGCGCTTTCGGCGAGTAAAGCGCGAAGAGCAGCGAGTGGCGGCTGGCCACAAGGTTCAAAATGTCGGCGGTCTGTAAGCGCGTGCCGATTGATCTCGGCTTCTGAACCACGACAACGCCAGATGATATCCGGATTTAATCCGATGATGGAATAACGCCCACGCACGGCGCCACCTTCAACGGACTCCAACAGAAATGCATTTCTGCCATCATCAGCCGTCAGTTTAAGAAAAGCTGAGACAGGCGTCTCCAAATCCCCAACCAAAACGGTACGGAGAAGTTGCGTTTCACCGTCGAGATAGGATTCTTCAAATCCGGTATAGTCGGGTTGGAAAATCATGCGCGTCTCAGTTTACTCCTAGGGCCAAACTAAGGACCTTGTCATTGACTGTTACGCCCAGTTCCTTCTGGGCTTCGCTGACATAGGCATTGGCGTAATCGTCCGCCAAGGATAGCTTCACTTCATTCATGATTTTACCCATATCGGCTAATGCAGTTGCCGAGGAAACAAGCTCTGCCTTTGTGACATGAATGATCATGCGCTCAAGCGGTTGATTGCCAATGGCGGATCCTGCCGCTCCTTCGGGAACAGCAAAGAGTTGCGCGACAGCGGCTTGCGGCAGTTCTTTATTTTGTCCGTTCCGCTTAACCCCTGTCACTGTTTTGATTTGAACATTCAGGTTCGAAGCTACCTCTTGAAAGGATTTGCCGGTATTAAGCGACGATACGAGTTCGGCGGTCTTGGTCGCCAAACGGCCATTCAAATCATCATCTTGCCAAGAGGCGATAACCTTGTCCTTTACCTCTTCCAGTGGCCTATCCCGCGTTGGGGTGATGGTTTGAACATCATACCACACATAACCACCAATACGCGTTGGGAGCGGCTCGTTATCAACCCCGATATCCGAGCTAAAGGCAGCGTTGAGCAGCGTATCGCGCTCGGGAATATTCTCGATGGCAACGCCATCCGGAGTACGACCAGCCCGATCGGAAGCATCGAGGAATGAAAGTTTCAAAGACAGATCTTTCGCGATTTCGGTCAAAGCCTTTGCGGACGCGCGCTGATCCTCGATCTTGTCATGAAGATCCCGGATCATTTCCTTGCCCTTGGTGATGGCCAAAGCCGCACGAATTTCAGGTAATGCTGACTCGAAACTCCGTGTTTCCGCCGGAATAATATCGGTTACCGAAACGATGATAAATCCGAACTTTCCGGCAACCACATCGCTAACCGCTCCCTTGGCCAAGCCAAAGGCCGCTTCAGCGACAGCGGGATCAAGGATGCGTTGCTTTTCGACGACGCCTAAATCGGTATCGGCCTTTTGAAGCTTTTTCTCGGCAACGATATCATCAAAGCTCGTCCCGGCTTTAATCCGCTCCGATGCTGCTTTTGCGTCTGCCTCAGACGTCAACACCAATTGTTGGACCGCGCGTTTTTCTGGAAACGTATAGCGTGTTGCAAGGTCCGCATCATATTTAGCCTTGGCATCAGCCTCTGAAATCTTGTCAGGCGCGACAAGATCTGAGGGTGACAATGAAAGATAGGCGATTTTGCGATATTCAGGGGCGCGGAAGCTCTGCTTGTTCTCTTCAAAGAATTTGGTGAGCGTCGCGTCATCAGGCACAGCCGACGCACCCACCTGATCCTTGCCGATGGTGATAAAGTCGGCGGAACGCTGTTCATTTGTGTAAAGGTTCAAAGCATCGCTGATGAGGCCGGGGACCGAAGGCGCTCCCGAAAGCGATTGAATAATCTGTTGGCGGATATCAAGTTTGCGTTGCTCGGCAATAAATCCGGCTTCGGTATATCCTGCCGCTCGGAGCGCTTCATTAAAGCGCGCTTTATCAAATTGACCATTAGGCCCCGTGAAATTTCTATCGGTCAGTAGTTTTTTGACGATGGCCTCGTCAGAAATACCCAGTTTCATGCCGCGGGCTTTGTCGTCCAGCGCCGCTTCCGAAATCATCCGGCCGAGAACCTGCCTGTCTGCGCCAACGGAAAGCGCCTGTTCGGTCGTAATATTACGGCCATAGCGCCGCGACATGGCCTGAAGCTCGTTCTGGAAGGCGGCCCTAAAGGCTTGGCTATCAATCTCAACGGAACCGACATTGGCTAACGTCCGCAGACCATAGCCACGGAAAATGTCGCCAATGCCCCAAAGTGCAAAGCTGAATACCAGAAAGCCAAACATGACCGTAATGACAATACGACCAACGAGACTTTGCCCTGCCTTGCGAAAACCATCCATCATGAGAAGCTATCCAATTCTATCAATTATCCCTTACGAGCTCCATCATAAGGAAGGAGCGCGCCGCCTGCAATTCGATGCTTGGCAAAGCGCGTTTGGCGGCAGGATGCAAGCAAAAGAAGCATGGAGGCGGTTTATTTCTTCCTCATCTTGTGTCTTTAAGGGATAAATAAGCCAAATCACTGGTTACGAAGAAAGGTGCCCTATGTCTCGTCCAATTCGCCCACTTGTTGCCGGAAACTGGAAAATGAATGGTTTACAGGCTGCTTTGGCCGAATTTGACCTCATGGGTGCCGGAAATGACGTTGCCACCCGTCGGGTTGTTGATCTGATGATTTGTCCTCCGGCGACCCTAATCTCAGCTTTGGCCCATGCGGCGATTGGTCAGGGCATCGCAATTGGTGCGCAAGACTGTCATTCAAAGGATAGCGGGGCGCATACGGGGGATATTTCAGCTCAAATGCTCGCGGATTCTGGCGCTTCAGCGGTCATTGTCGGCCATTCGGAGCGTCGCGCCGATCATGGCGAAACAGACGCAACCGTTCGTGCAAAGGCGGAAGCTGCGTATCGTAATGGCCTTACGGCTATTATTTGCGTCGGCGAAACGCGCGCGGAGCGTGAAGCCGGAAAAACCCTTGCGGTGGTTCGCCGCCAGCTAAAGGGATCGGTGCCCGAGGGAATGACGGCGCGGGACATCGTCATCGCGTATGAGCCTGTTTGGGCCATCGGGACGGGATTAACGCCTACGGCCAAGGATGTAGAGGAAGTTCACGCCCTTATCCGCGCCGATTTGAAGAAGTTGGTCGGTAAAGACGAAGCCAATAAGGTCAGAATTCTCTATGGCGGCTCGGTTAAACCTTCGAATGCCAAGGAATTAATGTCGGTCGCCAATGTTGATGGCGCCTTGGTGGGCGGTGCGAGCCTCAAGGCTGAGGATTTCTTGGGGATTGCCGCAGCTTATCGCTAAATGATCTGGGGTGGTTTGGATTTTTACCTCGTGCACCCTATATTCTCACTTTGATCCGGAGCGCGGCCCGTGTTAAAGCCGCGCACGAAATCTTTCCCGGTTGGCCGAAAGCTAGTGATTTTATGCAACAAGTATTGATTGTCATTCATCTTCTCATCGTCATTGCCCTTGTAGCTGTGATTTTGCTTCAGCGTTCGGAGCAGGGAGCGCTTAGTGGGCTTGGCGGAGGCGGAAGCGGTGGCCTTGGTGGGTTAATGACCGGACGCGGGCAGGCCAATTTGCTGACCCGTACGACGGCCATCTTAGCCGCGGCATTTTTTGCAACGAGCCTTTTATTGGCCATCATTTCGGGCAATTCCAGCGCGCCAAAATCGGTGATTGATCAGGCTGCTCCGGCCGCCGCTGGCTCGGCGCCTGCTCAGCCTGCTGGCGTTCTCGACCAATTGAAGCAGCTTGAGGGCCAGCCTAAGCCTGCTCAATAACGGTATTCGATAAAATACCTCAGTAAACGCCGGGGGCTATCTTCCGGTGTTTTTTGTTTGTGGGGCTCTTTGCCGTGTTTCGTGTGAATACCGCAACTCAGCCTTTGGCGAATCATTAAAGCGTCCTTAGAAGGAAAACCCCATGGCACGGTATATTTTCATCACCGGTGGCGTGGTGTCTTCTTTGGGCAAAGGGCTTGCGTCGGCGGCTCTGGGTGCTCTCCTTCAGGCCCGAGGTTACTCGGTTCGCCTTCGCAAACTCGACCCCTATTTAAACGTCGATCCGGGTACCATGAGCCCCTATCAGCATGGCGAATGTTTTGTCACCGATGATGGAGCCGAGACGGATCTCGATCTTGGCCACTACGAGCGGTTTACGGGACGCCCCGCAACGAAGCGCGACAACATCACCACCGGTCGCATCTACCAAGACATCATCACCAAAGAGCGCCGCGGCGATTATTTGGGCGGTACCGTGCAGGTCATCCCGCATGTGACCAACCACATCAAAGAATTCGTGCTTGAAGGCAATGAGAGTGTTGATTTCGTGCTTGTCGAAATCGGCGGCACGGTTGGTGATATCGAAGGTCTACCGTTTTTCGAGGCGATCCGCCAATTGGGCAATGATTTGCCGCGCGGCCATGCCGTTTATGTCCATCTTACCCTCTTGCCTTACATTCCGGCTGCGGGTGAGCTTAAAACCAAGCCGACGCAGCATTCGGTCAAAGAGCTGCGCTCCATCGGCATTCAGCCTGATATTCTGCTCTGCCGTTCCGACCGCGAAATTCCGGTTGAAGAACGCCGCAAGCTCGCACTGTTCTGTAATGTGCGCGAGACAGCCGTCATTGAAGCGCGGGACGTCTCATCGATCTATGCTGTTCCCGCAGCCTACCATGCCGCAGGTCTAGATAAAGAAGTGCTTGCAGCCTTTGGCATTGAGCCCGCGCCTAAGCCCAATCTTGCCCGCTGGAAGGGCGTCACGGATCGGATCAATAATCCGGAAGGTGAAGTTACCATTGCCATTGTTGGTAAATATACCGGCATGAAAGACGCCTATAAATCGCTGATCGAGGCGCTTGCCCATGGCGGTATTGCCAACAAAGTGAAGGTCAATCTCGATTGGATTGAATCGGAAGTGTTCGAGCGCGAGGATCCAGCTCCGTTCTTGGAGCATGTCCACGGCATTCTGGTGCCGGGCGGTTTCGGCTAGCGCGGTGCCGAGGGTAAAATCAACGCCGCGCGCTTCGCACGCGAACGCGATGTGCCATATTTCGGCATCTGCTTTGGCATGCAAATGGCGGTGATCGAAGCAGCTCGCAACCTTGCTGGGATAAAGGACGCGAACTCTACCGAATTCGGCCCCTGCAATGAGCCACTTGTCGGATTGATGACCGAGTGGATGCGCGGCAACGAGCTTGAGCAACGCGCGGCTCAAGGCGATCTTGGCGGTACGATGCGGCTTGGTGCTTATGATGCCAAGCTCAACGAGGATAGCCATATCGCCAAGATTTATGGCAATACAAAGGTCTCCGAGCGCCACCGCCACCGCTATGAAGTCAACATGGCGTATCGCGCGAAGTTAGAGGAAAAGGGCCTTGTATTTGCTGGCGTTTCTCCTGACGGACTGCTTCCGGAAACAGTCGAGTTCCCGAACCATCCTTGGTTCATTGGCGTGCAGTATCATCCCGAGTTGAAGTCTCGGCCGTTTGAGCCACATCCTCTGTTTGCAAGCTTTATTGCCGCGGCAGTGGAGCAGGCGCGGTTGGTATAGTCGCGTGCGTCAAGCTGGTATCGACCATCTCGTCCTCGCTGGGCATGATCTTGACGCGATGGGGGCGTTTTATGAGCGTCTCGGGTTCAAGGTCGGAGCGCGAAACAGGCATCCTTGGGGAACCGAGAACCGCATCGTTCAGTTTCCCGGCACGTTTTTGGAATTAATCACGGTCGGCGAGGGCGCCGAAATCCCCGCTCATGGGGAAGGGCGCTTTTCTTTTGGGGCCTTTGTCCGGGATTATCTTGCCATCCAAGAAGGCTTGGCGATGCTGGTGTTGCAATCGCAGGATGCGAAGGCCGATAAAGCGGCGTTCGATAAAGCGGGTATTGGCGGGTTCGAGCCCTTTTTCTTCGAGCGCAAAGGTGTCCGACCCGATGGCACGCCTGTCGAGGTGTCATTCACATTGGCTTTTGCAAGGGATGCGCTTGCCAAGGAATGCGGTTTCTTCGTGTGTCAGCAGCATCGGCCGGAGAATTTTTGGAATCCGATCGCTCAACAGCATCCGAATGGTGCCTCGGCGTTAGCTGGCGTTTGTATGGTCGCGGACGAGCCCTCCGACCATGCCGAATTTTTGCGCGCCTTCACAGGCATTGATGAATTTTCGGCAACTTCGGCGGGGCTTCGGTTCGAGACGCCGCGCGGTGAGATTGACGTGCTTTCCGACACGGCTTTTGCCTTCGATTATCGGCAGGTCACTTCGGGCAATAAGCCCCGTTTGGCCGCATTTACGGTCGCTGTTCCCGATATTGACGGTTTAAAAGCCCGGTTGAACGGTGAAAGGATCGCCTTTCAGTCTTATAAAAATAGCGTTGTGATTGCTGCACCCGATGCTTTCGGGATAATTATTCGTTTCATCAAGCGCTGACTCGCCAGAATCTCTCCGTCGCGCTATAGGGCAGGCCATGACACACTCCGTTCCCCAAAATGCTGTCGTTACCGCGGGCAATGTTTCATTCGGTCAAAAGCTTCCTTTTGCTTTGATCGCTGGTCCTTGCCAGATGGAAAGCCGAGCCCATGCCTTTGAAATGGCGACGGCTTTGAAGGAAATCACGTCCAAACTCGGCATCCCTTTCGTCTTTAAGGCTTCTTTTGATAAGGCAAATCGTACGTCTGCTAACGCCGAGAGGGGCATAGGTCTATCGAAGGCGTTGGAGATTTTCGCTGAAATCAAGGCGACGCTCGGTATCCCCGTCATTACCGATATCCACGACGCTTCCCAATGTAAGCCGGTGGCTGAAGTTGTCGATATTCTACAAATTCCTGCCTTTTTGTGCCGACAGACTGATCTTTTGGTTGCCGCCGCAGAAACGGGCCGCGTGATCAATGTCAAAAAGGGCCAGTTTTTAGCACCCTGGGATATGAAAAACGTTGCTGCAAAAATCAACGGTGCAGGCAATCCGAATGTACTGGTATGTGAGCGTGGCGCGTCATTTGGTTACAACACACTCGTTTCCGATATGCGCTCTTTGCCCATTATGGCCCGCGATACAGGCGCGCCGGTTATTTTTGACGCTACGCATTCCGTTCAACAGCCTGGCGGGCAGGGTGGCTCTTCGGGTGGTCAGCGGGAGTTTGTTCCCGTTTTAGCGCGCGCAGCGGTTTCGATCGGCGTGGCGGGTGTCTTTATCGAATCGCACGAGGCGCCGGATCGCGCGCCATCGGACGGGCCGAACATGGTACCGCTGCAACAGATGGAAGCTCTGCTATCCGACCTTAAAGCTTTCGATTCACTGGCCAAATCGCGGCCGGTGTCCATTTGATGTAGGTGCCTCGCCAATGTCACCCTTCTGTCACCAATACTTGGTAATTGCGTTTTTATGACCGATGTACAGTTTTCATATTCCGACGATACCCAGCCGCTTCTAACGCGGAAGGCTATCCAGTTGATCGAAAAAGCAACCGGGCAGCCTTTGTTGCATGGGCTTTACCTCGAAAACCAAAAGAACCCTGTCCCGGGTGAAAGCTTCTGGCAGGCCTCAGTTCGCCAATTGCAAGTGGTGCCGACCTTTAAGGCCGATGATCTCAAGAATATCCCGGCAACGGGTCCGGTCGTTATCGTCGCCAATCACCCTTATGGCGTTTTGGACGGTCTTGTCATGTGCTGGCTGATCGAGAAAGTCCGTAAGGATTTCTTGGTTTTAACGCATTCAGTGCTGCTGCGTGCGCCGGAAGCGCGGACCAATCTTTTGCCGGTTGATTTTACGGGCACAAAGGAAGCGTTTCAGACCAATCTGGATTCGCGCGAGGCGGCTCGCAAGCATTTGGCCAATGGCGGCTGCATCGTTGTGTTCCCGGCGGGTGCGGTTTCTACCGCGCCGGATAAATTGGGACGCAAGCCTGCGATTGATTGGCCATGGCAACCTTTCACGGCGCAATTGATCCAGCGCTCGAAGGCCACCGTGGTTCCGATCTTTTTCTCGGGTCAAAACAGCCGTTTGTTCCAAATTGCTAGCCATATCAGTCCTGTTTTGCGCTTATCGCTGATTTTCAAAGAAGTTCATGATCGCATTGGCACCGAATTGCCTTTGGTGATTGGTGCGCCAATCTCGCCAGATGAACTGGCCGAATGTGGTGATCGCCAGGCGCTTCTTAACTTCTTGCGCGATAAAACCTACGCGCTCGAGCAACTGCTTGAATTTGATACAACCAATGTTGTGGCCTTCGGAAAGCGCAAATCAGGCGCTCCGGTGGTACAAAAGATGAAGCGCTTCATCCATAAGCTTGAAACGCGGCGTGCCATGCGTGAAAGGCTTCGTAAATCAGCTTAATATGCTGACCAGCTACCCTTTGTGCGTTGCAATATTCGACAAAAGTATTATGAGGGGCGCAAGCATGTGCCCCTTTTTTATTGCCCCTATAGTGTCGGAGATGACCTGTGACTGAGATTATCGATATTCATGCCCGCCAAATCCTTGATAGCCGTGGCAATCCAACCGTTGAAGTCGATGTAACGCTTGCGGACGGCTCGATGGGTCGGGCTGCTGTTCCATCGGGTGCCTCAACAGGCGCGCATGAGGCCGTCGAACTTCGGGATGGCAACAAGAAGATTTATCTCGGCAAAGGCGTTTTAAAAGCCGTTGCTGCCGTTAATGATGAGCTTTCGGACGCAATTTGCGGCATGGATGCCGAAGATCAGGTCGGCATTGATAACGCCATGATCGAAATTGATGGCACACCAAACAAAGCCCGTCTCGGCGCCAATGCGATCCTCGGCGTTTCGCTCGCGGTTGCCAAAGCGGCTGCCGATGCAGCGGCCCTTCCGCTCTATCGTTATGTTGGTGGCACCTCGGCGCGCACTTTGCCCGTTCCGATGATGAACATCGTCAATGGCGGCGCGCATGCGGATAATCCGGTCGATTTCCAAGAATTCATGATCATGCCCATCGGCGCTCCAACCTTCGCAGAAGGTTTGCGGATGGGCGCAGAAATCTTCCACACGCTGAAAGGCGCTTTGAAGACGGCTGGTCATAATACGAATGTCGGCGATGAAGGCGGTTTTGCTCCCAATCTGCCCTCAGCCGAAGCCGCTCTCGATTTCGTGATGCAGGCGATCGATACGGCTGGATTTAAGGCAGGCAAGGATATCTATCTTGCGATGGATTGCGCCGCGACCGAGTTTTTCAAAAATGGCGCCTATCACTATGAAGGCGAGGGTAAGGTACGCTCCATCCAGGAGCAGGCCGAATATCTCGCCAAGCTAGCCTCCACCTATCCGATTGTCTCGATTGAAGACGGTCTTTCGGAAGATGATTGGGAAGGCTGGAAGCTTGTTACCGATCTGATCGGCTCCAAGTGCCAGCTCGTGGGCGATGATCTGTTCGTGACCAATGTCACGCGCCTCTCGCAAGGCATCAGCAAGGGTGTTGCAAACTCCATTCTCGTGAAGGTCAACCAGATCGGCTCGCTTACTGAAACGCTAGCCGCCGTCGATATGGCGCATCGGGCTGGTTATACATCGGTCATGTCGCACCGCTCGGGTGAGACGGAAGACTCAACGATTGCGGATTTGGCGGTTGCTACCAATTGCGGTCAAATCAAAACGGGCTCGCTCGCCCGCTCGGACCGTACGGCAAAGTACAACCAATTGCTCCGTATTGAAGAGGAATTGGGCTCAACGGCCATTTATGCCGGCCGTAACGCGATTAAGGGCTTAAAATAATCGCGTAAAAACCCTGTCAATTGTGACAGATATGGGGCTATGCCTACCCCGTTCGTGAAAATAGTTTCTAATTTTTTAGGATCTGTTTACGAACGGGGGGTAACCCTCATGTCATGGTTATTAAACGTCGATTCCGCGGTATCGCGCTCCCTTTCATGCTCTACCTCGTATCCGGGGTAGCAGCCGTCTTCTTTATCAACGAAGCCGGTAATGGCAGTCGCGGTATTGAAACCCGCAATAGTCTCCTTTCAGAAATTGCCCGCCTCTCCACGGAACTCTCCAAGGTTACGGCCGAACGCTTGGCCCTTGAGCGGCGCAATGCGTTGGTTGGCATATTCCATATTGATGCTGAATTTTTAGAAGAACGGTCGCGTATTGTTTTGAATCGAGGCAACCGTAACGATGTTGTTATCATGACCGTCGACTAAAGGTTGAAGTTCGTCAAAATGGTCAAGAATTTGATGAACCTATTATAGGTTCTTTCTTATAAGTGTATGAGATATATAAATAATAGCTTTCGTTTTTTGTGGAAAAATCATAATTTGCCCTCTCGCCAAATAGGCGAGGGTCGGTTATGCTTAAGGCCATAAGAAAAAACGGAGGTCGCCATGGCTTTGGCCACTCGTAAATCCACCGCTGGAAACAAAGCTGCTTCATCAGCACGGCCAACAGCGGCCCGCTCCACGCTTCGTAAAAATTCAACGCCCTCCGAGTTCACTCGGGATGAGGACGTGAAAGCCTATCGCGAAATGCTGCTGATCCGCCGCTTTGAAGAAAAAGCAGGGCAGATGTACGGCATGGGTTTGATCGGCGGGTTCTGCCACCTTTATATCGGCCAAGAAGCGGTCGTTGTCGGCATGGAAATGGCGCAGAAGGATGGCGATCAGGTTATTACCGGATACCGTGATCACGGTCACATGTTGGCCTGCGGTATGGATGCAAAGGGCGTGATGGCCGAGCTGACAGGCCGTCGTGGCGGTTTGTCGAAAGGCAAGGGCGGCTCGATGCATATGTTCAGCGTCGAGAAGCATTTTTACGGCGGCCACGGCATTGTTGGCGCGCAGGTCTCACTCGGTACTGGCTTGGCTTTTGCCAATCATTATCGGAACAATGGCCAGGTTTCGATTGCCTATTTTGGCGATGGTGCGGCCAATCAGGGCCAAGTTTATGAAAGCTTCAACATGGCGGAGCTGTGGAAGCTACCTGTCGTGTATGTGATCGAAAACAATCGTTACGCGATGGGCACAGCGGTTAGCCGTGCATCCGCTCAAACAGATTTCTCGAAGCGCGGGATCTCGTTCAATATTCCGGGCGAGCAGGTTGATGGCATGGATGTTCGTGCCGTTCGCGATGCGGCCGAGCGCGCCATTCAATGGTGCCGCGACGGTAAGGGGCCTTACATACTCGAAATGCAGACCTATCGGTATCGTGGGCACTCAATGTCGGATCCCGCGAAGTATCGTTCGAAAGACGAAGTTCAAAAAATGCGCGAAGAACACGACCCGATTGAACAGGTTCGTTCGCGCCTTCTCGGCGCATGGAAGCTGACGGAAGACGATCTTAAAGCCGTGGACGCGGAAGTGCGCGAAATCGTTAATGATGCCGCTGAATTTGCAACGCATGACCCAGAGCCCGATCCATCGGAACTCTGGACGGATATTTTGAAATAATCCCGCTTTAACGCAGCCTAAGGTTAGCGCGCCATGTCGATTGATATTTTAATGCCCGCCCTTTCTCCAACAATGGAAAAGGGAAATCTTGCTAAATGGCTCAAGAATGAAGGTGATCGGATCAAGTCCGGCGATATTCTGGCTGAAATCGAAACCGATAAGGCAACGATGGAAGTGGAAGCCGTTGATGAAGGTATATTGGCCAAGATCCTCGTTCCCGCAGGCTCACAAGATGTGCCAGTCAATCAGGTGATCGCGGTTATTGCAGCGGAAGGTGAAACCGTATCGAGTGCGCCAAAATCCGCACCGCCGGCTCCTGCGCCCGTTGCATCGCCTGCCATTGCGGCATCTGTTGTTGCACCTGTTGTATCCGTAGCGGCTCATGATGCCTCAACAGAAGTTCCCGCCGGAACTGAAATGGTTCAAATCACCATGCGCGAAGCGCTCCGTGATGCCATGGCTGAAGAAATGCGGTTGAATGGCGATGTCTTTGTGATCGGCGAAGAAGTCGCCGAATATCAAGGCGCCTATAAAATCACCCAAGGCTTGCTGCAGGAATTCGGCCCGAAACGTGTCGTGGATACCCCGATTACCGAGCATGGCTTTGCGGGTATGGCGGTTGGTGCGGCGCTAACGGGTTTGCGTCCCGTTGTTGAGTTCATGACGTTTAACTTCGCCATGCAAGCCATTGACCATATTATCAATTCGGCTGCCAAGACGCTCTATATGTCGGGTGGCCAGATGGGCTGTCCCATCGTGTTCCGCGGTCCAAATGGTGCGGCGGCGCGCGTTGGTGCCCAGCACAGCCAAGACTATACGGCTTGGTATTCCCAAGTGCCGGGTTTGTTGGTGGTTTCTCCCTCCAATGCGGCTGATGCCAAAGGCTTACTTAAGGCAGCTATCCGTAACCCTAATCCGGTTGTGTTTTTGGAAAACGAAATTCTCTACGGTCAGACGGGTTCTGTTCCAAAGATGGATGATTTCATCGTTCCAATCGGCAAGGCTCGCATTGCACGTTCGGGTAAAGACGTCACCATCGTATCGTTCTCGATTGGCATGACCTACGCGCTTAAAGCCGCTGATGAATTAGCGTCTCAGGGCATTGAGGCGGAAGTCATCGACTTACGCACCATCCGGCCGATGGATATCGAAACCGTGCTCGCTTCGGTTCAAAAGACGGGACGTTGTGTGACTGTCGAGGAAGGCTGGCCGCAATCGGGTGTTGGCTCCGAGATTTCTGCGCAAATCATGGAACGCGCTTTCGATTATCTCGATGCGCCCGTTAAGCGCATCACGGGTAAAGATGTTCCGATGCCTTATGCGGCTAACCTCGAAAAGCTCGCTCTACCCAATGTGGCTGAAGTTGTAGAGGCGGTTAAATCCGTCTGCTACCGTTAAGCGGGAGGCAAGAATGGCTGCTGAAATTCTTATGCCTGCGCTTTCTCCAACGATGGAGAAAGGCAATCTTGCTAAATGGCTCAAAAAAGAAGGTGACCGGATTAAATCCGGTGACATTTTGGCTGAGATCGAAACCGATAAAGCGACAATGGAAGTCGAAGCGGTTGATGAAGGTATTTTGGCGAAAATTTTGGTTGCTGGGGGCACGCAAGATGTTGCCGTCAATCAAGTCATTGCCTTGATCGCTTCCGATGGTGAGGATGTGTCAAAGGTCGCGTCTGGTGGTGCGTCATCAGCATCAGCACCAGCGCCAAAACCATCGGTTTCCGCTGCGCCGTCCGCTGTTGCTGCTCCGACACCAACTGTATCGGTGGCTACAGCTCCGCAATCATCGGGTGCAAAACTTTTTGCCTCGCCGCTTGCGAAGCGTATGGCAAAAGAAGCTGGGATTGATCTTACATCTATCGCTGGTTCGGGCCCCCATGGTCGTATTGTCGAGCGCGATGTGAAGGCTGCCCTTTCAGGTGGTACCGCAAAGCGGGCTGCGACTGCTGCACAGCCGAGCTCTGCTGCACCGGCCATGGCAAGTGGCATGTCGGATGAGACGGTCAAGAAGCTTTTCGAACCCGGCAGCTTCGAAGAACTACCACACGATTCCATGCGCAAAACGATTGCGCGTCGCTTGCTGGAAGCCAAGCAAACGATCCCGCATTTCTACGTGTCAGCCGATTGCGAGTTGGATGCGTTGTTAGCGGCCCGTGAGGCGATCAATGCTTCCGCTCCAAAGGGCGCGGATGGCAAACCTTTATACAAGCTCTCGGTCAATGATTTCGTCATCAAGGCGCTGGCGGTAGCGTTGATGCGCGTGCCGGATGCCAATGTAACCTGGACCGAAAGCGCGATGCTCAAGCACAAACATGCGGATGTCGGCGTGGCCGTTTCGATCCCTGGCGGATTGATTACGCCGATTGTGCGCAAGGCCGAGTTGAAGTCACTCTCCGCCATCTCAAACGAGATGAAGGATCTCGCGTCGCGTGCGCGTAATCGCAAATTGAAGCCGGAAGAATATCAAGGCGGTTCAACAGCAGTCAGCAATCTCGGCATGTTTGGGGTTAAGAACTTCCAAGCGATTGTAAACCCGCCACACGCGACCATTTTGGCGGTGGGTGCGGGCGAACAACGCGCGGTGGTGAAGAACGGTCAGCTCAGCGTTGCAACGGTGATGACGGTAACGTTCTCAACCGATCATCGTGCGGTGGATGGCGCGTTGGGAGCCGAGCTTCTGCAAGCGTTTAAATCGCTGATCGAAAATCCGGTTGGAATGCTGGTTTAATTTTTTCCGATTTTAGTGGGGTAGACACTCATGTCCCAAGCCTACGACATTCTCATCATCGGCGGCGGGCCGGGCGGTTATGTCACAGCCATCCGTGCAGCCCAGCTTGGCTTTAAAACCGCCGTCGTGG
>Ga0164296_1001502_pt1 | contig 24668 bp, 21 predicted proteins | sample GEODES057metaG_FD_113533 | JGI IMG/M metagenome (GOLD analysis project Ga0164296, IMG submission 113533) | Dystrophic lake water microbial communities from Trout Bog Lake, Wisconsin, USA - GEODES057 metaG | ecosystem: Environmental > Aquatic > Freshwater > Lake | place: USA: Trout Bog Lake...
ATATTGAATGGTTGCATGAGAAGTTGGATGAGTGGATTAAAAAACAACTGGAGCAAACATGAACTTACATCCTGATTCAATTGAGCAATTATTAATTGCAGCAAATAACTTAAAAGATGAAGAAGGTCGTTTACACGGGTCAACCATGATGTATAAAGTTTTATCTAACGAGTTTATCAATGAATACGTTAAGCCAACTGAAGAGTGGATCAACAAAGTCCTCTACGGAAAAGATTAGAGTACTTTGGAAATATACTAACTTCTACAAAAAGATTATTATTTACTCTTGGGAGCGTAAAAAACTACCAGGTTATTTTGAAAAAAGATTTCCAAAAAGGAGAGACGATGAATGAAATATTAAATTATTTGATGCTCATATCCATTCTTGGATTTTCATCTTTATGGGTTTGTTGTGTGTTTTGTTATATGGTTTTTTTATTAGGGGGATATGATGAGTGATGAGATTGATGTTTATAAGGATCGTGTAAACTTACTTTTAAGTATTGTCAAAGAAGCTGACATTATCTGCCATGATGTAGATCACGGAAGATATGGTGATGCTTTGATGCATGTACAGAAATACTGGGCAGAAGTTGAAAAGCTCCGCCAGTTTGAGGAGAAGCAACGTGGATAAAAGAGAAATGACAAAGCTTGCGCTAGAAGCCCTAAGGGGTAGATATATTGATAAGGCTTATGGTCTTACTGAGGAAACGCTAGAAAAAGAAATCCTACCCGAAAAAAACTACAAAGAATGGGAAGGACTAACTAAAGAAGAAATAAAAGAAGGTTGGCAAAATTCTTGGGTTGATGATGAACAAGTTTGGGAATCAGCAGTGTGGTGGGCAGAAGCTAAACTAAAGGAGAAGAATGATGAAGGAAATAAATGACAGGATGGAGGAAAAAACAAGTGTTCCAAAAGATTAACACTTACGAAGGTAGGGAGCTGGGTGTACACACTGGGCAAATAAAACAGACGTTTAAACCAGCCTGGATGTGTACCACCTGCAAACGGATATTTTTCCACAAAGAAGATACAGAAAGGCATACCCATGTACCGAAACAAGAAGCTACTTGAGGTTGTACGTGAATCTCCTTGCCAGATATGCGGTGTGCAAAACGGCACTATAGTCGCCGCCCATTCCAATCAACTCCGCGATGGCAAGGGTCGCGGGTTGAAATGCCACGATTTTCGTATCGCTGCTTTATGTTTTACTTGCCACGCTGCCATTGATCAAGGCGCTGCAATGTCAAAACAAGAGCGTGTAAACGCTTGGGAAGAAGCCCATAGGCGTACCATAGGTTGGTTATTTGAAAACAACCTTATTGGTCTGCTATAAGTTTCTTCACTTCTTTAATGTTAAGCGTTAAGTTATTCTCTGCCTGACCCAGTTCAGTTAGCATTTGTAGCTTCTCATCTCCCGGCACTGCCATTCCATTGATCTGCTTACGCATCTCTCTGAAACCTTTCATGGTCTTTTCCAGGTCGTTGATGTAATCCTTATTAGCTAATAAGGCTTGGTGCTCTGTGACGTATTTCTGGAACTCATCAGCATTTCCTGACTTCTCAAGGAAGTTCATGGTGTTCACTGATTTTTGGATTTCATCCTTTAGTGAATAATAAGCTGTAATATTCCCACGAGCTTCCTTGTCAATTATGAAGCGTTTAAACACTGCCATCTGTTCCAGGCGTTTAGAAGCTTTGGGTGAATCGTTTTGAATATCCATCACCGCATCTATTAAATCTGTAGCGTAAGTACCCACCGCTCCAAAATATCCACGAATCATGTTGTCTATCTTGAGCGGGGAATGGTTAAACACTTCACCTAATTTCTTAGCCGTAATGGATGTGTTAGGACCAACTTGATACTTAGGTTCTAACCCTTCCATACCCTGACCAACGATGGGTCTCATGGTAAAGAAATTAAAGTTTGTTACGTCCTCAACCAGAGGTTTAACCGCTTGAGGTATTGGGTTGAATGCAAACGTATTAGCCAAGTTCCTGGCGGCTGAATCCATCAAGTCCTTGCCAGTGTTATTACCCATTGAGTAAGCAAGCAACCTTTCAGGCAATACCTTAAAGAGTACTCCGACCTCGAATGGTATAGGTATCTTAATACCAAGGGATGGCAGTAACCAGTAATTATCCTTCGTTTCTTCTTCCTGTTTCTCATAATCAGGATCTCCTTGGACACAAGCGTAATATATTGCCGTAAGTCCCATGAGAAGTAGACCACGTTTTATGAACGCCTTTTGCATTTGCTTGGCGTTAGGATCGTTTAAACCGCCTGAAGCTGTACGGAAAAATACGTCTAAACCTTGGAACCTTGCGTTAAGGAAAGGAACTGCGGCGGTGAGAATCCTAACCACAGGAGAGTTGCCCTTGCGGTTAAAGTTCATCACTTCTAAAGCACGGTACAGAGCCTCTGCCTCGTTGCCTGTTTCCTTTAAAACACGTTCGTATACCAATGCCCTGGTCGCGGCATCTGATGCGGTTGTACCCTTCTCCAGACCTTCCCAAATGCTATCAAATTTCTTGAGTGTTTTACCAAGTATGCCTTTTGCGGGTACGTTCTTTTTGCTTAAGTCTTTTTCTAAAGTCTTACCACTTGCTTCAACGTTTTGTGAAAACTCATATCCGCCTAAGATCCCTGCATTCATCAGCGCCTCAAACTCTGGGGAGGTTCCTTTAAGCGCTTTAGTGAATTGTCCTAAAGTCCCAATGACGGGTTTCATGTCCTTACCTGATGTAACCCAGGCAGATAATGAGTCCCTCATCATGTTGGCTAACATAAACCCTGGATCTTTGGTTACAAAGTTTCTAAGGATGTTGGACGGGGTAGAGATTAAACTCATGAACGGGAGTTCAGGCATGTTTAAACTCTTAATAGCATCTACAAAAAGCGGATCAGCAGTGCGGTAATAGACTTTATTACCACCTTCTAAGACCTGAATAATCTCGGGGCCTGTTGTAGATTCTCTTGGTTTGACAAGCTCTATATCGCCAAGATCTTTTGCAACATTGACTGCACGTAATGCCGCTTGATTTTTCATACCCGCATTGATAGCAGATTGGGTATTCCTAACTATGGTTTCCATGAAGTCGGCAAGAGGTGCTTCCCCGCCTTTTAATTTCTTGGGTTGTTTAACCCCGGAGATGGAATTAAAGATTTGAGGGCCGATTGTCTTTTCATCATTAATCTGGCGGTAGAAAGGAATATAGTCTGCATACTTTGTATATTCCTCGCCTTGTTCTTTAGAAATAACTCCTGTGTCTACCAAGTACTTAACCACGCCGTTGTTAAACTTTGTGTAGTCTTCCATAACCTGTTTAAACTCAGGATGATCTGCTAAAAGTTTTTTGGAATATGCATAATCAGCCGTTGTAAAGTTATGTTCTTTTCCGTCTTTGTCCAATCTAAATCCGCGAACAGATCCAGCCCAATATTGGAAACGCTGATAGATTGCAGGGTCTCCATACTTGGCAAGAGGAGCTAAAGACTCAACCAATCCCTTGACAGATGTGTCAATCGTTGTGTGCCCATTTTTGTACACAGGAATACCACCGTGTCTATCCCCGACACCAAACGCAGATGCAGTCACTCCGGCGCTGAGGTCAGACATAAGAGCGGCGGCTTCAGCACTTTGATCTGCCAAGAATGCCGCACCACCCATTTTCTCTGCACGTCTTTTATCCAATACGCTAAGTTGGTTGTATCTGTTTAAAGCTTTTTGCCTGAAATAACTAAAGCTATCTGGAGTTATAGCCTCAGTCATTCTTTGGTAATAGCCCTTTTCTTCACGTCTTGTTGTTGTCTCATTGATACGATCTTCTATATCTTTAGACAAAGGAGGAAGGCTAAACTTTTCAGCATTTGATTTAAGTTCATCGTACTTTGCAAATCTACCAGAACGTTCAAAGAATGTTTTAATTTCTACTGGATTACCTTCTGGGAATTCTTGTTTAAATGATTTTTGGTATATGCCGTTTAAACGACCAGCAGTAATTTTGGCGTTCTGTTCTTTTTTACCTGCAAACCTACCAAGATCAACTGACTCAACATTTTTGTCAGCATCAATAGATTTTTGTAGTTTATCTTTTAACCCTGTGCTAAATTGATCATAAATAGCCTGTCGTTTATCTCCATCGGCAAGTATTTCTTTATCAGCCTCTGAAAGACTAAACTTTTCTGGATTTATTAATTGATCTTTTACATAATTAGCTGTGTAGTTACTATCTCTAGAAAAATCTATATCATCTGCATCTAATAAATTTGCTCTTAAAGTAAAAACTTCTCCATTTTTATCATACCCATAAAATGTAGTTTGATTTATGGGGTCTGTAAATCCTGACAATCTTGTTCCATCTTTTAAATGGATAGGATTTTTAAAAGAATTTTTATATCCTTTTTGTCTATCCTGTTTAGATTGAGGTTTAAAGAATTTGTTTCCTTTTTCGTAATCAAAGTCAGGAATTGATATAGTTGGCAAACTAAACCTGATGTCTTTGTTAGCTCCAAACTCACCAATGTTTCCAGTCACGGATTTAACTTGGTTGGCACTAAATACTGCTAGGTTTTTAGTTCCTTGTTCGCTTACATAGAAAGAATCAAAGCCATTTTTCTTTAGAATATCTTGTACTTCTTTTGACTCAATAATATTCCAAGCACCATCCGCAAGACTTTCTTGTATGTCGGCGGGATACCAATTTTCTCCGTCAATAATGTAACGACCATCCTTTTGTCTCAAGGCATTAGTAACTTGAGTAACATGGTCTGGGTTGGTGTAATCAAATGGAGTTTCTGCTCTTACCCATAATGGGTAGACTTTCATCTCTCCGCCTTGTCCTTGCACAACTCTACGATTTGCAAATTGCTCTGCAAATTCAGGATTAGAGCTTACAAAGATAGGTACGTTCTCACGGAATTGGGTAATGTCCTGGTCTGTACCGTGGTACATAACCTGAGGTCTGCCCTCATCCTTGGCACGGCTTGCACCAAAGAACAGTTTAAACTCATGTGTCTCAGGCGGTGCTTTTTCATGGGCAGCATTCTCTGCTTCTTCCGCCGTTGGATAATAAGTTTTAAGGCTTAACCTCTCTTGTTGTCTTTTGATAAATTCAACAGGCTTTTCTTCAACATTCTTTTCTGGCTTTAATTTTTCCTGATTAAGAATGGTCAACTCATCGCCGTCACGCTCCTTGTTGTAATCCAAGAAGAATCCTTTATGCTCCTTAGCGGCATCCTCGGGCTTGGTCGTATTGTCCTTGTTCGTAAGACCAATGATATAACCTTTGCCGTCTTTTGGCGCAGGATCAAGGAACCTGGCATCGTACTCATCACCATTCCAAACCTCAAACCTTTGCCCTGTCTTTTCATCTATAACAAACTTAGGCATTGCGTCACGACTTGTGAAAGCCATAGCCACATTCTTACCTTTTGTTAAGAACTTGTTAACCATCCTGTCCCAGTTGGACTCTTTGTTATAAACAATCTCGCCGTTAACAATCTGAGATGCTCCAGTAGAGCTATAGGTTAAATGATGGTTGGGTGCAATAGGTTGTGTTTCTAACTTGGTGTAATCATAAAACATTACATCAGGAAACATTTTTATAACAGCTTCAAACATCGAAGGTTTAAAATCTGATGTAACGTTTAAACGTATTGCAGGTTGAAAGCCAAGCTGGTTTGCTGTGCGTTGAAACGCTGATATTTGTCTGATCAAAGATATGGTAAACGCTTCGGGGTTGACAACTAAGGCTTCGGTTTTTAAATACTGAGATAACCTTGGCCCCGCACGGTATTGTCCTTCTCCGCCGTACAGTAAGTTCTGTCCTGATGTTTCGCCAAGGCATAAATCTTCACAAATAGCAGACTTAGGACATGTGGTTGCTATTTGCTCATCGTTAATCTTTTGAGCTGAAGCAAAGCCAAGTCCTGTAGACATGACCATCTTGCCATTGAATGTAAGCCCATGCTCACCAATGTTTGTCTTTTCTAACTTAGAGTTAGCCCCGAACAATTGAGTGATGTTGTGTTGTGTCATCAACTCAATCTTAGAATCCCTGAGCATTTGCTTGCGCTCTTCGGCGGTTGCGTTTGCCCACTTCTCCACTGTTTTAGTAATTGTTTCAGATACTTGGGATAAAGTTCTATCTGGATGCAAACCTTTTGTTCTGGGCGCATTCAGTGTAAACATCTTGGTCATTGCCATTTTTTTGGCAAAAGCTTCTCCTTCCGCAATGGGAATGAAGAAGTCCATCCTTCCGTCTGCATGTTTCTCGCCCAAATGGATCATGGACGGATCAACCTTAAGTAGCACATTAGCACCGCCTACAGGTTGATCAATCATGCCGGGCTTATTCATAATAGCAGGAGCACTTGACTCATTGGTCAACCAAATCTTATTGGCGGTATCGCTATGAGGGGTTAGCTTCTTGGAACGTGCAAGTGCTTTAGCTCCTTCGTTGTCTGTTGGGTAATAAAGAGTTACTGTACCGTCTTGGTTCATGGGAAGTCCAGTAATTGGATCATTCTTTAAAACCTTAAACTTCTTACCCTCTTCTTTTTTACGTTGTTCCCTAGCTAGATCTTTTTCTGTATATGCTTGTTTCAGAGAAAACTTCTCGCCGTCAGATTCAAGCGGCATATCCACTTGTCCTTCTGATGTATAAGGCTTTATGCCGTGCTCATCAAAATATGCGTCAGCTTCTTTTAATTCTGGCTTATCTGCTTTCCATGTATCAGGTCTTACTTTGCTTGGAGTAAGCTCACCCTTCTCAATCTTGCTAAAGATATCCTCAGGCTTCTCCAATCCAACACCTGTAAACGCTTCACGCAGCGCTTTAAAGAAATTCTCTAAGCGTTTAAACAATGCGGCAATCATACCAGCGGGAGGTTTGGTCGCTTTAAAATCTGCAAACGCATCAGCAATGGCTTCTTCTAAAATGTTTTGGTCATTAAATCCAAGAGATTTATAGCCATCGTAACGGCTCATGATCTTGCCATCAATTTCTGTTTGAGTATTCTTAAGATATTTATCTACCCAAGTTTCCCTGGCTTGTTTCTCTAAAGATTTCCACTGAGCTTCTGTAAAAAATCCTAAATCCTTAAGTGCATGAAGAGATTCATGTCTCATTGTCTTAATAGGATCTGTTGCGGTCAATGCAATCTTAATCAACGACCGCGCTTGGTTGTAAGAACCATTTGCACCGTTCTTGAGCTGATCAACAATCTTTAATCCGACAGACTTCAAGCCAAACTTGTCTAGTTGTGCGACAAGTGACTTACCTAGTTCGTCTATTTTTTCTTGAGCTTCAGGAGTCAATCCAACAATGCGTTCTTTAGCTTCGGGTGATGTCTTTTTACCCTGGGCTTTGGCTTCTCTTAAGTCCAACTCCTCTTGAGCATGGGGCTTAATTGAACCTTTGCGTTTATCATTAACCAAGTCAGTTAATTCTTTATCGCTTAACTGAGCAACAATACTTTTAAGAGCGGCATCATTTGTAGGGAAACTACCTATTTCCTTGCCGTTCTTGGTAACTGTGTGGACTTCCTTGACCACTTGTTTCTTGCCAACAGGTTTACTCTTAAGTGGAGCACTTAAAGATTCAACGCGGTTTAAAAGGCTTTCCATCCTTCTGTTGAGAATGTCTTTTGCTCTTGCGTGTTGAGCTGAGTCTTTCTTATATTTTTCAGTATTAGACTGCCCCAAGGCTTCCATGCGGGTCAATTCTTTTGCTTGATTCTCTATGGTGTTTGCGTGCTTTTGAACATCCTCTAGAATCTTAGCCGCCTCTTGTTTCCTAGTGCCTTGCATTAAATCAATCTTGTCTTGTATACCCTCTAAGGTTTTTACAGTGACTAAAGATTTTTGCTGACCTTCGGGCGTGATCTTATAACCGGCGGGTTGTGTTCCAGCCTCTAGTTTTCTTTTTTTTATTTCATATCCGGCGGGGAGTGGTGTTCTAACTGTCTCCGGCTCTACTTGTTCAGCCTTAGGGCCAATCTCTGTAACGGTATCAGGTTGTATCTCTAAACCTTTTTTTCTACCAACGGCGGCTTCAGCCTCCTTCATACTATCATGCGTAGAAACAACTTCGCCGTCTTTTGTAACGTTAAAAACATCCCTGGATGTCTTGGTTAGGTCTTCGTCTTTAAGAGCCTTGTTCAATAAAGCCTGAGCATCTCTATCGTTATCCAGTCCAGTTCTACCCTTGATGTCTTCAATCACATCCTTAATGGGTTTATTCTCTTTCATGTCAGACAAGACAAACTTTAATGCACTGTCGTATTGCTTCTGTGTAAACCTAGATGCGTTGGTTCCTTCTGGCAGAATGATTTCTTTATCGTTTAAATCCCTGTCTAAATTCATCAGCGCTGTAAACGCAGAATGTAGCTGCGGCTGGGACATAGCGTTTAAATCATCTACGCCCGTTGTTCTGGTTAAGAAATCCTTAAAGCCTTGAGTACCTGTGGCTACACTATTCTTAGTTGCCGCATTTATTACATCATCAGGCGTGTATTCTTCTTCACCTTTGTAGCCCGTCTTTGCCGCAATAAAAGAATCTAATGCGCCCTGTTCACCCTCAGGGTTTACATTGGTCATCGCATCTCTTACGTCTTCGATGCTGTAAGAATTAAGTTTGGGTAATTCGTTGTCCTTGCGGTACTTATCAATGTATTTAACTATGTCAGGATGTAACTCCTCTTTTGTTAAATTGCCCAGTGGGTTGTTTAAACGCTCTGAATCTAACTCTTCCTGCGTTTTGGTAATTTCTTTGGACGGAGCAGGTAATAATGGAACGTTATTTATACCAAGGTTAGTCTTAGTTTGTTCTTGTTCTTTGTTAAAGTTTTCAATAAACGCTAATCTTTTAGCTTCCTCATCTCTAGCACTTTTTATTGCTCTGAGATCTTTGTCTGCCTGGTAATCAGATAAGGATTGGGAATGAGCCATAGGTGAAAATGCTCCACCCGCTAATGCCCCGGCTAGTGCGTCCCTAGATGCCGCTCCTGCCACACCTTGGAACGCAGACGTATCAAATCCTTGGTTTTGCATTGCCACATTGGTTGCAAATTGACCATAACCACCCTGCAAACCTTCTGGTAAAGATTCCTCAAGAGCACTGTGTAATAGGGATTTACCCGCAGTAGGTGCTTCAAGTGGGTTTTCTGCAATGTTCTTAAGCGCTGCTTCTAAACCTTCCTTCGCTGCCTTGCTTGCGCCTGGTTTAAACGCTTCTTTTAAAGCTCTGGCTCCAGATGACTGAATACCTGTTGCGGCATCTAACGCTCCGAATGCCGCCCCACCAATGAGTAGAGGTGCGTTTTTAGCAGTGTAAGCTTGGGCCTCAATAGCCTTCGCCTCAGCTTCCCGCTCAGAAAGACCTTTGTCAATATACGTCTGTTTGATCTGATCATGTATGTCTCCTTTGGTTTCACCAACACCTTGAGCCGCACCCATCAAAACCTGAACTGCTTTCTCTACACCTATGACCAATCCCGCAGGAGCGGTTTCAGGTAAAGCCGCTAATGCCGCCGCACCACCCACCATTGTAGGAATAGATGAGCCAATAGCTTGTCCTGTAGACTGTAAAGGAGCTTCTCCAATACCCGCAAGGTTAGCATATATTTCTGGAAGAATACCTCTTTTTTCTGCACGGCTGACCAACTCTTGCCTTCTCGCCATTTCTTCCTGGCGGGGTTGAGTCATAGTACTTTGTAGGTAGTTAGACATGTTCCCTAATTCTTGGGATATGCCTGGCCCTGCTCCGAATACATCAGCAAAAGATTTACCCGCTCCTAGTACACCTTGACTGGTTGCCTTAGCTAAGTCGCTTAAAGAAAATGGGGCGCTGGGAGCAGACTCTAACTCCTTTGTAGTCTTACCCGCCATAGGATGTTTAGCCATTACAGCCATTGCCACTTGCTGTTGAGTAGCGCCCTCAGGCCCCTCTATTTCGTAAGTGTTACCATCAGGGGCTTGAATTTTATATAAAGGCATTAATTTGCTCCAGCAACTTTAGGTTGTCCCCACTGACTTAAATCTAATCCCATTTCAGGTAATGCCGAACTTATCCCGGCATTATCTCCGTGAGTGTTCATTATATTTCTTCTGGCATTTTGATATTGGTCATAAGCATTCTGATATAACTTGGATTTTGGATCCATTTTAGACATTCCGCTTTTAAACCATTCGGTATCTAATGCATCCAATTTAGCATTTCTAATGTTAATTGCATTTGCACCAAGTCTTGTATCAAGATTGTAACCACCCCTTAATTGGGCTGCGGCAGGAATTTGTTTTGCAAGTTCTGGATTATTTTGAAGAGCCTCAAGTGTTCTAATTTCAGCGGGTGATTGATTAAGCTTTTCTTTCTCCATTTGGAGTTGTTGCTGTTGATAACCCGCCATTTGAGCATAATGATTGACGGTTGCATCAAGTTGTTTGGCTTGCATTTCAAGTTGTCTTTGCTGACCCGCAAGCATTGTTGCGGTTTGTATTTTTCCATCATTAAGAGCAATCTTGTATTGTTGTTGATTTATTTGCAACTTGTTATAGACTTCTTGACGCGCCTGTTCCGCCTCACGATTTTTCTGAATTGCTTCACTGTAAGCGGGAGCGGCTTCTGCAAACCCACTTAAGAAAGTTGATCCTGGACGAGTCGCTTTAGATGCGGCGGTAAAGAAATACTTAGCCAATGCATCTCTTTGGTCTCTTTCACTTGTGTCTTTTGGTTTTGCATTTTCAACCAGCCTGTCAAGATCAGCAACATATGGAGCACTTTTAGCTGTCAACGCATCATAAAATCTATTTGTGCTATCAAGTAAACTGGTAGGATCATGACCTGTAGTTGCCGCAACATGACCTACCGCTTGACTTATAGTCTTATGCTCTTCGGGTGTTCTATTTGGAGCGCCGTAAGGCATCTTTATATTAGCCGTATCTGCTTGAGACATATTTGTCGTATCAAAAGGATTGGATTCTTTTGTAGGCTCTTGTTTAAACGCAGAAAGTTGAGCTTCTAATTTTGCTTTTTCAGCAGGATCGGTTACATTTCTACCGCTATAAACTGGATTGGTTAAGTTTTGATATAACTTTTCTTTTGCAGCTCTTTCAGACGGAGTAAGTTTTTCAAAAAAACCAGGTTTTTCTGCTAAAGATTCAATTTTTGCTTGTGCTTTTTGTTCTGAACTGGGCACAAAAATGCCTTTAATTGAATCCGCAAGTGATTCAAAAGCAGATGTAGATTTTTCTGGAGTAGGTTTAACTTCTCCCTCTTCAGCAAAACCCATGATTCCACCACGAGCGGCAGTTTGAACCATTTGATCAGCCATATCAGGTGTCACTGCATTGGCAATGCTACCTTGTGGTATGGCTTGTGGTGAAGCCATAGGGCTACCTTGTTGAGGATTGGCGGGTTGGTCTTGAATGCCCAATAACTGATCAACAATAGCCAACTCTTGACGACCTTGGTCATCTGTTCTGTTAAGCAATGCTTGACGCTCTTCTTGTAACTCTTGTGGAGTCATTGAAGCAAGCATTTGTCTTATGCTGTTTAAACTCATTGGGTTGCTAGAAACTGACGCACCATCTGCATAGTGCTGCACTTCCCCGCCATGTTTAAACGCAGTCTGTAATCCACCGTTGGCTGATGATTTAGTACCGCCTATAGCGTTGTAAGTTCCTAATCCTAATGCGGCGGCTTGAGCCACCTGATTGCCTGGTGACTGATAAGTGTTTGTAGTGCTTGAGCTTACAGGTAAGCCACTGAGCAAACCTTGCATAAAGCTAAGTTGCTGATAAGGATAATTCTTTTGGTTGTTAAAGTTTTGAATCTGCGTATTGATTGCATTTTGTTGGTTCTGTTGTTGTTGAGTGCCATATGCATTTTGCAGATTAAGCGCCCCAGTCTGTTGGTTATACTGTTGCTGACCTAAGTTACCTAAAGTATTTGCTCCAGTTAAAGCTGCTTGGTTAGCGTTTAAATCTAAGTTAGCTCCAAACTGCTGCTGTCCAATGTTCATGCCTTGAGCTTGCATGTTTCTAGATTGGTCAGCGTTAAACTGATTCTGAGCGCCGGTATATGCTTGGTTGTATGCGTTACCAACTAAATTACTTTGAGCCAACTGATTAGCTTGGTTTTGAAGACCTTGCTGAAGACCAAATCTAGACCCGCCAAATGCTCCGGCTTGGGTAGCTTGGGATTGTAATTGTTGACCCTGTAAGCCTTGTTGTTGTTGCAACAAAGCAATTTGTGGGTTTAATGCATTTTGTACATACGGATTCATGTAGCTAGAAGCCACGCCTGGATCTGTAAAGTTTTGGCTCTGGGCTTGCATACCGTTGTAACCTGTGCCAAGCAAGTTATTTGTTGCCTGGTTAGCCGCATTGGTTGCTTGACCCGTCTGATTAGATACACCTAAATTACCTGCTCCTGCAAAGGATTGGTTTTGAAGGTTGGTAAAGTCAGCATTTTGAGCGCCTTGGTAAGGCTGGTAAGGCTGTGAAGTCAAAGCCTGACCCTGACCAAGCATCTGATTTACATAAGGTGCAGCAAACGCAGATATAGCGTTGTATTGAGTTTGTGATCCTGTTTGTGTGGGTGATCCACCGCCGCCTGACCATGCCATATTATTCCCCTAAAAATTCTGTATATGAATCGTTGTTTGCTGAAGCAATCCAACCATCTATAGATGCTTGTAATGCCGCCTCATCCCCGCTGGTAATTCTTACACTTTCAACTACCACATTAATTAATAACTTTCTAAGCGTGTATGCTTGAGCAATATTTTCATCACTCTTCATATCATGCAAGACATTTGCCGTTTGCCAACTGGTAATTGTCGATACCACCAACGGATACAAAATATTAAAATTGCGAACGTAAAAAGGACAAACAGGAAGAGATACCAAAGCACTACGAAAAACAGCATTGATATCTTTACTTTCTACCTCTTTATCTTTGTCAATTAAATCATCCCACACATCAGATATTTCAAATAATAGGCAAATAAAATCCACTGCCGAGGGATCAGTTAAATGCCTTCCTATCCATTCTGATGGTAATAATTTCATGCGGGTAAATACCTATCTGCTTTTGAATCTTTAGCAACCTTGCCTTTCCCTACACTTTCTCTACGGATGTGTTGAATCCTGTCAAGCATGGCATAAAGCTTTCTTGCTCCCGCCTCTGTTGATCCGTTTCCAAGTTCAGAAACAATCCTAGCGGGTACTACAAATTCTCCATCTGCAAGTCTTGCGGGTTGCTTACCAGCTATTGTCGCAGGGATTGAATCAGATACACCGTCTCCAGGGCCTCTAAGGAGTCTTCCGCCATCAGAGTAATCTCCTAGATGACCGTCCCCGCCTGTTTCTCCACCAGAAGCAAATGGTGTGCTGAAGTGTTGCCCTGATTGTCCCATACTGGCTAATATAGATAATGGGTCTCTGTTCTTTTGGTAAGGCATACCTGTTGCCGGGTCAATAAGTTGACCATCTGCGGTCATGGCATTTCCGCCATCAGCAAACCTATATTGGTAATTAACTCCTGCGGCATTTACAGGGGATCTTCCAGGAGCTTTAGATAAATAAGCGCTTATCCCTGAGTCTGGACTTGTTTGTTTAAACAAGCTCATTGCAACATTATGTACCCCTTGTGCTCCTTTATCAAATTCTCCTGAAGCAGAAACACCAGCATGTAATGTTGGAGACAAAGATGTGTTGTATGCCACAGTTCCGCTTGGGTTTTGTTTAAACTGATCTAATGTCATGTTTGTATTTGGCATTACTGAAACACCTTGACCAATAGGCATAGGTGGAAGCTGGTTTCTGGCGTTTTGAAGGTTTCCAAATTCTGACATATCAGCCATATCGTTACTCTTCATATCAACCATGCCGCGATCAGCATATCCCGCAACTCCACCATTTGCCATAAGCGTTGCCCCAGAACTCATTGGGTTTTGAGGCATTGGCATTTGGCTATAGTTTGCGTAAGTTGTATTCTTGTCTTGCGACATGGGAGCATTAGGATTATTAAATGAAGTAGGCGGAGGAACTTGTCCACCATCCGCAGAAGTATATGTATATGGCGGCAAAGCCGTGTACTGTGGACTAAAGTAAGTACGCTCACTTGTATCCTGCCCAGGAACGTATTTAGCACCAATTAGATTACTTTGAGGAATAGGATTACTTGCGTAGGTATAAGGTGTAATTCTTGCCGTATTTGGATTAGATGCGGCAGTAGCTCCACTACCACTCATTGAATTTAATAAAACAGGAGCCGCCGCCATTGCACCATATTTCGCAACTTGTCCAAACCCAAGAGCGCCATTTGCACCAGATCCTACATTTCCAATTCCGCCCATTACGTTAGATCCAAAACTTCCTGATCCATTTGTAGCCATAGATTGCGTTACAGAATCTTGTATTGCTTTGTTGTATGCATCTCCAGTAAGTCCTTGTTCTGCGGCTGAATTTACTGCGGAATTAACAGCAGTGTCAGCGGCAGATGCATATCCAGATGCCGCAAGACCACTTGCCAATGATCCTGCACCATAAGCGCCCAATCCAGCACTAATTCCTTGCATAAGGCTACCTGATTTGGCATAGTTTGCTAAACCCGTTGCTCCAGCAACATAGGGCAAAGCCTCAGGAGCAAACACAGCCGTAGCTCCACCAATCACCATTGGAAGAATACTGTCTAAAAATCCAGCTTCTTTAAGACCTGTATGAGGGTTTACACTTAAATCACCGCCATGAGATTGAGCTAAATGACGAAGACTATTTACCTCGTCCTTTGACATGTGGACAAGTTCTGTATCATTTCCTCTGCCGTGAGCTTTTAAATAATTCGCTGCATCGTTTAAACTCATGTTACTTCCTTATTGTAAAACGCTGCCATAAATGGCTGCATTAATATCCGATACATTACTGGCATTATTCGTAATGATAATTCCAAATGTATTGTTTAGCGTACCAACTAAAAGCGTAAATGAATTACCCCCAGCGCTGCCGTTTGCTGTCGCAATCTGTGTAAACGTTGCTCCGCTGTCGCCTTTAACGTAAAACACGGAATAAGTTGTTGTTGTTCTGGTCGTTGCGTTCTTTAAACAACCCACCACAAGAAACCCAATAAAGGTTTGATTTGTATAGGTAAATGGTACTACAACTTGCCCTGATATCGCAACACTTTGTTTAGATACGTTGGAAATCTGCCCTGCTCCCGCGTTCCCCTGGGTCGTATTAATGTTTTGGATAATGGCGGCAACAACAGAGTTTAATTGGTTGAAGTAAAGCCTAAGAACGTTGTTCAGTTGGTTTTGATAGCCTTGATCATAATCAACAGGCGGAACGTTAATTTGCGGTACTGCGGGGGAAAGTAAACTAGCCATTATCGTTTCCCGTCTGGTCTAATTTCTAGACGATGCACACCTGACTGCCACTGCACACCTAAACCCGTATTATTAGGCGCAGGAGAAGAAATCTTCAAAGCCATCTGACGACCCCTAGCTCTAACATAAACTTGCGGTGTAAACGTCTGAATAATAAATTCACGTTGAGGCGTGTAGTTTTGTTGGCTAGTAATGGATTGATTATTAGACAATCCATAATTATTACCAGGGTTTTGTCGTGGTAAAACAGTTAAGGCAACTGTTGGGCTTGGCTGATAAGATCCAGTAAAGTTTATATCAGGAACCAAACGCCAAATAAAACCAAAATTATTACCGTCCCCAATATCAAAATCAGAACTTTGGACGTAAGAATTAACAGGAGAAGCTGGGTTAGTTGTGCCATCATCTACTCCGTTTTCTTGATAAATCAATTGTCCGTAATAGTTTGTTGCTACTGGCGTTTGACGAAGAGGAGAATATAACCAAGACGTTCTTTGTAATGCTCCGTAATACCATGTTTGATCAACGTAGTTATAAATTACATAAGAATCATTAAGTGTATTTGGATTGGACTGAGTTCCACCCCCAAGAGAGCCGTCTATATTCCGCCCTGTGATTGAAGGATAAAACCACCAAACTTCGTTATATGCTTCATTGGTTCCAGAATATACCTGGTTGGATTGGCTTAGATTAATATTGTCAAAAACATATTGACGTACCGCACAAGGCAATGTTTGAACCGTACCATTGAAGAAATAAAACTTGTTGTATCCCATCCAGTACACAGTATTGTTTACTGATGACACGGCATTAGGACCCATGATTGATGTATCACTTGCCATGCTTTGGAAACCCCAAACATAAGGCTGTCCAACATATTGCATCATGTATATGGCTGTATCTGTAAACACCAATATACCCTGTTGCGCCGCTATAGCAGTAACAATTGCAGATCCTTGAGATAGACGATAACTACCCGCTGAATTATTGGTTGAAGGTAACCATGTTGCTACGTTTTGTTGATCTGACCATCTAATTAAAAGAGGGTCAAAAAATGTCGTAACGTTATTAGATGGATCGTTACATCCAAATGCAATAACAAAATTACTTGATTGAGAAACCAATACGTAATTAACAAGCGAAGGACAACTTGCATCAACTGTAAAGCTACCACTTGATGTAGTAATTGTCTGTCCCGCTCCGAGCAAAACAGCCCTGTTGTAAACTGTTGGTGTAGCATTGACCGCCCAATAATACATAGGAGCATTTCCTGGGGCAATGATTAAGTCTTGACCATAATTGGCAGAAGACCATAATCTCAATTGAATTCCAACACCAAAACCAGCAGGAGCGGCAGACCCCCATCCTGTTGATGTATATCCTGTATTAGCTCCTCCCCAGCCCCCAGCACCCCATCCTAAAGCTTGTGTATAAATAGAGCTACCAGTTGTTATTTGATACCAAGATGCTGATGTTCCTGTCAATGTAATATTTGATGAAACGGCGGTAGATGCACAAACCGGTACAGAAATTGTGTAAGTATTAGAATCAACAACAGCCAATACCTGGAATTCCGCATCAAGTATTGTTGATGTTATATATGTATCAGATGTGGCAGTGATTCCGCTGTAAGTTACAAAGTCATTTGCCTGTGCATTATGAGCCGTATCCGTCACAGTAAGTACTGTACTTCCCACTCCTGCACTTCCAGTTTTTGATAAAACCTTAAAGCTTGGATTACCCGCAGTTCCATTTCTAATAGGCGTAATGTCGTAGAAAGTTCCGCCAATACCGTTTTGAATGTAGTACTTTAGATTGGTTCCAAGTCCTAATAAGTTATATCCAACAAGATTTAACCAAGCAATTAAGTTTCTACAAACACCCCAAAATGATGGCGAATTAACGTTGATTGATTTAAGAGTTGTTGATATAACCGTTTGGGATATGCTTACCGTCCAAACCAATCCACTTCCTCCAACAATCACCGTATTGGGTTGAACATTTGTACCAGTTATGATCTGACCAATATTTATTGTTCCACTGGTGACAGAAGAAACCGATAATGTAGTTCCACTAATAGAGCCAACAAAAGTTACGCTATTAGACGGAGGCGCAAGGGTAGGAAGATTTGTATCTGCCGCAGGAGTTGGGGCAGTTTGAGTTGTAGATTCAGTTCCTGTATCGGTTACCCATCCGCCTATCTTTTCAGGGTAACCAGACCTAAAACGAATATTATTACAGTCGTACCAACCACCCTCGTTAGAAAGAGTGGTGGCTTCTCGGTTTACACCAGGTTTGAACTGTAGTTTCGTTAAAGGCATAGGTCATCATGCTAAAACGGACATGGCGTGATTAAACCTGGCAACGCGGTCCTCAAGTCCGAGTGTACCCCCATTTATGATTTTTGTCATCTGTACAAAGTCATTATTGTCAACATAATGATTTAAATTGTGTTTTTTCCAAAACCAGGCGGCAGTTATGGAAGCTCCTTCAGGCGTTGCGACAGCATCAGGCTCTGATACGAAATCAAATCCCATGTCGCTGGAAATATGCTCATAATTCGCCTTACCCGTGAGCTGAAGGAATCCTCTTCCTCTATATTTCCATCCGTCTCCAGATTCTTCGTCTCCATTTCCCATGCGGTTCGCGTAACTTCTATTAGCGATTTTTTCTGGATTGTGGGCGTATTCATTTACATTTTCCTCATTAAAGTGACTGGGCCAGGTACGAACCAAGCTTTCAGCCTTATAGTTTAAGTTTTCTTCCATGTACTTAAATCCGCCAGATTCATGTCCGCACTGAGCTAGGAATGCGGCAAGTCTAATTGGTGTACTTAAGTCCGCAAATTGAATAGCGCTTTCTATGCCGGGCAATAATGCTTCGGCATGGCTTAGATCAACTTTGGTCATTTCAGCGAGTTGTTGGGCTTCCATTTATAAGTTCCTTTACTTGGTTGTAGGTTGCGATACAGGCGTTGAGTTTCCTGATGGCGAGGTCGCCATCGTCTGTGACGGCGACAAGAGATCTAGCAAACGTTGGGTCAAGTTGGGCGTTTGTGGAGTCAGATCCGCTGGGAGTGGTGGCATCTTTGGAGGGACATACGGGGGACTTAGTTTTGACGTAGAGCTGCAACTTGCCAGTAGCAATGTCAGCATCACGTTGAGCAATCTGTTTCTTAGCATCATTTTGCACCTTTGAGAGTTGGGTTGATAGGTCTGATATCTTTCCGTTAAGTTCTTGCTCCGTCATCCTTGCAGAAGCGTTAGCTTCTTCAATAGCACCTTGCACGTTTAAACGCTCTTCTTCGTAGCCAACATGGTGACCGTATTCATATACGCCGCCAAGCAAAGTAATGGCAAGGAAAAAAGCTATTACATAAGTACTCATAATGGTGGTCTTTCTGTTGGGCTACCAAAGGTTGGTTTAGGTAGAGTCGGTGGACAGGGAATAACTGGAGGAGTAACGGTTGGAGTAACTGTAGTTGACTTGGATATATAGTTAGCCAGTATAGTTAAAAGCTGTCCTCCTATCAAAGTCAATACACCAAATATTTGCTTATCCGCCGGGGCTTCGTTGAATAAAGGTTGCTCAGTAAATACGATGCTATAGCCAAAAAGTACTACGATAAATACTAAAGCTATGCTAAACGACTTGATTACAAATCGTTTGGTGTCGGCATCTTTTTCTTCAGGGCTTTGCATTGGGTCTAAAGTATTCGGGGCAAGTTTGCGTAGCCACGCAAAGAGGCGGTTTGCAATCATCATCACTCCAGTGTTTAGGGTCTTGGCAGTGGTAGCGGTAGCGGTCTTCGCACCCCGCTAATAACATAATCAATAAAGCGCATATTCTCATTTCTCTTTCTGAGCCTCAAGTTCTTTTTTAAGCTTCTCAATTCTTTTCAGATCATGTGCAATCAATATCCGCTCTTGCTGAATATCCATGTACAAAAATCCCAAGACGGGAAGAATCAAAACAAATAACAACGCTAATATGATTATCGTTATTACATACCCCCATGTGCCATCTGATTTATTGCCCACATCAGTCCTGCCATATAAATTGCCACTATGATCACCGCCACTGTGCAAGCACTCATAAACCAAGCCCTGTCAGCCATCTCCCTAGCATCTGCTTCTTTCTGTCTTTTCCTTCTCAGCTCAGATTGCCGGGCAATTTCTTGCTTTGTCTTGACCGTTCCAATCATCTCGTTTACACGCGAGTATAAATCTTTTAGCTCCGCAGGTACATGGTAAATCATGAATTCTGTAAGGTTTACACGCATTTCTTCAAGCTGCGTCTTAGCCATAACCAAGCGGATTGCTATTTCATACGTCTCCCCATCGGGTTCGTATATCTTTTCTATCCTTTCCTCCTCTACCCTAATAGCATCCGCACAAGCTTTGTAGTTCTTAAAGAATGCAACCAACTGATCCCCGATTTCCGTGTAAATGGCTTGCTCGTCAAACTTAGCTTTCTTCTTTGGCTTAAGGTCTTGAACGCTTATTTCGTCAGGTTTAGGCTCAGAAAAAAGGGATGTTATCCATCCCCATATTCCTTTCACCTCTTTGCCTATTTGTTTAACCTCTCCAATTGTCTTTTGGACATCTTTTACAAGCGCCTTGCCCTCGTTGTACATACTGCACAACTCTTTGACCCCGGCAAAAGCAGCATTAGCCGCCTGGAAAAGAAGTAAGAACTCAATGAGTAATCCTTAAGCAGTACGTTGCCACATATAAACAACCAAATATGGAGAAATAGTTGTAAATGATGAACCAGAACCAGTTGCGTCTGTGCTACCAGAAATATTTGTTGTTGTACTAGCAGTGACGTTTGATCCATTAAGCCCCGTAAGCGAAGTTCCTGTACTAGTTGTAAAGTTACCTACGCTATTAGGATCTCCTCCAGCAAGTGTTCCACCAGTTGTTGTTTTAAATGTGTAGGTGTGACTGTGACCTGGATCGCTAATACTAATTGATGTACTAGAACTTGCAGAAAGACTAGAAGATCCGTGGGTATGGCTTGGTAAGTTAGCGCTTGACAAAGATGTTGTTGAAGAACCTCCTGTTCCCCCGGCGGTATATCCTCCTCCGTCTCCAATCAACATTCTTCCGGCGGCAAGTGCAGTCCAGGTTCCAAATCCAAGCAATGAAGAAGGATTGGTTGCATTTGATGCGTTCATGTAAATAGAACCAACTGGATAAGCAGTTTGTAAACTATTTGCAATGGCGGTAGAAACAAATGCTGTTGTTGCAATCTTTGTGGTGTTATCGTTGACTGTGGGAGTAGTTGCCGTTCCTATTCCATTAATAGCAAAAGTCCCAGTAGTTCCTGTAGCGCCAGAATAAAATACAGTTCCGTCCGTGTAAACGGATGTTGTAACCCCAGCAGGAATCACAACAGATGCCCCTCCACCTGTGACTTGCATAGTAATTGCAGTCGCGGGAGAGGTTGTGTTGTTATAAATAATGTAAGTCTTTTGTGATCCATAAGGAGTATTAACTGTACAAGCTCCTCCAGATACTCCGCCAGTGAATATAAGTGCTGCACATATTGCCTGGTTGTTTGCTAATGTGGATGTTGCACCGTTTAAATATGTCAAAGAATACGGAGAAGTACTTAAAGCTACGCTTTGCACCCCCGCAATAGCTTGTTCAAGAATGTATTGAAAGTTGTTATTCGTGGTAGAACCCCAAGTACCAGCTTGGTCGCCAGTGCCCATGAGTTGAATTCTTAAATCGCTTGAATACGTACTTGACATGTTTTATCCTTTATTTTCTAAAAACGTTGTTTTGCCCGATGTAGCAAGTAATACTTGTTGACTCATTTCAGTAGCTCTAACCATTTCATTTCTAAAAGATTCTACTGCCGCGCCGGTTTGTCTTTGTTGTTGGGAGTTTTCAATCATAAGAATGGGCATCCAAGGAATTGCACACCCCCACTCATCGACAGGTTCTCCTGTATTTGGGTTTGTACCAGACACTTTCATAAACCAAGCACATTCAAGTTTTCTGCAAGGTTTAAATCCGTCTAATGGGCAATTTGTTTTTGCTTCAATTTTCATAGTTCTATTTTAAACATGCAAGTAAATCTAATACCCATAAATTTTTTAGATAGGGGTGATACGCAATGTGGGATATCTTTATCAAAAACTAAAACTCGGTTGTATTTTGGAAGTACTGATTTAATAATGTCATTTTCAGATCTAAAACTTAATCTATCTGTAGTTTTAAAAAATACAGTTTGTCCAAACCATTCTGGCAACCAAGCAGGAGTTAAATAAACAATAACCGTTAAACCTTTTTGCAAGTCTGTATCGTCTTGATGTATGTAATCTTCAATCCCAAAAGGTTGAGCATTGACATAAGCTCTGCTTAACTTTGCTTCTTCAGGAAGTACTTTTTTTACCTCATTCCAAAGATCAAGCATGGGTTGGCTTGTGAATTCTTTAATATTATTTTTTGGATTGTAAAAAGTCCAGTTTAATTTAAATCCCACGTCTGTGGGATGCAATGGATAAAAATCTTTACAAGCTTCAACAGTTTTAATGGCATCATCCATTATTTTTTCTTGAAACAAATTATCATAGACTTGGATATTCATTTTAATTCTTTGTACAAATAATAATGTCTACGTATTGAACTGCAAGATTGAGTGCGGATCCTGTAAAACTTGAAGATGCGGTTCCACTTGTAAAAGCAAAAGATGATGATGCTGTTCCAGATGTAAAAGAAAAAGAACTACTTGCTGAATGATTATGCGCAGTGCCAGAAAATGAACCGGAGACTCCGCCAACTGTGTGGCTATGAGCGTTGCTAGAACCGTTATTTTGAGTTGATATTCCTGTGTATGCGCCATTAACACCTACGCCTGTGTACGCACCATAAATACTAATACCTGTTCCAGAAGCAGAAAGAAAACTATTTCCGTAATTGGTAGCGTCTCCACCAACTGCTATTGAGTTGTTTGTAACTCCAGAACGTCCAAATAAGTAGCCTTGAGAAGCTCCGTGAACGTGCCCTGGATCAGAAACTCCATGACTATGACTTGGGTCAGAAACTCCATGACTATGACTTGGGTCAGAAACTCCGTGATTATGCGCAGGCATCTGTGCTACAGAAATTGCCGTGCCGTCTACGCTACCACTTATTCCAACTGAACCACCAGCTGTTGTGTTTCCTGTCGTTGTTGAGACTGTGCCTGCAACACCTGTTACGCTTGTGCTGACCGTGCCGGAGACTGCGCTGATGCTTGTACCAACTGTACCGCTCGGAGTTTGACTTGCAAAAGCCGTTGTAAACGCAACCGACCCCCCAGAACTTGCTGTTCCTGATACAACCCTAAGTGCGTAGTTGTTGTATGTTGTAACTTTAGTCCAATTTGTAGGGGCTGTAGATTGTTGAAATAGCAATGCCGTGCCAGATGCAAACTCACTATAAGTAGATGGAATATCTGCCGCAACCAACGCCCTAAAAGTTGGAGTGGCTGGACTACCAGTAGATGGACCAGAATAGACCGTATTAGCCGTTTGCGCCGTAAAAAGTGGTTGCGCTCCCAGAGCGGTTAAGGCATTTGCAGCAGTTGTTGAATTTGTTCCGCCATTTGCAATTGCTACTACGCCAGTAACGTTGGCTGCATTTCCCGTTGTGTTTAAACCCGTAACCGTTGTAACAGTATCCCCAAGATGAACCGCAGTTGAACCTAAAGTAACAGGCGTGGCAAAATTAGTATCCAATTGCCCTAACTGGATATTGCCAACATCATTTCCAAATATGTAAGGTACGCTCATTGTTTATTATTAACTCCTGTCCAGTTTGGATTATTGACATCTACAATGCTTGTCCAAGTATTTGAATTTGAATCATTAATTGCAGTCCAGGTTGAAGTCTGAGCACTATTAACTTTGGACCAGGTAACAGTTTGGGAATCGTTTACACTACCCCAAGTAACTGTTTGACTATCATCAATTTTAATCCAATATGTTATAGAAAGCGAGTCAAAAAACACAATAACTTCGTTTATCGTTGGATTATAAACCGCTACTGCCGTAACCGCATCCGTTGTTACTATGGTGTCGGCAACATTTCCGGCAAAATTAGCGTTGGAAGTTTCAGTATCTGACAAGCTAAAAGATTCCGCAGTAGTTCCAAACTGCCCCCTAAATCCAGTCTCTACGTCTGTAAATGTAATAGCATCAGATATGCTAGTCGGGTATCCGGCATTTCCAGTCTCTACATCGGTTAGCGTAAATGTTTCTGCCGTTGTCGGTACATAGTTAGCCGTGGCAGAGAATTCTGAATAAATCCATCCAACCACATCTCCAGAATTGTTAACCCACTGAACAACCTGATTTGAGTTATTTACCCATACCGCCAGATATTCAAAAGCAAAAGCCTCATCTGTTTCTACCGCATATCCTTGGGTTGTAGTTTCAGCATCAGTTAAGTTAAATGTTTCTGCCGTGGTCGGGAAAAACCCTCTAAATGCGTTTTCTGTGTCGGCTAATGTAAACGCTTCGGTTGTGCTTGAGGCAAAGTTGGCGTTTGTGGACTCCGTATCCGCTAGAGTAAAAGCCTCCGATGTAGATGTTGGGAAGTTTTGTGTGGCGGATTCTGCGTCTGTAAATGTAAACGCCTCATCTGTTTGTGCTAGGGCATACCAAGTTGCAGATTCTGCGTCACTAAAAGACTGGGTTTCAGTTACGTTCTCATAGAAATTAAACTGTGAGTTCTCCGCCTCAGATAGCGCAAAGGTCTCGGATAGCGGGTTATAAAATGCTGCATTTGCTGCTTCCGCGTCCGACAGGGTCGTGGATTCACTTACCGATAAACTCAGTATTTGAGTAAGTACACCCAGATCATTAAATGGGGACTGGGCAAATGCATTTAGCCCAAACACACTTAAACGTCTGTTGCGCCTTGGTATGGAGCCATTGTCTTTAAGACTTCATAGATTGCAGGTAGTAGTTCGCCTTTACCTGCTAAGTCTGCTAGTCCAATATAGTGTGCGTGTTCCAGTACTGGCGACATATTTCCATGTCTTGCATCTGCGTTGTAATGTACGCTTACCTGAACTTGGATGTTATCCTTGTTACCAAAAAAGTTTGTAACTCTAGCGTAAGCCTCTGGTGCTGCTGCGCCAAATTGAGTTGATGAAAGGTTGAGTTGTAATGCCATGATTTTCTCCGTTAAAAAAATTATAAAAGTTCTGCCGTATCTAAACGACAATTCCAGTTAATTGTAGTGCTTGCTGCGCCTGTTACTTTAATTCCTAATCCAC
>Ga0164296_1001503_pt1 | contig 24653 bp, 36 predicted proteins | sample GEODES057metaG_FD_113533 | JGI IMG/M metagenome (GOLD analysis project Ga0164296, IMG submission 113533) | Dystrophic lake water microbial communities from Trout Bog Lake, Wisconsin, USA - GEODES057 metaG | ecosystem: Environmental > Aquatic > Freshwater > Lake | place: USA: Trout Bog Lake...
CTACGACAAAGGACACATGGCTCCGGATGGTGATCTATCTTGGGACACACAGGTAGAGTTTGAAAGTTTCCTAATGACTAACATGAGCCCACAAGCTGGTTCATTAAACAGAGGTATCTGGAAACTGCTAGAAACTTCAGTACGAGGATGGGCGGTACAAGGTAACAACTCATACACAGTTATCGCAGGTGGCGTTTATGCTCCAGGCGACAAAACTATTGGTGCCGGTGTTGTAGTTCCACATGCGTTCTACAAGATCGTTATCAATAATCAGACAGGACAAGTAGCAGGTTGGATGTTTCCACACGTAGCACCTTATCCTAACCTAGGCAATGATCTAACCAAGTTCCGTATGCCAATCGCACAGATAGAACAACAGGGCGGGGTCAAGTATCCATTACCAGCAAACGCTCAAGAACTACAGCCAGGCAAAGAATGGCCCGTGGATTTTGGAAAACTAACACAGGCGAAACGTGCTAAATGCGGTGCTAACGCCAGTGACGATTAAAGAGAAAAGAAATGGCAACAGGAACAGTAAAATGGTTTAACACAGTTAAGGGCTTTGGATTTATAACACCCGATAGTGGTGGGGCAGATGTATTCGTACATTACTCGCAGATACAGTCAGAAGGTTATAAAAATCTAAAAGAAAACGAAAAAGTACAGTTTGATCTAGTAAGCACACCCAAAGGCGATCTAGCTAATAATGTAACTATCCTAAACTAAAATAAATAAAGGATACGCCTAAAAAACGTATCCTTTATCTTTGGCAGGAATTTATGAAAACATTTAGAGATTATCTCAAAGAAGCAGAACAGGCAGCCGCCGCTGATGAGCCGCCAGAGAAAAAGACTAAAACTAAAGTTCGTCCCGATACATCAGCGTTTGATAGAGCCTTCGCAGGACCTAGCCAAGATAATCCATTAGCGAATAGAGAACCAGAGCGCAGAAATCAAGAACCAGAGGCGCCTAGAGATCCTAGAACCAATCAAAGTAGTAAAGTCAACACTAGAAATAAGACCTCTGGACTAAGCACACCTGGCATGTCCGCTAAACTAGCAGGTATGCGTGACATAGCACCACACCCAGATGATGTGCCTGCTAATCCAGAAGAACCTACTACGGATATAGCTCATAGAGTAGATCCAGATAACTTGCCATCAGTGGCAGGCCAGGCTCTACAAGCGGCCGGTGTAGTAAATCCAGAATGGCACAAGGTAGCTAATCTACCAGGTAACATGAAACGTGCTATACAGTCATTAGGTCGCCATCTGTTTGGATCTATGACACGTACTAGGACAGAAGACATACAGATGATTGCCAACCTAGGCGGACAGGGACCTAACAGCACAGCTGAAGTCCGTGCCGTGGCTAACTGGATACGGGACAACGGAGATGATCTAGGTCCGGGCGATATCGATTTCGCGACCAGCATACCTGGATACAACGCAGAGATACATAACTATGTAGCCGCAGGAATACATTGGCTATTAGTAAGAGATGAGTTTGGACAGTATATATACAGCTGGCCAGAACAGGACAGCATAGGATACCAAGGGCAGGAAAGATTAGGTCGTCCAGAACAACGCAGATTAGGTAGGTAAATAGATCATGAGACCAGAACGATTAAGATTATTCGCACAGCTAGCAGAAGGACTGATGGAAGTTAGCTCTACTAGCGAAAAACTATGGAACCATCCAGGTGCCATACAGATAATGAAACATCTACATAGCGAGATGGAACTAGCACATGACACAGAGTGGGAAGACCTTCCACGTATATTCTGGAGCGAATTCAAAGATACACGCACAGGCAAGTGGGTGCTTATCAAAGGAACCAAAGGCACAGGTGCTATCAAATCACTAGGTAATGGCACTTATCTAGCCGTAGGTAGCAATGGTGCCCAGGTACAAAGCCAAGAAGAAACCAAAGGTGGTAGGGTAGAAGCTTTTCTCAAACCTATCATAGGTAATCCTGGTGCTATGTTTAGTGCAGAACAAGGCACAGCGGTAAAAGATAAACAACAGGCCCGTGCTCGCAATGCTGTTCCGCCAGAAGGTCAACAGGTCAGTGCTGAGACCATAGTGAAGAAATTCAAACCCATGTGGAAGAAAGCCATAGAGCATGCCATATCTGACATGCGAGGATTCGTCGTGATCCAAGTCAAGAATGGAGCTTTTGAGAAAGCACAGAGAAAACTGAAACAGCTAATGGCATTACGTGCTCTAGATGATTCACTGGACGAAGGAGATGAAGCACCAGAATTAATAAAGAAGGCTGTAGGTAGTGCTATAACTCTAGCAGCCGGGCATTTCTATCCCGAAGAGACAGGTGAGATAACAAGGGGATACGGTGGTTATGGTGGCACATATGGTTTAAGAGCAGAGAATCCAGAAGGTGTTAAAATGCTATTAGCAGACCTAAGCAACGGAGATACTACCAAGATGGGAGTGATCCTAGGATTTTTTAAGAGGAGCCTCTTACAATGAAACTAAGCCAAGTAATGGCGGAAGCAAACGCCGCAGTCAAAGTATTAAGAGATCCCAAGCGGGTCGAGAAACTAGCCCTCGCCTTCAGACACGATCACAGCGTTCCACATAATGCGGTAGCTAAACTAGGATCGAAACCAACTGATGAAGACATAGTTAAATTATGGAGTTCACTTTTAGATCAAAGTTTAGACCTCAGCAGAAAGAGCCCCACTAAACCTAATCTATCAGCTGATGGTAGGTTCGATGATTGGTTGACTAAATTATATATTAATGGTGCTGTGGATTTCGAAGACATAAGTGGAGAAGGCGGAGACGCATTGTGGAAATGGTTAACCCTATCTAGAGGTCGTGTATTAAAACCACAGGACCAAGACTTCAATAGATTTGAGAGCATCCAACAACTTAGTAATAGGATGAATAGTGGGTATTACAGAGGCGCCCTTGAACGCCTTAAGAACCAAGGCGAAATACAGAAGCTTAAGAAGTTCGCCAAGATGATCACCGTATATAAAGACGATAGGTTTACCTGTATAATTCCCTTAAACTATGGAGCTACCGCTGTGTTCAATAACGCAGAAGGATTCCAGGCTAACTTCTGCACAGGTGGCAGCAGTGGAATAACCTGGTTTAGACGATACGCACCGGATGGTATCATAGTCTGCGTATTGGATGCCAAAAATGTAGATACTAAAAACGGTAAATGGCAATTCCATGCCCCTACACGCCAGATAGTTAACGCCCAACAGGACGATAGGGGGGATGTCAGCGGCAATGATCAAAGGTTTGCTGAACTGTTTCCAGGACTAATGAAGAAAATCATAGCAGGCATAGAAGCCAAGGCAGATGAGATAAAACAGGCCAGCGATACTGTAGACAATGGATTTACTGATGCTCGCGATAGGCCAAGCAAACTAGTCGATGGTGGATATGATATACCTAGAGAAATACAGAGGATAGAACGCACCTTTCCTATCAGCACAGCTTCTACCGAACCAGGTGCAGGCAGATTACCGGGAACACGAGAACAGCCAGGCGGAGAAGAGCTAAGATAACACGTACCTTAGGACCGTGTGCCCGGCTGCTGGGCTATCATTAGAACCGCCATTCGGATGATAGAAGTGAGCTATAAATATTATTATGAGATTATACCAAATACTAAAAGAAGATCATAGAAAGATAAAGATGACCGGACTACAGCAGTTCGTTGATATCATGCGTGATTTCTTACCCTTGGCTATGGAAGAGCTTAAGATCAAAGAGCTACCTCACATACGCTTAGAAAAGTATATATCAGACTCATCACAGCCTACTTTTGGTAAATTTGTTCACACCGAGAATGTTATACATCTAGGAATAGAAAACAGGCATCCCCTCGATGTAATGAGAACTCTAGCACACGAGCTAACACATTTCAAACAAGGTAGAGAGAATAGGCTTAACGATACTAGCGGACAAACAGGTAGCCCCATAGAAAACGAAGCCCACGAAGTCGCAGGTATCATCATGCGTAACTTTGGTAAACGCTATCCTCATTACTTCACAGACGATCCTATCATACTATAGTCGTAAAAAAAGGACTGTATCTCTACAGTCCCCAGTGGCTCTATGAGCAAGGTTTATTTCTTGGTATTGCCATTTACAAAACTATACATTTTCTCTGCTGTTTCTAAGATTGTTTCTAATCCGGGAAATGTTGGCATAGACACAGTTGTTTTTAACTGTCCGTCTTTGTCTTTTTCAGCAGTCATCTGCCATCCTGCAAATTTAGTCTGAAAATCTTCTGTTACATAGTCCTTGGCCATTCCTAGAATATCTGCGCGGATCTCGTAACCGTTCTTGTTGAATTTAACTTCTGGTAATTTTGGTGTTTCAAATGTTGACATGTTTTTCTCCTTGTGTGTTAATGTCTGTGTATAAACAGCAACTTCGCTGTCTATGTATTTAGTATACAGTTATTAGGCCAGTAAAGCAAATGGTCTGGTTATTCTCTTAGTGAGATAATCAGCCATACCTAGATTATTTTCAGCTACTTCATTCACATAGGTCATAGGAGTAGCTATAGGTAACTTTATCTCTGCTAGAGTCTCTCCTGAACAGTTTTCCATAGTAATACCGTATTTCTTACAGAGATGCTTGATCCTAGTGTTGCTGGTCAAACAAACCATAGAACCTTTTAATATATGATGTGTACGACAATATTGTATACAACGTTTCATGAGTAGATTTCCTAAGCCCTGTCCTTGATAGTCTTCTAGGACGCTGAATGCCAGTTCCATCTCTCCCTCTAAGGCTATATGCCCTACCGCTATAAACTCTAAACTATCATTCTCTATAGCAAAGAGAACATGCTGATCACTACAGGTTTCAAACTTATCACAAAGTGTGTCGATGACTTGATCGCTAACTGGAATGCCAAAGCGAAGTATCTTAGATTCTGTGCCAAGAAGTTTAAGGTGCGAGCGATACTTAGGATATTCATGAGGCAATACCCTACGAACTGTTTGATAAGACATATTATCTTGTTAGTGTTAGGTAAACAAGTATAGCTACAACTGATAGTATAGCAAATTTTGGACCGTATTCTCGTTCTTCCCATTTTTTAATCAGCTTGGCCATGATCAGCTGCCTCGAGTGCCTTTGATGATCATTTCAGCTTTTGCCATGCGTGCGGCAACTACAGCTTCCATTAAATTTTTAAAAAAACGTTTAATCATTATACATTCCCCCAAACGTTGCCGCGACGTTGATCATAGTAACGGGCCCAGTGCTCTACTTCTGCGCCATTTGTAGGACGCTTACTAGCAATAAATGCTTCTAGCCCACTTTGTGGACGAATTTCAAAAAACTTGATAAGTTTTGTTAATAGTTTTGACATTTTGTGTCTCCTTTTGATGTGTGTCTATTAGTGTTTTCACTAATAGTATTTATACTAGTATATGTGCGACCGCACAAGAATACAAGGTTTTATTAATCCAAATATTTTATTATAATAGCGATACACGAAACCATAAATACCAAAAGGGATAAAAAGTGCAAAGAAAAACCCGTAGCCTGTTAGAAGAACTCAATGACATCTCGATCAAGAAAGATCAAGAAGCTTTTATTGAAGCCCGTGCAGGTCATGTTATAGACAGTGCTATAAATCTGTTGACCTTGATTAGAGAAAACTTTAGCCCTGATGAAGCCTACGAGCTAGAACGTAGATTGATCAATAGCATCAAGGGATCTGATCCCGCCAAGTTTACCCGAGGAATCCGTAAGCTACGCGACAGCAAAGAAACTGCTAAACATCTCACATTGATAGAGGGTGATGTTAAACCCGAAGAAAACTAATACATTACGGGCTATTTTTTCCAAACTGGCTAAATAGTTGTACACCGACCTCGGAGCGAGGTCTATAAATTTAAGGAGAACTAAAATGGGTGGAATTTCAAGAGTACATGGTGGCTTACTAGCACCAAAAAACTTCGCAGGCGTTAATCTACAAGACTTCACACTAACTTTCTGGGTTGGCGATGCAGCCGTTGTATGGAGCGACTATACATATAATGGTGTCGTTAACACAGGCGCCAGTATCTATGCTACACAAGGTACAAGTCCAGGTGGCGCATTTGATCAGATCTTCCGTAATGCTACAGGCAATATCGGAACAGTTAGCCGTGTTGGTACACTACAAAGCACAAGCACATCAGCTACATTAAACTTCGCAGTTGAAGTACTAGGTTCTGACTATCTAAGCACAGGTACATTAGGTACAGGTAGCTCAGAAGATTCAACATATGCTTATGCTACAATCGCTGCCGCATTACAAGGTCGTATCCAAGCACTAGGAACAGTTAATAACGTTCACTTATCAAGTGCCACAGTTGCTAACTTTGTATATTAATCGGTAACTAACAGTTTACTTACTGTAGAAAGGCATCTTTTTTAGATGCCTTTTTCTTTGGCCATAAATATCATAAAGTAGGTAGTTATGGAAATAATAGAAATAAAAACACTGATCGATGTCACGAACACAAACAAAAGCCGGCCGAATCAAGGTAAAGCGCTTGAACATGATCAGTATAGGAATTACACAACATTGATGCAGACGATAGGGCTACGGTGTATAATACAGTACGATAGCAATCCCACGGTAGAAAATCTAGACCTAAAGAATCAGGGATTTGGATCTGCTTATAAAGGCAAACACAATATCTGGACATTTCGATTCCGTCCGGATCGCACGGGAGCTTTTGAAGAGAATGGCGATCCAGTAGGCCTACTCAAGAATGATATGAACGAGATACCTATCATAGGAAAACTAACTGAGACGATAAATATTGATAAGGCTGTTTTTTACACATGTGAATCTCAGCATAAAAATACAATCATCAAGGCAATCACAGGCAACTCTTAGGCAACTATATAGCAGTAAAAACGTTTAAGGAGAGCCATGATGGCTACAGCGACATTTAAAAAACCACGAACTAGTATAGAAGCAGTACCGCAACTTGCGACCCTACCTGAGAGAGTAGCCGTGGTCGAAATTAAAGTCCAGACTATCGAAATAAAGATAGATGATCTTAAAGGTGATGTGAAGGAAATGCACGATTGCCTAGACAGGACTAGAGATGGTATCATGGAACAGTTGAAATCTATGAGTGACGAAGCTGAAAGAGCACATCAAGCATTAGGAACTAAGATCAGTTCCCTAGAAAAATTCAAAGAAAAATGGACCTATATGGCTATCGGTGCCGCTGGCATACTAGGTTTCGCTAGTGGACATTTAACAACTTTACTCAAAGCCCTAGCATGAGAGCAAGAGAATTCGTAGTACAAGAACAGCGCACAGATGAGTTTATACAGGCTCTGGCTCCTATAGCCGCAAGAGGTGCGAAGATAGCAGGAGATGCGTTAGCTGCCGGAGCTAAGACAGCGGTCCAGGTCGGTGGCAAGGTAGCACAAACAGTCGGCAACGCTGTCTCTGGGACAGCAAAGACCGTAGGTAATCTAGCATCAAATAGGTCTCAAGATATAGTTTATGGAATATATGGCAACGCTCAAAATATAGGTCAAGGAATAAAAACTACAGCCCAACAGGCATCTGATGGTTACGAATCAGGACAACAGATGGGGCAGAAACTAGCTGGACAGATAACCCCTCAATCACAACAGCAACGTCAGAATACTGTCAATAAGATAGTTAGGGATCAAGGAAACAAACAGATCGGAGCTGTTAGGAACGATCTTAATAAAATAAAAAATCAAATACCGGATATGGATGTGCAGAAAACTGTACAGGCATTGAAGGCTACGCAAGATGGTAAGAAACTGAATCCTGTCGATAACCAGAATCTTGCCGCTATAGGTAAAGAAGTCGCTACCGCAGTGTTAGATGATCCTGCGGCAACTACTCGTTTAAATGCTATGCTTGGAAAAGGCAACGCAGAAAACGATAAAGAACAGCAAACACTCACCAACAAGATAGCTACAAACGGCCAAACAAGATCTCGGTAAAACACAATAAATATCAGTATGAGAATACATCACATACTCGACGGCATATCTATTATCATCACTAACGAAGAGCGCGGCTTTATGTCTAAGAACGACGACCGTAGCATCAACATAGAATCATTAGATGATCACGAACAATGGATAGCCCAAAACCTAGTACGCAAAGGTGTTTATACACTAAGTAAAGATAAGAAACATATCACTAGGATAGATAATGCTAGACAAAGTTTATAAAAAACTAGAGCCTCTCGCTAAAGGTATAGAGAAAAACCTTAGAAATAAAGGATTCGTCGTACCTACAGAAAACTCTGATGGCACCATCACTGTAGGCCGCTATACTATACAGAAAAAGCGTTCAGGATTTTACAAGATATCAAATATCCTAGGAGAGACCATAGTTGATCATATAAACTTGCCCCAGACTGCGGCATTATTAGCAAATAATCTAGCCCTAGGACGCTGGGTAGATGATCGACTACTCACGCAGGATAGGCAATATGGGTATAATCTGTTTGAAGAGCAACAGGCCAAACGTATAATAGAAAATCACAAAGACTGGGATAAAGTCGATGTCATGCATACCAAGTTGGACATAGTGAGCAGGAAGAAGATATCAGCTAAACAAAGCATCATGTTTAGTTTTGAGAAACTGCGTAATGTGAGATAAATATATTATCATTTTCTGGAACCTAGCATGATTACATCAGATTTAAATAGTAAGTTATCGGCCGCCGCACTGAACGAAAACATGTTCAAAAAGTTTGGCACTAAGATAAACTTTGACAAGTATACGAGAGAAGAACTTGAGAACTATCGTAACCTACTTCGAACCAATATACATCAAATAGAAACCACTAGTAACTTTAACGATCTACTGAGCAATGAAGATTACCAGAAAGACAAATACATGGTAGGAGTCATCAATACCAAGATCAAAGAGATGCTAGGCGAAAGTAGACTGCTAGCAGAAAAAAGTAAGAGTCCAAAACAAGCAAGAACCATGGCCGCCGCCGCACATGATCCCGAATTCGCTAAGAAGGTAGGAATCAAACAGAGTGTCGCTAAGGAGTTTAACAAGGCCGACAAAGGCACCAAACAACTCAGCCATGCTATGAAGAAAAAGAAAACTAAAGAAAGTTACGAAGAAAAAGATCGCCCGGCAGTAGATCGTAAGAATGAAAAAACACAAGGAAAGCCAAAACAATCTCCGAGTCCCGAAGAGCGTTTTAAAGATGTCGGCAGTAACAAGCCAGCATTTCTAAGAAAGAAACATATCCCCAAGGAAAGTATCATGAAAACAACAGAAGCTTCTAAGAAGAAAAAAGGCGATGGTAACCTAGCCAACAACTATCCTCCCTATGACAAAGTAACACGCGGTGATGTTATTGCCGGAGCTAAAGGTGAAGACCAAATGGGTGGCAAGAAGAAGACCAAAGAAGCCACAGCCAGCAAGTTTGATAAGAAAGAAGTTACTTGGACTGACAAGAGTGGCAAGAAGAATCCGGCCACACGCTATACACGTAAGAGTAGCACGTTCTCTAATGGCACAGATGATAAGAAAAAAGAAAAAGATGTAAAAGAACTTTTTGATTATTCCTCTGGACCAAACAAAGGTGGTAGAAGCAATCCTTCAAAAGACAAACTAGCACAACGTGGAGGCCGTAATACTCCAGCTGGAGATCCAACGGGATATAAAGCCATAGCTTCGGGTGAAGACAAAAAAGCCAAAGGCATGTATGGCATCAATGGACCAAAGGGTAAACTACCTAAAGAGTCTATGAGAGAAGCACAGCAGATCTTCCGCAACCATGTTAAGATCGTTAACGAAAGTCTACGCACACTACTACGCGAAGACGAAGAAGGCAAAGCAAAAGCTATCACAGCGGCCAGTGATATGGTAAATGACTTTACAACATGGATGCAACGTGTTGGACAGTATCAGACTAAGAGCATGATAGAACTAGCAGATACTATCCGCGGTGAGTTTGGCCAGGCAGAAGCCGAAGCATTTAAATCTGCAGTGGCTCCGGCGCTACAGGCTACATTAGAAACTATGACACAACAACGTGAAGCTATCAGCCACGCTGTAGCTGTCCTAGCTGGCGAAGCCACTGGTGAAGAAATGGGCGGAATGAGTGGCGGGGAAGTTCCTGACATGTCAGGTGGTGGTGCCGCTGATACCATGAATCCAGAAGTAGGTGGCGATGAGTTTGGCGCTAGTGATGCGGCAGCAGGCGGAATGGAGGCCAGTGGTCGTGAGCTACGTGAACAACATAGACTCGCACAGGTTAAACAAAAAATCGCTGAATCACAAGCTCTAATGGCCATACTTAGCAAATGAGATTATTTGAAGTAGAAGACAACGTAGCACAAAATCTCGTTGTCTTGCTTAGACAGCAGGTTGGTCGTACAGACAGCGTGAGCCACGACAAGGCTCCGCAGACACTAACTTATCCTGCTCTGGCCCATATGTTGAACATGATGGGATTCCCTGGCTTAACCAAAGAAAGCCTTAAACAGCTCTACGATAAAAATGATGAGTTGAAAAAAGTCATACGCGATCCTATGCCTGCCGGACAAGACCCCAATGGTAAAGAAGCTGATTTGATAGTATTAAAAACAGCAGAAGAAAAAGAAAAAGATGTGCCAGCGACAGCAGGTGGCGGAAAGAGTGTAGACGCTATGGCTAAGTCTGGTGCTAACTATAAACCAGAATTGAGTTGACAAACCAATAAAAATGTAGTATATTCATGTATGACATATACTCCACCTCCGTTCATCGAACGGTTCCAATACAAAAACTGTAAACAGATTAATGATCCCATAACACATAAACGTGTTTACCTTACTCCTGATGGAGAGAAACTACCTAGTGTAACCACGATCCTGAGTGCTACTAAAGACATGACCCATCTTAATGAATGGAAGAAACGTGTTGGGGTAGAGAACGCACAACGGATCACTACAGAAGCCGCAGGAGTAGGAACAGCCATGCATGCTAACCTAGAACGATTCCTTATAGGCGAACAGAGACAGCCTGGAAACAATGTGGTACATGTTCAGGCCAACAAGATGGCCGATCAGATCATCGAACAAGGATTAAAAGATGTAGATGAAGTATGGGCTATGGAACAGAGTTTATATTTTCCAGGGCTTTATAGCGGAACTACAGATCTAGTGGCCGTGTACAAAGGAAATCCTAGCGTATGCGATTACAAACAAACCAACAAACCTAAGAAAGAAGAATGGGTAGAAGACTACTATATGCAGTTGATGGCCTATATATTAGCACATAATGAAATCTACGGCACTGATATAAGAGAAGGACATATTTTTATGTGCAGTAGAGATTTCCAATATCAACAGTTTGATCTTTGGCCCAAAGATTTCAATCGCTGGCAAGATGCCTGGCTAAACAAGGTAGAAGAATATTATACTACAGGATTGCAAGGCCTAAAGCAAATGCTCACACAGTAAGATAAATATCAAACTAGGGGATATTATATGGCTGTTATAGAGATTGCTAAGATACAGGTAAGAAGAGGTCAAGAAGGCCAAGTAGGAATGCCACAGTTAGATAGTGGTGAGTTTGGTTGGGCTATAGATACACAGACCCTTTATATCGGTAATGGCAGTGTAGATGAAGGTGCTCCTGCTGTAGGCAATACCGAAGTAGTTACAGCCAATAACATATCAAACTTTTTCAATATCAAGGCTGCCTACAACTATGGTAGTAGCGCAGGAACTCCTTATAGCGTTGTAGGAACTTTTCCTATCAACAATACTGTAACAAGGACCGTAGCCGGCAAACTAGATGATTTCGTAAATGTTATAGATTTTGGAGCCATAGCAGATTGGAATGGCACATCTGGCACTGATAACACAGCGGCGTTCCAAGCGGCTATATATAATATATATCTACAGAATCCTACTAACTCTATCAGTGACAAACCTCTAAGGATTCCTGCAGGACGTTATTATTTTAGTAGCACTGTCTATATCCCCCCTAATGTAACCATAGTGGGAGATGGTCCCGATAAAACTATCTTAGTCACTTCTTCAACGAATGCCAATCTATTACAGTTGTGTGATGGAACCAGCTTAGGTTATGGAAACAATCCCTATATAGTTTTTATTCCTGGACAGAATAATATAACCAGCAGTGGACGTCCTCAAAACATCCACATAGAAGGTATGACGCTGTCGTACAGCACAGCAGGTGCTTTACCTAACTATGTACCGTTGTTAAGCCTAGATTGCGCAACTAACTCTCAGATAATCAACTGTAAGTTTGCGGGAGCCTACAACGCCGGTAATATCGCCAACAGCGATTTTAATAATCAATATGATGGCTATGTGGGTATAGATATACGTAGCCAAGGAAATTCTCCTAATGTGGTGGTAACTGAAAAAATCTTGATCGAGAACTGTGTTTTCTCAGGATTGAAATACGGAATCAAATCTACATATGACTGCTATGATATTATTATCAACAACAATATATTTGAAATATTGAATAGAGGTATCAACTGGGCTCCTAGCCTAGCGGTCTATGCTACACAAGGTCCTTTTAGATCTAGAATCACATCTAATATCTTCAATAACATCTATAATGAAGGAATATATGTAGGAGGCAGTAACGGAATATCAACCGATCATGTATCGAGTTTCAACTCATTCAATGGTGTAGGCATACACCTAAGCCAGAATGGCTATAGCGATCTAAATGCTGCCACTCCTGTGATAAGATTCCTGAGCCCTGGTAACGTTTCTATCGAAGATAAGTTTTATAGAGACGATGCTATTAAAAAGACCAGTGTCATTCCTACTCTATATCTTCCTAATGTAGCAGGAAAAAATCTAGTTAGCAGTAATGTAGCTTATACGGCAACACTAGTTAATTCTCCAGGAACAAGTATTACACTAGTTAATATTCCGTATGCGTCTAACGATCAAATGATCAACCTACAGTATCTATATAGTGGAGCAGGAGTGAGTGGACATCCTCAATCCTTTGTCAGCAGGAAAGGTTCATTGAGTCTAGGTATATCTAGCATCATACAGTCAGCTACTGTGACAGACAACTTTACCTATTCTATATCTGGAGGTGGTTATGATCCAGAACCACTAGCAGGTCTACAGTTTACAGCATCGTTAAATACTATCACAAACTATATAAACATTTCTTACACAGGCGCTTACATAGCCGGAACGATTGAATATCAATATAACTATATCGGTTAAATGCAATACACAGAAGTAGAACATCAGCTCGATGATTGGGTCAGGTTTAGGCATGGCCTCGAGCAATCAGCCAATCCATTAGAAGAGATAGCAAACTATTGGAGCCGTATCAGGCTTATACAATACAATCATAATATCGATCCATACTATGCCGCCAGTTGGCCAAATCCTTGGCAGATAATAGCAGAAGGACAATATGATGATTTAACCATAGCTATTATAATCGGTTATACCATCAAGCTCACAGATAGATATAGAGATAGCAAGGTCGAAGTTAGGATACAAGTTGACCAAGACCGAACTAAAGTATATAATCTAGTATACGTGGATGACACTTACGTACTAAATTATGACAGGTACAAAGTAGTTAAAGCCCAAGATATCGATGATTCGTTTTTCATAGAAAATCAGGTTGTGCTAGCAAGGCCTAGGTAAATATTTTCCTAGGTAAGTCGATCCCAAAAGAATAATAACACACAAAAGGTAAAGTATGACTACAGTTGTTAAGCGCAACGGAGAGAGAGTTCCATTAGATATTAGTAAAATACAGAGACAGGTGGCACACGCATGCAGGGGGATAGACGGAGTAAGTCCTAGCATGATAGAGATCAAGGCACAGATAGAAATACACGATGGCATGACCACAGAGACTATAGACGAGCTGTTGCTCAAGGCTATGGTAGACCTAATAGACGAAACAGAAAATCCAGAAATCAATAATGTAAACTATCAATATGTGGCCGGACGACAACGTGTCAGCATGTTGAGAAAAGAAGTATACGGTAGTTATGATCCTCCTAAACTTTATCAAATAGTTAAAACAAATGTTGACGCAGGCATGTATACCACAGATCTCCTGACGTGGTACACGGAGGATGAATGGAACATCATTGATCTATTCATCGATCATACCAAAGATGAAGAATATACCTATGCCGCTATAGCACAGCTGACAGAAAAATATTTGGTGCAGAATCGTGCAACAGGACAGATATACGAAACACCGCAGGTGCGTTACGCTATCGCGGCCGCTACTGCCTTCCATAATGAACCACAAGAAAAGAGATTGAAGTATGTTAAAGAATATTATGAATGCGCTAGTGATGGACATTTCACTCTTGCTACTCCTGTGCTCGCTGGGCTTGGTACTACTACTAAGCAGTTTAGCTCTTGTGTGCTTATTACTAGTGATGATACTCTTGACAGCATTTTTGCCGCCGGAGAAATGATGGCCAAGTATGCCAGCAAGCGTGCCGGCATAGGATTAGAGATTGGACGCATACGCCCATTAGGAAGCCCCATAAGGAATGGAGAGATCAAACACACTGGTCTAATCCCATTCCTGAAGAAATGGTTTGCTGATCTGCGTTCATGTAGCCAAGGTGGTATCCGTAATGCCAGCTGTACTGTTACATTCCCAGTCTGGCACGCACAGTTCGAAGATTTGATCGTTCTAAAGAATAATCAAGGAACAGAGGAAGTACGTGTAAGGCAAATGGACTATTCAGTAGTGGTCAACAAAATGTTTTGGAATCGTTACAAGAAGGGAGAGAATATCACCCTATTCGATCCACATGAAGTGCCGGATCTGTATCAAGCCTATTATAGAGATAGTGAAGAGTTTGAAAGGTTGTATACAAACTATGAGAAGCATCCGACGATTAAAAAGAAAGTCCTATCAGCAGATGAGATATTCAAAAATGGAATACTTAAAGAGAGGACTGATACTGGGCGCATATATCTTGTCAATATCGACAATGTCATCAGCCAGGGTCCATTTGATACAACGACAGATCCGATTTATCAATCAAATCTATGCCAAGAAATACTTTTACCCACGAAGCCTTTCCAACGTATTGAAGATCCAGAGGGACGAATTGCTCTTTGCACTCTTGGCAGTATAAACTGGGGAGCTTTTAAAAATCCCCAGGATATGCGCAAGGCCAGCCGTATGCTGGTCCGTAGCCTTAGCAATCTATTGAACTATCAGGATTTCCTCAGCATACAGAGTGAACTAGCTAATAAAGAGTTTGAACCATTGGGAGTTGGTATCACTAATCTAGCCTACTGGCATGCCAAGCGTAATCTAAAATATGGACAAAGCGAAGCACTGACAGAAGTAAAACGATGGATGGAACATCAGGCTTATTATCTAACCGAAGCCAGTGTAGAGCTAGCTGAAGAACGCGGAGCCTGCCAACGTAGTGAATATACCTACTATGGTAAGGGAGTATTTCCCTGGGAACGGCGCAATCCAGGAGTCGATGAACTAGTGGATTTCGCACCTAGCATGGATTGGGAACCACTGCGTGAAAGGATGAAACTACACGGTATCCGTAACGCAACACTAATGGCTGTAGCACCAGTAGAATCTAGTTCGGTAGTGTTGAACTCTACCAATGGCATAGAAATGCCGATGGAATTGATCAGCGTTAAAGAATCAAAGGCCGGATCGTTCGTGCAGGTAGTTCCAGAGTACAAACGTCTAAAGAGCCGTTACCAGTTGATGTGGGACCAAACTGACTGTCTAGGATATTTGAAGACAGCCTGTGTGTTGGCAGCCTATATCGATCAAAGTTTGAGTACAAATACTTTTTACAATCCTGCCCATTATTCCGGCAATAAGGTACCGGCGACTTTAATCGCCAAAAACCTTATGTTGGCTTACAAATGGGGATTGAAAACCATCTATTACAGCCTTATTAATAAGGTTGGTGCGAAATCATCAGTAACTGGAACGGTAGCTGTAAATGGCGGTCATTCAGTACCGGTACTTACGAGTGAACCAATTACTGTGTATGCCGAAGAAGAAGAGGATTGTCTTGCCTGCAAATTGTAATTCTGTAACAAAAGAATAGTATATTATTCTTTTATGATAAATAAAGTATGGATTACAAAAAACATTACGATCTGCTTATAGAAAGAAGTCAAAATAGGGTTTTAGAAGGATATACTGAAAGGCATCATATAATTCCTAAATGCCTTAATGGATCTGATGATGTATCTAATATTGCTATTTTATCCCCTGAAGAGCATTTTTTAGCGCATCTACTTTTGGTAAAAATTTATCCAAACTGCCAGCCTTTAGTAAATGCCGCAATCATCATGACTACTCATCATACTACGCAGAGAGCCAATAACAAATTGTTTGGGTGGTTAAGACGACGAGCATCAGAAGCAATGAAACAGCGAATAAAAGAAAACGGTCATCCCAGAGGCTTTTTAGGAAAAAAACATACAGGTGATGCTCTAGAAAAAGTAAAGTCTGCACAAAGGTCATCTGCTATTGCTAAAAGAGTTAAGATCTATGCGTATAATATGGACGGAACTTTTTACAAAGACTATGACTCTATTAATGAGTGTGCTGACGATTTACAAACAAGCCCATCTAATGTAAAATATACAGCAGATGGAGAATTTAAGCACTGCCGAGGAAAACAGCTTAGGTACAATTATCAAGAGGTTATTGAAAAATACATTCATCCAAACTCTAATAAAAAATTAGAAAGTATTTGCCCGCATTGTAGTAAAATAGGATCAGGACCTATAATGAAGCGTTTTCACTTTGATAAATGTAAACATAAAAGAGATAAAAAATGAGTAAAGAACAATACGACCTATCCACACCCACCAACTACTTAAAGAGACGCATGTTCCTTGATGGAACAGTTACAGTACAACGTTTCGAAGAATACCGACAACCTAAGGTAGCCAAATACGAAGAATTGGCAAGAGGTTTCTTCTGGGTGCCAGAAGAGATATCACTTACTAAAGATAAGATCGACCACAAGGAGGCCAGTGATGCTGTCAAGCATATTTTTACTAGTAATCTACTCCGTCAGACTGCTCTGGATAGTATCCAAGGCCGCGCACCAAATCAGGTCTTTGGACCAGTAGTAAGCATTCCAGAGTTGGAAGCATTGATCAGTAACTGGAGTTTCTTTGAAACGAATATTCATAGCAAGTCTTATAGTCATATCATCCGTAACGTCTATGGTGTACCAAAGGATGAATTCAACAAGATACACGATACAGCAGAGATAATCAGCATGGCCTCGAACATAGGCAAATACTATGAAGACCTGCATATACTAAACTGTTTTAAACAGGTCAGTCCCGGAACTGTACAGGAAGACAGCCATATTAAAGCAATCTGGCTAGCACTTAATGCCAGCTACGCCTTAGAAGCACTGCGCTTTATGGTGTCATTTGCTACAAGCCTGGCTATGGTAGAGAACAAGATCTATATCGGTAATGGCAATATCATCAGTTTGATACTGCAGGATGAGATATTACACGCAGAGTGGACTGCCTTTATCATCAATCAAGTGGTTAAAGAGGATGAGCGGTTTGTCAAGGCCAAAGCTGAGTGCGAACAGGAAGTATATGACATGTATATGAGTGTTATCTCGGAGGAAAAGGCTTGGGCTGATTATCTGTTTATCAAAGGTCCTGTCATCGGATTGAATGCGGCTATATTAAAAGATTTCGTTGATTACACAGCATTCGCCCGATTGAAAGAGATAGGAATCAAATATGAAGCCGATCATCCTCGCCAAAGTCCTATACCTTGGTTCAACAAGCACGTAAATATCAATAAGAAACAATCAGCACTGCAGGAGACCGAAAGCACCAACTATGTGATCGGTGTCATGAGCGATGCTGTTGAGTATGACGATCTACCAGATCTATAAGGAGTTAAAATGAAAGCAATAGTTTGGTCCAAATATCATTGTCCGTATTGTGAGCAGGCAAAAAACCTGCTCAAGACAAAAGGATATGCTATCGAAGAGCGCAAAATCGGAGATGGCTATACGAAAGAAGAGTTATTAGAATCAGTGCCTAACGCTAGGACGGTGCCTCAGATATTCTTAGATGGAGCACTTATAGGCGGCTTCGATGACCTACGCAAACATTTCAATACGGTGATATGATGACCTGGTGGCCCACCGTGACCGATGGAAACAAAATCACCGTGACTGATAAGAGCGATGATAGTGCTACGGGTTTAATAGCTCAGAATGTCAGTGACGTTTTACCAGAAGCGATCTTAGAAGATCTATTAACTATATCATCTACTACCGGTTCAGGATCAGGCAGCCTTTTAGGTAGTGGATTAAATTCAACTTACCAGTGGAATACAGCTAATAACTATCATCAGGTAGTAGTCAATAATCAGCCTTCCTATGTCTATCAAACGAATGGTTATAGTAACATAACAACCGGTACGCCCGGTATACGAGTCACAGGCGATGCTGAGTTTGATGGAGATGTCAAAATCAAAGGCGTCAACATCACTGAGACCATAGAAAAGATAAACGCTAGATTGGGTATACTGGTTCCTGACCCTGACAAGCTAGAACATTTTGAAGCACTCAAGAAAGCCTACGCACACTACAAAACTTTGGAAGCCTTATGCGAACTTCCGATAGAAGAAAAAGATGACAAGTGAAGAGTTGAAAAAAATCACCGATCTAGAAAGACAGTTGAAACTTTTAACCCAACAGGTCTTTGAGTTAAATAAACGCATGCAGTGGCTTGAGCGAGAAAATGGTCGCCGTAAAGCCGAGATACAACAAGCACAACGCAAAGGATAATATGCTTTTACAAAAACAGATAGCACCAAATGATGTAGTAAGCATCAAACTGATCAATGGAGATGAGTTGATCGCACGCTTCTTATCAGAAGATACCAACATGATAACTATTGAACGACCATTGGCATTGACTATGGGACAGCAGGGATTAGGAATGATACCTTGGGTGTTTCTAGGAGATCGTAAAGAGATGTCTCTAAAGAAAGATCATGTGTTTGTCATGGTACCAGCAAAGAAAGATGCCGCCGACCAGTACATGGAAGGCACCACCGGCATAGCATTGAGATAATAGTATGGCACTTCCAATCAGTCCCACTGCGAGTGCTACAGGTGCTGCCCCAGCAGTTGCCACCGGAGCTAGTTTCTTATCGGGCGTAGGAGCGGCGGCTTTAAATCCAGCTACCTGGGTAGCGGCGGCGGCCGCACCGGCTATCGCAATAGGAGCGGGAGCAGTGTTAGGTGTTATAAAAGCAGTGCTTGGTCCATGGAGACTAGCTCCTGCCTTCAGTCTAACATTGGGAGGACTGCCTGGTATGAAACAGTTATCAGGACTAGCCGCGATCAAACAGTTTACCAGTACAATAGCCACGGCGGCAAAACAGAGTCTGCAGGATTATAACAAGATTAATAACCAACTGAGTAATGCCTTACTTTCTATAATAGGGTTAGGACCTAAGTCAACAAATGGAACTCCTGCCTCGGTTATTGGGGTCGATAGTACCAAATACAACCCTTATCATATTCCTTTGAATAACGCATGGGTAGGTATGTCTTATTTTTCGACGGCTACGACTTCAACCGTAATATACCTGGCAGGCCATACAGGTACTTCGGTGGGATCTTATTGGTGGAATACAGTGGCACCAGCCTTTGCTAGTACCCTAAGTAATTCATTACAGAGTATATTTTATTCTGCAGAATTATTTACAGATGCCCTGTGCGGACTCAGTCCAGGTTCTGGAGTATTAACTATAGAGACTATAATCCAAGACAACCTAAATAGTCCAACTAGTATTATAACTGCTACCACAGTATTGCCAGCAGGTAGCACCGCATCCTCAACATCTAGTATACTCGTACCATCCCTTCAGACTTTTGCAGCCACGATGTATTTTCCAAACTATATCAATTCTGCTACAACCGCTCTCACTAATCTTTTGATTGATGCCAACACATCTACTACTACTCTTGCGCAACTTACAGCTGATTTTAGTTTTTTGAACTCCTGTACTCAAATTTTAAACAACATAGTGACGACAGATCTGTCTTACCAAACGGCTTATTTGAATCAAGGCGCACAGATCAGTAACGCCGGAAACACAGCCAACCTATTGAGCCAGATACGCCAAACACAGCCGTCCGGCACTACCGCTCTTTACCAAAGCATAATAGATCCTACGCAGTACCAGGCTATAAATGTTTTAGCCAGTATCAACGACCTAGCTTCCCCAAATACTGCCACTGTACAGGCCGCCCTAGCAACATTAGGTGTTTCTACTTCTACAAATAAATAACTTGGTACAAACAGCGTACCAGCGTAGCAGAGTTTAGACATAGTCGGGCGAGACTTTCTGTTTGGGTCGTCAGGTTGGCAACAGTCCGAAAATTGTTGCGTTTGGAAAAAGATATGTGCGAGATCGAATGGTATTACAAATTCTCAGTTTATTTTACTTTAACTGTGTTCATGGGTGTTCCTTTATTTTCAATAATTTTAGTATTGAGACATCTATTCGTAAATCAAAAAGGTTGACATATCCTTCCAGATAGTGTAACATACAAGTATTCGTTGAAGGTAGAAGTATAGAGGGCAAGACGCCGGGGCAGTACCGGCCAGGTCCACCACAAGCACATTGATTAAGTCTGCGGTATTGGCAACAGTATTTGGTCTACCGAAGCGGTAGGGTAAGTGTGCTTTTGATGGGCCTGCACTAGTATCGATTGACTCTGGAGGGCTACTGGAGAATCGGCAAAGCAGAAGCCGTAGGATTGGGGTAACCCGGTCGTAGAAGCAAAACCTTTAAATGCAAACGATGAAGTTTTCGCATTGGCAGCCTAAACGCCGCCTAGGGTAAGACATACCTCGTAACAGAAACTCAGGACCCGCTTCGGCGGGTTTCTTTTGGCAAAAATACCTCTTTACAAGCGACCATTAAGTATATATACTAAATATTCTGCTGGAGTAATCCAGTATTTTTTTAATATTAAAAGGAAATCGAAAATGAAGAAAACTCTATTAGCCGCGCTATTAGCTACTCTAGCAATTAGTGCATCAGCATTAGAAATCGGTGTAGTAGGCAGTGGTGAGTTTGTAAAAGGTTCACACACTCCAGTAGATGGTATGGGTTTGACATTAGGTCAACACTTTGGCGCTTTCAGTGCAACAGTTGAAGCAGATCGCCAATCGACTACTAACGTAAACAAATATAGCCTAATCGGTGGTTATGATGTTGCTACAGTAGCCGGCGCGACAGTTACAGCTAAGGCCGGTGTTGGATACAATGACAACCAAGCTGTTGTTCATAGCAATCGTTATTTTGCTTTAGTTGGCGCAGGTATTAGTTATCCAGTAACTAAATCTGTTGCTGTAACAGCTGACTATCGTTATCAAGCTGATCGTAATCCAGTACATCAACTTGATGGTAGCACAGTATTAGTTGGTGCTAAGTATTCATTCTAATCTATCAGGTTAGTCATCATAGGGCTCTTCGGAGCCCTATCTTTTTCTATATAGATAATGACTAATACAGTTATTAGAAAATACAATAGCTTTTACCTATAAAATCCTTGATTTCAATAGTAAATACTATTACAATATTATATCAGCGTAAACACTGATACGCAGTTTTTCATTCACACACATAAGGAGATTAATATGAAAACAATCGGAGATAAACTTACATCATTTGCTGTAACAGGCGTTAAGCCAGGACAGCCAACAGACGCTTTCTTTGATATCACAGAGCAGAGCTTTGAAGGAAAGTGGAAAGTTATCGTGTTTTATCCAAAGGATTTTACATTCGTATGCCCCACAGAAATCGTAGCATATGATAAACTTAACAGTGATTTTGAAGATCGTGACGCAGTTCTATTAACAGGTAGCACAGACAATGAGTTCTGTAAACTAGCATGGCAAAAATCACATCCAGACTTGATCAACATCAAACACAACCAATTCGCAGACACACAGCGTGGTGAGTTGAGTTTAGCTGAACAACTTGGTGTATTCTATGCGCCAGCGGGTGCCGCACTACGTGCCACATTTATTGTTGATCCAGACAATACAATCCAACACGTTACTGTCAACAACTTGGATGTGGGTCGTAGCCCAGAAGAAACTCTGCGTATTCTTGACGCATTACAAACTGGCGAACTATGTGCCTGCAATCGAGTAGTAGGCGGAGAGACGCTCTAATGTTGAAAATCCAAAATTCTAACTTAGAGCCGTTAGGCTATTACAATAAACCATGCGATGAGTCTAAACTAAGTGATAATCCCACTTATCTCATGGCTCCGAATGGTTTTAGTTTAACTGAATTAGAAATTGAATTGGTCCGAGCTGCCGGTGGTAGTTTTTATAGCGAAACAGATATAGCACAAAAAACTGACTGGTTTGTACAAACACCTGATGCTAAAGAAGGTGTAGTAATGAACCACAGTTTTATGCTCTATCGCAGAGGTTACGAAGGAGAAGCTAGCGATCAGTTATGGAAGATGTCCGCTACTGATCCTAGAATCCATAGAATATTACAACAGAGACCTCGTTGGGGGCTAGATATCAGTTTAGAATACATATTGGCGGATGGCACAATGATTGAAATATTACATTGGGAATATGATGCCGATCAATGGGAACCCATTGAAGAACTAAGGCAGTTGTATGAACCAAAAATATTATCTATCGATTGGGAAGATGGCGCTCGCGAAATGTTGAAACGAAAAGACGAATGGCACCATCTAGGATGGTTCCCTCAAAGCAAATACAAATGTGATTACTTTGGATTTGTACCGGAAAACTTTGGACAGGTACTTTGGAAATAGGAGATATAAATGAGTTTTAATGAAACGATCAAAGGCGCTTTACCAGATTACGCAAAGGATACTAAGTTAAACTTAGATGCTGTCCTATTACGTAGTACTTTGGATGCAGATGTAGCTATGGGGTGTGCTGTAGCCGCACTTGCCGCAACTGGTAACGGTAAAGTATTAAGTATCTTGTTAGCAGATGCTCCAGTACATGCAGAGTCAGCAATGACAGCCGCAAGCATCATGGCACAGAACAATGTATGGTATCCATATGTTGAAATGGCTGATGACGAACAGCTAAAAGGTTTGCCAGCACAGTTACGTATGAACGCAATCGCAAGTCATGGTGGAACTACAAAGGCAAACTTTGAAGCATTTAGTCTTGCGGCCAGTATTGTGGGCAAGTGTCATTTCTGCGTAAAGGCTCACTACGACACATTGAAGAAGGAAGGCTACACAGTAGAAAATCTTCGAGATATTGGTCGCATTGCCGCAGTAATGAATTCTGTTGCCAAGGTTTTAAATAGCTGATCATACTTTAGTATTACTTTAAATGGTAAAATCGTCGATTGACATTTTACCATTTTCCTTTTATAATAATACAAAGGAGGCGCATATGTCGTCAATAAAAACGCTTGAGAGTTTAGGTGAGTTCTGTAAACAGAATTCTGGTGATTTCCAAATCTGGTCTGGCAAGAGCGGAACTTATTATTGGAATGTTGGACGTAGCACGCCCGGCGGATTAGTAAATGGTGTGGTACGTAAGTTAGCAGGTACTGATGCTAGTGGGACCAAGATTTGGACAGTAGCAGGATCATTCAAGATCGCCGATGATGGTACTATTCTACGTTTTACGGGACTAGCCAAAAAAGATCAAACATTGATTTCTAGCCTAGGATCTGTTAAAATCAAAGCTGAACAACTAGTTAAAGAAACGGTATAAACTATGACGATGCATCTACATCACCCTAGCCTTAGTCTCACCGGTAAGAAAAAAGGTAAAGTTAAGTTTCGCAACGCCGATGAAGCACGCAAGGCACGAGAGCTTGACGCCAGCTGGAAAGATCTAAAGAAAAACTGGGGTGTTGAAGAAGAACAACGTCGTAGGACCAGGGCTATGTCAGCTGAAACGTTGACCTATAAACTAAGTACTCCTGTTGGACGTACTACAGGCCACAGTATTCCTAGCCTTAACTCTGGAGCTGGCGTAGCTACATTGGCGCCAGCAAAGGTATATACTGGTACTAAAGTAAAAGGTATCGCTACCATGCATAAGAGTAACGCTGTTCCTGTTTTCAGTGACGAAGAGGCTATTGATATTTCTAGGATGAGAAGATAATGAAACCAACATTAAATGATAAACTTATAGCATACCTAGCCCTTATAAGTGGCTTGAGTATCAGCGGTATCGCTGAATACTATTCTATCATGGGACTGATAGCTATCTATCCTGCTATGATAGTTCCTGTAGTGATTATGGGAGGAGTTATCGGTCTAGGCAAGATAAGCGGGTTGATATGGCTAAAACAAAACTGGGAATGGAGTCCTAGATTTATCAAAGCCTATCTTGTTCCTTGTATAGCTGTAATGATGTTTATAACATCGGTGGGATGTTTTGGTTTCTTAAGCAAAGCCCATAGTGATCAGACCTTGGTCAGTGGAGATGTACAGGCTAAGATAGCAGTATATGATGAAAAGATTAAAGTAGAAAAGGATAATATAGATGCGAATAGGAAGGTCCTCGGACAACTTGATGCGGCAGTGGATCAGATTATGGCACGCTCGGACGACGAGAAA
>Ga0164296_1001504_pt1 | contig 24650 bp, 32 predicted proteins | sample GEODES057metaG_FD_113533 | JGI IMG/M metagenome (GOLD analysis project Ga0164296, IMG submission 113533) | Dystrophic lake water microbial communities from Trout Bog Lake, Wisconsin, USA - GEODES057 metaG | ecosystem: Environmental > Aquatic > Freshwater > Lake | place: USA: Trout Bog Lake...
GCCTACCACGAGGGCGGCACGATCACGATCGAGATCGCCGACGACGGCAAGGGCCTGAACCTCGCGGCGATCCGCCAGAAGGCGGTGCAGCGCGGCCTCGCCTCCCAGGCCGATGTCGACCGGATGACCGACGCGCAGGTCGCCAAGTTCATCTTCGATGCGGGCTTCTCCACGGCGGCGGCGGTCACCTCGGTCTCGGGCCGCGGCGTCGGCATGGACGTGGTCAAGACCAACATCGAGACCATCGGCGGCCTGATCGACATCGCCACCACGGCGGGCCGCGGCACCACCTTCACCATCAAGATCCCGCTGACGCTGGCCATAGTGGCCGCCCTGATCGTGCGGGCCGGCGAGCATCGCTTCGCCCTGCCGCAGGTGGCGGTGCTGGAGCTGGTGCGGGTCGATGCGGGCGCGCAAAGGGTCGAGCGGATCAATGGCGCGCCGGTGCTGCGCCTGCGCGAGCGGCTGCTGCCGATCGTCTCGCTCACCGGACTGCTCGGGCAGTCGGAGGCGGGCGCCGAGACCGAGCAGGCCGGCTTCGTGGTGGTCGCCCAGGTCGGGCGGGAGCGCTTCGGCATCCTCGTCGACGAGGTCTTCCACACGGAGGAGATCGTCGTGAAGCCGATGTCGGTGAAGCTGCGGCACATCCCGATGTTTGCCGGCAACACGATCCTGGGCGACGGCGCGGTGGTGCTGATCGTGGATCCGAACGGCGTCGCCCGGCAGGTGGCGCAGGGGGTCCAGGGCAGCGGCGGCCATGTGGAGGCCGACGACGAGGCGGCGAACGAGGTGGCCGATTCCAAGACCACGCTCCTGGTGTTCAAGGGCGGCCAGGGCAGCTTCAAGGCGGTGCCGCTGTCGCTGGTCACCCGCCTCGAAGAGATCGAGTGCGCCAAGGTCGAGTGGCTCGGCGGCCGCGCGCTGATCCAGTACCGCGGGCGCCTGATGCCGCTCGTGCCGGCCGACCCGGCGATCGCGATCAAGTCGGAGGGGACCCAGGCCCTGGTGGTGTTCTCCGACGGCGAGCGCGCCATGGGCCTCGTGGTCGACGAGATCGTCGACATCGTCGAGGAGCGCCTCGACATCGAGATCGCGGCCGACCGGTCGGACCTGATCGGCTCGGCGGTGCTGCGGGGCCGGGCGACCGACATCATCAACATCGCCCACTTCCTGCCGCTGGCCTACGACGACTGGGCGCGCGGCCTGAAGCGGCCCGAGCATCTCTCCACGATCCTGCTGGTCGATGATTCGGACTTCTTCCGCGACATGCTGAGCCCGGTGCTGAAGGCGGCGGGCTACCAGGTGGTCACGGCCTCGAGCGCCGATACGGCTCTGGCTGCCCTCCACGCCGATCCGCAGATCGAGGTGGTTGTCACCGACCTGGAGATGCCGGGCCGCAGCGGCTTCGACCTCGTGGCCGCGATGCGCCGGGCCGAGCCGCGGATCGCCGGCCTCCCGGTGATCGGCCTCACCGGGGCGATCGGTGCCGACGCGGTGGAGCGGGCCCGGTCCCTGGCCATCGCCGACCTCGTGGCGAAGTTCGACCGGGCCGGCCTGATCGCGGCGCTGACCGAGATCGGCGCTGGTACGGTCTCGAAGGCCGCCTGATCCCCGCGCGGCCCGTCCCGATCGGGCCGCCCCAAGACGATCATCCGGAGAGTTCTGATGCAGGCTGCCAACGCCAACAGCACCGAGACCGGCACAACCGACGATTTCGTGACCGTGTTCGTCGGCGAGACCCTGTTCGGGCTGGCGATCGAGCGGGTCCACGACGTGTTCGTGCCCTCGGGGGTGACGCCAGTGCCCCTGGCCCCGGCCGAGATCGTCGGCCTCCTGAACCTGCGCGGCCGCGTGGTCACCGCCATGAGTCTGCGCCGGCGCCTGGGCCTGCCCGACGCCGCGGCCGAGGCCGACGGAAGCAAGGCCAATCCCAAGATGGCGATCGGCCTGGAGCAGGCGGGCGAGACCTTCGCCCTCGTGGTCGACGGGGTCGGCGAGGTGCTCAAGCTCGGCGCCGACAGCCGGGAGGCGGTGCCGATCAATCTGGATCCGCGCTTCCGCAACCTCGCAACCTGCGTGCACCGGCTCGACGGCCGGCTCCTGGTGATCCTCGACGTGGACGCGCTCCTCGGCTTCACGCCCGCCGGCGCCAAGGCGGCTTGAGGGAGAGGGCGATGAAAGCGCCGCACGAGACCAACTGCCTGGTGGTGGACGATTCCGCGGTGATCCGGAAGGTCGCTCGGCGGATCATCGAGGATCTCGGCATGAATGTCAGCGAGGCCGAGGACGGCAACGCCGCCCTGGAAGCCTGCGCGGCCCACATGCCGGACGCGATCCTGCTCGACTGGAACATGCCGAACATGGACGGCTACGCCTTCCTCCAGGCCCTGCGCCGGAGCGAGGGCGGCGAGGTGCCCAAGGTTCTGTTCTGCACCACCGAGAACGATGTCGGTGCCATCGCCCGGGCGCTCCGGGCGGGGGCGGACGAGTACATCATGAAGCCCTTCGACCGCGACATCCTCGCGGCCAAGCTCGAGCAGGTCGGGCTCGTCGCCGACGCCGCCTGACCCTGCGCGCACGGCGCCCCTTTCCCGCATCCGCGACCCCGTACCCGAGGCACGCATCATGGCCCTGAGCCCCGCGGTCGCACCGCCACGCAGTCCGCCGAACCAGAGCACGACCGGCTCCGCCGCCGCGATCCGGGTGCTGGTCGCCGACGATTCCGCCGTGGTCCGCGGCCTCGTGGCCCGCTGGATCGGCGAGGCTGGGTTCACGCTCGTCGGCACGGCGTCCAACGGGCGCATCGCCATCGAGATGATTGCCAAGCACGACCCGGACGTGGTCCTGCTCGATATCGAGATGCCGGAGCTCGACGGCACCACGGCGCTCCCGCGCATGCTCGCCATGAGCCCGAGCGTGCAGGTCGTCATGATGTCGACGCTGACCACGCGCAACGCCGACATCTCGCTGAAATGCCTCGCCCTCGGGGCGGTGGACTACATCGCCAAGCCCGAGAGCAGCCGGGGCGTGACCACGTCGGACGTGTTCCGGGCGGAGCTGATCGAGCGCGTGCGCGTCTTCGGCGCGGCCCGCGCCCGGACCCGGCGCCCGGCGCCCGCACCGACGGCCCATCCGGCTGCGTCCGCCGCCCCCGTCGCCGCGCCGGCGGCGCATCTGGCGCCGGCCGCGCCGCGCCCCGCGACCCCGTTCACCCTGCGGCCGAAGGTTCGCAACCGCACCGTGCCGCGCGCCCTGCTGATCGGCTCGTCCACGGGCGGGCCGCGGGCGGTGGGTGAGATGCTGGAGGGCATCGGCGCAGCGGCGCTCCGCCGCCTGCCGGTGCTGATCGTGCAGCACATGCCGCCGATCTTCACCGCGGTGTTCGCCGAGCACCTCACCACCCGCACGGGGATCAAGGCTGCCGAGGGCAAGTCCGACGAGCGGATCGAGCCCGGCCGCATCTACGTGGCTCCGGGCGGGCGCCACATGGGCCTCGTCGCGGGCGCGAACGGCCCGACCATCAAGCTGACCGACGGGCCGCCGGTGAATTTCTGCCGGCCCGCGGTGGACGTGCTGTTCAAGGACGCGGCGGTCGTCTTCGGGGCCGCAACCGCGACCGTGATCCTCACCGGCATGGGCTCGGACGGCACCAACGGCGCCCGGGCGCTGACGGAGGCCGGCGGCCCGGTGCTCGCCCAGGACGAGGCCACCAGCACGGTCTGGGGCATGCCGGGCAGCGTTGCCCGGGCCGGACTCGCCGAGGCGGTCCTGCCCCTGTCCGAACTCGCGACGGCCTTGCGCGCCATGATCACGGGTCAGCCGGCATGACCGAGCTTGAATTCGAATACCTGCGCAGCTTCCTCAAGCAGCGCTCCGGCCTCGCGCTGACCGCCGAGAAACGCTACCTCGTGGAGAGCCGGCTGACTCCGATCTGCCGCCGCTTCGGGCTCGGGAGCCTCGGCGAGCTGATCAGCGCGCTCAAGCTCGGCCGGGACGGCGCGATGGAGCGGGACGTGGTCGAGGCGATGACCACGAACGAGACCTTCTTCTTCCGCGACCGGATCCCGTTCGATCTGTTCCGCGACACGCTGCTGCCGGAGGCGCTGATGCGCAATGCCAGCCGGCGCAAGCTGCGGATCTGGTGCGCGGCCTCCTCCACGGGGCAGGAGCCGTACTCGCTGGCCATGCTGCTGCAGGAGGCGGCACCCCGGATGCCGGGCTGGCAGGTCGAGATCGTGGCCACCGACATCTCCACCGAGGTGATCGAGAAAGCCAAAGCCGGGCTCTACAGTCATTTCGAGGTCCAGCGCGGCCTGCCGGTGCAGTGGCTGATCAAGTACTTCACCCAGGTCGGCGAGCAGTGGCAGATCGCCCAGACCCTGCGCAACATGGTGGATTACCGTCAGCTCAACCTGCTGCACAGCTTCACGGCGCTCGGCCAATTCGACATCATCTACTGCCGCAACGTGTTGATCTACTTCGACGCGCCGACGAAGTCGGACGTGCTAGCGCGGCTCGCCGCCCAGCTCACGCCCGACGGTGCACTCCTGCTCGGTGCCGCCGAGACGGTGATCGGCCTGACCGACCGGCTCGCGCCCCATCCGAAGCATCGGGGCCTCTATACACATGCCGCGCCGGCGGCGCGGCTGGGCGAGACGGCGATGCCGCTGCGGGTCGCGGCGAGCGTCTGATCGGGTTCCCAGGCAAGGCCGTTGGCCGGAGGCGCGGGGCGCTCCCCAGCCCGAATCGGGAATTCTCCCGTTCGCGAAGGGAGACCCCGATGTCCGTCCGGCACGACGGATTGAGCGGGCGCGGGAAACGTGGCCTTAAGGAGCGCGTGGGTAATTTGCACACGGACCCGCCGCCGGGCGTTTCCGGCAGATCCGTGCCCCGAGCGATTCCATGAGTAGCATCAGTTCGACCACGACGTCGCAGCTCTATGCCCAGCGATGGTCGACCCAGGACAATCCGCAGACACGGATGTCCAACACGATCAGCAGCGAGCTGTCCGCCGGCAGCCTCAGCAGCACCGACGCGACCGCCCTGACCAGCGCCCTGTCGTCGATCGGCTCGAGTCTATCGGCGGATTCCAGCTCGGTCAGCGGCAGCAGCAGTCAGGCCAAGCTCGACCCATCCTCCATGAAGGACCGGATCGACAGCCTGATCGCCGATCAGGTGAGCAGCGGCAGCCTGACCGGCGACCAAGCCACCGAGTTGAAGAACCTGTTCGCCAGCCACGGCCAGAGCACCCAGACGGCCGACGTGGCATCGGGGGAGGGCGGCCCTTCCGGCGCCGGCGGACCGCCCCCGGGCCCGCCGCCGAGCGATGCCGCCGGAAGCGCCGCCTCCAGCACGTCGAGCAGCGCTAGCACGTCGTCGCCGGGCGACCTGCTCGCCAGCTTCCTCCAGCAGGTTCAGAGTAGCCAGTCGTCGAACGCGGGCTATGGGGCGAGCGGCACCAACACCAGCCTCAACACCGCGGCGCTGCTGTTCGACTTCCAGAGCTGACGCCACCGCATTCCGGCGATGCGCCCGTCGTCCGGCGCATCGCCCGCCTGCGTCGCGGCGGGGTCGACCCCGGACCTTCGCCGCGGCATCGTCCGCCCTGCATTCGCGGGGCCGGAGACGGCCGGGAGGCTCGGCATGACGGCAGGGATGACGGCGGAACGCGGGCTGCCCAAGGTGGCATTCATCGGGACGGGCGGGACGATCGCGTCCCTCGGGCGCGACGCCCTCGACATCCTCGATTACAGCGCCACCGACCGGCGCCTCGACGCCGGTGCCATTCTGGAGGCGGTGCCGGAACTGGCGGACGTGGCCGCCTTGGTCCCGGTCCCGTTCCGGGCGGTCCCGAGCCCGGCGATCGGCTTCGCCGAGTGGCGCGACCTCGTCGGCCTGTGCGCGCGCCTCGCGGCCGAGCATCCGGACCTCGCCGGCATCGTCATCGGGCATGGCACCGCCACCCTGGAGGAGACGGCTTACGCGCTGAGCCTGACCCTGACGGTCGACCTGCCGGTGGTGCTGGTCGGCGCGCAGCGGCCCATGAGCGCGCTCTCCACCGACGCCAAGCTCAACCTCGTGGCGGCGGTGCGCACGGCGGCCGCCCCCGTATCCCGCGGGCGCGGCGTCCTCGTGGTGCTCAACGACGAGATCCAGGCGGCCCGTGAGGTGACCAAGACCTCGGTGGCCCGGCTCCAGACCTTCCGGACCCCGGATTTCGGGGTGCTCGGCCATGTCGACGGCGACCATGTCCGGTACTACCGCCGCTCCGAGCGGGCGCACGCGCCGGGCACGCCCTTCGACATTCAGCGCCTGTCCGCGCTGCCGCGGGTCGATATCGCCTACGGCTACGCCGATGCCGACGGCACCGCCGTGCGGGCGTTCCGGGCCGCGGGGGCGCGGGGTCTCGTGGCGGCGGGGCTCGCCCCCGGCATGGTCCCCCCGGGCGAGGCGGAGGCTCTTGAGGCGGCCGCGGCCGCCGGGATCGTGGTGGTGATGTCGACCCGGGCCGGGAGCGGCGTCGTGCCCCTCACCACCCGCCTGCGCGACCGGGGCATCCTCAGCGCCGACAACCTGACCCCGCAGAAGGCCCGGATCCTCCTCGCCCTGGCGCTGACCGTCACGGCCGAGCCGGAGACGGTGGCGGGCCTGTTCGCCACGTATTGAGCGCCGAGCCGGTCCGGGATTCCAAAGGGTTTGCCCTTGGGCGGGTCCAGGGCGGAGCCCTGAGACGTTCACCAGGACTCCGCCCTGGACCCGCGAAAGGGCTCGCCCTTTCGAAACCATGATTTGTCCCCTCCAGGCCCTGAGAGTTCACCGCGACCGATGCCGCTGATCGATCCCGCCCGTTCGCTGCTCCTCATCATCGACGTTCAGGTGCGGCTGATGCCGGCGATCGCCGAGGGCGCGGCGGTGATCGCCAATACCGGTCGGCTCAGAGCCGCTGCGGGGCTGCTCGACGTGCCCGTGCTGGTCACCGAGCAGAATGCCGGGGGCCTCGGTCCGACCGTGCCGGACCTTGCCCCGGAACCCGGGGCGGCCTTCGCCAAGATGCGTTTCGGCGCCGTGCAGGCTCCGGGCTTCCTCGACCGCCTGCCGGCCGAACGCGCCTGCGTGGTCACAGGCTGCGAGGCGCATATCTGCGTGCTGCAGACGGTGCTGGGGCTGCTGGAGGCCGGACGGCGCGTCCATGTGGTCGCCGACGCGGTCGGCTCCCGGACGATCGGGAACCGGGACGCGGCCCTTGCCCGGATGGCGGCCCACGGCGCCGAGATCGTCACCGCCGAGATGGTGGTGTTCGAGTGGCTCGGCACCGCCCGGCATCCGCGCTTCCGCGAGGTCGTCCGGCTGATCAAGTGAGGCCGCAAGCCTCGTCGCGAACGGGGATCCCAAAGGGCGTGCCCTTTGGTGGGGCGTCGGGGTGAAACCCCAACGAACGGCTCTCCCACCCCGCGTAGGGGGCGGGAGAGCCGTACCGCAGGGCTCTGCCCTGCACCCGCCAAAGGACCTGTCCTTTGGAAACCCAAGACTGAACCTTGATCAGCCCCCGTCGAGCGCCGCCCGGGTCAGCGCGTCGGGGCCGATATCGTCGGTCCCCGCCATGCCCAGCACCTCGATCAGCCGGACCCGGGCGCGGCTGACCCGGCTCTTGATCGTCCCGACCGCGACGCCGCAGATCGCCGCGGCCTCCTCGTAGGTAAAGCTCTGAGCGCCGACCAACACCAGCGCCTCGCGCTGGGCAGCCGGGAGCTGATTCAGGGCGCTCTGGAACTGCGCCATCTCCATCCGGACCTCCTGCTCGGGCAGGCTCGTCAGGCGGCCGGCATGGACCCCGTCGGCGTCCTCTACCTCGCGCTTGCGCTTGCGCTGCTCCGAGTAGAACAGGTTGCGCAGGATCGTGAACAGCCACGCGGTGAGGTTGGTGCCCCGCCGGAAGCTCGCGGCGTTGATCCAGGCCCGCACCAGGGTGTCCTGAACGAGGTCGTCCGACCGGTCGAGGTCGTAGGTCAGCGAGAACGCGAAGGCCCGCAGCGCAGGGATCGCCCCGAGCAGGAGATCGCGCATCTCGGTATCGGCGCCCGACGGGGCCGGGCCGGATCCGCTCCCCGCTGGGGCGGCTTGGAGCATCAGGGTCATGGCTGGGCCTCCGTGTCGGCGAGGGCGTCGAGGAGCGTCAGGAGCCGGTCCGGGACCGGCAGGGCCAGGACGTCCGCGTAGTGCAGGCGCAGGCCGCGTCCGATCCGCGCCTGAGCCGCCGCGTCGATCGGGCGACGCAGCGGGCGCATCCGGGGCGCGACGACCGGTTCGGCCGTCTCCGCCTGCGCTGCGTCCGGGAGCGCCCGCTCGTCCTCTGTCGCTGTCATGGTTGCGCCCCGAGCCGTGGGCGATGCGCCCCCGCGGGGTCCGGTGGTCCACCGCCTCGATCCCGTGACGGGTCGCGGCGGAGACGCATCTCATCGCCTTCCGGTGGTGCTGATAGGCGGCAGGGATTTAATCGGTTCTGAATTATACATTCAGCAAATTTTAATCTTGCAATAGCCCAGGTTGTGCAAGTTATTGCAAATCGTATCCGGAGTTACAATCCAGAAATACTTGTTTTTAGCTTGGCTGTAACGAATATCGGCCAGCCGACCTGAACGAACGCTGAGCGGTGGTGCTGGGTCAGCCTCCGGCGAGGTGGCGGCGCACGGCCCGCGCCGTGACAACCGAGACGCGCACGTTCGATTCCTGGGTCACGCCGGCGATGTGCGGTGTCAGGATCAGGTTCGGCACATCCGCGTATACGGCGCCGGCTTCCGCCTCGAGGGGCTCGCGATCGAACACGTCGAGTGCCGCGCCGCCGAGGTGGCCGGTGCGCAGGGAGGCCGCCAGGGCGGCCTCGTCCACGATCCCGCCGCGGGCGGCGTTGATCAGCACGGCGCCCTTGGGCATCCGGGCGAGGGCGCCCGCATCGATCAGGCCGCGGGTTCGGTCGGTCAGCGGCACGTGCAGGGAGAGCACGTCGCTGCAGGCGACCAGCGCATCGAGATCCAGGCACTGCACCGGGCCGTAAGACGGGGTCCAGGCCGGGTCGCCGGGGGCAACGAACGGGTCGTGGGCCGCCACCGTCATGCCCAGTGCGGCGGCCCGCCGGGCGGTCTCCCGGGCGATGGACCCGAAGCCCACGAGGCCGAGGCGCTTGCCGCCGATCTCGCGCCCCATCAGGACGTTGCGTGGCCAGGCGCCGGCCGCGACCCGGGCGGTCGCCCCGTAGGCGCCCCGCAGCAGCAGCATCGCGGTGGCCACGACATATTCGGCCACCGCCCCGTCATTGGCGCCGGTCGCCGGGTAGACCGCGATGCCGCGCTCCCGGCAGGCCGCCACGTCGATGTTGTCGAGCCCGACCCCGAGGCGGCCCACCACCGTGAGGTCCCGGGCGGCGGCCAGCAGGGGGCCACGCACCTGGGTCCTGTTGCGCACGATCAGGGCCTCGGCCCCGGCCAGCGCCGCCTCCAGCGCCCCGGGGCGGTCGACCAAACCGGGATCGTACAGGATGTCGAAGCCCGCGAGTTCGGTGGTGAGGGCCGCCTCGTCCATGAATTCGCTGATCACGACCTTGGGCATGGGGCCTCGCTCGATTGTCCGTCAGGCGCTGCGGTAGCGCTTCGTCGTTCCGAAGTCGCGGTGGGTGCGCAGCTCGACCGCCGGAAGCCGACCGACGGCGGTGCGGAGGTTACCGCTGCGCTCGATGACCGGGATGATCGGCGTGCTGATCGCGTCGCCCGCTGGCCGTACCGTATCCAGGACGTCGCGCTCCGGATCCACCCGGACTCCGACAGGCGGCAAGGTCTTGGATCGACTGGTGCCGGTGGAGAGGATCGAACTCCCGACCTTCGGTTTACAAAACCGCTGCACTACCGCTGTGCTACACCGGCCCAGGACTCGCTTGCTATCAGTCGCCGCGCCGTCGCTCAACCCGATGGGCGCAGCGATTTCGGCGCCGCTGTCCGAGCGCATCGTCCGGACCTAGGGCGTCCGAGGCATGCCGGAGCGGACGTGCGTGGGCCGGCTTAGAGCCGTGCCCGATCGCGTCGCAATCCAGCCCGCCTCGACGCCTCTGTTTCACCGCACTCTCTTGCACCCAACCGGTGTCCCCGTTGACGGAGAGCGCTCGAACGTTGCGTCCGCTCAGCTCCTGCGTCGGTCGCCGGTTGTGATCGCATCACCGCCGGCCGCCCTTGCGAGACCGGCTCAGCGCCCAAATCCGCGCAGCCATCCCGTGACGCTTTGGTCGGCCTTGTCGAGGCGGGCGGCCAAGCCCCGGTGGATGCATTCACCGATGGATTGGCCGGGATAGAACCCGACCGTCTGCTCCTGCTGCCGGCACGCCTGAATGGGGGGCCACGCCACCAGCGCGGTCACGAGGAGGAGCGCTGCCAGACCGTCGACGATGAGCCAGCCCATCCAGCCGAGCCGAAGGCCGCGACTCCGGCCGGGGCCGCCCCGGTCGGCCTGGCGTGCCAGAGCGGGGCCGACCCGTGCCATGCGCGCGCGAAACCGGGTCTCCGCAAGGTGGTCGGAGGCCTCACCGGGTGCAGGGTTGAGCGAGCGGCTGGGCATGGCGATGTCGGCCTCGGTCTTATCGAGGCTGACGCAGTGCCACGCCTTCATGAAGCTCGGCCTAAGGGGGATGTTTAAGGGTGCCTGAAGGCGATCGCGCACCGGTCCGGGGCGTCAGGCGGCCAGCGCGCGCCGCACCGTGGCCCGCAGATCCGCGAGGGAGAAGGGCTTCGTCAGCACGTCGGTGACGATGGCATCGAGCCCGCGGGCGCGCTCGCGCTGGTCCGCGAAGCCGGTCATCAGCAGGATGGTAAGGTCCGGGAAGTCGCGCTTGGCCGCCAGCGCTAGGGCGATGCCATCCATGAGCGGCATGCGAATGTCGGTGAGCATCAGGTCGAAGCCGCCATCGGCCTCGTTGAGACGATCGAGCCCGTCGCTTCCGTCATTGGCCGTAACGACCGCGTGGCCGTCGATCTCGAGCCCTCGCTTGAGGAAGCCCCGGACGGTCTCTTCGTCATCCACCAGGAGGATGCGCGCCATGTGGTCCCGTGAACGTCCTCAGTCCCGAGCTGCCCGCCGCGATGACGCCGGGCCCTCAAGCGCACGACAGACGCAGACCGATCCGCAGCCTGTCAAGATGCCCGGCGCCGAAAACGGCGCCCTCGCCGGGGGGCGCGGCCAAAATGCCGCGCTGCCGCATGCGTCAGGGATGCGCCGCCGGGAAAGGGGAACGCGGACCGCGCGTCGGATCACGCGCTACGGATCGAACAGATCCGGATCCCCGCTGCCGTAATCGACTACGCCCACGAAGGGCAATTGCCGGAAGGCATGGGCGGCATCCATGCCGTAGCCGACGACGAACACGTCGGGGCAGGTGAAGCCGACGAAATCCGCATCGATCGTCACCGCACGCTTGCCCGGCTTTTCGAGCAGCACCGCGGTGAGCACCCGTCGGGCGCCGCGGGCCATCAGGAGATCCTTGGCGAAGACGACGGTCCGCCCGGATTCGAGGATGTCATCGACGAGCAGCACGTCCCGCCCGCGCACCTCGCTCTGGACGTCCCGCAGAATCTCGACCTGCCCGCTGGAGACCGTCGCGGTGCGATAGCTCGACAGGTGGACGAACTCGACCTGCGGCGCCAGCCCGACCCGGTGCAGTGCCCGCAGCAGGTCGGCGGCGAACATGAAGCTGCCTTTGAGCACGGCCACGACCAGGAGGTTCTCCAGCCCTGCGGCGAGGATCTCCCGGGCGAGTTCGTCATTGCGGTTGGCGATGGCCGCCTCGTCGAAGAGGGTTCGCACGCGCCGTTCAGGGATGCTCATCTTACGTGTCCCGGAAGCCCGGTCGCGGGACGGGATCCGCCACCGCGTTCAGCCTTGGTCTTAGCGTCACCGGGTGGCGGGGGGAACCGTCGATGCGCAGGCGCGGCGCCGCAGCGTCACCAAACGGACAGACCCCATACGCAAAAGGGGTCGGCGATCCGCCAACCCCTGCTCTGTCGCGCTGAATGGATGGTACCACCGCCCCGGCTCGAACGGGGGACCCCCAGATCCACAATCAGATGGCCAGCGTGCTATCGAGCATCAGTAACCAGCTTAAGTTGCTGATCTTGAACAAAGACCCTCAGTCCGGCGTTGCAATAAGCAACAGTTTGACGGCATGAAGCTGCTTACTGTGCGCTTACTGGATCGCATTGGGAGGGTGACGGATGCGGCTCACGAAGCAGGCCATCGAGGCGCTGACTCTGCCGCCAGGGAAGAAGGATGCCTTCTTCTGGGATGACACCCTGAAAGGCTTCGGCGTGAAGCTGAATGCCGGTGGAGCGCGACAGTACGTTGCACAGTACCGGACACAGGATGGGCGATCTCGTCGCATCACCCTTGGCCGGGTGGATACCCTCAGCTTGGATGAGGCTCGACGTAAGGCCAGGACGGACTTGGCCAAAGCGCAGACCGGTAGCGATCCGCAGGCCGAGAAGGCTGAAGCCAGACGACAGGCTGGCATCACCCTCGGGTCGGTGACGGCAACGTACCTTGCGAAGGCGAAGGAACGGCTCAAGCCCCGATCCTACCAAGAGGTCGAGCGCCACCTGATGAAGGCGTGGGCGCCTCTCGCCGGCATGCCGCTGAATAACATCAAGCGGGCGGACGTGGCGGCCCAGCTCAACACCATTGCCGAGAACGGCCCAGTGAATGCGAACCGCGCCCGTTCGGCACTGTCCGGCCTCTACAGTTGGGCCATTGGGGATGGGCGAGCAGAGAGCAACCCTGTCACCGGCACCAACAAGCAGGCGGATGAGAAGCCGCGCGACCGCTTCCTGTCATGCGAAGAAGTCCAGGCAGTTTGGAAGGCTTGCCGGAACGACGATCACGGCGTGATGGTCAAGCTGTTGCTGCTCACGGCGCAGCGCCGGAACGAAGTCGGAAACATGGACGAAGCCGAGCTGGACCTCGACGGCGCAGTTTGGACGCTCCCCGGTGACCGCGCGAAGAACGGCCGGAAGCATGAGATCCCGCTGTCCCCATTGGCTGTCCAACTGCTCCGGGACAAGCCGCGTCTCGCTGGCCGGTATCTTGTGTTCGGACAGGGCGTTGGCGGCTTCTCCGGTTGGAGCAACAGCAAGGAGCGGCTCGACAAGCGGATTGCAGCTGCCGGGGCTACGCTGGCGCCGTGGACAGTTCATGACCTCCGTCGGACCGCGACCACGCTGATGGCAGAGCACGTTGGCGTTCAGCCTCACATCCTCAGTGCCATCACGAACCACACGCCGGAAGGCATGAAGAAGGTCTACAACCTCGCGACATACAGGGTGGAAAAGCGCGATGCGCTGAACCGTTGGGCTGACTTTCTGGCGAACCTGACGCGATGAGCACAGAAGCGGAGAAATCTTTTCGTTTGGCGTTAGAGATGTCTGACAGATGGAGAAATTTTCTCCAAATCAGCGTCGAAGTAGATTTTCCAACTACACGAGGTTCGACCGCTACCCATATGAGGGTTCATGACCCTCAAGGAGCACCGATGAGCATCATCGACACCCTTCCGCCGGAGATTGCCCGACGACGTATCATGAAGGCCCAAGACGCTGCCGCGTTTTGTAGCGTCTCAGTCAACACTCTCCGCAACATGCGAGGAGCTGGCACCATTCCGGCTCCAATCCAGCTCTCAGAGCGCCGCATAGGATGGCGGATCGGGGACCTTCTCGACTGGCAGGACTGCCGAGGGAGCGGTCGGGCGTGGAAAGATTGTCAGGGGAGTAAAGTCTCGTAGGGACGCAGGAACGAACACCTACAGGAGCCCGTTCATGCAATCGAGGATTGAGTGCCTACGGTTAGTCTCAGTGGGCAATTCTGTTTGAACGGACTCCGCGAGGTGTGATTGCAAATGCGCCAGCAACCTCCGGACAATAACAACCCTGCAAATCCCTTAATCAAAGTCGCAGCTCTTGAACTAGATAGAGAGTACATCTCCGTCGAGGGCGAGCAAAGGTTGAAGGTTGCTGCTTCACTTACTTTTCAGAGAAGCAGCGATATGCGAGGCAAAACCTCCACAAAAGACGGGCGTAAAGTAAATGTAACGTTTGGCCTCAAGATAAAGAGAGCTAGTTTCAAAGTTGAATGCAAAGATGATTTAGGAAACAGTCCGGAAGGTTTTGTTTTAGTTGACAAGGTTGCTTTCAGCTCTCCGCTGGTTGTGAGAAGCAAAATCGAGGATGCCGCAACTAATACTCGACATACCGAGAGGCGCGGTTCCATTGGCGGAAAACTACAAGCTCAGGCTGGCGCTGAGGGGCTAGGAGCGGGCGCTTCAGTCAATACACAAGCTCAAGCCCAATCCAGCTCAACACAAACGCAAAAAAGACAGGCAAAACGTCGCTTTGAGCGAGCCAATATATCAGCAACGCATGCTGGGAGCGAGGTTTACTGGGAGATTAATCCAGGATCACCGAATGAAAGCCTGAAATTAGATGATTTTTTAGTTGGTAATGTGTTTCTAGACGGCAACAGAAAAGCTATAGATGCCTGCATCGTGCGTCGAAGAGATGGCAAGCCTCTCGCAGATCTTGAGGTGATTGGATCTGTATTTGTTGGGATGAAAGATCTGGTTATCGAAGACATCGAATTCATCGACGACGATGGAATGGAGATTAGACCAAGCAATCTGTCGGAACACAGTTCCTCTGGTTTTATGGACGTTCTTGAATTCAAAAAGACTGCGAAAGAAAGAATACTGAAGCAGATTATTAGGAAGCATCTCATCAAACAGGGATTGAGGGTAGATGGAGCGTTGGTTGAAATTTGCAGGGCATTTACATGAATAGAGATGATATAGATTTTGACTGGGCCGCCTCCGCTCTCTCTGTTGAGCTTTGCGACTCGACTGATTTAAGTAAGCTGATAGACGCGGCTGATCTTGATCCGTTTGCCGGAGATGTTTCTGATATTGATTTTAGTAATATGGACCTGAGAAATCAGAATATGTCTGGTTGGGATCTAAAAAACGCATCGTTCACCAATGCGAGAATAGCCAACGCAAATTTAAAAAAATCAAAGATCAACCCAGAGGCAATTATCGACGCAGATGATTGGTTTCAGGCGGAGATGGACTCAGACTTAAGAACGAACGCGATCTTTGCGGCCGTTCGACGTTTTCCATTAAACAAACTTGAGATCTCGATTTCGACCTTTAATTTTATAAATGATCTCAAGTTGAGAACGATTGGAGACCTCATGGGCCTTAACGAATTGGAAATGTCTAAATCTAAGGTCGGCGGCAAAAAGAATATTTTAGAACTCAAGGAAGCATTGGGGCCGTTTAGGGTGTCTTTGATGGAAGATAAAAGGGATGATAGAGACAGTTTTGGTCAACACAACCCAGATTTGTGGTTTCATATCAAAAGTTCTGACGATGTATATATGGCAGAAGAAATCTTGCAGCACATGGAAAAGCTCAGAAACTTGGTGCAAAAAAAGCCGCTGAGACGTCGTAGACCAATTCCAACTTCAGATAACTGAATTTGTAACTGAGAGTTTTTCATAAATTGAGATGGCTGCCGGACGATGGCCAAATTTAAATTGAACATCAGGTTATACCAAGCCTTGCATGACTGTATCAGTGGTGCCTACCTTGCCTCTCTGTATTGGGCAGCACGCTTCAGAATGCACCTGACCTGAACTCCAGTCTAATCGCCACCGCGAGCAGTTGAAATCCGACGGGCGTTTAGCTCCGCTGCGATGCCCGAGTTCGTATTGGTCCCACTGGCCCGGATGTTGGCGATGACCGGCAGGACGTTGCAGCCGAATGTGTCGGCACCAGCCCGGTTCGAGCTGGCACCCCTGGCATTGGCTTCCGGCAGGTTCGTTCGGTTCCCGAGGATTACGCCAGCCTCCTTCTCGGCCAGAGCCTTTCGAGTCCGGTCCGCAACCATGGCCCGCTCCTCCTCGACCAGGGCGGCGTAGATGTGCAGCATGAACGGGTCAGCGTCTGGCCCCAGCTCGGCCACGATGAATGGCACCCGCTGCGCCATCAAGCCGGCGACGAGGGCTACGTCACGCAGGCGGTCCAGCTTGGCGACGATGATGGCGCACTTGGCCTCGCGGGCGGCGGATATGTGGCCGGCCTTCTTTGCGCCTACTGGCAGGTCAGCACCTTTCGATCTACCCATCCGATGGTCTCGCCGGTCGCCGCATCGCTGATGTAGCCAGCCAGCTTCCCCTTCTCTGTGGTGGTCGCCTCAAGCGTGACCTTCCGGCCTTTCTCCACAATGGAAGCGTTGCCCTGATGCACCGGGGCGCTTGCCTTCGTGACGCACGGTATGGAAGTCTTTTCTGCCCGTGCCGTAGCCGGCAGGGCAACTAGAACGACACTGAGAACAATCCACTTCACAACCACGACCTTTCCGAGACCAAGGGGAGAGAGATGCGCCTTCTGAAGGGCTTGACCCTTGCTGCCACCCTATGCGCCACCTCGCACGCCGCACAAGCGTCGCCGGGCGACTGCTACCTCAGCGTGGGGTCTCGGACCTACTTGGACGGCCCGTGCAACATCGATCTGTCTCCCGGCGGTAGCTTCTCCATCGGAACCGGCGAGCGCAGGCGGTCGCGCTACTTCGCGATGGTCAACATCGATGAGAGCGACGGGACGGCGTCGGCCTATTGGAATGGGATGGAGGGGGCGAGCCACGCGCACGATGATCTCGGAACGGTGATCCGCCGCGGTGGGTGTTGGGTAAACAGCCGGGCGAAGCTGTGCGCGTGGCGGCCGGGAACGCGACCGGCGAGCTTCTGAACAGAGCGGGTCAGCGGGACATCTCTCCGATCACCGTTCTCTGAAATCATAAACCCATCAGCTCTACGGCGCTAGCAAGAAACGTAGAAATGGAAATTCAATGAAGCAGTGATCGCGGATGCGAGCAAAGATTGCAGGATCGCCCGCCTTGTGGGTATTCAGGCAAAGATAATAATTCTTCCCCTCGTGCTTGGCGAACACGATCCATTGGCCCGTGAGGGCTTGAGACGCGGTGCGTAGATCAAGAGTCTCTCTGACCGCTTTGTGAGAAAACTCGCGGCTTATGGCGTCGGCGGCTGCTTCATCAATAGTGCTCGAACTCCCAGCATGCCTCTGGTAGATTTCCATCATCTCTTGCACGAGCTGCTTTCTGCGCTCCTTGTTCAAACCCGTTTGCAAATTTCTTGCCATGAACAGGCTCGAAAACCAGTGCTTGTGCCAGAGCCCGACTAGAGGTGGCTTATCAAACTTCGTCGCGGCTTTTGTGCCCCGTGGCCTACGTTCCCGACCTTCAAGGCCCTCGATCTCACATGTGATCTGTGCCGGGTTCTGGTCAAACGCGACCATGTAAACCCACAAATCGACAATAAGCAGTCGGCTCACTCGCGAACGCAAGTCATGGTCTCGGAAATACACCGAGGCAAACCGCTCCACTTCCTCAACGGTGATGCGGTGCTGCTTTCCCTTTACCGTAGCCGTGTAGCTGCGGGCGCCCCGCGCGTCTTCGTCGCTCATACGCTTGCCGGTCAGTCGCGCTTCTTGCGCTTCCGCTTGCCCTTCCTGGCCGCCTCTATCAACTCGTGCTGCACTCGCATGAGTGCTTCGGCTTCCGCAGCAGTCGGTGCCTCGATCACGCCGTTCACCCCCTTCACTACGCACTTTCGACCGGGTCTCGCTCGAAGCCAAGCAATGATGATGGCAGTCGGAGGCCCGGTAAGCGCGGTCAAGAGCAGCGTAAATTCGTGGATGGAAATTCCGCCGCCATCGACTGCATCGTAGGCCATGCGTGGCGGGACGTGGTGCACTCCAGCTTTCGTAAGGGTCTTTATCAACTCTTCTACACTGGCGAGTGTTTGCTTGTCCTTTTCGTCCGAGGCAGGGATCAGGCGAAACGCGAACTCATCTTCGTCAGCCAATTCGTCCACAGCGTTCCCCTATGCGGCCCGTTCAAGAATGCGCCGCACTTGGACTCCAGTCCAGTCGCCACCCCGAGCCGTCGAGACCCGGCTTAATCGCTCCGGGATTGATCAGTGGGGGCAGACGCGCTTGGGTTAGTCACGGCGGGCGACAAGGTTTCTGCGGGACAGAGGGCGTTGGACGGGGCTTCGTCCCCACCCGCTCGCTTGCAATCCCAGCGACCGAAATCACCCCGCCCAGCTTTCACCGTCCAAACCCATGTCGCCAACAAGGAATTGAAGTCCCAGTCCTTATCATTCAGGAGTTCTGCTGTTGTTGTCGCAGTTGGCAACTGCGTTTTCTCCGCGAAGAAGTAGACTTTGCACAGATCACCATAGTTGCACAGGGCATTCGCTGCTTCTTCGTAGACGGCTCGTTTCTTGATGCCACCGTCCAGAACACGAACGAAGAAGGTTGTGTACGTCCCCGGTAGCGTCCGAGCCTTCACCCAGTGCTCACCGCGCTCTGAACTGCCGCAACCGGCCAGACCGACAGCCAGGACTGCAATCCACCACCGCATGGTTCTTCCCTGTCCAGATCGCCCATCAGCTCCAATAGCGGCGGCCCACGGAAGGGTTAAGATCCGCTGAACAGGTAAGCCGGCATTAGCCAGTCCTGCGTAACACTTGGGCATCGTCGTCACGGGATGCCTGATCCTCAGACTCTTACCGCCCTCGCGGCTGTCATCACCGCGTTGTCGCCTGTCGCCATCGCCGCCATCGTGGAGGCGGGCCGGTATCTTCGGAGCCGCCGAGGGCGGGGCGATCCCCCGTCCGATCCGTCAGACCAGTGAGGGCGTTCAGGCGGCCCGTTCGAGGATGCGGCGGACTTGGACGCCGGTCCACTCGCCACCGCGAGCCGTCGAGACCCGGCGGGCGTTCAGCTCCACAGCAATGCCCGCGTTCGTGTCGATCCCGCTGGCCCGGATGCTGGCGATGACCGGCAGGACGTTGCGGGCGAAGGCGTCGGCGCCGGTCCGGTTCGAGCTGGCACCCTTGGCGCTGGCCTCCGGCAGGTTCGTCCGGTTGCCGAGGATCACGCCGGCCGCCTTCTTCTCGGCCAGAGCCTTGCGGGTCCGGTCCGAGATCATGGCGCGCTCCTTCTCGCCCAGCGCGGCATACAGATGCAAAAGAAACGGATCGACGCCTTCGCCCAGTTCGGCGACTAGGAACGGCACCTTCTGCGCCATCAGGCCGGAGATGAACGCCACGTCGCGGCTCAACCGATCCAACTTGGCGACGATGACCGGGCACTTGGCCTTGCGGGCTGTGGACAGGGCAGCGGCCAGCTTCGGCCGGCGGTCCAGGGCGTCGGCGCCCTTGCCGGTCTCGTGCTCCTCGAACTCGGCCACCAGCTCGAACCCGTTGGCCTCCGCGAACGCCTCGATTGCCCGGCGCTGTGCCGCGACCCCGAGACCGCTCTTGCCCTGCCGATCCGTCGAGACCCGGAGGTAGGCAATCAGGGGGCGGCGGGTCTCGGACATAGCGTCGGCTCCACTGAACTGACAAGACCATACGTCGGTATGGAGTTGTCAGAAAGCCCCTTCCATGGCTTCTGCGCGAGGAAATCGCGTCCGGCCCAACACCAAGAAACGATCATGACACCCAGTGACGAATGGGGGCCGTTCGATCCGGCCATTGATGACTGTGAGCGCCGGGCACGCCTCCGGTCCCTCCGCGCCATCGTGCGCATGCACCTTGGGCCAAGAGGCGCCATCCTCGAACGGGGCTTGCACTGCGCCGAGACGGGCGCCGCCTCCCTTGAGGCCGTTCACGGGGTGCTGTCCCGGCTCCCCTCAATCCCGCTCCGGCAGATCCTCGGATCATACGCGGCGCTTACCAAGCCGACAGAACCTTGCAACTGATAAGGAACCACAGATGATCGACAGATTAAGGGGCCCGAGATCGCCCAAGATCGATGAGAAACGTGGGCGAATAGACTTGATGATTTCGGTTCCTATGACACAGACCGCGCAACAGAGTCGTCGCAGTAGATCTACACAGTACCCAGTGACTGCCGATGAAGTTGCTCGGGTGATTGCTAGCCTACCAATGAAAAAGTGAGGCCCGTTGACCTATAGGTGTCGCCTTGGACGTGGGGGACTCTACATGCTGTGCATGCGCGCCGCCGGTCTCGCCCTGCTCCTGTCCCTTGCTCCGGTGACGGTCTCCGGCCAGAGCTTCGATGACACGCGAGCGGTCAACGCCATGCGGGACATGGCCAAGGCACAGGAGCGGCAAGCGGATGAGCTGCGCCGGCTCCGGCAGGTAGAGGCTGATCGCGCCTTGCAAGAGGATCGAGACCGCCGGAACGCTGCGAGGGACGTGCGTTCGTCCCGGCGCTTCGATAGGCCCTGAGCCTACGCGCGCTTCTCACGCATCCACCCAAGATCGATCACGTCGCACAGCGCATCGACCGCGCTGCGGGCGATCATCTCGCCTTCGTGGTCGCCGGCCTCATGCCGCACATCGGCGAGCCGGATGAAACGTAGGGCCAGAGCTTCGGCCTGGGCCAGTGCCTCGCGATCCAACATGTGTGTTCCTCTCAGTGCTACGGCATCTATTGCCATGTTGCAAGAGGAATTTGGATCATCCTCCAGTGTTCAGCAAGTTGTAGGGCACACACCTTCGCTTGCATGTAATCACAACGCTTGCACGAATGCAAGTCAGTTTTTTTCTGGCAGTATATGGGGGCCTATGGCTGCCGTGAGAAAAATTTATTCTGCCAAAAGGACCCGATTAACATGACCCATGACCACACGGTTATCATCGCACTACGCGAGAACACGAAGATACGTCCGGCCGATTTGGATTTCATCATCGAGAACGGCCACAACTACAGAGGCGTCTCGCTCCCTGCTGGCGTCCGCCGCTGGCCGATGGGCGATTGCGTCCCCGGCGCACAGGACTTCGAGGATCGCGGTCTCGGCCGGTTCACCTCGGGCTACGTGCTGCGATCAGGCACGCGCCGACCGATCCCGCATTCGTGGGCGAGCCGTGACGGCACCTACGCGCTGGACCCGACCCTCGCGGACGCGGTGGAGCACAGCTACTGGGGATTGCCTGGACGGTTTCACGACCGGCTCAGCGCCATTGCCGCACGCACGTTCAGAGGAACGATGAGCGCCGGCATCCCGGTCGATCTGGCAAGGGGCGGTTTCAAGATCGCGGGCCTCCGACCGTTCACGATGAAGCTGTAGGTCGCCGGCAGCCGCAGAAACTGTCCAACTAGGTCCAGCGGAAGATGACTGAGGACCGGAACCACCGGACCCACGATCTGAAGCCAGAGAAGACGTGATCCAGGAACGGGGGCGGCCGACAGGCCATCCCCTTCCAACCGCTAAGACCCTGAAACCCCAAGGAAACCCTATCGCGTGGCGCACCCCGTTCATGCGAGGTTCATGTGCAATGTGATAACGTTTCAATTCATTCAAAGGAATACACGGGACCATGTCAGCAATCGCCGCCACGTCGCAAAGGCGTGCCATTCGATCCGCGCAGGCCGCTCAGACCATGCGGGACGCAAAGCCGCTCGCCTACCAGGGCCAGCGGAGCAACGATCCGGCCACCACCACCAGGGGAAGTAGTGTCGGTTACCTAGCCAGTAGGATCCGGCGGGATTTCCCAGACATCGCCAAGCGGGTTGAAGCAGGCGAGTTCTTCAGCATCCGATCCGCCGCTGTCGCCGCTGGCATTATCAGGGGCCGGGAGCAGGCGGCATGAGCAGCGAGACCGCTTCACTTCCAGTTGCATTCTAGCTGAACTGCGACCTGCCGTATTTCCCCATTCCGTCACCCAAAAAGCGGAGCGCCGACGAATAATAGGGTCGAGCGTCGTCCGGCAAACGACATTCGTCAATCATCTCATGGGCTTGCGCGCCGTCCCTATTTCCTGACACCCTGACGGAAATGCGGGTGACAGGCCCACTTCTTAGTTGCCCCTCATCCCCGCCAGTCCGGCAGGTTCACCGCTCTCCGCACCGCGACAGAGCAGACAGCAAGAAGCCCGCCCGACCCCCGTGCCACCACGCAAAGAGGATCGAAGCGGGCTCTCACGAAGAGAAAACCAGAAGACATGTCTATTACATTTATGCCCAAAATTCAAGCCCCACTCGTTCCGGCCGAAGTCTCATTCCCGAGCTTCGAGTTCATGCAACTCAACGTGAAAGCCGTTACTGATGGCGAGATGTCCTTCCTATCAGGCGACGGCTTCAAGGCCGCATTCAGCCTAATGGCGAAGTCCTGGCAGGAGACTCCAGCCGCATCCCTGCCGAACGATCCCAAGAGACTTGCCGCCTACTGCGGGTTCGGTCGCGGCCCATCCGCTCTGGCCGATTGGAAGGCCGTGGAGGATGAGGCGCTGTCCGACTTCACGCTGTGCTCTGACGGCCGGTACTACTCGCGCACCCTGGCTCCTAGAGCCCTAGAGGCGTGGCAGTCCCGTAAAGCGCAGATCGACCGCACCGCGAAGGCCCGACAGGCTCGCGCGGAGAACCGGCAGACTGCCAAGGATGACCCGTCCTCTGTCGCAACCTCTGTCACAGAGACTGTCACAAGCTCTGCCACTCAATCCATAGGAGATGAGAAGAGAGGAGAGGAGATGAGATCAGAGGATAGGACTGCTGATGGAGCGGCAGGGCCTTCGACAAAGCTGGCAAGTGAACCCTACGCCTTTGAGCACGGCATCATCAAGCTCAGCCGGCGGGACTACGACCGCTTCAAGGGTGTCTATAGCCTGCTCAACCTCGACTCCGAACTGATGAGCATGGCGCGATGGGTTGCGGATGAGGCTGGCCGGAAAGGTGGCGACTGGTTCCACCCGATGGTCGGCGCGCTGGGCAAGAAACAGCGTGACGCTGAGAAGCAGGCCAGAGAAATCAAGGCAAACGCTGAGGCCAAGGCGAAGCAAGCGGCCAGGTACGTCCCAGGTCAGGTAGCGATCTGACAGTCTCGACGGTGGAGGGCTGGTAGCAGCCCCCATTATCCTGAAAGGCCAGAGAGAGCCCGAAGGGCGCAAGAGTCACTGTTACCGCCACGGCCAAGCTTTCCGCGAAGTACATCCGAAGCAGAGCTATGCGCCTCGGAAGCAGGGAGACTTGACACGGAGGCCGTTCTATGCTAGAAGCAAGGCACGCTGCCAGTCTATTATCTAGAACTCGCTCCTCACATCACTGACCCGCCGGACACAACTCCGGCTTCAACGTCTCCGGCATCTCGCCAGAGGCGCGCTTTCGCGTGCGCGTTGCACGCCTTGACCCGGAGAATACCACCATGCCCACGACCACCGCACCAGCGGCGGTGCGCCTCTACGTCGAGCTGGACGGCGAGGTTGCACAGGCCCTGGACCGCGCTCGGAAAGACAAGCGTCTCAGCCGGCCTCAATTTATTCGCAGCACCCTGGCCGCTGCCCTACTCGAAGCCGGAGCCCTCGCATCCGCGATCCGAGAGGCCGGTCGGTGAACCTGAGTATCCTCTTTGCCCCACAGATCCGCGCCTTCGGCAAGGCCGCTGGCCGGCAGTTCACCAAGGCGGAAGTCGAGGCCATCGAGACGACCATGAACGCGGTCGCATCCCTTGATGACGCCGGCCACGTCCGCTTCGACCTTGGTGCCGGCCCCGTTGGCACGCTGGACGATGCACTCACGATGATGAGCGTCGGTATGGGCGCGCCGGTCTCCGCTTCGACGCCGGCCAGCCCGATCCCAGCCGGCTCGAACGCCACAGAGCGTGCCGTGGCGATGAACGCCGCGCTCCGCACCGGGGCCGATGCCCACAAACGCGAGCAAGCCGAGACCTTGTTCCGAACCTTCGGGAACCCCTGGCGTGAAGGCCGGACCAACCGGAGCCATCAGGGCTTCATCACCAACACCCACCCGCAATTGGCCAGCCGTCTAAGGCGCGAGGCCGGAGTACGCACATGATCACCAGCCTAGGAGAAGCCCGCCGCCGCCAGGAAGCCGCCAAGAAGCGCGGAGAGCGGTTCAAGGTCTCGGACGAAGTGAGGGAGCGCCGCGCTGCCCTCTTGGATCGACAGGAAGCCCTCGCCGCTGAACGCCAAGCGGCAGCCGCAGCCGAGAAGCAGGCCCGGCCGGACGCGGTTCGTGCGGTCCTCCAATACGCTCCCGACGCCGAGTTGTTCGAGTTCCAGCGGATCGCGGGCCAGCTCGACGGGCGGCGGCTCGCCGAGATCGCTGCAGATGTCCTGCAACAGCGTCGGCACACCAAATACGTGACGCCCGCTCAGGAGGCTCAGGAAGCCGCCCCGGCTCCGAAGGCATCATCGTCCAGCCGGACCCGCTGAACGCCGCCAGTGAGTCGCCCTGTGGATTGTGAGGGATACAAGGAAGCCGGGCGTCACACAGCGGCCAACGGGGTCGGACGCCTCGCCCTGTGAGCCTGCCAGTAAGCGGCAGGCCGCCTTCTGCTTACTGTGCGCTTACTACAGGCCGTTTCCAGTAAGCGGGCCGGAAACGGAAAAGGGGTCGGCGCAGCGCCAACCCCTTCACCCGTCATCGGGAATTCGATGGTACCACCGCCCCGGCTCGAACGGGGGACCCCCAGATCCACAATCTGGTGCTCTAACCAACTGAGCTACGGCGGCACTGGCGGGGGGTGTATCGTGGGCCGCGGCAGTTTTCAAGCGATGCGCGC
>Ga0164296_1001506_pt1 | contig 24586 bp, 22 predicted proteins | sample GEODES057metaG_FD_113533 | JGI IMG/M metagenome (GOLD analysis project Ga0164296, IMG submission 113533) | Dystrophic lake water microbial communities from Trout Bog Lake, Wisconsin, USA - GEODES057 metaG | ecosystem: Environmental > Aquatic > Freshwater > Lake | place: USA: Trout Bog Lake...
CATTTCTCTAGGAAATTTTTTTGCCATTTTAGGATCCTTTTTTAAGGATGACGTACGTGCAGAAAATGCTTTTAAATAAGTATTGGGCTCATTGTGATGGTCGCTCTGTTTGCCTCTAATTAGATCAAGCGTTGAGCACCTCGCATAATCAAAGGTTCTCTGGGCAACTCAGTCATGCAGACAACCCGCTTAATTCGCTGCAAAAAACAAATACCATGTAACAGTCCCTCAAAACTAATTTGAAAAAAAATCATCATCATTTCGAGACCCAATGGCGCTGGCAAAACCGCTTTTACCCGAGACTTTTTGCCTGCTGAAGCCCAAACGCTGCGTTTTATAAACGTTGACTTGATCGCTGCGGGCTTGGCTCCGTTCAATACAGAGTCAGCATCTTTTAAGATTATTCTCCGTATTTATTGCAGGCCTTAATGGGTCTAATCGCCGCATCACAGCAAAAAATAAGCTTAGTTTGATTTTTTTGAGTTGAGCATAAGCCACTAAAACTCACTTTTTAAGGCGGTAACCTGTCTTAAATACCCAAACTACGGTAGCAATTGACAGCGCTAAAAACCCCAGCGTCATACCCAGGCTTAACCATAGATTGACGTCTTCAATGCTGTAAAAACTCCACCTAAATCCGCTGATCAAGTAAACGACAGGATTAAGCAAAGCTACGTTTTGCCAAAACGGGGGAAGTACAGAGATTGAGTAAAAACTTCCGCCAAGAAAGGTAAGAGGAGTTATGATCAACAAGGGGACAACCTGTAATTTTTCAAAGCCATCGGCCCAAATACCAATAATAAACCCAATCAAACTAAAGGTAACTGAGGTGAGGATGAGATAGACCAACATCCAAATGGGATGGTCAACTCTCAAAGGTACAAAAAAGGCCGCTGTGATCAAAATCACAATACCTAGGAAAATGGACTTTGTAGCCGCCGCCCCAACATAGCTCAAAATAATTTCAAAGGGAGACAGCGGTGCCGACAGGAGCTCGTAAATTGTGCCGCTGAACTTAGGAAAATAAATCGCAAAGGACGCGTTTGAAATGCTCTGGGTGAGTAAAGAAAGCATGATCAGTCCCGGCACTATAAAAGCCCCGTAGGAGATGCCCTCCATCTGGGTGATCCTAGAGCCTATAGCGGAGCCAAATACCACAAAGTACAGAGACGTTGATATCACAGGCGCGATGATACTTTGCATGACCGTGCGGCGCGTTCGCGCCAGCTCAAACAAGTAAATGGCCCTGATGCCGAAGTAATTAAGAGCCATGGTGCGCACCCGAGTTGACTAAGTTTACAAATATATCCTCCAACGAACTTTGTTTGGTATTCAAATCTTTAAAAAAGATGTGATGCTGAGCTAGCTTTTGTAAAAGCTCAGCGATTCCAATTTGCTCACCGTTGGAGTCAAAGGTGTAGGTTAATTCGAAACCGTCACTGGAGAGTTTAAGTCCGGGAATCTCGAGCTCACTGGGGACGCATGCCAGGGAATGTTGAAGTTGGAGGGTGAGCTCTTTTTTGCCAAGCTTTGACATAAGGCTTGATTTTTCCTCAACCAGGACTAATTCACCTCGACGCATAATCCCGATTCTGTCGGCCATCTCCTCAGCCTCCTCAATATAGTGGGTGGTGAGAATGATGGTCGTGCCCATCTCCTTTAATACTTTCACCAGATCCCACATGTCTCGTCTGAGGCTGACGTCAACACCAGCTGTTGGCTCATCAAGGAAGAGTATTTTGGGTTCATGAGATAAGGCTTTGGCAATCATGAGCCTTCGTTTCATACCACCTGATAAGGTCATGATTTTGTTGTTGCGCTTATCCCAAAGGGATAAGTCTTTCAAGACTTTCTCTATAAACTGAGAGTTGGGTGGTTTGCCGTAAAGCCCACGGCTGAATGTCACTGTATTCCATACAGTTTCAAAGGAATCGGTGGAAATTTCTTGGGGAACAAGGCCAATAAGCGAGCGTGCAGCACGGTAATGCTTAACTATGTCTTGGCCGTCAACCAACACTTCGCCGCTCGAGGGCGTTACGATACCGCAAATGATACTGATGAGAGTTGTTTTGCCTGCACCGTTTTGTCCCAAGAGTGCAAAAATTTCGCCCTTGGAGATGCTTAGATTTATATTCTTTAGGGCTTCAAAACCGGACTGATATTTTTTGCAAAGATTTGTTATTTGGAGAATGTCATACATAATTCGGGATTTTAACGGAACCAGGCTTTGCGGACCTTGGACTGCTTACATCACCCTAAAGCTCACATTGATTGTCAATCTTCCTTGATTGAGACCTTTCAGGGCCCAAAGCCGAGATGTCCCAAAAAGAAATATCGACCAAGAGTTGCTATTTGGGAATGATGGATTCAATTCTTTTTGATGCGCCTGCGATGACATCTTTCCCTAAATGCGCGTACCGTTCAACCATGACGGATGAACTCCACCCACCCATTACCTGAAGTTCATGGGCTGGGGTGCCGTTTTGGCGGTGCCATGAGGCCCAAGTGTGTCTGAGGTCATGGAACCTAAAGTCTTTGATACCTGCACGCTCTAGGGCATTACGCCAGGCGCGGGTGTTCAAGTTATCAAGTGGCTTGCCTTTGTATGTAAATACCCGCACTGGGTGCTTGCCCAGCTCACCTTGGAGTGCGGCTACAGCGTCGCTGTTGAGGTCAACGGCAATTGCTTTTCTCGACTTAGAGTCGCTTGCCCCGACCCAAGCATGCTGGCGCTTGAAATCTATATCTGACCACTTAAGTTTTGCCACATTACTCAGCCTGAGGCCCGTTGCTAAGTCAAAACGAATGACGGCCAACAAATGCTCTGGCAATTCCTCCAATAGCCTTTTGGCTTCCTCGGGAGTCAGAAACCGAGCGCGCCCTGGGGGTTCTTTGAAGAGTTTGATTTTGGGAATCCTCTCTAACCACTCCCACTCATCCTTGGCTTTAATTAAGATCGATCTGACCAGGGCCAAATAGCGGTTGGTGGTGGACTGCGATCGCCCAAGACCGTTTCTAGTCAGTACTTTAGAGCTTGCAGAACGTATCTCAGTGATCACTTGGGAGGTGATGTCCGTAAGCACCGTGCTACCCAAAAAGGGTTTGAGCCACTCAAGCTTCTTTTTGTCTTCCTCGTGTGTGGCTTTGGTGCTTGTCTCCTCTAACCACAAGGATACAGCGTCGTTCCAAGTTCTTTGCGCTGCTGCGGACTGTTGCGCTCTAGGCGGCTTGTTTAAGGATTTTTGTTTCAGTTTGTACCTGCACAAGCAGTCCCGGCATTTGGCACTCCTTCTCTGGTGGTGATTGGCATATGAACCTATAAAAATTTCATACTAACAGCATATTCTTAAACAAAGAAGGGGTCACGAACTTAAGAAGCTTGCTGCCCCCTAGTTTGCAATAGTTGCTTGTTTTTTATCAAACAACTGAGCAGCGCGCCGTTAGGTAGAGGCAGTGTTTTCTCTGCACAAACAAATCCACATAACGCTCAGATCATCTTTACATACCACTCAATCGAGGTTTTGAGCTCTTGTTACACAAAGCGCAAGTTGTGCTTGTAGAAAAAGACGGCAACTGTCTGAGCAATGCGTGGCGACTAGACAAAGTTAAAGGTATCCGCGCTGATGACAATTTATATGCTACGTTTATGGGTGGGTCGTATGGCGCTATTCTCCAAACCTAGAGTTGGATGTGATGGCAACACGCAAGTTTGAAAAGTATGGAGTTTCACCATGAAAATTGAATACGATCAGCAAGCCGATGCCATGTATATCCGCTTCCAAATATAATGTTAGATAGGACTGCTAATTTAAGCACTAAAGCATTTATTTATATTTTTCAAATTTCACATGAAAGACTTATTCAAAGGGGATAAATTTGAGGATTGTTGGCAATGGACTTTTAAAAGAAATTGCTCTATCTCTCCACAGCAACTGACCATTATTTTTTCACTTTTAGGTCTAGTTTCACTGTCTATTGGTATCTCTTTCTATTTAATGGGTGCGTTTTTGATTCTCCCGTTCTCATTTATAGAGATCCTGGCCCTACTCACTGCTTTTTACTACAACGCAGTTCATGCAAACGATTACGAAAAATTGTTACTCGGGTCTAATTTTTTAACCATAGAGCTAAAAAATGGGCACCGTATTACTCAAACTCAATTTGTCAGGGCCTTTAGTCAGGTTAAATTAATTCCAGAGAACAAAAATATGATTTTAATGAGTCAAGGCTCGAAACAGGTTTATCTCGGTGCCCATATTCATGCAAGTAAGCGCCATTTATTAGAAAAGGAAATAAAGGCTAAGCTTTGAATCTGTAGTCGACTCGTTGCGCTGATCGTCTTTTCTTAAACCGATTTGCAGTAACAGTCACAAATTTTTTTGCCCGTGTAGCCTTGCAAGGCGCGTATTTACTAAGGCTTTAGCTTTATTTGGATTTCAGCTTGAAATGGTCCGGGCTATAAGCCCGGGTAACGCTTGGGTCTCTGAGCTTTAGATGTTTGGTGCTTCGTCCATTGACTCTTTTGCGCCAAAGCACGTATGCTGTTTTTTTGAGATGTGTCTTCATCAAAGCTTTGACGTCGGGCTCAGACAATCCAAAGCTCGATTTTATGGCTTCAAAGGGAGTTCGGTCCTCCCAAGCCATTTCAATGATCCTTGATATATCCTCAGGCCTTAGAAGTATTCTGAGCTTTTCACCAGGCAATTTTTTGTCCCTTGTAATCAATAAAGTGGGCCCCGCTGGCAGGCGCTAATTGATCAATCGCGTTCAGCATTTGTATGACTGAATCCTGGGGGGTTAAAGCGCCTGTTGGATCAACAAAGGGACTTGATAAAGAGGAGGCAACGGTGCCAGGTTGCAACGCCACAAAAACTGAATTGGGGTTCTTTCTTTTATGCTCGATGGCAGCGGTTTGCAGTATCATGTTAAACGCGGCTTTAGAAGATCTGTAGCTGTACCACCCCCCTAATTTATTGTCAGTGATGCTGCCCACTCGGGCAGATAGCTTGGCGTAAATACACCGCTCTTTTGATAAGAAAGGGACAAGATTTTTAAGTAATATGCTTGGGCCGATGCAGTTAACCCAAAGCGATTGAGTCAAATTAGAAGCCTTCAAGGCTTGGAGAGATTTTTCTGGGCCGTGTCCATTAATTGTGAGCGCGCCAGTTGCGTCAATAATCAGCTCAAAGGGGCCTTTGGTTTTAACTAACAAAAGAGACTGTTCTATGGCCGCCTCATCGGTAAGATCAAACGGAGGATTGTTTTTTCTGCTCATGTGCTCTACACCTCCACAGTTCTCATCTGAAGTTAAAGCACTTAGAAAAGCAGAGCCAATTGATCCACTAGACCCTAGAACGAGCGCACGAAAGTTCTTTTGTAAGCTTTTCATATCGTGACCCTAAATTTAATAATCACGCAGTGTTTGTGCTGCTAAGCAAAAGGTAGGTAAAAATTGCCATTTGAAGCAAGTTGATGGCCACACTTAGTTTGTGCAAGAAATCAAACTTTTTTAAGTTGTTGCTGTCCTTTGCTTCGTTTATCTTGGGTGTTAAATAAGTCGTCAGTAGGACAAACAATGAGCTGCAAATCAATGTTCCCAAAATAATGTCTAGGCTATCGCCCAGAAAACTGGCCAATAAAGATATGACAGCTAGGTAGGAGTAGTATTTAGGAAAAAATTTGCGCACATACACCGCTGCCCACTCAGCGGGCAAGACCTGAAATATGGAAGGCGCGACAAATACCGAGAAAAATGCCATTACCCCTAAATTTGAGGCGATTAATAGTTGACTTATCACAGTGGCTCCTAATAAACTGGCCGCAGAAACTGCGACGAGATTTGTCTTTTTCTTTGGGTTAAGTCTGCTAGACGTCAGTTGAAATCACCTTGCCATTTTAGTGAGTCCCACTTCACCTTGCTTTGGCAAAAGTCAATGGACCCAGCATTTACTGGTGAACTAAGTTTTGACGGACCGGTAAACTCAATGTGCAGCCAGGCTAAACCGTTTAATCGTCACAAGGAGTCGGCTACAAAACCTATTTTTATTATCCCCAATCTGTATTTCTAGAAGAGTTATCCTTGCCTAAAGGATAAAAAATGAGACTGGCCGGTAGAAAAAAATTGATGTACATTAAAACCCATTTGTCCTAAAATCAGCACATGTCATTCAATTTGACCCGATCTTCACAGTCCTAAATAAGGTGATTTCTATGCAAAAAATTAGTTTTCATTTCAAAACTCCTTTCTACAAGGTTGATGCTTTAGCATTCCATTCAGCAGTCCTTTCAGCAGTCCTATCAGTGGTTACTTTGCAAACGTTGATGGTATCAGAGGCTAGTGCGCAACAAGTCTATGCTTTGCCTCCTCAGCAAAACATAGCGCCGATGCAAGTCCAGCAGACCACCTCTGGTGATGTCGCAGTCGTAGTCGCTCGTCAACCCAATTACGTGACCATGCAGCAAAGGCAGTGCGAACAGCGAGAGGTCGTCTCTCAGTCCAGCGGAGGAGGGGGCGGTCTCCTCGGCGCTGTAGCCGGTGGTTTGATAGGGAGCACTTTGGGTGGAAACAGTCGAGACAGGAACGCAGGTGCAGCAGTCGGTATGGTGGGTGGGGCACTACTTGGGAATGAAATGTCCAAATCTACACCCCAGGCTGAGGTGAGGGAGGTTTGCCGTATGGTGCCAGTCACTGTTCAACAAGGTGAAACAATTACTTTCAATTACCAAGGCAGGGTGTTTACCCACTCCTTTTAAGATTTTTTATTTTTTTCTTGCTACTAACCCAAGAAGGGCGGACATGCCGCTGTGCCTTTTGCCCTCTTGGAGTTCTTCCTCATAGGACACCGACTCTATGATGTGAGTGTCGGCTAATAAATCTCGCATCAATTCTTCGGTGTACAGGTAGGATAACTCAGAGGGTCCTCCTGTCTTGTAGCTCAGTTGCTTGGGCGTGTACCCTTGAACAATCAAGATGCCCCCTTTTTTAAGGGACATTAGTGAATTATTAAAGATCCTTGCTCGTAGCTCTGGATCTGCAAACTGAATAAAAATTGCGACTACTGCATCGTACGTATTTTCAGGCCAAAAATATGAATCACAGTCGGCGTGGACAAAACCAACTTCCACTTGCTCCTCCAAAGCAAATTTCTTTGCTTTTGTAAGAGCTACCGTTGATACATCAAATGCATCAACACGGTGGCCCTGCTTGGCCAACCAGACGCTGTTTCTACCCTCACCATCGGCGACGCAAAGAATTTGGCTAGGTTGGGTCAAATAAAGTTCACTTCTTTGCTGTAGGAATTTATTAGGCTGTGTGCCGAAAATAAAATCACTCGTATCGAATCGTTCATTCCAAAATTTTTCAGCGTCATGCATTTAATGTAATCCTGTTGGTAAAGGCACAGTTGATAAAAAAATATAAGTTTGTGCAAATTAGAACCATCGTTGCTCCTATGAACAACGGGCTCAAATGTTTTAACTATCTGGGAGATGATATTTTAAAGTTTTAAAAGATTACTCTAAACCCCAAACCTACAAAAAAGTGAATCTGATTTAGTTCAATGAATAATCAAGGTGACCGGTTTTGACATAGATCAGCGCGCCCTCTGATTTAGTAAAGGGTGCATGCCTACTGAACCTGGGGCTTCTGATCCAAGATCCCGCTGGATAGGATCCGTGTTCGTCATGGAAAACACCCTTCAGAACAAAAATTTCCTCACCCCCGGGGTGAACATGTGGATTAAATACAGTGCTCGGCGCCCACTTTACAAGTGCAGTTCCAACTCCGTCAAAATCGTGTAGCGGCATTACAGACAATCCACCAACCATACCTGGGTACCACGGCTGTGCAGTTGTGTTTATTCGAATAGGGGAGAGATCTTGGGGATGAAATTGCCTGAGCTTGACGAATAATGTGCAACCCAAGGTTGAAAAGGGTGAGTGCGTGCTATGGGGGGGATTGCGAATGTAGGTTCCTGCTGGGTAGTCCCCGTTTTCATCTGAAAATGTACCCTCTAAAACCAGTATTTCCTCCCCCAGTGAATGGGTATGCTGAGGAAACTCCGAACTCGGATCATATTGGACCAGCGAAGTTGCTTTTGCTAATTCTTCACCAACTCGGTCTAGATATTTTCTTTTTACACCTCCAGCGGGACTAGCCACCCATGATACGTCGTTTGTGTTGATCACTGCTTTGAGGGTGAAATCAGCATTTATATTCATTTAAACTCACAATTGTTTGAGGACTCAGTTTACTACTTTAAAACTTTAGATTTTTTCTCGCAAACCTAAAATGATAGGGCAGAATTCAACTCGTGCGGTGGAGATCTAAGAGCTTGAATGAGAGAATAATTTGAGTCTTTTACTTTTTCTGGTTCCTTGCTTAAAGTCAATGGGTTTTGTTTGTACCCAAGAAATAAATTTCAAAAAATCAGGATGACTTAGCAGCGATTCAACGGTATTGAAATGGTTGGCAAGCTCATTTTCACTAAAAAGCGCGTGGATCTGACGGTGACAAATGCTGTGTAAAAACTCTGTTTTTACACCCCCCTTAGACTTGGGGATTAGGTGATGGGCCTCCATCAAGTGCTTGGGTATTTCTCTGCTGCACAGAGGGCAAATTTTAGGCTCGACGGATATCTAAAGAGATTTGTGGAGCATCTTTTCGCGGTTGATTCGTCCCATCTTTGAAATCATCCAAAATATTTTTAAATTTTTATCAAATAAAATTAGTAAAGAGTAGCCAACAGACGATTGTCTTTCACACCTTTTGCAAGTATCAGATTGCAATAGAGGGGTAGGGATGTTTCAAAAATCAAATTGCAGTTGAGATACTTTGGATTGCGGTTCTTTGTTTTTTAATTTTCGAGGTCCAGAGCAAGAGCGCTCGGTCTTTGACTCTTTTGATTTAGAAGCGTGCTTTTCAAGTATCTTTGAATTTAAAACTGTGTCGTATGAGGAGGACTTTCGGTCATGAAATCTTTTTTTAGACTCCTGGGTTGCCTCTGCTATGTCGACTATCGGTAGCGGCCAATCCCGTCCGATAATGACACCGCACCTCTCTTGAACGTCCTGCGGCATTGTCCAGGGCTCGAAAATCCACGCATCGGGTACTTTTTTGAGCACAGGCATCCAGCGACGAACGAATTGTCCATCTGGGTCGTGGTCTTTGGCTTGTTTGATGGGGTTGTACACCCTGGTGGTGTTGATGCCGGTGGTGCCGGCTTGCATTTGTACTTGGCTCCAGTGAATTCCTGGTTCGTAGTCAACAAATTGAGATGCCAACCAATTTCCAACCTCTTGCCAATGCAGCCAAAGGGGATAAGAGGCTACCGATATCAACATGGCTCGCATCCTAAAATTCAACCATCCGGTTTCTTTTAGCATGGTGACACATGCATCCACTAAGGGCCAACCCGTTGTTGCTGAGGTTAAACGTGCAAAGTGCTCAGGGTTCCACTCAGGTTCTCTTAAGCCGTTGAAGCCTGGATGCAAGTTGCGCCACTGTATTTCAGGTTCACTTTCTAATTTTTGAATGAAGTGGCAGTGCCAATGAAGTCTGCTAAGGAAATTATTCAATCCTCTTTTTTTATAAGCATTCGTAGCTTCATCGTTGATCTGCCTCTCAGTTGCCTGAACTACCTCTCTCATGCTCAGGCAACCTAGGCTCAAATAGGGGGAGAGTCTAGAGCATGCTGTGGTCGCCCTTAAGGGGGAAGATATTCCGCCTACATAAGATCCGCTTCGCTCTCCTAAAAAAGAGTAAAGACTTGTCAACCCAGCAGTCCTTCCCCCCATTTGAGGGTGCGTGCAAGAGGCATTGTTTTTGAACCATCGGTCGGTTTGGGGCCAGCTCTCGCAAGGGAACATGTTGCGCAGCATATCTTGCTTGGCTTTGTCCATACTCGAGCAATCTACATTGAATTGTGGACTGTGCATAAGCTCTGCCCAGTTCGAATTCCAAGCGTTCCTTTTTTTTAGGCCTCTTAGGACACCGTGCTGTCGGTACTCGCGCCACTTAACGTTTTTTAAAGCAAACCACTTTGCTACTGCCTTGTCGCGGTCATATGTAATTTGATTGCCAGTCTCCATGTGCGAATAGACCTGTGCAAAGGGTAGTTGATCATAAATCTTAGTGAATATCTGGGTGGCTTCACCCGTCATGAGACATAGATTTAGATTGATCGCTTTTAAAGCCCTGGCCAAATCGCGAAGAGATTCTTTTAAAAAATCCAATTGTCTCTCAGACACGTCTGGTCCACCCCAATATGAGGGCTCAATTATGTATAGGCATAAAACGGGTCCTTCGGCGAGGGCAGTTGACAAAGCTTGGTGATCGCTTACCCTCAAATCACGTTTGAACCAGACCACAGAATAATTCATGTTTAATTGAAGCTATAAAGGAGTCTTTAAAAAAACCATTGACTCGTTCTTGAATCTTTATGAATAATTGACGGGGTTTTTCACTCTCCCCACTTGCGCGCGGTGCTCAGATGCTGCATTTTGGATGGCGATCACTTTTTCCGCGTCCAGGCGAGCAAGATTTTTTAGTTGCATGCCCATTCTTGGATTTTTAGTCAGTAAGCTTTGATGTGTGATCAAGAAATCCCAATAAAGCGTTGTCATGGGGCAGGCCTTAGGTCCCACAGAGATGCTGGGATCAAAGGGGCAGGACTTGCAGTAATTGCTCATTCTTTGAATGTATTTGCCACTTGCGATGTAGGGCTTACTGGCCATTAATCCGCCGTCCCCGTACTGGGACATACCAAGCGAGTTGGGTAATTCAGCCCACTCGACTGCGTCTACGAACACGCTTAAAAACCATTCATGTACTTCAACCGGATGAACGCCGTACATAAGGGTGTAAAGCCCTAAAACCATCAGGCGTTGAATGTGGTGAGCATAGCCGTGGTGGAGTGTTTGTTGGATGGATTGGCTGAGGCAAACCATGCTTGTATTCCCAGTCCAATAAAAATTGGGGAGAGGGTGTGTTGCTTTAAGGTGATTCAACTCCAGGTATTGAGGCATTTTCAGCCAGTACATCCCGCGCACGTACTCCCTCCAGCCTAGTATTTGGCGTATAAAGCCTTCAACGGACTCTATGGGGGCTTGTCCCGATTGGTAGGCTTTTTCAGCAGCTAAAACAACTTCTCTGGGGTTGAGAAGTTTTAAGTTCAAAGCCGCTGAGAGGTGCGAGTGATAAAGCCAAGGCTCATCAGTCCACATGGCGTCCTCATAATCCCCAAACAAAGTGAGTCGTTCGTTGATGAATAGTTTTAAAGTCCGCAGGGCGTCCGCTCTCGTAACGGGTCTTGAGAAAGAATCTAAATGACCGACATGATCCTTGAAGTAACTATTAACGAGCTCTATCACTTCTTTAGTCACCTGGTCTGGCTTGAACTCTGTGACTGAGGGTACGTTAACGGGCCCATTTTTATCAAATGACTTTCTATTTTCGGCGTCAAAATTCCACTGACCTGCTGAGGGTTTACCGTCTTCCATCAAAATATTAAATTTCTCTCTCAGCTCTCTATACCAATACTCCATTCTGAGCTGTTTTCTGGAACTTGCAAATTGCTCGAAATCTTTGGGCTGGGTGAAAAAATGAGCGTCATGGGTCACTGTTAAGGGAACTCCGGTTGAAGCAGACAAATCTTGCAAACCCTGAAGTAACCTGTACTCTCCAGGTTGTGCAACCACCATCTCCTCGGGTTTAAACTTTTTAAGTGCTTTTCCAAGTTCCCCCACCAAAGTACCGCTGTGGGAGGGGTCGTTAAGAAGTGTGTAGTCCACGGACCAATTTTTATCGTGTAATTCCATTGCGAAATGGCGCATCGCACTTAAAAACATGACGATGCGGTGCTTACTGCTTGGGACATGAGTGGACTCCTGTGCGGCTTCACACATCCAGATGACATCTTGTGCAGGGCTGAAGCCCTCAAGGGCAAGAGAGTCCAAATTCAGTTGATCTCCCAGAACAACAACTAGGCGGCGGGTGGATCGAGGTTTATCGGTCATAAAGAATCTGTTTTATTTTTAAAAGATAGGTGTGCTAGTTGAAAGGTGCATCAAATGAAACTTATTCACCCAACGTTTAGAATAATCCAAAATATTGGTTAATGAGGGATTGCATTCAATACCCCTAAAGTTGAGGGGATCTTGTATTTATTGAGATGTATTTTTGACCCTCTTTTTGCACGCATCAGAGCAGTACTTGACCTCATCCCAGTTGTTCCTCCATGCTTTACGCCAAGTCATGCTCAGACCGCAACCTAAACAAGTTTTACGCGGTAGATTTTTCTTATTTCCCTTGAAGTCTTTTTCCACTGCGGCTCTCCAATCTGCGCTTTATTTGAAAGATTGAGAGTTAGGCTCAAAACAATCCGTTAGATCACGGGGAACATCTGTTACCTGTGTGTTCAAGTAGTTTCGTATGAAAGGGGCGGATTCCCACGGTTTTGTGTATCCGCTCCAGATTCCATTTGGAATGATATGTTGCTCTTTGTCAACTCCTCTAATCAACACAACTGCGGGTAAAAGTGAGTCAAACTCCACCTCAGCGAGAATCCAATTTTGTGAACTTATCATGGAAGCAATATTCGCTGAATTCGAGTCAGGGGGGCTGTAAGACTTGATGAGATCTGAGCTTGACTTATACAAAGGGTCGTCTTTTAAAACAGAATTTACTGTACTGCAACTTCTGCTGAGCCGGTTCCAAGAGTTTTTTGCCATCCCAACCAAATCAACAGGTCTGTTATCAATGAGGAGTAAATGACCATTTTCACTCACCTTCCAGTCTAAGTGAGACGCAATTACGCCAAGAGTTGCAATGAGCAGAAGAGTTGGAAGTGCTTTTCTTTTCATGGCCAATCAAAAAAATAAATAATTCACAAAAGTTAAGTTTAAGGCGGTGCAGGCGATCAATACGGCGCCAATGAGATTTCATGACTTGTTTTGGCACTTCTAAGCCTTTTGCAGATCGCTGCCGATTCGAGGGGCATTTGGGTGATTAGGATGGGCATTTTTATTCTTTTGAATAAATACTTCCGATGAGCTTTCAAAATAAGCTTTAAGTTACAATTTGCGTCTTGGTACAAGCCGATACGATAACCATAATTCCTCAATGTTTAAACATTTATTCACATTATTACTTCTTATTAACTTAGCTGGATGTAATAGTGTTAATCCGGTCTGGGACACCTTTAAAGCTGCATCAGGATGGGGGGAGGGAAAGAATGCACCGTTGACACCGGGCGTTGAATACTTAAAGGTTAATATTGATGGTCGCCAAGCGATGATGGCACTTGGATATAGGACGTTTCCTAATCCCAACGGAAGTTCTGGATCAAATAATTCAAGCTCTGGTAGCCTCAGCAACCTCAGCAATCCCACAAACGGCGAGCAGCTCGTAAGAAACGCAAAACTCTACTCTACTGATCAATTCATTCATGAATACTGGTACAGCGGTCAAAGAGAAATGATTGAGCTTGTCGAGGGAAGAATCGTATCGGTGATGGGAATGACCACAGAGTGGCGTCAAACCAATTCCAAATCTCCCAACTGGGACTCACTGAGCTCATCATCTATGCCAACTTCCTGGGTTAGAAACAGAGACCTAATGCCTGGATACAGGTACGGTTTCAAAGATGAGGTGATGACCCAGATTGTAGAAGCGCCGCCTAAAAACAAAGATTTTCCGGTAGGAGCTATTTGGTTTCAAGACATGGTCAACAGCAGAGAAAGAGACGGCTCCGAGTGGACTTACCAACAGCTTTTTGCAAGAGTCAACGGTAAAACACTCTACAGTGAGCAGTGCATTGCTCATGACGTGTGCTTAACACTTAAGTACATTGGCGTTATCTCAAAACCATAACGGAAATTGAAAATCAAAAAATGAATTCCGTTAATTATTTCGCACCGATAAATCTCTCCCCCGCTAATCTTAAAAACAGAATCAAACTGAAGTCTCTGAGCCCCATACTTACGTTAGGTTTGCTCTGTATTTTTGTGGCTCCAATCTCCAAAGCTGAGACCCAAGTTTTGGGGGAAGTTCAACCTCAGGCCCATGATCCGAGCCAGATCGCTGCGTTGGCCCCTCACTTGAGGAACTCTACACGCCTAATCACCTACACGGGTGAGCCCCTCAGACTCAGCCAGTGGTTGCTTGACCGAGAAAAAGCTGGTTTGAATGCAGATGACGATTATTTGCTTGGATTGGCCTGGATGACCCCCGAGGAGCTCAAGCTCCAGGAGGTTGAATTTGAGGCAATCAAAGAAAAATTAGACCACCTTCAAAAGTTCAAGTCTTGGAGCTACGAGATCACGAGCAGGTTGAGTGCCGACAGGATTGAGGAGCTCAGACAAAAGCAGCGTAAATCTGACGAAATTTATGGCCGATTGAAAGTTGTGTTAGATCAATTAAAACCCACAGGTAAAGTAAGAACTGCTGCTGCGAATGCGAAATGGTTGGAGGTAAATCCTAAAAAAGATCCTGTCTTGAGAGCGGGAGATAAAGTGTTTATCCCCTCAAGACCTAAAACAGTTCGAGTCATGTCTGCAAACGGATCCATTTGCGAAGCACCTCACAAAGGTGGGCTGCACGCAACGGATTATGTGAAGGCCTGTCAGACCGAAATGAGCGGAGCTTGGGCCTGGGTTGTTCAACCTGACGGGGTCGTTTTGAAGATGGGCTTGAGTAGTTGGAATCCGGCTGTTCAAGCTGAGCCTGCACCGGGTGCTTGGATTTGGGCTCCCGACTGGGCAAGCGAAGTGCCGGAGCAGTTCAGCGAGAGCTGGGCAAAATGGTTGGCCACACAAGGTGTTTCAACTCAGATTGATTCGGAATCTTTTCCATTGCTGTTTAGGCAGGTGGAGCCTGCTGAGCCAGAGCAGCTTAGTCCACTCAAAATAACAGACCGTCAATTCGATCCCAAGGCAACCGCCAGCGACTGGGGTTATACGGGGCTTTTGCAGACTCCAACAGCGAGGCTCAGAGGGACAGGGACCTATTCCACAAACATTCAAAGTGTAAAGCCCTACACCATATGGAATAACTTTCTGCAACCCTTTGATTGGTTGGAGACCGGGTTTAGATATGCTAGCGTAAACAACAGACCTTATAACGATGGTGATTGGAGTCAAACTTACAAAGACAAAAGCTTAGATGTGAAGGCGCGCGTCAACGCCGAGTCTGATTTTTTGCCAGAGCTTGCCATTGGAATTAGGGACATTGCAGGAACAGGTTTGTTTAGCTCTGAGTATGTGGTGGCTAACAAACGGCTTGATCGGCTTGATTTTAGTTTAGGCTACGCGACAGGTGAGATGGGGGGGAGGGACAATATCCGTAACCCACTGGGTGGCAGATTTTCCGCTAGACCCACCCAGACAGTAGGCCTGGGTGGAAACTTCTCTCCCAATGTCTGGTTTCGCGGAGCCGGATCCCTTTTTGGGGGCGTTCAGTATTACACCCCAATTCAAAATTTAATATTGAAAGCCGAGTACGACGGCGACAATTACCAAAACATTTTCGGTGGCCCACTCATTGTAAAAAGCCCCATTAACTTTGGCTTGGTCTACAGCCCTGCAAAATTTGTAAACCTTTCTTTTGGCTTGGAAAGAGGAAATACGGTATCTTTTGGTATCACCCTTTATACGGATTTATCTAATTTGACGATGCCTAAGTTAGCAGATCCACCGCTTCCCCCAGTCAATACGTTCCGCCCTAACGTGCAACCCAATTGGAATAAGACTGCGATTGATATTCAGGATCAAACGCAGTGGAGAGTCAACCAAATATATGAGAACAATCGCACCATCGTGGTCGATGCAAGTCAAACTCTCGCCCCTTATCCTACGCCCCGTGTTGATAAGGCCATGACGATCATCAACAGAGATGCGCCTGAGCATATCGATACAGTCAAGATAGAAAACAGAAGCGCTGGTAGTATTTTGGCAACTGAGACAATTGATAGAAATGAGTGGATAAGAGCTCAAACACAACCGGCAAGAACACAGGAGATCATTGACCCAGTGCATGTCTCTTATGAGCTTAACCCCGCTCAGGGCGAGCCTAGGTTGACACAAAAAGTGGCCCCGTCCTTTAAGCTAGAGCCTGGGCTGGACTTTATAGAGACTCTACAAGGTCCCGGAAGCTTTCTTATTTATCAGTTCTCTCTTGCATTGTGGTTAGAGGCACAGTTGCCTTATGAATTCAAGGTAAAAGGTCTTGAGCGCGCTCGACTTGCCAATAACTACAACATTTACAATGTACCCTCTAATTCTCTGTTACCTGCCGTGCGTACCAACCAGCAAAAGTACTACACCACATCTGAGCTCACCATGAGTAACCTGAGCTTGATTAACTCTCAAAGACTCTCGCAAAACTGGTATGCATCGGGTTATGCGGGTTACTTAGAGGAGATGTTTGGCGGAGTAGGTGCAGAGGTTTTGTACAGGCAGCCCGGTAGTCCTTTTGCGACCTCAGTTGACGTCAACCGAGTATTTCAGCGCAGTTTTACGCAGGACTTTAGCTTTCAAAACTACCGAATCAATACGGGCCACTTGACGCAGCACTGGATTACGCCTTTGAGAGGCATACAAACCTCTATTTCTTACGGGCAGTATCTTGCGGGGGACAGGGGAGCTACTTTCGCCGCTACTAAAATCTTTAACAACGGTGTGGCTGTTAAAGCGTTCTTTACAAAAACCAATGTCTCTGCTGCAACTTTTGGAGAGGGTTCGTTTGATAAAGGGGTTATGCTCAGCGTACCTTTTGATGCATTTAATTTGTCGTCTAGTCCCTTTACCGGATACTTCTTGTGGGAGCCGGTTGTGAGAGACGGTGGACAAATGCTCCACCGCCCGGTTGACCTGTATATGGAGGAGAGTAGGTGGGTGTCCCCGGATGTGAGGTCCTTTGGACCTGCAGCTGCGCCCAACTCGCAGCTCGCACCGGATGATCAAATAGAGCCTCGCTTAAGACCTCACTAAGACCTCACTAAGACCTTAATAAGGCCTCACTAAGGCCTTATTAAGGTAAGGGCAGAGTTGATGCGAAAGGGCGGAATCTTTTGCTTTTAATTTAAGTTTTGTATGAGTTAATCAAAGAGTGATCAGAACCGATTTACACAAAGGCATATCTATGAACACAAATCATCTCTTCCCCAAACGCGTTGCGGTTGTCACCGGTGGCGCTCGTGGTATCGGACTAGAAATTGGCAAATGGTTCTTAGCCAACGGGTACAAGGTGGCGTTGATTGACGTGGAGGTGGGAACACTAGACGCCGCAGTGAAAGAGCTGGCCCGTCCCGATGATTTAATGGGAATTGACTGCGATGTCTCAAATTTCTCGCAGGTGCAAAGCGCATCTGAAAGCATTTTGAGTAAATTCGGACGCATTGATGCCTTGGTGAACAATGCGGGCGTAGCCATTTTTAAGCCTGTGTTAGAGACCACCTTGGCTGATTGGAGAACGGTGATGTCCACCAATTTAGACGGGGTTTTTATTTGCTCTCAACTATTTGGTGCCTTAATGGTCAAAGCAGGTCAGGGTTGCATTGTCAACATTGCCTCTATTTCAGGGTTTAGGGCTAGCACACTGCGCACGGCTTACGGCACCAGCAAGGCTGCCGTTATTCAATTGACCAAACAGTACGCCGTCGAGTTGGGCAACGTGAATGTAAGGGTGAACGCGGTTGCACCAGGGCCGGTCGAGACCGATATGGCTAAAAAAGTGCACACCCCCGAAATTCGAGCAGACTACCGCGACCATATCCCCTTGGGTAGATACGGAACGACGCTAGAAATAGCTGCAACAGTTGGTTTTTTGTGCAGCGATGCCGCGTCCTATATCAACGGGCAAGTGATTGCGGTGGACGGGGGCTTTGAGGCGACGGGGGTGGGTGTCCCAACCCTTCGCATGGATTCCAATAAAACAAAGTAAAAGTTCTCTCAAAGCGTTTTCAAATAGCCCGATATGCTGGGCCCCCTTGCTTTGTAGCCTTTATTTTCAGGGGCATAATTTTTGAAACTAGAATTGCGGCGGAATGTTTCTTGTGTTTGATAAATGCGCATGCAGATTTCAGGTTCGTTTACGCTTGGTTGACTCAATCGAATTCATTGCTGAATCTCTACACCACAATGGCACATAGGGCAAATTATCTTAAATTTCAAAGTAAATCACCAAATAGGCTCAGCAGATTACTGAAACTTCACCATAGACAGCAGCTCTAAGATTTGAGACTTACTGACATCTTCTGCGACCAACGCTCTGACCATGGCCACTGAGCCCACTCCCGTAGAGAGCACATCTTTGATATTCGTTGCATCAATCCCACCGATGGCGACTGTTGGATAGTGACTCATCAGCTTAACGTACTTACCCAACCTCCCAACGCCTTGAGGTCGTGTTTGCATTTGTTTAAGAGTGGTTGGGTAAATAGCCCCCATCGCAATATAACTAGGCCCAACCGCATCAGCGCGGACCATCTCCGAATACCCGTGTGTACTGATCCCAATCCTTAGGCCTGAATCTTTGATGAGCTTAATCTCTGCTGAGCTTAATGTGTCCAGATCCTCTTGTCCAAGGTGAACCCCATATGCTTTGGCTTTGATTGCCAGTTGCCAATGATCGTTGATGAACAAAAGAGAGCCTGTACCTTTTACGGCTTCAACAGATTCAAGCACCTGTGCCTCTAAGGCTAAAGGATCGCTGGATTTAAACCGCAGCTGCAAAGTAGGTACCCCTAAAAGAGCTAATCTTCTAATAGTCTCGGAGTTGGGGGCTACTGCGTAAAGCCCCAAGAAATTAGGGCACGGCAGAAAACAATCTTTGTGTCTAGTGCTCCCCAAAATCTCCAAAGAGCCTTTGTCAATCAATCCAAAGTCTGCCCCGTGCGTGGGCCAGGCTTTAAAATCAAACCCATCACACCTAATGCTTTGTCTAATCCAAGCGCTTGCAATAATGGAGCAATCGATAAATTCAAAATGAAGCTGTCTTGCTGCTTCAAAGACGTCCAACCAAGGGGAACGCCAATTCGGGGCAAACTCCTCTGTTGCTGGGTGGGCCGAGGGGGAGTGTGTTGGGGAGTCTTTTAAGATTTGGGAGTTACTAGGAATGAGCTGTAATCTTTGAATGATTTCTTGCTCAGTTAATTCAGGAAACAGAGGCTTATCGCCAACTCTTAAATTAATAAATTCATTAATAACGGCGTTGCTAATTGAGGTGGTCATTGAATGGGTTTGGGGGGATCAAGAAAAAGAAAAAGATAAAGATAAAGATAAAGATATTATTATGGGTGTAGTTGTTAATGTTCTTTTACTTGTTCTTTTACTAGTACTTATCTTTAACTTAGCAGCTCTAACTAGGATTGATGCCAAAACGGTGTGCCAAGCACCGGTGTGCTTGGCACAGCGCTTTCTTGGGGTTGCATAGCCCCTGACAAATACGCAATTCTGCCACTTGCAACTGCCCCTTTAAAAGCGTAGGCCATCATGACTGGGTCATGCGCTAAAGCCACTGCAGTGTTGAGTAAGACAGCGTCATAGCCCCACTCCATAACCGAGCAAGCATGGGACGGCAGTCCCAGACCCGCATCAACGATCAAAGGTACCTTTAAGCGCTCTCTCAACGTTTTGAGGGCGTAGGGGTTGATGGGACCCTTACCAGTTCCAATCGGTGCAGCCCACGGCATGACCGCCTTGCATCCCACATCTACCAATCTTTGGCAAAGAACGAGATCGTCCGTCGTGTAGGGCAGGACTTTAAAACCCAGGGCTATCAGCTTACTAGCAGCTTCAACTAAATTTAGTGTGTCGGGCTGAAGGGTGTAATCGTCCCCTATCAACTCGAGTTTGATCCAATCAGTCTCGAAGACTTCTCGCGCCATCTGAGCGATTGCAAGCACCTCATCCACACGGTGACAACCCGCCGTGTTGGGCAAAATGGGAACATTTAATTTTTTTAGTAATTTCCAAAAGTCATTGGAGCCGCCTGGGTCTGCAGATTGACGCCTCAATGAGGCAGTTAGCATTGCGGGCTGAGCTGCTAAAACTGCAGTCTCAAGGATTTGGGGTGATGGGTACCTGGATGTTCCAAGCAAAAGTCGAGAGTTAAAGTGTTCACCGTATAGCTCCATCCCGTCCCTGTGCTTGGAATCTACACTGCCCGGTGCTGCCACAGCCCCTCTTAAATGAGAGGGGGGCAGGTGTTGCGGTGCACTGATTGGGTAAGGGGACGGGTCCTGAGCTGTCATGTAGGTGAAATCTATGAAAACTAAGTTAGCGGGAATGTTCTGTTTAGAACCTGTTGAGTTTCAATTATCGCCCAAAGCACAATTTAAGAGCAATACACCTCTTCTGAGGTACAAATCTTTCTGACATACATACATGAGCCTAGGCTTTTGAATCTTAAATCTTAAATCTTAAATCTTGAATCTTCCCCTCGATTAACCTTGAGTATCTTTTAGCATGGATTTTTGTCAGTTTGAATCCTTAGTCCCGCCACAAACCCTATACAAATAACTTACCCTTTCCCATCACCCACCCGTGATGGGAGATATGAGCTCGACCCGGTCGCTATTTAACAAAACTCTAGCCTCGTAGGATGCCTTAGGCACGAACTGCATGTTCACTGCAGCGGCAAAAGGGGGTGTTACTTCGCTAAGTTCAATTGCGTGAGCCAGAGTGGCTCCAACTGGCACGAGATGCAGTTTATTATTAACGTAGATGCGAATTGGATCTGTAGGAGTTTGGGGTTGAAGAGGGGTAGTTTTCATGGCTCAAATTGTATGCACACTTAATCCTAAACTAGTAGCGAGACCGTGGGTACCGTCCTGTACGAACTCTAAAGCACAGTCGACCACTGCGGGTGAGATTAAAAAACCGTGCCGGTATAGGCCGTTCATTTGAAGTGTTCTAGGACCGAGTTGTCTGATCGCTGGTAAGTTATCTTTGAGGGTAGGGCGGGCTTGTGTGGAGATCTCTAAGATCCTTGCCTCCGCAAAGCCGCTATGAACGGTGTAAGCAGCGCTCAGCAACTCAAGCGTTGAACGCACGGTTGCGCTGGAGATATCCTCGCTCTCGATCTCAGTTGCACCAATCACAAAAACGTGTTCCTCTTTGGGAGCTATGTACAGCGGGTAACGCGGGTGGATGAGTCGAAGTGGGCGCAGCAAAGTAACTTCGGGGGCAAAAAGCCTTATCACCTCACCCCTGACCCCTCTGAGCCCCTCCCAATTAGTCCTTGATCCCAAACCCCTGCAGTCTAATAACCAGTTTGCATCACCTTGCGCAGCTTGATTATCAAAGTCAACTAAATCTTTGGGAGAGTTCCAGTAAAAAGTTGCCCCCAAACTTGTGAGGCTTGCGAGCAGTGCAGTCATCAGTTGGCGGTTGTCTAATTGCCCCTCTAAAGGTAAGTAAAGACCGTGTTGAAACTGATGACTTAAACTAGGCTCAAGGCTGTTGAGCTCTTCTCGTCCGATCGCCTTGGGCGCTTCTAAAAAGTTCATCTGCAGTTGGTTTCTAACCAAGGTTTCTGAGAATCGTTTGGCCTCGTGGCTATCTTGATGGTGCCAAACTATTAAGGTGCCGTTTTGTTGAAAGAAAACGGGCTCCTCCAGCGTTTGAATGATGCCCTGCCACCTCTTTAAACTGTAATGCCCCATTTTGACAACTGGTGGCTCGGTGATGGCAGATTCTGCCAAAGGGGCTAGCATTGCAGCTGCCACCTGAGCAGCCGAGCCCTCGGCGTTAGGGCCGCCGCGCTCAAAGATTTCAACCTGGTACCCTAGCTTGCAAAACGAGTAAGCGCTCAGTCGCCCTAAAAGACCAGCTCCTAGGATGGTAATCTTAGGCTTAGAGGTGGGCATGGATGGGCAGGGAAGATGTGTGCAAGGCAGACGCTCTCAAGATGGGGGAGGGTATTGGGTGGGTCAGCGAAATTTTGAATGAAATTTTGAATGAAATTTTGAATTATTTTTTGAAACACTTTTAAGTGACTTGTAGGGGACTTTGAGAGACCAACTGATGCTTGTTCTAAACGCCAGGCAAAAACTTAAACAAAAAAGATCACAAAATTATTCACCAAAATACTAAAATGCAAAGACAAGGAAGTATTTAAAATTAAATACTAAAACAGCCATCCGTAAACTTCTGAAAGTGTATACACAATTAGCTTAGCAGATCGGGTTAAGGACTATTTTCCCCAAACACCGTAATTTTAAATTCACTCTAATCTCCTTGACCCAAATTTCCATTCAACCCCAAGGCCAGAGGTACCGAACCGTTTTGAGCGTAGCAGGCTCCGACAGCGGGGGCGGTGCAGGAATACAAGCAGATATTAAGACCATTTCGGCTCTTGGATGTTATGCGACTACGGCAATTACTGCCTTGACGGCTCAAAATACCACAGGCGTTCAAGCGGTCTATCCCGTCAGCCCAGAGTTCTTGAGGCAGCAAATAGATTCGGTTTTTCAAGACATCGGTGCAGACGCTGTGAAGATCGGCATGTTCGCGAGTCTTGAGAATTTAGACATCATCAGGTTTGCGCTTAAGCGTTACGGTGCGCAACAAGTGGTGTTTGACCCAGTGATGATGTCGTCCAGCGGTGCTTCCCTGGTGTTTAATGATTCTGTGAGGTCTCTAAGCCAAACTTCATCCGAAGATAGATTAAATACTGTAAGTCACTTTAGTGAACTTAGTGGCGAGAAAGTGGATCAAGCGCTCATCTCAAACGTGTTACTCACAGCCGAGCTTTCATCCCTTTTTACGCCCAATCTTTTGGAAGTTGAGTTTTTAACGAAAAGCAGATTAAGAAATATTAAAGAAGCCGAAGAGGCGGGGCGGGAGTTCAACGCTAGAGGAGTTAACGCTGTTCTCATCAAGGGGGGGCACTGGGTGGATGCAAACGGCTATCCAAGCGCAACAGTCACTGACTTATTGATACAGAGAAATGTGCCCGCTGTGATCTTTGAGTCGCCGAGGCTAAAGAGCAACAATCTACACGGTACGGGGTGCACTTTGTCAAGTGCTATCGCCTCGTATTTAGCTAAGGGGCTGGGTTTGGAGGAGGCGGTCCGCAGGGGGCGAGAATTTTTAACTCAAGCGATCAAAAGCGGATCAGGGGTTAGTATGGGCGGTCAACAATTCTCCTTAGGTTCATTTGCCGGCCCCGGCTCAGGAATTGACTCAGGCGGCTCAGACCGCTCAGGCCGCTCAGTTTACGGCTCTGGCCCTCTCAACCACGGTTTTAACCCACAACCGACTGACTTTAAGGCAATTGATGAATAGTATTGCGATAGAAAAAATCAGAAAAGTGGCGCCTGATTACCAGGCCATTGCAAGTATGGATAACGAGGAGACTAACATCACGGCCTCCATCAGATGCAAGAACATTTTCTCAGGTAATTTAATCACAAAGCGTTTGGAGAACGCTGAGCCAACTAACACAAAGGCACCTATCAATAGCCCCTGACCCAAGATTTCAGCATTGATAACGCCCAATTGTTGAAACGTAATTCCTTTGGCAATGAACATGATGAGTGAGCTGGCTGCCTCGGTCCCAATAAAGGCCCCTTTAAGCAGCCCGTAGGCCAAGAAGAAAGGCGTATTGATGGCTCCCGTAGACGCAACCACCCCAGTCAAATATCCAATCACGGCTCCAACGATTGCCATATGCCATAACCGTAATTTAAATTCAATTCGTCGAAGCCAACGCCTTGTTGGAATCATTAACAACAAAAACCCCCCAAGCACAAGATCAATCAAACGAGGCTCTAGCAACACGAGAGTGTTTGCTCCTAATATAACACTTGGAACTGCGCAGAGGTTGTAAACGGCGCAGACCCTCCAGTTGATCTCTTTGAACCACATCACAACCCTGGAGACGTTGGCAACAATAGCCACCAAAGCTACGATGGGTACAGCGTGCAGGGGACCAAAAAAATGAACCAACAAGGGCATCAAGATGATGGTAGTCCCAAAACCGATGATCCCTCCAAGTACGCCCGCGAGCAAGCCAACGGAACATACAACCAAATATGCAATGAAAATTGAATCCATTGTTAGGTGATTGCCTTTTGTGTTTGGGGTGCAAGGATCTTAGATGCTTGGATATATTGGATTTGATGTCTGTGTTGCATGTGGTGTATGTGGTGTATGTGGTGTATCAGAGTAGGGCCAGTTTAAATATTTTCTAAATGAGAACCAGAGTTCTCGCTTAAATTTTTCAAAGTTTGGCGCTTAAGCTCTAGCAAAAGCGGCTGGGCGTGCTCGTGGATCTCAACCAATCCTAGTTGATGGTCCACCATAAACTTTTTATCAACACTTGCCTTAACCAAAGAAACCAAGTCATCGTAATAACCGTTTTTATTCAAAAGTCCTATGGGTTTATTGTGATATCCCAGTTGCTTCCATGTCCAGGTTTCAAAGAATTCCTCAAACGTACCAATGCCTCCTGGCAGCACTAAAAATGCATCTGCCCGCTGCGCCATAACCCTTTTCCTGTCGTGCATGGATTGCACAACGATCAGCTCATCACACTCTTTGCGAGCCCATTCCCGGATCACCATGGACTCTGGAATAACGCCTA
>Ga0164296_1001507_pt1 | contig 24584 bp, 22 predicted proteins | sample GEODES057metaG_FD_113533 | JGI IMG/M metagenome (GOLD analysis project Ga0164296, IMG submission 113533) | Dystrophic lake water microbial communities from Trout Bog Lake, Wisconsin, USA - GEODES057 metaG | ecosystem: Environmental > Aquatic > Freshwater > Lake | place: USA: Trout Bog Lake...
ACGGCTTTGTTGAATTATCTGTTTGCCAAGCGGGCAGGCGGGCAATTTATTTTGCGTTATGATGATACCGATCTCGAACGCTCGACGCGCGAATTTGCCGATGGCATTGCTACCGATATCAACTGGCTCGGGATTAAGCCCGATCATGTGATCCGTCAGTCCGAGCGGTTTGATCTTTATGATGATGCGGCTAACCGCTTGCGCGCTATGGGCAGGCTTTATGCGTGCTATGAAACGGAAGAAGAGTTGGAGCGCAAACGCAAGCGCCAAGCCGCGCGGCATTTGCCCCCCGTTTATGATCGTGCTGCGTTGAAACTTACCGATGATGAAAAAGCAGCGCTTGAAGCCGAAGGCCGCAAGCCGCATTGGCGCTTCTTGTTGGAAGATCGGAGCGTGGCATGGACCGATTTGGTGCGCGGGCCATCGCATGTCGAAAGTGCTTCTTTGTCTGATCCGGTGTTGATCCGTGCCGATGGTACTTATCTCTACACGCTTCCATCTGTCGTTGATGACATTGAGATGGGCGTTACGCATGTGATCCGTGGTGAGGATCATGTCACGAATACTGGCGTGCAGATTCAAATTTTCGAAACACTCTCAGGAAAATCGCCGCAATTCGGGCATCATAATTTGTTGACCAATGCGAGCGGTGAGGGGCTTTCAAAACGCTTGGGCCATTTCTCGATTGCCTCTTTACGTGAAGCCGATATGGAGCCGATGGCGGTTGCTTCTTTGGCCGTTCTCGTTGGCTCTTCTGAAGCCGTGCGTGCTGTGCCTTCGATGGATGAACTTGGTGCACTTGTTGATCTTGCGCGCCTCTCCCGTGCCCCTGCAAAATTTGATGAACATGAGCTTGATGGCTTGAATGCAAAGCTGTTGCATCAATTGCCGTTTGACGCTGTTGCTGCTCGGTTGACGCATCTTGGCATTGCGGCCAATGAGGCGTTTTGGCTTGCAGTACGGGGTAACCTTGCACGCTTGGCCGATGCGGCTCAATGGGCCGATATTGTTGCAGGACCTATTGCAAAGCCTGATGGGTTAGACGCTGAATTTATGGCGGCTGCATTATCCTGTTTGCCATCCGAACCGTGGGATCATGAGACATGGGGCGCGTGGACAAATAAAGTAAAAGAGGCGACGGGACGAAAAGGCAAAGAGCTTTTCATGCCGCTGCGTGTTGCTTTAACGGGTCTCGAGCATGGGCCGGAATTGAAGCTGCTCTTGCCGCTGATTGGTGAAGAAAAAGCGCGCTTAAGGCTCGCTTAAATCGAGCGCGTTTATTGAACGGCTGTAACGGCTGCGGCACCTGGGGCGCGTAGAATTCGAATTTTACGCTTGCTGCCATCGGGCGCCGTGATTTCTTGCACATCGCCTTGGCCGACTGGCACGATATCGGTGCCTGCGGGAATAGCGTTTTGTAATGCGATTAAATCGGCCGCAGGCGATAGAGCGGGGGCGGGATCGCCCTTCTTACCCTTGACCGGAGCTTTCATATCGCGCGGACGGGACAATTCCTGCGCCTTCAATTCGGTAACGAGCGCATCGGATTGGCCTGTAACGCCGAGAATGCGCTCGGCATCTGCTAACGTATCAGCCCAGTTCTTTCCAGGCACGCGGCACGAGCAGGTGGGATCAACCGCGTTGCGATGATGGAAAGCGGTTGGAAGGGCGGTGTAAAGCTGGCCATTTTCGGCTGAGACGGCACTATCGACTTCTTTATCCGCTGGCTGAACATAAAGGCTAACTTCCGCGCCGGGGCAGGAGGCATGGCAAAGATCGGCATCGGTTGAGAGGCGGTTATTGGAACCGAATTGGCTGATGGGGAAGAAAAAGCCATCGCATTTTCGAACACAAATCGTGCGGAAGCCATTAGCAACGGAAGAGCCCAGACGCGCCATCGGATCATCCGGCATTTCGGAGGCTTGCAGGCCATCGGTTGCGCCGCCGAAGGGTGTATTGGCACCACCCTTGGCTTGGCCAATACCCGATGGTGTTCCTGCCGTACAATTGCCATCAAGCGTGGCTTTAAGCGTATCGCGCCGTACTTCCAAATCACCCGAGGAGTCTCGCGCCGCTTCCTGCTTCAAGGATTCGATATCTTGTTCCAGCTGGCCAATTTGAGCTTCAAGCGACGGGCATTTTGCGGGCGCAGGGCCGGATAAAAGAGGGATGCGCATATCGTTGCAGCCAATCGACTTGGCGTAGGCTGCGGTGCGATCGAGCTCCCGCTGTGTCTTTTTCAGCGTTGCCGACAAATCGACGTTCACATTCGACGAAATCGAGCTTTCGACGGCGGCGAGCTCCGCTTTTAACAGGTCGCAATAGCCCACGCCCTGCGCTTGCGCGAGCCCAAGGCTCAGCGACCAGATCGCCATCAGGGATAAGAAAACGTAGGCTTGACGGTTGAGCATCGAACTTTCGCACCAGAGAAGAAGACGTATGGGCCTCACGATCGCGTCAAAAAGATGACCGATCCGATACGCGTCTTTCCATTCCCGGCTGCAGGCGTCAAGCGGTGTTCGAACCTAGGGTCCTATTGCGAGCGGGATTACTCGGCGCAGGTTACGATATAGGACGGGACCGGGGCCTTGGTTGAGGCCTTTTTGGATAAGGAGGCTGTAATATCGGTCATATCGGCGGCAATATAGCTGACCGAGGCACTCATACCGTTCACTTGGCACCACGAATCGGCGATCAGCTTGGCGCAGGGGCCGCCTTCGGCCAAACAATCATCCATGCCGTACCCATCGTCAGCCGGAACCACAAAATCGCGCAAGGCCGAATTGGCCGAGAGCGAAACGCTGGAGGAAAGCGCTAAAGCGATCGAAAACGCCGACAGGATCTTGAAACCACGCATGAAACTATTCCGGAAGACTGACAATTGCGCGAAAATCCATCCGAACCATTGCAATTTCGTTAAAATTTGACCGCTAACCCTTAAAATTTATCCGATTAAGGTTAAGGCGGCGCTCTCGATGCATGCGTTGAACTTGACGGGAGGCTTGCGCATCGGCATGATGAAAGCATGAACCGTCCCTTCGCGCTCTGCATTTGCGAGATTATGAGCTAGCATTTTTGCTGGCCGGGGCCGTTTTTCTCTTGATTACAGAGCAAAGGTTTCCGATAGCCAGCTAAGGCAGGAAAACCCATGGCACTCACGCTTTACAACACGCTGACCCGCAAGAAAGAGCCGTTTACGCCGATCGATCCGGCGAATGTGCGGATGTATGTCTGCGGCCCGACGGTGTATGATTTCGCCCATATCGGCAATGCGCGGCCCGTGATTGTGTTCGATGTGCTGTATCGCCTGTTGCGGCATGTTTATGGCGAGAGCCATGTCACCTATGTCCGCAACATCACGGATGTTGACGACAAGATTAATGACCGCGCAGCGCGGGATTATCCCGATATGGCTTTGAATGAAGCTATCCGCAAAGTGACCGAAAGCACCGCCGCGCAATTTCATGCCGATGTCGCGGCCTTGGGCTGCTTGCCGCCGACCGTGGAGCCACGGGCGACCGATAATATCCAAGAGATGGTGGGCATCATCAATCGGCTGATCAGCAACAGCCACGCCTATATCGCTGAAGGCGAGCAGGGGCGCGAGGTGCTGTTTGAAGTTGGCTCCATGCCGGCCTATGGCGCATTGTCCAACCGCAAGCTCGACGAGCAGATCGAAGGCGCGCGCGTGGCCGTGGAAGCGCATAAGCGCCATGCGGCGGATTTCGTCTTGTGGAAAGAATCCTCGCCTTCAGAACCCGGTTGGAACGGCGCGTTTGTTGAAGCTGGCGCTGAAATCTCAATCTATGGCCGACCCGGCTGGCATATTGAATGCTCGGCAATGAGCCATCGTTATCTAGGCGAGATGTTTGATATTCATGGCGGCGGAATCGATTTGGTGTTTCCGCATCATGAAAACGAAATCGCGCAAAGCTGCTGCGCCTTCGGCCAAGACGTGATGGCCAAGGTTTGGATGCATAATGGTTTTCTGCAGGTTGAAGGACAGAAAATGTCCAAGAGCTTGGGGAATTTTGTCACCATCAATGAATTGCTGGCGACGAATAAGTTTGGCGGGCGTTCTTGGCCCGGTGACGTGTTGCGGTTAGCGATGTTAAAAACGCATTATCGGCAGCCGATTGATTTTACCGTGAAGGCTTTGGAAGAGTCGGAAAAGACGCTTGCAAGTTGGAAAGAATTGATCGGTCGTCATAGGTTAGCGTCAACGTCTGGTCCGATTTCGTCCGCATTACTTGACGCGCTCAAAGATGATTTGAACACAGCTGCTGCCTTCGCTGTTCTCTCAGATCTAGCACGTAAGGCAAAGGTCAACTCCGAGGATGCGCAGAACCTTGCCATCTGTTTAGATTTTCTTGGCATAAATCTCGACGGTTGGTTCTTGAACAGCGAATTAGCTGACGTCATGAATAAACTAGATCCAGAATGGTTAGCTAACGTGAATTCGCTTATCGAATCCCGCCTCGAAGCGCGCCGCACTAAAAACTTCGCTGAATCAGATCGCATTCGTGATGAGCTGGTGGCGATGGGTATCCAGATTAAGGACGGCAAAGATGCTGATGGTAATCCCACAACCACTTGGGAGGTGAAGCGATGAAATACTATCGATTATCCGTCCTTGCGAGGAGCGCAGTGACGAAGCAATCCAGACCTTTTTTGTACCATCAACTGGGTTGCTTCACGTTCGTTCGCAATGACGGATTAAATGATCGAGGCCTCCTATGATCCTCTCCGCAACTCCTAAATGGTCAGCGCCTGCGCTTCGCCCTTATCTCCCAAAAGACCTTGCGATTTTGCTTCGCGTTGTGCGGGCGAGCATTGAGCAATTGGCGGCGGAAGATTATTCCGAGAACCAAATCAAAGCGTGGATCGAGGCCTTTGACCATGAGCCTGCTTTTGCCAAACGGCTTGAGAGCGGATTAACGCTTGTTGCAACGCTTGAAGGTTTGCCTGCTGGCTTTATTGCGCTGAAGGGCAAAGACCAGATTGATCTGTTATATGTTGCGCCCGGCGTTGCGCGTCGGGGTGTTGCAACGACGCTGGTGGATGCCATTGAAAAGCTTGCGCAAGCGCGCGGTGTCTCAGCGCTTCACGTCGAGGCGAGCGATTGTGCGGTGCCGCTTTTTTCTGTTCGGGGCTATGAGCCGCAACGGCGCAGTAGCGTGTCGCTGGGCGATGAGTGGCTTGCCAATACTTCTATGACAAAAACCCTTGGCGCATCTCCTGCGCCGCTTCACTGATAGGCTTTGACCATGACGGATCGCCTTTATCTTTTCGACACAACGTTACGTGATGGCGCGCAAACGACGGGCGTTGATTTCTCGCTTGAGGATAAGATCCAGATTGCGACCATGCTCGATGGGTTGGGTATTGATTATGTCGAAGGTGGCTATCCCGGCGCCAATCCGATGGATACAGATTTTTTCTCGAAAAAGCGTACGAAGAAAGCGCGTTTCACGGCCTTCGGTATGACGAAGAAAATCGGGCGCTCGATATCGAATGATCCCGGTATTGCGGGGCTTTTGGCGTCGGAGAGCGATGCGATTTGTTTTGTTGGTAAAGCGTGGGATTATCAGGTACGTGTAGCACTTGAAGCAACGCTTCAGGATAATCTTGATTCCGTGCGCGAGAGCATTGCCGCTGTTGTCGCCGCAGGGCGCGAGACGATGCTCGATTGCGAGCATTTTTTCGATGGCTATAAAGCCAATCCCGATTATGCGTTGCAGGTAGCCAAAGCAGCCTATGAAGCAGGCGCACGTTGGGTTGTGTTATGCGACACCAATGGAGGCACACTGCCCCATGAAGTCGAACGCATTGTCGGTGAGGTAGCAAAATATATCCCAGGTTCGCATGTTGGTATTCATGCACATGATGATACAGGGCAGGCGGTTGCCAATTCTTTTGCAGCCGTCAGAGCAGGTGCACGGCAGATTCAAGGCACGTTAAATGGCTTGGGCGAGCGGTGTGGCAATGCCAATCTTGCCACCATTATTCCGACGCTCAAATTAAAGCAGGAATTTTCAAAGAGTCTTTCTATTAGTGTCAGTGATGATGCGTTAAAGACGCTCACGCAAGTCTCTCGTGCGTTGGATGAAATTCTGAACCGTTCGCCCAATCGCCACGCGCCTTATGTGGGGGCTTCGGCCTTTGCCACAAAGGCCGGTATCCATGCGTCGGCTGTGATGAAAGATCCGCATACCTATGAACATGTGGAGCCAGAGAGCGTGGGGAACAGACGCAAGGTTTTAGTGTCTGATCAAGCTGGCCGCTCGAATATTTTGGCAGAACTCGAACGTCTAGGCATTGAGGTCAAGAAAGATGATCACCGCATTTCACGCTTGCTCGAAGAAGTCAAAGAACGCGAAGGCCTTGGCTATTCCTATGAAGGTGCCGATGCGAGTTTCTTTTTATTGGCGCAGCGGATCTTGGGCGAAGTACCGGAATTTTTCCACGTGCAGCGTTTCAGCGTGAATGTAGAACGCCGCTTCTCCGATGATGGCCTTGCGGAGACGATTGCCGAAGCCTTTGTGAAGGTGGATGTGGATGGCGAAACGCTGATTTCGGCGGCCGAAGGCAATGGTCCGGTGAATGCGCTCGATCTCGCTTTGCGCAAAGACCTTGGCAAATATCAAACCCATATCAAGGGTCTTGAATTGGTGGATTATAAGGTTCGAATTTTCCAAGGCGGATCGGATGCTGTGACACGCGTCTTGGTGGAAACTGCGGACGAGACAGGCGAGCGGTGGACGACCGTAGGCGTCAGCGGAAATATCATAGACGCGTCCTTCCAAGCCTTGATCGATTCAATCACCTATAAGCTCGTTCGGGTAGGCGCGGTGGTTTGATCCACCGCATCTTCAGCTCTTCCGAACGCCTTCTTTGATGAAGGTGCCAGAGCGTAATTCATTGACCGCTGTGATGAGTTCTTCGCGCGTGTTCATCACAATCGGGCCGTGCCATGCGACGGGTTCGCGGATCGGTGCGCCGGAGATGAGCAGGAAGCGTACGCCGTGTTCGCCGGCTTGCACCACCACTTCATCGCCTTTGTCGAACACAACAAGCGTACGATTACCGCTCATGTCACGGATGTGGATTTCTTCGCCTTCGATCTCTTTTTCAACCAATATACCGAACGGCTTTGATGCATCGCGGAAACTGGCTGAGCCTTCAAAAATATAGGCGAATGCCGAGCGATAGGTATCAACCGGAAATACTTTGCGTTTGCCCGGTGGCACATAAATATCGAGATATTGCGGATCGGCTGCGATGCCATCGACAGGACCCGTCTTGCCCCAGAAGGAACCGACGACAACGCGCACGCGGGTGCCGTCATCTTCGAAAATTTCCGGTATGTCTTTCGAGCCGACATCTTGATAGCGCGGCGTTGTCATTTTGAGGTTCGAGGGGAGGTTGGCCCAGAGCTGGAAGCCGTGCATACGGCCCTTCGCATCGCCTTTGGGCATTTCCTGATGCATGATGCCAGAACCTGCCGTCATCCATTGCACATCGCCCGCGCTAAGCGTGCCGTGATTGCCAAGGCTATCACCATGTTCAACCGTTCCTGCGAGAACATAGGTGATCGTCTCAATGCCGCGATGCGGATGCCACGGGAAACCTTTGAGATAGTTTTCCGGCCTGTCATTGCGGAAGTCATCCATCATGAGAAATGGGTCGGTCAGGCTTGGGTCACCGAAACCGAATACGCGTTGCAGGCTAACGCCAGCGCCTTCCATATGCGGGGTTGTGCCGGAGATGTGACGAACGGGGCGGATGGACATGATGGATCCTATTGAAACGGGGCGGTGTGATAAGAAAGAAATAGGATGGAAAGGCGCGCGCTTAAAGTCCTATTCGTGCAAAAGCCGCCTTGCACGGCGGATGCGATCAGCGAAAACGAGGCTTTACGGATTATAATTTTTCAACGACCGCAAGATTTTCTGTGTCAGGCTTAGCTTGCCGGGCGGCGGCCAATAGCATGGGTACAATATCGTCAACCTGCTCAGCCACCAGATAATTGACGTGAAATCCGTCGCGGATAAAGCGCGTCTCCCGCATATGATCAAACAATGACAAGAGCGGCTTCCAAAAGCCGTTAATGTCTGCGATCAAAATAGGCTTGGTGTGACGGCCAAGCTGGGCCCATGTTAATTGCTCGACCAATTCCTCAAGCGTCCCAACGCCACCGGGCAGGGCAACGAAGGCATCGGCCTTTTCAAACATTAATTGTTTGCGCGTGTGCATATCGGGCACGACGATCATTTCGTCGGCGTCCTTCAACATCACTTCGCGGTCTTTAAGAAAATCGGGAATGATGCCCGTTACCAAGCCGCCGTGATCGATAACCGAGCGGGCAACCCTTCCCATCAAGCCGGTATTGCCACCGCCATAAACGAGGCGAATGCCGGATTTTGCCATCGCTTTGCCGAGAAGAAAGGCTGACTGTTCAAAGGCAGGGTCCGATCCGTTGCCGGAGCCGCAATAGACGCAAATTGATTTGATGATGTTCATAAAAGTTTTTTCGCACTGCAATAGAGATAGCGTCAAGGGTGTTGGGTCGAGGGATATAGCGATTCTCGTCGATTCGTGGTTGAGTATGGAAAATAGGCTTTTAGGGTGGGGACAGATTTCATGAGAAAGTGGCTCTTGCTTGGTATCGCGGCTGTGCTGCTGATTGGAATTGCCGCCTATTTGAATGTTCCCTCAAAAATGAATTCGGATGCCCAGAAGCCTATTGCTGCGGCTGCGCCTTCTGCACCTGTAGCGGCGTCCGCACCGGCCTCAGCCCCAGCTCCGGCCCCTGAACAGCCTGCGGCCAAAGCACCTTCTCTCACGCCACCGAGCTTTGATATTGTTCGGGTGGAGCCAACGGGTGAAATGGTGATTGGCGGCAGGGGCGAACCTGGCGCTGAAATGACCCTGCTCAGCGATGGCAAGCCGTTTGATGGAGCAAAAGTTGGCTCGAACGGTCAGTTTGCGATGGTGCCGAAGCCGCTCTCACCCGGCCCTCATAATTTGACACTCTCGATGAAGATGGCGGATGGTCAAACCGTGCTTTCAACGCAAAATGTCGCGGTTGATGTGCCTGAGACAAAAAAGGCCCCGTTGCTGGTTGCCAAGACAGAGGCTGGAAAGCCCACGCAAATTTTAACGCAAACGACGCCTGAAGCATCAGCTCAAGGAACAGCCACCAAATCGGCTGGTGCTAGCTCTTCTGGTGTTGCTGCGTCTGACGCCTCAACCAAAACGCCGGAAGCCTTAGCGGGCCGTGCCATCGTTGCCATTACCGTTGTCGAGGCGGAGGATACGGGAACGCTTTATGCGGCAGGTAAGGCTGCTGCAGGTGCGACAGTTCGTCTCTATCTCAATGATACCTATCTCGCGACAGCCGATGTTGGTCCGGATGCCGCTTGGTCGCTTAAAATCGCCAAGGGTGTTGTGCCAGGGCAATACAAAGTCCGTGTTGATGACGTGGATTCGACCACCGGCAAAGTGTTGTCGCGTGCGGAAGTGAATTTTGATTTTGCAGCTAAAATTGCACAAACGGCCGTTGCGCAAGCGTCCGAGGCTCCGGCTACTTCACCGGTTGCGGATGCGGTGCCAAAAGCATCGGCGGCAATTGTGGTTGATTCGATCGAGACGGCCACGGTGTCTCGCGGCGATAGCCTATGGCGGATCAGCCGGAAGACCTATGGCTCCGGCTATCGCTATACCGTGATCCATCAGGCCAATCAGGAGCAGATTCGCGACCCTGACTTGATTTATCCGGGTCAAATCTTCGTGCTTCCGAAATTAAATTAGTAAATTTGCACCTCCGCACGGAAAATTCTTCTCGTGCGGGTTGAACCTTTCGTCCGATTGACGCATCTCTCCCATAGGATCGGCGGATCATTTGGTGATCTTGTCCGGCAAAGTGCGTTTTCCGCGTGATCAGGATATTTAATGGCTCGTTCCATGTCTCGGGGTCGTTCGACCCCACCCGCTACCTCTTCGCGATCCGACTCCTCCATGTGGCGGACCATTCGTGGATTTTGGCCTTATCTGTGGCCGGAAGACCGCGCAGATTTGCGGATGCGCATTATCTGGGCGACGTTGCTGCTGGTTCTCGCCAAGCTTGTGACGATTGCGGTGCCCTATACGTTTAAATGGGCAACGGATGCTTTGGCGCCGTCGCTGATCTCTGGTGCCTCGGATTGGTGGTTGATCAGTATTCCAGTCGCTTTGACGGTCATGTACGGGTTTACGCGCGCTTTGATGGCGCTGCTGACCCAAGTCCGCGATGCGCTGTTCGCCGCTGTTGCCATGCATTCGGTTCGCCGCTTGGCCAATGAAACTTTCGAGCACATGCATCGTTTGTCCCTGCGCTTCCATTTGGAGCGGAAGACGGGTGGTTTGACGCGCGTGTTGGAGCGCGGGCGGGCGGGTATTGAATCCATCGTGCGTATGACGATGCTGACACTGTTCCCGACCATCATCGAGTTTGTGATGATTTTGGCGGTGCTGCTTTACGAATTCGATTGGCGCTACGCGATCATCACGGTGCTGATGATTGTTGCCTATATGTATTTTACGACCAAGGCGACGGAATGGCGTATCAATATTCGTCGTTCCATGAATGAGAGCGATACAGACGCCAGCGGTAAGGCCGTTGATAGTTTGCTGAATTTCGAGACGGTGAAATATTTCGGTTCTGAGGCGCGTGAAGCCTCGCGCTATGACAAGGCGATGGAGCGTTTTGAAAAAGCCAGTGTTAAGGCCTATATTTCGCTTGCGGTGCTAAACGCCGGACAGGCTATTATTTTCACGGGCGGTCTAACGATCTGCATGGTGTTGGTTGTCGATGGCATTCGCCAAGGTCGGCACACGATCGGTGATTTTGTGCTTGTGAATGCGATGTTATTGCAACTCTACCAACCCTTGAACTTCATGGGCATGGTGTATCGCGAAATTAAACAAGCGATCATTGATATTGATCAGATGTTTGATGTTCTCGATCAAGAGCCCGAAATTGCTGATTTGCCAGGGGCAAAGCCTTTGCACATTTCAAATGGCGAAGTGGTGTTTGAAAATGTGCGGTTTGCCTATACCCCGCAGCGCACGATTTTGGACGGGATCAGCTTTACCGTTCCAGCCGGAAAGACGGTCGCGCTTGTTGGTCCATCGGGTGGTGGTAAATCGACGATCTCGCGTTTGCTGTTCCGCTTTTACGAGCCGCAATCGGGCCGGATTTTGATCGATGGTCAAAACATCACGGAAGTAAAGCAAGTCTCTTTGCGTGCCGCGATTGGTATGGTGCCGCAAGACACGGTGCTGTTTAACGACACGATTTTGTACAATATCCGTTATGGGCGCTGGGATGCCTCCAATGAGGAAATTGAAGAGGCGGCCAAATTTGCGCAGATCGACCGTTTTATTAAATCTCTGCCGGATGGCTATGAGACGAGCGTCGGCGAGCGCGGGTTGAAATTATCGGGCGGCGAAAAGCAGCGCGTTGCTATTGCCCGGACGATTTTGAAAGCCCCGCCGATTCTGGTTTTGGATGAGGCTACCTCGGCGCTCGACAGTTTCACCGAGCGCGAAATTCAGAACGCGCTGGATACGATTTCGCGCGGACGCACGACTTTGGTGATTGCGCATCGCCTTTCCACGATCATCAATGCGGATGAGATTTTGGTCTTGGAGAAGGGCAAAATCGCCGAGCGCGGACGCCATCAGGAGCTGCTCGATGCCAAGGGTATCTATGCGAGCCTCTGGCAAAAGCAGCGGCAGGTGGATGAAGCGCGTCAAACGCTTGAAAATACGGGTGAAATATTGACGCCTGCGGCACTTTCAGCCGATAAGTGATCTTTAAACGGGTGCGCGCGCCCATTGGAGCTTAAATGTCGATCCTTGATTCCATCCGCAAACCCTTCGTTCCCATCCATCGCGAGGGCTGGCCTTTCATTGCGATTTTTGCGGTTGTCGCCAATCTTTTGGCGTGGATTTGGGGGCCTTTGGGCTGGATTGGCGCAATTCTCACCGCTTGGTGCGCCTATTTCTTCCGTGATCCTGTGCGCACGGTACCGGTGGGAGAAGGACTTGTTATTTCACCCGCCGATGGCGTCGTCTCGCTCATCATGCAGGCGCTACCACCGCCCGAATTAGGCCTTTCGGACGTACCGATGACGCGGATATCGGTGTTTATGAATGTGTTCAATTGCCATGTGAACCGGGTGCCGGTGGCGGGCGCGATCGAGAAGATTGCCTATCGTCCCGGCCTGTTTTTGAACGCAGATTTGGACAAAGCCAGTGAAGACAATGAGCGCAATGCCATTATCGTCGATACAGGCAAAGAGCGCTACGGTGTCGTGCAGATCGCCGGATTGGTGGCGCGCCGGATTGTGAGCTTTGTCGATGAAGGCGATCATCTCGATGTTGGCCAACGCTTTGGTCTGATCCGCTTTGGTTCGCGCGTGGATGTCTATTTGCCGGAAGGCGTTGTGCCTGTGGTCGGTGTGGGGCAGACCATGGTGGCTGGCGAGACCGTGATTGCGATGAAGAGCAAGGCCGCGACAGCGCGGGAATTTACGCTGCAATGACCGATTTATTTCCGCCTTTCGAGCCTGATAAACAATCTCGGCCGCGCCGGTTTAACACGGTGCCACTTAGGCTTTTGGTGCCGAATGTCATTACGCTGTTATTGCTATGCGCGGGCTTGACCGGAATTCGCTTTGGCTTTGAAGGCCAATTGGGCGAGGCGATTATTTCGATTCTGGTTGCTGCCGTCCTTGATGGACTCGATGGGCGTATCGCGCGGCTTTTGAAAGGTACGTCCCGTTTCGGGGCGGAGCTGGATAGTCTCGCGGATTTCATCAGTTTCGGCGTGGCGCCCGCGATTATTCTTTATACGTATGGGCTCAATAATCTGAAATCGATCGGTTGGATCGTGGCGCTGCTCTTTGCCTCCGCCGCAGCCCTACGGCTCGCGCGTTTCAATGTCATGATCGACGATCCCGAGCGGCCTGAGTGGCAAAAGAACTTTTTTGTCGGCATTCCGGCGCCTGCCGGCGCGTTGACGGGGCTTTTGCCTGCCTATGTGATTCAATTGGGTTTTACGCCGCCACCGCTATTTTCGGTCGTTGAGGCGCTTTATTTGCTGTTTATCGCCTATTTGATGATCAGCCGGATCCCGACTTTTGCCGGAAAGACCTTTGGCAGCCGTGTGCCGAGAGAGTGGGTTGTGCCGTTTTTCGTGATCGCGATTGCGATTGTAGGGCTTCTGGTCACCTATCCGTTCCAGTTTCTGGCCTCGGTGACGGTGATTTATCTGATTTTGATCCCCTTGGGGGCCAGCCGCTACCGCGCTTTGGAACAGGCGCAAAAAGCAGCGCATCCGGTAAACTGAAGCGGTTCACAAATAGGTTTGTTTCGTTTAGGGTCCGGCCATCTTGAAGGGGCGGGTTTTTCGCCCCCAATGTCGATTGAAGGTTTTGAATGGCGAAAGAAGAAGTTCTTGAATTTCCGGGCACGGTAACCGAATTGTTGCCGAATGCGATGTTCCGCGTGCAGCTTGAAAATGATCACGAGATCATTGCGCACACGGCAGGCAAAATGCGCAAGAACCGGATCCGCGTCTTGGCAGGCGACAAGGTGCTCGTTGAAATGACGCCTTATGATCTGACCAAAGGGCGGATTACCTATCGCTTCAAGTAATCTCATCTTGAAGGCGGAAGCCGCCACTGGTTCCTATCGAACAAAAGCATTGGGCGGGAAACGGCGTGCACTCTCTCAAACTTTTTTTGGCTTCCGCATCGCCTAGGCGTCTTGATCTGTTACGACAGATCGGGATTGAGCCTTTCGGATGTTTAGCTGCCAATATCGATGAAACGCCGCTGCCGCTCGAGCTGCCGCGCGAGGTGGCTGCGCGTCTTGCCCATCAAAAGGCGTTGGCTTGTTTGCCGCAGGCGCGTGATTTGGCCAAGGATGACGCCTTTCTGGTGTTAGCCGCCGATACGGTGGTGGCTGTTGGCCGCCGGAATTTGCCGAAAGCGGAAACGGAAGAACAGGCCGAGGCGTGCCTTGATCTGCTTTCTGGTCGCGCGCATCGGGTCTATACGGCGCTCTGCATCGCGCAATCGGATGGCAGTTTGCGTCAGCGATTGGTTGAAACCCGCGTGACGATGAAGCGATTATCGGATGAGGAGCGTAAGGCCTATCTCTTGAGCGGCGAGTGGCACGGTAAAGCGGGCGGATATGCGATACAGGGAAGGGCAGCGGCTTTTGTGACCAGCCTTGTAGGCTCCTATTCAAGCGTGGTGGGCCTGCCGCTTTATGAAACAGCACAAGTGCTAACAGGGCTTGGGTTTAAGACGGAACAGACGCCATGAGCGAAAGCGATCCAACCTCTGATAAACCATCGGCAGATATTGTGATGCTCGGCCGATGCCCCATGTGCAAGAAACGCGCGACACTTGATTATCGACCCTTTTGCTCGAAGCGCTGTGCGGATCTGGATCTCGCGAAATGGATTGGCGGATCTTATGCTATTCCCGCCGAGGAAACCGATCTGTCAGAAGCGGATATGATCGATCCTTCGGCGGAGCATTAGTCCGTCCGCCGCCAAAGTCAGGTTGTAAAAATCTTATTTACACCCATTGATTGTAACATCGTCACCACCTAGGTTTTGAGTGGCCATGATCGCTTCGTGGCTCGTTCCGATGGTTTGGGCTTATTTTGGCAATGGCACAGTGGCGTTTTTTTCTGTTGGGACGCGTAAAAGCATTGAGCCTTTTGGCTTTGCTGATCATGGCGCTTTTCGGAGTGCCTGCAACGCAAATGACGGCCAATGCCGAGACGGCGATGAAGCAACCTCAAGTTTGTTTTTCACCTGAGGGCCATTGTTCAACCTTTATTCTCGACGAGATCGCCGCTGCCCGCCATACTATTCGCGTACAGGCCTATAGTTTTACTTCACATGATATTGCCGATGCGCTGATTGAAGCGTCTCGCCGCGGAGTTGATGTTGCGGTGATCGTCGATAAAAGCCAGACAAGCGAGCGTTACTCGGTGCTCAATGATTTAAGCAATGCCCATTTGCAGGTCTATGTCGATTATTGCTGTGCGATCGCGCATAACAAAGTGATCATCATTGACGACCATCGACTGCTGACGGGCTCTTATAATTTCACCAAAGCGGCGGAATCAAAAAACGCCGAAAATTTGCTAATTTTAGACGACGCCATTTTGGCAAAATCCTATCTTGATAATTGGAATATGCATCGCTCAGGCGCAGAAAGATTTGCCTTGCGCTAGGCGTGAGCGGCAATTGTTTTTTCGACCATATTGTAAAAATCCCGAGCAAAGACATGCGGCTGGCCAAGTGGTCGATCTCGTATATCAAACCGCAATCCATTGCGTAGCAGCTTACGCCGCTCGGTATCGCCCGCCAGTTGAACGGCTTTTCGGATATAGTCATCAATTGTAAAACAACACAGATCGCCTAAGCCCGCATTGGAAAGATTGGAATAGCTTAAGCGTTCGAAAAAGGCAGGACCAACAAGCGAGATAACGGGCACCCCCATGAACATGGATTCGCATGTCGTGGTGCCGCCTGTTTGCGGGAAGGTGTCGAGCGAAATATCCATTTCATTATACCAGCGCATATGACGCCCGCGAACAGCAGCAAAGATCAGCCGATCCTCGCTCACGCCCTGTCGGGCGAAGGCCGCAATCATCGATTCTTTAAACGAGGGAACGCCTGATTCAGGCCGCACAAATATGAATTTAGAACCGGGCGTTGCCGCAACCACTTTTGCCCATGTCGCCAAGACAGTGGGGCTATATTTGTAAGGATTATTCGCCGTTCCATAGGTGACGAAACCATTGCGTTGTGAGGGAATGATCGGGTTGATTTGCTCTTGCTCATTAAAGCCTAGATTGCCCATCGCGACCCATGAATGAGGCATGATAAAGGGCTTTTCGATCAAGAGAGCAGGGTCGGGTGGATTGATGAACGGGTCCACCAAAATATAGTCGATACTTTCAAGGCCTGCCGAATGCGGATAGCCAAGCCAGCTCGCCTGAATGGGGGCGGGCCTATAGGCCATCACCTCAAGCTTGTTCATATCGGTCGAACTACCCAATTCGAAGAGCATATCGACGCGGTCTTTCGCGATGAGTTCGGCGGCGTCACGATCCGAAATCGCCTTATGCCAGCGAAACGCATTGACACGGGTTTCAAGATATTTGTGAACCTGATCAGGCTCATTGCGGCACCATGAATAGCAATAGACTTCAAACCGATTGTGATCGAGAAATTCAAACAACGGCATAGCGAAATAGGCGACCGGATGATTTCTTAAATCCGAGCTCATAATACCAAGACGGATTTTTGCTCGCTTTTCCATGATGGCCGGACGCGGCAAGGGATTCATTTCGGCCTTGGCCTGTTCGATCCGTCCCCAAATACGATGCTGTTCCAAGATTTCATACCGATCTTCCGGCGTCTCCACGCGGGCCAGATGATAATGCAACGCATCGTGCAAACTCTCATTCGCCCAAGTGCGTCCTAACTCTTTGAAGGTTCCGAGTTTTTCGACGAGATCAAATCGCCCAATACGAACCAAAATATTGCGCGCCATGCGAACGAAGCGAGATGGAATGGGGCCGATGCTCAACGCTTTTGTGACCGCCTCATAGCCCGCTTGAATATGCTCCGCCTCATTGCCATAGCGTGACCGATCTAGGCTGTTGGCGTAATTCATCCAGTAGATGGCGTTATCGGGTTCGATCTCAACCGCACGCTTATAATGTTTGTTGCCCGTTTCACGATCAAATCGGCCAACCGTTTCTGCAAATTGAAAATGCGCCCAAGCGTCGTCTGGCGCTTCTGCGATGCGGGCCAACAAAAGGTCTTCCGCTTTTTTAAATCGCCCCGCGCGGCGCAAGACCATAATGCGCGCTTCGATCAGACGGTGATTATCCGGCAATTTTTCAAGGGCTTTTTCAACGAGTTCAATGGCCTCGTCGTGATGCTCAAAATCGGTTGCTGCTTTGATGCGATCAATCCAGCTTGCGAGATCATCAGGCTTTAAACGAAGAGCGGTTTCAAACCGTGCAACGGCTTTTTGCAACTCACCCATTTGCACATAGGCATTACCGAGTAGCCTCTGAAATTCATGATTTTTCGGATTAAGACGAACAAGCTGCCCCATTAATTCAGCAGCTTCAACGGAGCGTTTTTGATCGAGTAAAATATTGGCTTTGTTGATGAGGGGCGAGGCGCTTTTGGGATTGACCTTAGCGGCATTATCGAGCGCTTGTAGCGCTTCATTCGGACGGTTAAGCCGCCGTAAGGTGACGCCCAACATGTTCCAAAGATCAAAATGGCGGGGCTGAGTTTTCAGGCCGTCTTGAAGATAGGCGTGAGCATCGGTTAAGCGTCCCGTATTGAAAGAAAGTCGTGCGAGTTCGACATAGAACTCAATCGGGATTGCTTGTTTGGCGGCCCGCGTTTTGGCCAGCTCGTTGTTTAAACGATGCAGGCTATCTTCTGGAGATTCAAGCTTTTCATGCTGTAACGCCAAGTTCATGATACCCATCTTGCCCATTTATCAGATTGAGAAATGTAGCAGCGAGTAGTTTAAAGAAGATTGACGTTAGGTAAAGTTGTTCTTTTATTTTTAATTAAATTTATCGATATTTTGTCAGCGCGACGTGTCTTTTAACCATTTGACGAGTCCCGCTGTTGAGCCATTGAGGTTCGATGGGGGCTTATCGCCCTTAACTACCGGGAGTAATTGGGTGGCGAGTTCTTTGCCCAATTCAACGCCCCATTGATCAAAGGCATTGATGCCCCAAATAGTGGCTTCAACAAAGACGCGATGCTCGTAAAGCGCGATGAGGCCGCCCAAAATTTCCGGCGTGAGCCGTGGATAGGCGAGCGTTATGGAGGGACGATTGCCTAGAAAGACACGGTGGGGCGCGAGCGCCTTGGCGACTTCCGGCGTGCGGCCCATCGCCAGAAGCTGGCGTTCCGCTTCCGCTTCCGTACGGCCATTTAAAAGAGTATCGGATTGGGCCAAGCAATTTGCAATCAGAAGATCATGATGTTCCTTCAGCTGGGGTTCATGGCTTTCCGACGCGATCAAAAATTCAACCGGAATGATATCCGTTCCCTGATGCAGCAATTGGAAAAACGCGTGTTGTGAATTGGTTCCGGGCTCTCCCCATACGATGGGGCCTGAGGGCTGCGTTAATGGTAAGCCATCAAGGCCAACACGCTTTCCGTTTGATTCCATATCGAGCTGTTGGACGTAAGCGGGTAGTCGCGCGAGACGTTGATCATAGGGAATAAGCGCGCGGCTTGGATGCCCTGCAATATTGCGATGCCAGATGCCGACAAGGCCAAAAAGAATGGGCAGATTGGCGTCAATAGGTGCGGTACAAAAATGCTGATCCATCGCTTCAGCACCTTTGAGAAACTCCTCAAAAAGATCTTTACCAAGAGCAATGGCGAGCGGTAGGCCGATGGATGACCAAATCGAATAGCGGCCACCCACCCAATCCCAAAATCCGACGATCCGGTCCGGACGGATGGGGAAGGCAACGGCTTTATCAACCGCCGTTGATACGGCCATAAAGTGATCAGCAACCGCACTTTCACCCAAGGTTTCTTCAATCCAGCGCCGCGCCGAATGGGCATTCGTCATGGTCTCAATCGTCGTGAAGGTTTTGGAGGCGACGATAAAGAGCGTGTGCGCTGGTGAAAGGTGCTGCAGCGTATCGGCTAAATGGGCACCATCAATATTGGAAACGAAATGCAGGCGCGGTCCGGTGTGGTAGGGCGCTAGAGCACCCGTTGTCATCACAGGACCTAAGTCGGATCCGCCAATGCCGATATTGACGACATCGGTGAACATTTTATCGGTTGATCCGACGATTTCACCACTACGGATCTGTTCGGCCAACCAGAGCATTTGCTTCCGCTCGGCGGCGATATCCGGCATGACATTGTGGCCGTCGACCAAAATGTGTTCGCCATCAAACCGGCGCAAAGCCGTGTGCAGCACAGCACGCTTTTCGGTGGTGTTGATTGCTTCTCCAGCAAACATTGCGTCGCGTTTGACTTCCACCTGAGCGACACGGGCTAATTCGATCAGCTTTATAAGAGCTTGATCGTCAATCGATGTCTTTGACCAATCGAAGAGAAAAGGACCGGCTTTGGTTGAAAAGCGTTCAAACCGTTTCGGATCCGATTCGAAGAGCTGGGTGATGGGGCGCGTCCGGATCGAGTCGAAATACTGGGCAAGATCAGCAAAGGCATGGTTTGTTACGCGCGTCATGGTCTCATCCGGACAGAGGGTCAACAATGCCGTTGGTTACCATTGATTGATCAGCCCTGTCACCCGTTAGAACCCGAATTTTGACCTTTTGGGCAGGGGAAGCCTTGCTCACTAAGGCCAATCTGGGCCATGAACAGGGACGTATAGCGATATGAACCATCATAGCACGAAAGTGGATTTTATAAGATGAGCCAGCATGCAGCATTATCAGCAGGCAATGTCGCGGTTATTACCGGCGGCGCCTCGGGCATCGGGTTAGCAGCAGCCAAACGGTTTGCGGCATTGGGAATGAAAATTGTTCTGGCCGATCTTGGCGGCGATCGCCTTGAGGCCGCGGTGCATGAGGTGCGTGCCGTTTCAAGCGTCGGTGCTGAGGGCGTGCGAGCGGTTCCGACCGATGTAAGCAAGGTCGACGATTTGCGCGCTCTAGAAGCGGCTGCGCGTTCCGCTTATGGCGACGTGGATGTGCTGATGAACAATGCCGGCATTCAGCCTGGCAGTTCTATTTTAGATGCTAGCAGTGATTGGCGTCGCATTATCGATGTGAACCTGTGGGGGATTATCGAAGGAAGCCGTATTTTTGCGCCGAGCATGATGGCCTCGGGCAAACCTGCTTTGATTATCAATACGGGATCAAAGCAAGGGATTACGACGCCTCCGGGTGATCCGGCCTATAATGTTTCTAAAGCGGGTGTGAAAGCGTTTACCGAAGCTTTGCAGCATGAATTGAGAAACAAAGAAGGTTGCAAGGTTACAGCGCATCTTCTCATTCCCGGATTTGTCTTCACGCCTTTGACCGCAAATGGTCGAACAGAAAAGCCTGCAGCCGCATGGACGCCGGAAGAGACGGTCGATTTCATGATCCAAAGTATTCATGCCGGAGACTTTTATATTCTCTGCCCTGATCACGATGTAAGCCGCGCGCTTGACGAGCGACGCATCGCATGGGCTGCGGGGGACATTATTGAAAATCGACCGCCTTTGTCGCGGTGGCATCCTGATTTTAGCGAGCGCTTCAAGGCCAGTGTCGCAGATTTATCATCAAGCTAAAGGATTTTGGCTGTGACGCGTAAGGACATCTCCATCGGCACATTCGAGAATAGCTTTGCAAGATTGCCGGATGGCTTTTTTGCGCGGCTTGATCCGCCCCCTGTCAGTCAGCCCGTTCTGTTGGCGTTTAATGCTGAACTTGCCGACGAGCTGGGCCTTAAGACGTCGCATCTTTCGCGGGATGAACTCGCTTTGGTGTTTTCAGGCAATGCCGTGCCCTTAGGGGCAGAGCCATTGGCCGCGGCCTATGCTGGGCATCAATTCGGCAATTTTGTACCGCAGCTCGGTGATGGCCGTGCGATTTTATTGGGTGAGGTCCGCGATAGAGCAGGGCGCTTGCGCGATCTACAATTAAAGGGCTCGGGGCCGACGCCGTTTTCGCGCCGAGGCGATGGACGATCAGCACTTGGTCCTGTGCTGCGCGAATATTTGATCAGCGAAGCGATGCATCGTTTGGGTGTGCCATCGACACGCGCGCTGGCTGCCGTGTTATCGGGCGATCGGGTTTTACGCGAAGGCTATAAGCCCGGTGGAGTGATGACGCGGGTCGCATCAAGTCATATTCGGGTAGGCAGTTTTCAATATTTTGCTGCTCGTGATGATCAGGCCGCCATCAAGCGCCTGATGGAGTATGTGATCGACCGGCATTATCCCGAAGCGGCTAAGGCGGAGAGTCCGGCACTTGCTTTGCTTCAAGCGGTGATTGAACGTCAGGCGAAATTGATCGCACACTGGATGATGATCGGTTTTGTCCATGGCGTGATGAATACGGACAATATGGCCTTATCGGGTGAGACAATCGACTTCGGCCCATGCGCTTTTATGGATGCATATCACCCCGACACGGTGTTTAGTTCCATTGATCAATTTGGTCGCTATGCTTATGGCCGTCAGCCCGGAATCGCGCAGTGGAATTTAGCGCGTCTCGCCGAAGCGCTTCTGCCCTTTATCGATCAAGATGAGAAAAAATCGGTTGAACTCGCTTCTGCCGCGATTTCTGATTTTGCCCCGATCTATCACGAGATCTGGCTTGATGGCATGCGGGCGAAACTCGGGCTTGTTCAAAAAGAAGAGGATGACCGCGCCTTGATCGGCGATCTGCTTGATGGGCTGCACCGGAAGGGTGCCGACTTCACTCTGGCATTTAGGCGTCTAGGCCAGGTGCATCGAGATGTCTCTGCTCCAGCCGTTCTTCATCTTGTTGAACACGATGCTTTGTTGGTGGACTGGCTTGATCGTTATCGGGCCCGTGCGGCGCGTGATGGCGGGGATGCCGAGCTACGGTCGGTGGCTATGCAAAGAATCAACCCGATTTACATTCCCCGCAACCATCTGGTGGAGGCGGCGTTATCGGCCGCGATTGACGAGGGTGATCTTAGTCCCTTCAAAAAGCTCCATGGCGTTTTGGCGCATCCTTTTGATGAAAAAGAAGGATTTGAGGCCTATACTTTGCCTGCAGAGCCCTCCGAGAGGGTTTATCAGACCTTTTGTGGCACCTGACCCGCGACGAAAGCGTGACGGGGTAAGCCTTGAAGGTCTGCGCCGTTCAGGCTAAGGCATTAGACATATAGCCTTCTTCAGGAACGGCGCGACTCTTAGGGAGAAAGTCCATGATTGATACCATCTTCGCATCATCCGCTGAGCTTAATGCCCGACAAAGCCTTATTCGGACAGGCGTTTTGGCTTTGGTTGGCTCGGCTCTGTTGGCAATTTCCGCGAAGGTTCAGGTTCCTTTCTGGCCCGTTCCTATGACGATGCAGACCTTGGTTGTATTGCTGATCGGCGCGCATGGTGGCGTTCGTCTAGCTGCCGCAACCGTTCTTGCCTATCTTCTTGAGGGTGCAGCTGGCCTTCCCGTGTTCTCAACCGGCGCCGGACTTGCTTTCATGGCAGGACCTACGGGCGGCTATCTCGCAGGCTTTCTATTTGCTGCTCTAATTGCTGCCTATGCAGTTGAGAAGGGTTTTGCAAAAACGCTGATCCGTGCGGCGGGGGTGTTTATTATTGCCGATACGCTTATCCTCGCTTTGGGCTTCGCTTGGCTGTCGACTTTGATTGGTGCTGAGAAGGCGCTTGCTGTTGGCGTGATCCCGTTTCTTCCAGCTGAAGCGCTTAAGATTGCATTGGCAACGGCTTCTATGCCGCTCGTGCACGCATTCTTGCAGCGTTCAAATCACGCGGAATAATTAGTCGTTTGATGTCACCAATTCTGGCGCGGCAACAACGCGCCAGAATGCTTTGTCCATAGCGCCAGTGCCGCTCCAAAGCCATGGGAAATGCCCATAGCGAAAAGAGAGTTGGCGCGCGGCGATTTCAGGTGGATCCTTCATAATCACCAATCGATAAAGCGCCGAGGCTAAGCCTGAACGATCCGCGCCCGCCTCGCAGTGAATGAGCAATGGCCGTTGGGCTTTCTGCATCAGTTGAACGAGCCGCTTTAACGTTGCGTCATCTGGTTCATGGTTCGCCGAAAGTGCCAGATTTTCATAAGCCAGACCGAGTTTTTCGCTGACGGAAAACTCATCGCGATACCAGCCGTCTTCAAGATTTTGCCCACGAAGATTAAGGATTGTTTTGATGCCCCTTTCGTTAACCAGCTCAGTCAGTTGAGCAGGGGATAATTGAGCGGAGCGGAAGATACGGCTTGTTTCCACCTCATGAATATTGCCCGTTAAGCGAAGACCAAGGACCCAAGCGCCCGCCAAAAGTACCAGCGCCGCGAGGATAATAGCCGCAATTCTGATGGTAGCTTTGATCTTTGACGAAATCATTTTTGCAGGTTTCCTAATCGTTGCAGTGCAATATAAGGTCGATTTGCTAAGCTTTAAGGTAAAAAATCAAATTTATGCGATTAACTGACGCATACTTAAGTTCTTGCTTGTTAAGTGCCCGTTTCAATTATAGCATTTGTGACAATTCGAAGCGTTAAGACTTCGAGACAATGAAATGGTGGAACACGATACATAAGCCCGGGGGAGAAACAGCCATGATGGATGTTTCTGACGAGTCTAACGATATGTTGACGGAAAATGGGCTTGGGGGCGATGCGGAATACCGCGTTGACCACGCGACCTTTAGCGTACCAGTTGACGATATTGATGAGCGCACGACAAAGCTTGTCGATGTCGTTGCCAAATCGGTTATTCCGGAGCTTTTGGCAAAATTCGAAACGTCCTTCGCAATTCCCGATCCGTTGTTGGCCCATGCGGGAGAGGCAGAAATCATTAGGCTTGCCGAGATCGTGCTTGGCCCCGATGATGCCGAAACAATCAGCTATCTTGAATCATTGCGTGAGCGTGGCTTGTCGCTTGATCTCTTACATCACGAATTGCTTGAGCCTACGGCCCGCCATTTAGGCGAGTTATGGACCCAAGATCTGCTTGATTTTTTAGATGTGACAATTGGGGTCGCGCGCCTGCAGCGCATGGTCCACTATTTTGCGCGGCTTGATCAAATTCCGCCTTATGATGAAATGCGCCGCGTTCTGGTCGTTCAAACACCCGGTGAGGCGCATAGTTTTGGCGTTACAATGATTCGCCGATTTTTAACGGCGGGCGGCTGGAACGTTTTTACCGATATCCACATGACCGCTGAGCAGATCGCAGAAGCGGTGTCGCGAGAATGGTTTAGTGTCGCGGGCTTCTCGTTGGCGGGTGAAACGCATATCGAGCAGCTAACCGATGTGATTGCGCTTGTGCGGAGTACCTCTAGAAACCCGAAGATTGGTATTATGGTGGGCGGGCCCGCTTTTACCGCCGATCCCAGCCTTGTTGCGCGGGTCGGTGCCGATGGAATGGCAACAAATGGCCCGACAGCCGTAATTTTGGCAAAAAAACTGCTCGCCGCTAGTCTTAGTCCCACGGCATAAGGGGTTTATGGGCTATTTTTGATCACGCTGGTAACCGATAATAATTTTTTATAGTCCTATTGTCTTAGACTAATCTTCCCCAAGGGCACTTCCGGAAAACGTCTGATCATAGTAATTCAAAATCCTATCGTGTTAGACTGATCCTACCATCGAGTACTTCCGTAAAACGTCCGATCGTAGTAAGACGATTAGTAGCGTTGCATAAAAAGGGGAGAACGCCGAATGAAGATGAAATTTGCCTGGCTCATTACTGCCAGCATGATGACTGCGCCTGTTTTGGCTGCAGATTCGATTAAAATTGGTGTGTCGGGACCATTTACCGGCGGATCGGC
>Ga0164296_1001508_pt1 | contig 24578 bp, 15 predicted proteins | sample GEODES057metaG_FD_113533 | JGI IMG/M metagenome (GOLD analysis project Ga0164296, IMG submission 113533) | Dystrophic lake water microbial communities from Trout Bog Lake, Wisconsin, USA - GEODES057 metaG | ecosystem: Environmental > Aquatic > Freshwater > Lake | place: USA: Trout Bog Lake...
ATTTCTAGTTCAGTTTTCTAATAAAAAATCTAACTAGAAAAATAGAATTCTAAATTTTCTATTAGAATTTCTAACTTAGAATTTTTTTGATTAAAAATTTTAATATATTTTTTAAAAATTTAAATAAATAAATTAGTTTTCTATTTTTTGTAATAGAAATCTACTTTAGAAATAAAAATATAAAGACAAGTATATAAAATATAGTATATAAAATGGAGAACCTTACCATTACAGATAAGACAGTAATCGCATTCTATAAAGAGAACCCACATCTAGATGTGAATAACATAAATTGCGTTTTTATAGATATATTGAAACAACTTTCCACTAATCTATCGAGTAAAATCGATAGCACAATGACAACGCAAATATTATCTATTGTATCTGAATTAAAAGGAGAACTATATAAGTTGAATTCCGATATTTCGACAAAATTATTGAAGTTGAATGACGCAAAACGAGAGTATATTACCGATATTAAGGAGTTGTTCTCACATTCTCAGCTATCCACTACTGATACTATCAATAAAACACATGAAAAGATTAGTAGTGTTCTAGAGAAAAGCAATGAATCACTTCTTAACAAGACTACTCTGCTTATGAGTGAAATTATTCCCAAGAGTAATGATAAAAATTATGCGTCAATTGAGAGTTGCATAAAGCAATTCTTTGGAAGTATTTCGGAAGATACGAAAGCATTATTGAAGATGAATTCGGGAGATAAATCAGACGGATTGGCGGATGATATTGACAAGAATATTAATAAAATGTTCTCAACTATACAGACATCTTTATTTAATGCTATCCAAGCAAGTGAATCGAGAACATTCACCAATATCCAGCAGATTCATGAAAATATTCTTAGTCAAAAACAAATCCAAGAGAACCTTTCAGGAGAACTAGCTGTATTTTTAAACAAATATAAAAATAATTCTTATACCAAAGGAGCTGTTTCGGAGAATGAATTATACACTCTTTTACAATATGCTTTTCCAACTGACTATGTAAGAAATACATCTTCTGAAACTGCTTCATGTGACTTTTGTTTGACTCGAAAAGATAAATTCCTACCCACAATTTATATTGAGAACAAAGATTACACTACCACAGTGGATTCAAATGAAGTTGATAAATTCATTAGAGACCTCAAAGAACGCAAATCACATGGAATTTTTATTTCTCAACATAGTCCAATCGTATTTAAATCCAACTTTCAGATTGATTTTATTGAGAACCGAATTCATTTATATATCCCCAACGCAAGTTATGATATAGAAAAAATTAAATTAGCAGTTAGTCTAATTGATAGTTTATCTATTAAATTAAATCTAATGATTGCTGAAGCGAATGATGAATGTTACGAGTTGTCGATTGATGATTTTGATAATCTTAAAATAGAGTATCTGGATTTTGCACAAAAGAAACTAGATATGTTGGAATTTATTAAAACTATCACAAGACAACTTACTACCAAATTAGATGCCATTGAGTTGCCTACTTTGAAAAAAATTACTATTGGAAATACTACTGCTACAAATACCGGATATCTATGTGAGATTTGTAATACATTTTATGGAAAAAATAAGGGTAGTTTATCAGCACATCAAAAAAAATGTCGTTTAAAATATGCTGAAGGTCAAGAGTCATCAAATATCTTTGTTAAAACCAAATAAGTCTACATCCATGAGTATAAATATTGTGTATTACCAACCATTATTATTACTAATAAATACACATATTTATTTACAATACTATACATAAATAATTGAAAATTTCTGTAAAACATATAGAAACTTTCAAGATTAAACTTTATATGTCCGAAAAATTAATAAAAAATATTGCCGTCGACCTTCTTTGTATAGCCACCATTTGGGGTTTAATAAATAATCCATATGTGGCTTTTAGGAACGGTAATTGTCCTTTTATGCCAATGGCTACTACTATTATTGGCGGAGGTATTTCTATTTTTGCTATTAGCAAATATATTTCATAAAATTGATTGTTATTTTTCCGACTCGATTATAGGTATAAATTCCCAAGCAATAATCAAATTATCATCAACATGTCAAACACTACTCTTGCCAACTCTACCATCGCCGAACAGAATTATGACGATGAAGAGATATTGAGTTATGAAGAATCCATTTTTGAAGAAGAGTATGACTGCACACCTCGCTTCAAAAAGTTTAAGGTCTGTCAGCAGGAGCGCAAACAACAGATTAAGGAACGACAAATAGAAAAATGTACCGAACGTACATCAAGAGAACCTGGGACCCGTCTCAGTAAAACCGCCAAGAAAATCGCTGGTCGCATGGCATTCATTAATAACTGGTTCGAATTAAAAAGTATTCATCCAGAGGAATCTGACACAGACAAAACAGAGCAGAAGATTTTTGGTCGAATCAAAAGAAAGCCTGGACACCGCCAGAGAGAATGGACCTTTTACTATAATTAAATGTTTCATAGAATACAATGTTTAATACAACTTCGAATGTTTTATAAAAATTAGTTATGTAATAGTAGTTAAGTAGATAGGGTAATAGTTATTTTTTTGAGGTTTTTATTGGTAATATAAAGACATTTTGTTTTATTTATTAATGAGTAATAAATCATCTTATACATATATTTATCTATTCGTGAAAGACGGATACTCTTGGGACCAACAAGTTATATATCTTCATTTAGATGAAGCAATCAATGCCAGTTGTAAAGATCTACAAGGTCGTGTGGAAATATTTGTGACAAATTGTTTATATCCTGGGTATGAACCTATATACCAATATTATAAAGGAGGTATTTTATACAAAGATGGAGAACCCGTTTTTATAGATTCATAATGTATATGGCCTCTGTGCCAATTACTTTATTTAGAGCAACGCGTATTTTAAATGCCATTTCAAGAAAATCAATTTGAAAATTATGAGAACTTGAGTTCTCATCCAAAAACTGATTGTTTCTTTCAACCCGTTTGTTCCTTTCAAATGGATATGTCTATATAAGAGAAAATAAATAGGATGATTCTTATAGACATAATTCAATATGTTAAAAATCTTTTTTTTGTTGAAAAGTAAAATAAATTTTCAAAAATGGACAACCTCGAGTTTGTCCTTTTTTAATATAGAAGGGATTTATTGAAAAATAAGTGGTTGTTACTGGGTCAGTAAGGAGATTATTAAATATTTTTCTACATGAAACCATAAGATTCACTGCATAAAATTTTAGGATGGACTACTCAACATTATTTAATTTAATGTTGAGTAGTCAAAAATATATTTATTTTATTAAATAATTATCCACACCATATATATATATGGATTAATATAAACTTATTATAATTATTTTTAAACTACTCAACATTAATTATTTAATTCTGGGTTGTGAAAAAATGCACAAATAAATCATTCATCCGTGCATTTTTTTATTGTTTTATTAATATTAATTTTATTATCATATATAGTCTAAAATAAATGAATAATTAATTAAATATAATTATTATGGTCTCACAAAAAAATGCACAGATAAATCATCTGTGCATTTTTAGAAAAAAGTAATATTAATTTTCAAAAATTGACAACCTCGAGTTTGTCCTTTTTAATATAGAAGGGATTTATTAAAAATAGGTGGTTCTTACTGGGTCAGTAAGGAGGTTGTTAAATAATTATCTATATGACACCATAAGATTCACAGCATAATTTTTGAAATGAACAGCCCAGAATTAAACTAATTAATTCTGGGCTCTTAAAAATATAATTAATATTCAATATTAATAACACCAAACATGGAGTGTATAAAAAAACTAATAACTATATTTATTTTAATAACCCAGAATTATTTTTTTTAATTCTGGGTTGTCCAAATTTTCAAAAAATTTCCAAAAAGTAAAATAAATTTTCAAAAATGGACAACCTCGAGTTTGTCCTTTTTTAATATAGAAGGGATTTATTGAAAAATAAGTGGTTGTTACTGGGTCAGTAAGGAGGTTGTTAAATAATTTTCTATATGACACCATAAAATCCACTGCATAATATTTTAGGATGGACTACTCAACATTAAATAAATAATGTTGAGTAGTTCAGACAACTGATAATTATAAAATAATTAATACATAACCCATAATACGTATCATTTTATTAATATTTTAAAAAAATTAACATTTGACTACTCAACATTATTTTAATTATTGTTGAGTTTAGAGAGTTAAAGAAAATATTATTATAATTCATATGATGTCCAGGCAAAGAAATTTTACTTATTGTATTAAAATACCTGATATAAATTCTATTAGAAATATTTATTGTAAATATCATATTTATGGTTATTATAATAATGAACTTCATGGATGTGTTACGTTTGATAACTCTAAAACAATACTTTCTGCGGAAACTATCATAGGACACCCAGTAAAAATAATTGAACGAACTATGGTTAAACATGAACATAATAGAATTTTACAAATGGAAAATGTATGGGAAAATGGAATAATTCCCAAAAGAGGACGTAAACCCAAAAATAATGAAGATAATAATATTGAAGTTAAATTTTTATGTAATTTATTACTTAAACAACAGGAAGAGAATATTAAACAAAAAGAAGAGAACATAAAACAACAAGAAGAAAATAAAAGACTACAAATGAAATTAGAAGAAAGTTATAATAAACAACTTACATTAGCAAATACTACGATTCAACAAACAATCAATAATGGAGACACTGATAACTCCACAAACAAGAAAATAACAAATATTAATCTCTTCTTGAATACTGAATGTAAGGATGCTATAACCCTTTTGGAATTTGTCAAACAAATTGTAATAACCGATGAAGATGTTCTCCGTATTAAACAACATGGATATGCTGAATCAGTCACAAAATTACTACAAAATGCTCTCAAAGAATATGACCTACATGACCGTCCAATTCATTGTTCTGATGTAAAACGTGAAATTCTTCATGTAAAAGACGACGAAGGCTGGAAAAAAGAAACCCCACAAGGCGAATCTACAAACATTGATAAAGCATTTCGTCATATATCTTCAAAACAAACCAAGAAAGTAGTAGATTATTACAAAGACGTTTCAGTTGAATCAGAAGAAAAAATGGGTATGATGCATATAATTGCAAAAGCAATTGGTTCAGAAAAAGAAAAATCCAAAAAGAAAATTATTAAAAACATCGTTGATTCCATCCATATTTAACCCAATTTGGACAATATTGAAACACATAAAGTCGCCAACTTTTTCAAGTTCTCCAATATAACCGTATTTGCCGAAGAAGAACCTACAGTAATATCATACATAGTTATCTTGACCTTGTTTCTAACAGAATCGTGTAGCGTCTTCAAACACACCTCATTCTTAATCTTTTCTATATTCTCATCGACATAAGTGAATATGTCGATGATAGCCCCAATCCTTTCTGTAGGACACCCACTCCATTTCGAAAGTTCATTGAATAGTTCCTGAAGTTCTCGGATATATTTATTTACTTCTTCTGAACGCTGTTCTACTGGTTTTACCGATGCTATATTTTTCATGCTTCTTAGATTCATTGTTTCAAATATATACATTATAAATATTTGATAAAAAGCCATCAATTTTTTCGCAATCGCAAACAATACCTCTCACGCAACATATTTCTAGCGATTTGTAGTATCTTAGAATCCGGTTGGGTCTGATGCCGTATTGCGGAATATATAATATGAATCTCTTTTTGACTAATCCCGAAAGGTTGATAGATGGATTCTAGGGCAGGTAGAGATAAATAACCAATCGCTCTAACAAGAGTTCCCGAAATAGGATTCTTCTTTCTGTCAAGAAGAATAATATCCACTGATTTATCGAATGGGATCGAGGAATCTTCTCCACCGATAAATAATGATTTTTTGTTCTCAATTTTATTCAAAACGAATCTAATACTTCCCCATATATCATTAGGATAAAAGTAATTGTGTTCATGGGTCATAATAATATCGATCGCAATATCATCTGTAAGACCTGCCAGTTGCCTTCTTACCCAAGGAATCCCATATGTTTCCAATATATATTTCTTTTCTTCAGGTTCCAATGGATTCTTTAAATCATCTGTTTTCGAAGACAATATAATATACATCTTTTTGACATCGTGCTGAATGGCTTCTTCGAACATTCTTTTTATTAATCCAAAATGACCGGGTGTAGGTGGGTTCATCCTTGCAACTGTGAATATCAATTTGTAGGGCATTTACGTGGATATAGTGTAGGTTCTCTTTATGTTATTTTAATTACATCTAAAAGCAAACGCTATCAACCCAACAGCTACTATACCAAATACTAGAGAACTATGATAATAAATTTGCATTGTTCTATACATATCAAGCCATGCCTTAGTTTGTTCTTTCGAGTCAATGTTATTCAACATCCAATCTGTTTTGGGAGTGAGAATATAATAAAAATAATTTGTCAAAAAGGCTATAAATACTGTTATACAAACCATTGATGGCCATCCCATTCGTTTGTTTATGACTTTTGTATTATAGAATATGAGAACAAGTGCTAAAAATAATCCGATAGAATATCCCGTATAAAATATGTGTGTTCTCTCTTTAACGATTTTAGAATATATTAATTGTAGAGATCCTGGTAATTGTTCTTTGTATTTGGGATACCCTACAGCCATCATATTTGTCATAAAGATCATAGCAATAATAAATCCAGCAGAAACAATACAAGTAATAGAACAAGGCATTATATAAAATTGATTTATATATTTTTTTGAGACAAATGATACACCACATCATACATGTCTTTTGAAAATCCAATGGAATCTTATACTAGAGAACAATCGATGGGAGCACCCGATATCGAGATGGGTATTCCTACTACTGTAAAAAAGACTAGGTATTGTTGGGGGGAAACTGATAAAAAGCCGGTTATAATCCCTACAACTAAATCTGAAAAAGAAGACCCGAATGATGTGATAAAAGACCTAGAAAGTCAACAAATACCAGTTATCCAAAAAGCGATGGCTACGCCTGTTAATCAAGCGGGAGATATCCTTATGAGCTTCATGTCGAATGGAACCAAAGAATTCGAAAAGAGAACTGGCAGACCAATCACCTATAATGAATTGAGAGCTGCTTGGGGATAAAATATATAACGGTCTTAAAGGTTAATATCATAAATAATTTTTTTATATCTGTTTATACAGATATAAAAATGCGCACAGAGGGAATCGAACCCTCGTTTCAACCTTGGAAGGGTTACGTTCTACCACTATACCATCTGCGCAAAACGGTTGCTAGTATCAATATCCAAAAACAATGTGTTATTCACACAAAGTAAACCATTTTTTCGTAAATTCCCTCTGGAGTTCAGGAGGCTCACTGTAGGGTTTTACGAAAATGGCAAATCAGTCAATGAAAATGCTGTAGGATACTACATATACCAATGTGTATCTTTCTTTATATTGTTTTTATATGTTATTTTTATTTCACTATATAGTAAACACACATTCTTTATTAGGAATTGTATTATTAATTTTCTCAAGAAAACCTTCTCCGCAAAAAAAATCACCACAAATTACTTTATAATTTAAAAAAAAATCATCAGGATTAAATTGTATTGTGTTTATTGTAAAATATTTAACATCATAATATCCACATAACGTGTCAGATGTTTTAATTAAATAATCAGATGGTTTAATATCAGAATATATAATATGAATTTTATCTTTTTGTTTCAACATTTCAATATATTTTTCTGAATTATTTATTATTTCAATATACGCCATATGGTTTCAAATTATCAGTTCAAATATTTAAATTATTTTATAAGTATAATAACATAAAAAAATATACAAGAGGGTATTTTTTTATCCGAACTGCCGGAATCGAACCAGCGACCCTTTGATACCAAAGGCAAGAAAACCACTACAGTCAAATGCTCTCCCAACTGAGCTAAGTTCGGAGAACATCCCTCTCATTTATAAATAAAACGATTTCTTTATATCCATTTTTGAATCATACTATATGTCAAAACCTGGCGTAAACCACCATAATCATCAGCAACTACATCCCATTTATGGATTCCATAATTTCTAGCAAATCTGACATTTTCAATAGAATCTTGATTTAAAGCTAATTGAATCGCAATTTTTGACCTAGGGATACCGAAAATAACAAGCGAAACCAACAAATTCGTGAATTCTTCATAAGAGAGACTAGCGCAAGTATCACAAAGAGATATTTCATCAAAATTGTATTTGTGATAATATTTACATATTTCATGTAAGGTCAAATCTATATCGATTGGTCCAGCATATGGGCATTCATTCAAACAAGAAACATATAATTTTTTATATGAATATGGGATTTTTGATAAGGCCTCGAATTTTTCTTTAGTTTCTTTCATTGTCATGTTCTCCGTTTTCTTTTGATAAACGGGTGAAATAGATGTCCTGTAGGATATCATCGGGTATTTATCAATAGGGGGATCAGGGTCCATTTTATAAATTCCCAAAAGAGAATCGCATTTATATGTTTTGTTTTTGGTTTGTAAATAATCATGTGCATATGAATACATTAGACCTGTATTTACTAGACTCTTACCTTTATCGGTTTTCTTACCAGTATCAATATAAGTAGGAGAATGATTCGTAATAATATTATGAAATCGGTCAATAGAAGAAGAATCTTGAGAACTGGTTATCAGTGAAACATCGGTTAATATCTTTTTCGTGACAGGTGCTGAATAACTTACTGATATAGTTCTCAAATTACGTAGCATAATCTATATTACATCAAACAATATATCTATATTATTTTCTTACATTCTAATAAAAAATCGGCTTCTGTTGAGGGTGGAGCCTTTTCATATTTTCCTTTAAGAAGAGAAACTACTATGGACGTCAATTGTTCTATAGAAGCATCTAATCTAAGAACCAGTCCTAGTTTTATATTAAATATTTTGACGGATTTTGAGAACCCTGGGTCAATAGTTCTCATTATCCAAGCATAAATAACTGTTTGAATCATATGTTCAGTAGTTATTTCCCCCGTACATTTCAATTCCCATAGAGTTTTATGAGTAAGTAAATCGACTCTTGCTGAAAAGGCAAATCGATCGGTCATGAAGGGTTCTAATGCGTCATTTATTCGGTCAGTTGCATATTCATCGTCATATGTAACTATGGGATGTTCCATCTTAGGTTCTCTCTTTCGTATTTCTTTTCCAAGAATATTCATCATTCTTTTTTTACATTGAATGAGAACATTAGAAGATAGCCACGTATATTCGTCGCGTTTTATTTGTTTGACTTTGAAATAGAGTTTTTCTTGGGCGGCTTCAAATACATTCGCCATATATAGATAATCTCCAATGTTCTCACACTCCTTAACTAGAGGTTGGTTCTTTAAGAAGAGATATTTATTAGGTTTCGTTTGTGCTAGGTTCTCACGAATCATTTTATAAAGGATACATGGAGAATCATCGATAGAAACTTCATCTGAGTTGTCATAAAGAACCGATATATAATCGTATAAGAGACATGGGATGGCTATACCATTCAAATCACTGACATCTTCATAGAATCCAGAAGATGTCTGAACAGTTATGGGAAGAGGAATCTCTTCGGGTTCTTCGGATTCTTTTATGAAAAGGGTTTCTAATAAAGCAGTTATTTCTTCGAGAACTGATTCGGAAATGAATTTGGTTAATTCTGTAGGACTAACTTTATGAAGTGGTTTTTCATCTGGATTCTGGTTCTTTTGAACAGATTCTTCTTCGAATCTTGCTCTCGGCATACCACGAAAATCAATATAGGGTTTTGAACGCATTTCATTATGAGTCATTTTCAAAAATTTGAAAGGCCTGTCACTTGACCATTCATCACTTTCTAATAAGAACAGTTGTTGAGAAGCCCTAGTGGTGGCAACATAGAGAGTGTTCGGACACTGGGTTGGGTCCAATGTTCTCGCTATTGTCTTAAAATAAGAATGGTCAAAGCCAACTACGAAAACAAAAGGTCGCTGACGTCCCTTAGATGTATGAAAAGAAGAGAACACGATTTTACCCTTTATGACATCCTCCTCCATATTTTCTGCATTCTCCATCATTGGAACATGACATGGAATATTTGCGTCGACAAGTGCATTTTCTATCCTACGAATAAGACTATTAGGACCTTTTACAGAACCACCCAAAATGAAAAAATCCGATGGCTTTGCGTCGTGTTCTCGAATTAAATCCCGAATAGTAAATACAACAAATCTTTCTAAATCGTGTATTTTTCTTCGGATATATATTACAGGTTCCCCCTCTCTACATGCTTGAATCCTTTCTTCTCCAATCATAACTTCATTAACGAAATCAGCCATCTGGTTAGTTATTCTGTAGGATGTTCTCAATGTTCGTTGTTCAAAAGTCTGATTTTGTAAAAGAGAGAACCCTCCCCAGATTTCTTCGGCTTTTGTCAAGAAGCGTATATCAGCCCCCTTGAATTCATAGAGTCCTTGCATATAATCACCGAGAACCATCATTTGAATGGGTTTGTTTATGTCCCGAATATACTTGACGATTAAACGAAAATACAAAAAAGTCATATCTTGAACCTCATCTAATACCATAATATCAATATTGATGAGCCTACTAGGTGGTTTATTCTGTTGGACCAGTAAACGCATTACTTTATCAACGTGTGCTTCAGCATCATAAATAGCCACTGCAAGACTATGATAGGTATGAACAATTATATTCTGTAGTCCGAGTTCTCTTACTTTTTCTTGGATTTCTTTTCTCAGTGATTTATTGTAGGTTATCAATAAGAACTTCTTTTCAGGATACGATTTTGCTGTGGATAAAATCGTAGTGGATTTTCCTGAACCAGCACAAGCATCCACTACAACATTATATCCTTTTTGTATAACATCAATGATGGCTTGTTGCTCATCACTTACAGAATTCATCTTATCTATCATAAAAAGGTTGATTATTTTATATTTTTTATGATAGTTTAATTACGAATACGTCTCGTAGACCTCTTTTTGGTAGGTCGTTGAGAACTTGTTTTTCCACCAAACCGTATTGAATTAGGACCTCCTCCAGCATTATATGTTTCATTATTTTTCATTTTTTCAACCACATCTTCATAATGATTCTTCGCCCAATTCAACGCACCTGATAACTCAGTATTACTTGGTGTACCTATTATAGAACCATAATAACTAGTAGGCATATTTATTTTTATGACACTACCTTCTTCTTTTATATATTCTCCAGCATCCGTAATTTTTATAGGAAATAATTTAAAACCATCTGTTAATATATTATCCTTTGTTATAAATAATAATCTTGTAACAGAACGGTCTTCATTCATAATTGTATGTTGATATGTTCCTAGAAGTCTAGCCCCTGTTAAATACCCAACTAATTTTGATTGTTCTCTATCTTTTTCTTCGATTTTTTCTTCATCAAGAACATTTGCAACATATGTTTCGGCACCTGCTGATGTCAATTTACCTTCTTCATCAAAATCCGCTTTATATTTTTCAAATGTTCCATCTGTTTTCGTTTGTTCGTATAATCGTCTTATTAATTTTTTTTCGTTCAATCCCTTAGTATCCAAATCCTTAATGCCCACCAGTATATTCCATCCAAAAACATCATCATTCGATACTTCTACCTTTCCAGGAAGAGCTTCTTCTGTTGTCAAATTTTGCGCTAGTTCTTTATATTCTTCTTTTGTGGGTCCATCAGAAGCAGCCATAACAGAAGTAAGAATCAATTGTTGAGCCTTTACTGTTTTTTGTAAAAGGTCGCTTTTTGTTTCATTTGTTTTTGAAGAATCTTTACTTATATGAGGTAAAACATTTTTTAATACAAGAAGATGTTTTGTTAAATCCTTGGTTAATAGATAGAAACTATCTTCGGCCAAATAATTTACACAATGAAAATCTCCAGAAGTATAAGTTCCATCAGCAATCTTTACATGATCTATAATTTCATATTTTATTGGGAGTAATTTCCCATTACCATTAAGTAATTGATTTGCCGGAGCCAATGTATCAATCGAGCGTTTATATCTATCCCCTATTTTTTCTGAATTTTGTTCATCAAATATATCAGCAGGGTTTATATTACTAGTTTCATCTTTATCTGATAAACTAAAAGTAATAGTAAATATTTTCCTATCTCCCATTACACTATAAACTAACGATATATTTTATGATTATCATCTCCGGCGCACAGAACGACGAGAACTTTTGGGTTTCAATTTAAAAGATTTATTGAATTCAATAGCACGTAATAGTCTTAATTGACTCTTTGCATTTTTTGTACTACTACATTTAGCAAATACCTTTTTAGTGTATTTGTTTTTGACCTGCCAGCAACTTTTTCCACGAACTTTTTTAAGAATATATGGCATATATAATAAACAAATATAATTTGCTAAAATCATCTATTGGTTTATAGTATAAGATGGCGGAAATGGACCTGAATATTGATAACTATAGTAAAACAGATTTGGAGAACTTTTTCAAAGTCCGACCAAAAAAATACTCGTTTACGGATATTGAAAAACGCGAATACGAAATAAGAGAACAATTACTTTCTTCAGGACATATAGACAAAAAATTCAAACGTGAATTCATAGAATTTTTAAAACAAGCTAAAGATAGATTATTTCAAAAGATACCACAAATTCTACAACCAACATCGATTGCTAAAAACGCAATTTTAGACACAGACCAAATACCAAAATCCGAAGAATTGGCTACTTCAAGAGCCCCTTTGGTAATCGAAAGGCCACCTACAAATTATATCAATATCCAATCATCAGAATTTTATCAAGGAACAATAAACCCTTTAAATAAACGGACTGTAACAAAATATATAACAGTCGATACTAGATTTCGAGATAGATATTATGAAACATGTAGCAGCGATTTTATGATTAATTTACCTACAAGAATAAATAAAGTCGTTTCTATGCAAATGACTAGTCTTGAATTACCTACAGATTTCTATAGTATTTCATCTAATTATGGAAATAATTATTTTGTCATGCAGGTATTTCAAAATGTCGAAGGTGTAGGATACGAAACAGACCGAATTATTGTAATTCCTGACGGAAATTATACAGCAAATGGACTTATTAGTAAAATAAATAGTATATTATGCCCAAAACTAGAAAACGGATTATTACAAAATGTCGACGATGTTTTTTCATATATTCAATTTTCTTTAATAACCGGTCCTGATGGAAGTGGTTCAAATAAAGTTATTGTTCAACCTAACCCATCTTATCCAAAAATAACATCGCAAATAGAAGAAATAGTTCTCAATTTTGGAACGGATATTTTTGGAAATAATGATACAAAATATTTAACTACAAAAATTGGTTGGAATCTAGGATTCACAAATACATTGTATCAAGGAAGTTTCGAATATGTCGGAGAAAAATCGATAGAGCCTAATGCAATAAAATATATATATTTATCGGTAGATGATTATAATAAAAGTGTTAATACAACCTTTATGCCAGCATTCGAGAAAAACGGATTGAAACCCAATATTTTAGCGAGAATAACAATGCAAGGCAAGGGTTATGAGAATGTAATAATAAACAAAGAATATGAAATAATTTCTGAACCAAGAATATATTTTGGACCAGTAGACATTCAACGATTACATATAAATCTTTTTGACGATCACGGGAGAACGTTGAATCTTCATAAGTCAGATTTTTCTTTTTGTTTGAAATTGACAGTATTATATGATTTATAATCATACCATTTAGGGGTAGACTTATAATATTTTAATTTATTAAATCACTTAACTGAGAGACCTGATAGAATTATTATGATGAAAGAGTTAATACAACATATATATTATATGTTTTATTAATATATAAATGTCGTCTAGTGATGTAACACAAAAGAAACGACTTGCTACATTAATTAGGTCAAATTCAATAATTCCTAAGTCGTGTGACGCCACATATACGAATTCATGTGGTCAAATGGCACAGTCACCAGGGTTAGTAAATAATCAAGAACCACCTATTGTAGTAACACGGTATCAAGGAGCAACTGGGCCATCAGGTCCAACCGGTCCATACGGAACAGGTCCAACCGGGCCAACTGGTCCAACTGGACCTAATGGAGTTACCGGTCCAACCGGTCCAACTGGACCTACTGGAGAAATGGGTCCAATTGGAACAGGTGTAACAGGATATACAGGTATCACAGGACCAACTGGTCCAGCCGGATTTGGAGATACAGGACAAACCGGCCCAACAGGACCAGTTGGACCAGCAGGATACGGTGACACAGGTTCAACCGGTTCCGCTGGATTAACAGGATATACAGGTCCAACAGGACCAGCCGGATATGGAGCTACAGGTCCAACTGGTTCTACTGGTATAGCCGGAACAACTGGTTATACAGGTCCAACAGGACCAGCAGGATATGGAGCTACAGGCCAGACTGGTTATACAGGTCCAACCGGTCCAGCAGGATATGGTTCTACAGGACAAACAGGTTATACTGGTCCAACTGGAGTAGCTGGAACACCTGGTCAAACCGGTTATACAGGTCCAACTGGATACGGAGCTACAGGGTCACCTGGCCAGACTGGTTATACAGGTCCAACCGGTCCAGCAGGATATGGTTCTACAGGACAAACAGGTTATACTGGTCCAACTGGTCCAACTGGAGTAGCTGGAACACCTGGTCAAACCGGTTATACAGGTCCAACTGGATATGGAGCTACAGGATCACCTGGCCAAACAGGTTATACAGGACCAACTGGAATAGCTGGAACACAAGGACAAACAGGTTATACAGGTCCAACCGGAGTAGCTGGTCCTCAAGGACCACCTGGTGTTGGATATATACAAAGTACATATATTGCACAAGGAATACTGTTAGCAGACCAACAAATACCTTATCAAACACCTACTTATATTGGATATTCTAGTCAATATGATCCTAACTCATGGATATTAAATTCCGGTTCAGCATTAAATGGAAGTCAAATGACATTTTTTCCATTGATACCTGGTTATTATTTAATAACAATAAATGGATTATGGTCATGTAATAATACTTCGTATCATTATGCTTATATACAAGGGTTAAAAAATGGAATTTCATTTATGAAATGTGAAACAATAGCATACAATGATTCAAACTCTTTTTCCCAGGGTAATTCCAAATTAATTTATTTAGATGGCATAATTGATAAAATAACATTTTTAGCATTTACTACAGATGCAACTTCGAGCTTACAATATTCATCATCATCGGGAGAAGGAACATGGTTTTCAGCAACATTACAAATGACAGGATCTGTAACAGGAGCAACTGGTGGAGTTGGTTTAACTGGGTATACAGGACCTGCTGGAACCGGATTTACAGGTTCAACCGGACAAACTGGTCCAACCGGACAAACTGGTCCAACCGGACAAACTGGCTCAACTGGAATGACCGGTTCAACTGGTTCAACTGGTAAAACCGGACCTACAGGAACAACCGGACCGACTGGAATGACAGGAACAACCGGACCTACTGGTCCAACAGGAACAACTGGTTCAACCGGTCCGACTGGAATGACAGGAACAACCGGACCGACTGGTCCCACAGGAACAACAGGAACAACAGGAACAACCGGTCCAACTGGAATGACAGGAACAACCGGACCGACTGGTCCCACAGGAACAACAGGAACAACCGGTCCAACTGGAATGACAGGAACAACCGGACCGACTGGTCCCACAGGACCTACCGGACAAACAGGAGCAATAGGACCTACAGGATACACAGGATACACCGGTTCTACAGGTCCTACTGGTGCTGGTGCTACTGGTCCTACTGGATATATGGGTTCAACTGGTTATACCGGTTGTACAGGACCACAAGGACCAGCTGGTATAGGTTATGTTCCAAGTAATTATATTGCACAAGGAATATTAAATCAAAGTCAAACACCACCTGCTAATATCAACACATCTATTAAATTCATACCACAATATGACCCACAGAATTGGATAATTATTGATGCTTTACAAAATACATATTTTAAACCGAGTATACCTGGTTATTATTTAATAACATTGAACGCATTATGGTCTACTGATTATAATACAACGAATTATACAATTATACAAATATTCAAGAATGGAACATCTGTTATGTATATTCGCAATTCAGCAGTTTCACCAACAACATCTGGATATCCAACTGCTAGTCCATATTCTCAAGGAGATTCTAAACTCATATACTTGAATGGTACAACTGATAATATTTCTTTTATAGCATTAACAACAAATACTAGTGGAAATTCATCATTATTACCTGATTCATCATATGGTCCAGGAACATGGTTTTCAGCTACTCTACAGATGGCTGGTTCATTTACTGGTTCAACAGGAGCAACTGGTTACGCTGGTCCAACCGGTTATACAGGACCAGCTGGTACAGGATTTACAGGCTATACCGGTTCGACAGGAACAACCGGTCCTACAGGAACAATAGGCCCAACTGGATCCACCGGTTTAACCGGTTCGACAGGAACAACCGGTCCCACCGGAACAATTGGTTCAACTGGCTCAACAGGAACAACTGGTCCTACAGGCCCTACAGGTTCAACTGGTCCCACCGGAACAATTGGTTCAACTGGTCCCACTGGAACAATTGGATCAACTGGCTCAACTGGCTCAACTGGTCCTACTGGTCCTACTGGTCCTACCGGTCCTACTGGTCCCACAGGAACAACAGGTCCTACTGGTCCCACAGGTCCTACTGGATATACCGGTCCAACAGGTCCAACCGGTCCAACAGGTTCAACCGGCCCAACCGGTCCTACAGGTTCAACAGGCCCAACCGGTCCCACAGGTCCTACAGGCTCAACCGGTCCTACAGGCTCAACCGGTCCCACAGGACCTACTGGATCAACAGGACCAACTGGACCAACTGGCTCAACAGGACCTACTGGATATACCGGTCCAACAGGTCCAACCGGCTCTACAGGATCTATAGGTTCAACCGGTCCTACAGGTTTAACAGGCCCAACCGGTCCTACAGGTTCAACAGGCCCAACCGGTCCCACCGGTTCAAACGGCTCTACAGGTTCTACAGGTTCAACCGGCTCTACAGGATCTACAGGTTCAACCGGTCCCACAGGTTCAACCGGCTCTACAGGATCTACAGGACCTACCGGTTCCACAGGACCTACCGGTTCCATAGGACCTACCGGTTCCACAGGACCTACCGGTTCAACAGGACCTACTGGATATACCGGTCCAACAGGACCTACCGGTTCCACGGGACCTACCGGTTCCACAGGACCTACCGGTTCCACAGGACCTACTGGAACAACCGGTCCTACAGGCTCAACCGGTCCCACAGGTCCTACAGGCTCAACAGGTCCTACAGGCTCAACCGGTCCCACAGGACCAACTGGATCAACAGGACCAACTGGACCAACTGGCTCAACAGGACCTACTGGATATACCGGTCCAACAGGTTCAACCGGCTCTACAGGATCTACAGGTCCAACCGGTCCTACAGGTTCAACAGGCCCAACCGGTCCCACAGGAACAGCTGGTTCAACCGGTTCTACTGGTTCAACCGGTCCCACAGGTTCAACCGGCTCTACTGGTCCAACTGGTTCAACCGGAACCACAGGCCCTACTGGATTAATCGGTCCTACTGGAACACCTGGAGAAACAGGATATACTGGACCAACAGGTCCTCCTGGCACAGGATTTACAGGTTCAACTGGTTCAATTGGTTCAACTGGTTCAACCGGTTCAACTGGTTCAACTGGACCTACTGGTCCACAAGGACCTCCTGGAGTTGGTTATATGCCAAGTAACTATATTGCTCAAGGTGCTTTATTAATTAATGTAACCCCTTCAAAAAATGTAGAAAGATATATTCCATTTACCACACAATATGATCCGCAAAACTGGATATTTAATTCAGGAATAGATAGTTCTAATAATCCTGTAACATTTAAACCGTCTACACCTGGTTATTATTTAATAACTTTAAACGCATTATGGTCATCAGATTTAACTACTAATAATTTTACATTTATTAAAATATTGAAAAATGGAATTTCTGTTATGGTTATTTATAACTCATCGGCTGATTACACAAATCCATATTCACAGGGGGATTCTAGACTCGTTTATTTGAATGGAACTAGTGACCAAGTTACATTTACAGCATTAACATCAAATTCATATAATTCTTCATTATTAGCTGATTCGCAATATGGCCCTGGAACATGGTTTTCTGCTACATTGCAGATGGCAGGTTCGTTCACAGGACCTACTGGAGTTACAGGAACTACTGGTACAACTGGTCCAACCGGTTCTACTGGCCCTACAGGAACAACTGGCCCTACAGGCTCTACTGGTCCAACAGGAACAACCGGAACAACCGGTCCAACAGGAACAACCGGTCCAATAGGTCCAACCGGTCCAACCGGTCCTACTGGAATAACAGGCCCTACTGGAATAACAGGCCCTACAGGTCTAATAGGCCCTACAGGACCAACAGGCCCTACAGGAATAACCGGACCAACCGGTCCAACTGGACAAATAGGAACAACTGGTCCAACAGGTCCAACCGGACCAACAGGCCCAACAGGTCCAACAGGCCCTACAGGCCCAACAGGCACTACTGGTCCAACTGGCCCCACAGGCCCTACTGGTCCTACTGGAATAACAGGCCCAACAGGAACAACAGGCCCTACAGGTCCAACAGGCCCTACAGGCTCTACAGGCCCTACAGGCTCTACAGGCCCTACAGGCCCTACTGGAATAACAGGCCCTACAGGTCCAACAGGCCCTACAGGAACAACCGGACCAACTGGTTCAACTGGTCCAACTGGTCCAACCGGTCCAACCGGTCTAACCGGAACAACTGGTTCAACCGGTCCCACCGGTCCAACCGGCTCCACAGGTTTCACTGGAACAACCGGTCCCACTGGTCCTACAGGCCCTACAGGCCCTACAGGCCCTACTGGTCCAACAGGCCCCACAGGCCCTACTGGTCCTACTGGAACAACTGGTCTCACAGGCCCTACAGGAATAACCGGTCCTACTGGACCCACAGGCCCTACAGGAACAACCGGCCCCACTGGAACAACAGGTCCTACCGGAACAACAGGCGCTACTGGACAAACCGGTCCTACAGGAACAACCGGTCCCACGGGAACAACAGGCCCTACTGGCCCCACAGGTCCTACAGGTCCTACTGGTATTACTGGAACAACAGGCCCCACTGGAACAACCGGCCCCACAGGTCCTACAGGCTCTACCGGCCCAACCGGCCCAACCGGCCCAACCGGCCCAACCGGCCCAACAGGCCCTACAGGTCCTACAGGTCTTACTGGAACAACAGGCCCCACTGGAACAACCGGCCCCACAGGTTCTACAGGCTCTACTGGAACAACCGGCCCCACAGGTTCTACAGGCTCTACCGGAACAACAGGTCCTACTGGCCCAACCGGCCCTACCGGTCTTACAGGTCCCACAGGCCCTACTGGAACAACCGGCCCCACAGGTCCTACTGGTCCAACAGGCCCTACAGGAACAACCGGTCCCACAGGAACAACAGGCCCTACTGGTCCTACAGGTTCTACAGGAACAACAGGTTCTACAGGAACAACCGGTCCCACGGGAACAACAGGCCCTACTGGCCCCACAGGCCCTACAGGCCCTACTGGTCTTACTGGAACAACCGGCCCCACGGGAACAACAGGCCCTACTGGCCCCACAGGCCCTACAGGCCCTACTGGTCTTACTGGAACAACCGGCCCCACTGGAACAACCGGCCCTACTGGTCCTACAGGTCCTACCGGAACAACAGGCGCTACAGGTCCCACAGGCTATACAGGTCCTACTGGTCCTACAGGTCCTACTGGAACAACTGGTCAAACAGGTCCTACAGGAACAACCGGCCCAACCGGCCCTACAGGTCCTACTGGACCCACAGGTCCTACTGGAACTACCGGTTCTACTGGACCCACAGGTTCTACCGGAACAACAGGCCCTACAGGCCCTACTGGTCTTACAGGAACAACAGGCCCTACTGGCCCCACTGGTGCCACCGGTCCCACCGGTCTTACAGGAACAACAGGCCCTACTGGAATAACTGGTTCCACAGGTCCCACCGGCCCTACAGGAACAACCGGCCCTACAGGAATAACCGGTCCCACAGGCTATACTGGCCCCACCGGTCCTACAGGCCCTACTGGATCCACAGGTCCTACCGGAACAACTGGCCCAACTGGAACAACCGGTCCTACAGGTCCTACTGGAACAACAGGCCCTACTGGAACAACTGGTCCTACTGGACCCACAGGTCCTACAGGTCCTACAGGTCCTACTGGAACAACTGGTCAAACCGGTCCTACTGGAACAACCGGCCCAACCGGTCCTACAGGTCCTACTGGACCCACAGGTCCTACTGGAACAACCGGTTCTACTGGAGCCACAGGTCCTACAGGTCCTACTGGTCCTACTGGTCCTACTGGTCCTACAGGTCCTACTGGAACAACCGGTCCAACCGGTCCTACTGGCCCCACAGGTCCTACTGGAATAACAGGTTCTACTGGTCCAACAGGCTATACTGGTCCTACTGGTCCTACTGGCCCTACTGGAACAACTGGTCAAACAGGTCCTACAGGAACAACCGGCCCAACCGGCCCTACAGGCCCTACTGGACCCACAGGTCCTACTGGAACAACAGGTTCTACTGGACCCACAGGTTCTACCGGAACAACTGGCCCTACAGGCCCTACTGGTCTTACAGGAACAACAGGCCCTACTGGCCCTACAGGCCCTACTGGCCCCACTGGTCCCACCGGTCTTACAGGAACAACAGGCCCTACTGGAATAACTGGTTCCACAGGTCCCACCGGCCCTACAGGAACAACCGGCCCTACAGGAATAACTGGTCCCACAGGCTATACTGGCCCCACCGGCCCTACAGGTCCTACTGGATCCACAGGCCCTACCGGAACAACTGGCTCCACTGGAACAACCGGTCCTACAGGTTCCACAGGCCCTACCGGAACAACAGGCCCAACTGGTCCAACTGGTCCCACCGGTCCTACAGGTCCTACCGGTCCTACAGGTGCCACTGGCCTTACAGGAACAACCGGTCCTACTGGAACAACAGGCCCTACTGGCCCCACAGGCCCTACTGGCTCCACAGGCCCTACCGGAACAACAGGCCCTACTGGACCCACAGGTCCTACCGGAACAACCGGACCTACTGGAACAACCGGACCTACCGGAACAACCGGTCCCACAGGTTATACAGGACCAACCGGTCCTACAGGTCCCACAGGTCCCACAGGAATAACAGGCCCTACAGGACCAACAGGCCCTACCGGACCAACAGGCCCTACAGGAACAACCGGCCCTACAGGACCAACAGGCCCTACCGGACCCACAGGCCCCACAGGCCCCACTGGACCCACCGGCACTACCGGAATAACAGGTCCTACTGGACCCACAGGCTCTACCGGAACAACAGGCCCAACTGGACCCACAGGTCCTACTGGCCCTACCGGCCCTACTGGAACAACAGGCCCTACTGGAACAACCGGCCCTACTGGAACAACTGGTCCTACTGGACCCACAGGCTCTACCGGAACAACAGGCCCAACTGGACCCACAGGTCCTACTGGCCCTACCGGCCCTACCGGAACAACCGGCCCCACTGGAACAACCGGCCCTACTGGAACAACTGGTCCTACTGGAACAACTGGTCCTACAGGTTTTACTGGTCCTACCGGCACTACTGGTCCCACTGGAACAACCGGATCTACTGGAACAACAGGCCCTACTGGCCCTACAGGACCCACAGGCCCCACTGGAACAACAGGTTCTACAGGACCCACCGGGTATACTGGTGCTACAGGACCTACAGGTTCTACAGGACCTACTGGTTTAACCGGACCTACCGGTCCTACTGGAACAACCGGCTCCACTGGTCCTACAGGCCCTACTGGACCCACAGGTCTTACCGGAACAACCGGTCCCACAGGTCCAACAGGCCCTACAGGTCCCACAGGTCCAACAGGTCCCACCGGAACAACAGGCTCCACAGGTCCTACTGGTGATACAGGCTCTACAGGTCCTACCGGAACAACCGGTCCTACTGGAACAACTGGCCCCACAGGTCCTACAGGACCAACTGGAACAACAGGACCAACTGGAACAACAGGTCCCACTGGAATAACCGGCTCCACAGGTCCTACAGGCCCTACTGGACCAACCGGTCCCACTGGAACAACAGGTCCCACTGGAATAACCGGCTCCACAGGTCCTACAGGTCCAACAGGTCCTACAGGTCCTACTGGAACAACAGGTCCCACTGGAACAACCGGGCCCACAGGTCCCACAGGTCCTACTGGAACAACCGGTCCCACTGGAACAACCGGGCCCACAGGTCCCACAGGTCCTACAGGCCCTACTGGCCCTACTGGAACAACTGGCCTAACCGGTCCAACTGGTCCTACCGGTCCAACTGGTCCTACCGGTTATACAGGTCCGACAGGTCCCACTGGAACAACAGGGCCTACTGGACCCACAGGTCCTACCGGAACAACAGGTCCTACTGGATCAACCGGTTCTACTGGAACAACTGGCCCAACCGGTCCTACAGGTCCTACTGGACCCACAGGTCCTACTGGAACAACAGGTCCTACTGGACCCACAGGTCCTACCGGAACAACAGGTCCTACAGGTCCTACTGGAACAACCGGGTATACCGGGTATACCGGTCCTACCGGTCCTACCGGTCCTACTGGTCCTACCGGTCCTACTGGAACAACTGGAACAACCGGTTCTACAGGACCCACCGGTTCTACAGGTCCAACCGGACCTACAGGCCCCACTGGAACAACCGGTTCTACAGGACCCACCGGGTATACAGGACCTACAGGACCTACAGGATCTACAGGACCTACTGGTTTAACCGGACCTACCGGTGTTTATGGTCCAGCAAATTTTACAATGGTTAAATTATACCCTTATGCTAGTGATGAACCAGGATTACTATTTCCTTCATCAAATTCAGTTTATTTTGCTGGTTATGATATTAGTGGTTGTGCTATTCGCTCAGTAGAAAGGTATAATTCTTGTTTTCTTACATTTAACATAAATACTATAAAATATTGTGCGTTTGGATTAACAATCCAGAGTGATTTAAATTATTATATTAATAGTAATATTATTCCAAATTCAAAAGGACCATATTTTACATTTTTTTCGAATGGTTATTTTAATGTTAAATACTTATATTATACTATAATATCACCAAATTTAACCTATTCTGCTGGAGATATATTTTCAGTTATGATAGATTTTTACGGAAGTATTACTATTTTACAAAATGGAATTACAATCGCTTCACAAATTAATAATTATTCACAAAACGCATGGCTTTTCATGGCTAATTTGTTCGATACAGGTTCATCATTTTCGAATATATCGTTTGGATATTTATATAGGGGTTCTACAGGAACAACAGGAACAACCGGCCCTACAGGACCTACAGGACCTACTGGTTATACAGGCTATACCGGACCCACAGGCCCTACTGGTACTACTGGCCCAACAGGAACAACCGGAACAACCGGACCCACAGGACCTACAGGTTCCACAGGCCCTACCGGAACAACCGGTCCTACCGGCCCAACAGGAACAACCGGTTCAACCGGACCTACAGGTTCCACAGGTCCTACCGGACCAACCGGTTATACCGGAACAACAGGTCCAACAGGACCTACAGGACCTACTGGTCCTACCGGAACAACAGGTTATACAGGACCTACCGGACCCACCGGACCCACAGGACCAACAGGCCCTACAGGACCTACTGGTCCTACCGGAACAACCGGTTATACAGGACCTACCGGACCCACCGGACCCACAGGACCAACAGGCCCAACAGGATCTACCGGAACAACTGGTCCTACCGGTCCAACAGGACCCACAGGACCTACTGGCCCTACAGGAACAACCGGTTATACAGGACCTACTGGACCCACTGGACCCACAGGTCCAACAGGGCCAACAGGTCCAACAGGGTCTACTGGAACAACTGGTCCAACAGGACCTACTGGAACAACCGGTCCAACAGGGTCTACTGGTTATACAGGTCCTACCGGTCCAACCGGAACAACCGGTCCAACAGGACCGACTGGACCCACTGGGTCCACAGGACCAACAGGACCAACAGGACCTACAGGAACAACCGGAACCACAGGACCTACAGGACCCACAGGCTTTACCGGACCAACCGGTTGTACTGGAACAACTGGTCCAACAGGACCCACAGGCCCTACTGGTCCTACAGGAACAACCGGTTATACAGGACCTACCGGACCCACTGGACCAACAGGTCCAACAGGTCCAACAGGGCCAACAGGGTCTACCGGAACAACTGGTCAAACAGGACCTACTGGAACAACCGGTCCAACAGGGTCTACTGGTTATACAGGTCCTACCGGTCCAACAGGAACAACCGGTCCAACAGGACCGACTGGACCCACTGGGTCCACAGGACCAACAGG
>Ga0164296_1001509_pt1 | contig 24570 bp, 21 predicted proteins | sample GEODES057metaG_FD_113533 | JGI IMG/M metagenome (GOLD analysis project Ga0164296, IMG submission 113533) | Dystrophic lake water microbial communities from Trout Bog Lake, Wisconsin, USA - GEODES057 metaG | ecosystem: Environmental > Aquatic > Freshwater > Lake | place: USA: Trout Bog Lake...
CCGGTAAAAGCACCGGTAAAAGCACCGGTAAAAGCCCCGACAAAAGCCCCCGTAAAAGCACCCGTTAAACCGGCGGCCAAGGTCGCCGCCAAGCCGGTGGCCAAAGCCGCCAAGCCGGCGGCGGTCGTCAAGCCGACCCCGGTGGTGGCCAAGCCCGAGGTGGCGAGCAAAGCCCCCGCGAAGCCGGCGCCTAAAAAGCCCAGAGCCCCGACCGGACCGATCGTCACCACGATTCGTCGCGGCATCCTCAAAGCGCCGAGCGAGGGCGAGGACGAGCAAGACGGGTTCAGCGGGTTTAATCTCCTGGCCGGACCACGCAACGTCACGCCCTACATGCTCAAGTCTGGCGAAGAGTATATGGGCAAGGCCCAGCTCGACCATTTCCGAAACATATTAACGTCTTGGAAGAAGGACCTCATGGAAGAGGTTGACCGCACGGTGACCCACATGAAGGACGAAGCGGCCAATCCTCCGGACCCCAATGACCGCGCGACGCTGGAATCGGAGTTTTCCTTAGAACTGCGCACCCGCGACCGTGAGCGCAAATTGATCCGCAAGATTGATGAAGCGTTGCAACGAATTGAGGACGGCAGCTACGGGTATTGTTTGGAGACGGGCGAGGAAATTGGGGTCAAACGCCTAGAAGCCCGCCCCGTTGCCACCTTGTCCATTGAAGCCCAAGAGCGGCGTGAGCGTAAAGAAAAGCAATACGGCGATCGCGACGACCGCTATCGTTAAGGGGCGCTTTGCCCCCTCCCCAACGGGCCCCTTGCACTGGGGCTCGTTGTTCACGGCCATCGGCAGTTATTGTGACGCCAAACACCACGGTGGGCGCTGGTATGTGCGTTTGGAAGACCTCGACCGAGAGCGCTCGCAAGCCCGCTATTTGAGCGAGCACCCCCGAGTCCTAGAACACTTTGGCTTGGAGTGGGATGGTGAAATCATCCAACAAAGTCAACGAGTTGAAATCTATACTGAAAAAATAAATCAACTGATTCAAGGGCAATTCCTGTACGCCTGCGACTGCACGCGGTCCCAAATCCACGAGCGGGCGCTGGCGCAGAATCTGCCCAGTGGCCGCTACACGGGGACCTGCCGAGATAAGCATTTGGACATCCCTAATCACATCTTACGATTTAAAGTTAATCCAGAACCTCACGAATGCCAGGATCGACTGCAAGGCGTTTTTTCCTTGCCCCAGGAGGCATTGGACGGGGATTTTGTCATCCGACGCAAAGACGGGACCATCAGCTACGACCTCGCGGTGGTGGTCGACGATGCGCTCATGGGGATTACCGACGTCGTGCGCGGCCTGGATCTGTGGCCCAAAACCCTCGACCACCACCGCCTGCAGAAGGCCTTGGGCTTCCCCCACCCCAGAACGCTGCACCTGCCCCTGCTGACGGACGCGGGTGGTCAAAAATTGTCGAAATCGAAACAGGCCATTGGCGTCGATCAAGCAAAAGCGCCGCGCCAATTGAGCCGCCTGTTGCGGCTGTTAGGCATCCCCCTGCCCGCCGAGTTGGACGCGGCACCGGTACGCGAGCAGATCGCCTTTGCCGTGGCGCATTGGGATCCACAGCGTTTAAAAGGTATTAAAAACATAGACTTAGCTTAAACTCGCGGGCCTTTGAGTTTTTTAGTGGATTTTTGGGCTAATCTGTTGCCCTGCGACAATATAACGGTAAGATATATCGCAACAATTTTGACGCATGGAGCAATCGATATGAGTGATGTCCGAATCATCAAAAAATATCCCAATCGACGTCTGTACGACACCGTGGAAAGCCGGTACATCACGTTGGAGGACATCCGTAAGCTGGTGATGGAAAAAATTGAGTTTGTGGTGGTCGATAAGAAAACCGACGAAGACATCACGCGTTCCATTTTGCTGCAAGTCATCTCCGAGCAAGAACACGGTGGCGTGCCCCTCATGAGCCAGGATTTTCTCTCGCAGATCATCCGCTCCTACGGCGGCAACATGCAGAACATGGTGGGAAATTATTTAGAGCAAAGCCTCAAAATGTTCACCGCACAACAATCGCAACTGCGCGACCGCGTGCGCTCGATGGTCGGCATGGACCCCATGTCCGCGATGACCAACCTCGCGCAAGAGAACATGCAACGCTGGGCGCAGTTGCAAGAAAGCTTTTTAAAATCCATGGTGCCCGGCGCCAACGAGCCCCCTAAAGAGTAATCGCTGGAATCCGGTGGGCCCGGATCCGGCACGGCGTTGACCTGAATCCCCCCAAAAAAAACACGGCCGAAGCCGTGTTTTTTTTGATCATCCCGCCAGTCGCTTAGGCTGGGGTGACGTCTTTCATCGACAAGCGCACGCGACCTTGACGGTCGACTTCCAGCACTTTGACCATGACCACATCGCCTTCATTGAGTTTGTCGGAGACTTTCTCGACGCGCTCATTGGAGATTTGCGAGATGTGCACCAAGCCGTCTCGTCCGGGCAGAATGCTCACAAAGGCGCCGAAGTCCATCAAGCGGACCACTTTGCCTTCGTACACACGACCCACCTCGACGTCGGCGGTGATCATCTCAATGCGGCGTTGCGCTTCCCGCGCTTGAACCCCATTGACCGAGGCGATTTTGACGGTGCCGTCATTATCAATGTCAATCGTCGTGCCCGTCTCTTCGGTGATGGCACGGATCACGGCGCCGCCTTTGCCGATCACGTCGCGAATCTTATCGGGATCGATTTTGATCGTTGTGATGGTGGGCGCCCACTCCGACATCGCGGCGCGTGGGGTCTTAATCACGTCGTTCATCTTGCCGAGAATGTGTAAGCGACCGTCGCGCGCTTGCGCGAGCGCCACTTTCATAATCTCTTCGGTGATGCTGGTGATTTTGATGTCCATTTGCAGCGCGGTGATGCCGTTCTCGGTTCCCGCCACCTTAAAGTCCATATCGCCCAAGTGATCTTCGTCGCCGAGAATATCGGTCAACACTTGATAACGATCGCCTTCTTTAACCAGGCCCATCGCCACGCCGGCCACTGGGGCCTTGATGGGCACGCCCGCGTCCATCAGCGCCAACGACGATCCACAGACCGAGGCCATGGAGCTGGAACCGTTCGATTCCAAGATCTCCGAAACGATGCGAATGACGTATGGGAATTGTTCCAAATCCGGCATCACCGCAGCGATGCCTCGGCGCGCCAAATTGCCGTGACCAATTTCGCGCCGCTTAGGCGAACCCATCATGCCGGTCTCGCCCACCGAGAACGGCGGGAAGTTGTAATGGAGCATGAAGTTGTCTTTGCGCTCGCCTTCCACCGCATCGATGATTTGAGCGTCACGGCCGGTGCCCAATGAGGTCACCACCAACGCTTGAGTTTCACCGCGGGTGAACAAGGCCGAACCGTGCGTCCGGGGCAACACGCCCACCTTGATGGTGATTGGACGCACCGTGGTGTAATCCCGTCCATCGATGCGCGGCGCACCCGAGAGCACGCGATCACGCACAATGCGGTATTCCAAATCCGAAAACGTCTTTTTGACGTCGTCGACCGAAAACGCTGGAGTGTCGCCTTGGGTCAAGGCCGCCAAGACCTGCTCGCGCAACGCCGCGATCGCATCGCGACGCTCTTGTTTGACCACCAAGGAATAGGCCTGACGCAGACCCTCGCTGGCCGCATTGGCCACCGCGGTTTCCAAATCCGGTTTGCCAGCGGGTGGCTGCCAATTCCACGCGGGCTTCCCCGCCACCTTGACTAAGGCATCGATTGCATCAATGGCCGATTGCAGCGCTTTGTGACCAAAGGTCACCGCGCCCAGCATGACGGCCTCCGACAAGCCCGAGGCCTCCGACTCCACCATGAGAACGCCCTCGCGGGTGCCCGCCACGACCAAGTCGAGTTGGGAGGTCTTCAGATCGCTTGCCGTGGGGTTGAGCAGGTATTGACCATCTTTGTAACCCACTTTGGCGGCACCGATCGGTCCCATGAACGGCAAGCCCGCAATTTTCAAGGCCGCCGACGCACCAATCATCGCGGGAATATCCGCCGCCACTTCGGGGTTTAAGGAGATCACCGTCGCCACGACTTGGACGTCGTGATTGAACCCTTCCGGGAACAAGGGGCGAATGGGTCGATCGATCAATCGGCTGACCAAGGTCTCCCGTTCGGTGGGACGGCCTTCGCGCTTGAAGAACCCACCGGGAATCCGGCCGGCGGCGTAAAACTTTTCTTGATAGTTAACGGTCAATGGAAAAAAGTCGCGACCCGGAACGGCCGATTTTGCACCCACGGCGGTGACCAGCACCACGGTTTCGCCCATCGACACGACCACGGCGCCGTCGGCTTGACGCGCCATTTCACCGGTTTCGATTTTGACCTGATGAACCCCAAATTGAAATTCTTGACTGTGATAAGACACTTGATTAAATCCTTACAAAAAAGCCTATGAAAAAGGCCCGCTGAGCGGGCCCATTTCCGAGTGATTTTAGCGGCGCAGACCTAAAGAGGCGATGATCTGCGTATAACGCTCTGGCGTATTGGTCTTTAAATAGTCCAACAACTTGCGACGTTGATTGACCATTTTCAACAGACCGCGACGCGAGCTGTGATCCGCCTTATGAGCCTCAAAGTGGGCGCTTAAGGATTTGATGCGCTCTGAGAGCAGAGCAATTTGTACTTCCGGCGAACCCGTGTCATTTTGGCCACGACGGAACTTTTCTACGATGCCGTGTTTAGCGGCGCTGTCCAATGCCATGTTCCTTATTCCTCAAGGATGTGATGTTGTCTCGTTAATGAGCCGTCCATTGTAGCGCCCTTTACGTCGCGAAACAAGACTCTTCAGGCTCTTAAGTCTCTGATCGTAAAGCCTAAGCGACCGCCTGGGGCCCGAAACGAGCTCAGAGCCCCCCGGCGGGCGCTGGCGCCGGGCCGCGGCGGCGCCCATAGACTTGCCATTGTCATCAAAAATCGCACAGAATGAGGAGAACTGGACGGCAACGTCCGCTCGGCAAGGCCCCGTCGACGGGTCCCTCTTGACGGCGGCGGGCAAAGCCGGGGTAACATCGGGAATCGTTTCGGGAATGACCCTGGGTGGACCCAGGGGCAATTTTGGGGTAGCCACATGGCATTTTCGCGTCATCGCGTCCCATCCGCACCAGGCTCGGGTCAGCCACGCCGCCCCATCGTCTGGCTGTGCACCCTCCTGTTGACCCAGACCCTGGGCATCGCCCTGGCCGCCCCACAACCCAAGGCCCTCATCAAAGAGCCGACCCCAGCCGTCGCGCCGGATTTTATGGACGCGCTTAAAAAAGCCCTTTCTCGCTCCGAGGCGTTGTTGGAGCACGCGCATTCGGCGGATCTGGCCGCTGAACTGGCGCATCGCCCACGCCCCCTGGACGTCCCCAAAAAGCCCATCAGCGATTTGACGCTGCGTGATACCGCCAACGATTGGTGGGACGACAACCACGTGTCCCTGACCGGAAGCGTGAGCAATCACGACGGCTCACGCCCGCATTTGATGAGTCGAAAAACCTGCGTCCAAGAATCCAATGCCTATTGCGAGGGCAACGACCTCGAGACGACGCGAGACCCATCGTTGCTGCTCAATGGGTTTGCCGATCTGCGTGTGGTCTACGGTGCCAACATTGGCCTCAATGTGCGTTTTTAAGCGCGCGCCTTACTCCAAGCCGCGCGCGCTCATCCACGCAATCATCGATTGCATATCGGCTCGCAGCGGAATTTGATTCTGACCGGTTAACGCCGGCTCTAATGCCAAGGCCATCGCTTTGCCCAATTCCACGCCCCATTGATCAAACGGATTGATGTCGAGCAAAACGCTTTCAACATACACCTGATGCTCGTACAACGCCACCAATTGCCCTAACACGAATGGCGTGAGTTGCTCAAACACCAACAGGCTGACCGGCCGCCCGCCTGGATGAACTTTGTGGCGCGCCAATTGCTCGGCCTGATCCAAGGCCATGCCGCGTTTGACCAACTCCGCTAAGGCCGCGTGCTCGCTGTGCCCGAACGCAAACGCTTCCGCCTGCGCCAACGCGTTGGCGACGCTCAAGCGCTGCGAGTGCGCTAAGCCCACGCTCGAGCGGACCGGCAACACAATATCAATCGCCACCGCATCCGTTCCTTGATGCAGCCATTGGAAAAACGAATGTTGGGAGTTGTTCCCAGGCTCGCCCCAGTACAAGGGCCCCGTAACCGTCGCCACCGGCTCGCCATTGCGACGCACCTGCTTGCCGTTGCTTTCCATCGTCAGCTGTTGCAAATACGCTGGAAAACGCTCCAGGCGTTGATCATAAGGCAACACCGCGCGCGTGGGAATGTTGAGCACCACCCGATTCCAAAAACTCAGCAAGCCCATCTGTACGGGCAAATTTTTCTCAAACGGCGCGCTTCGAAAGTGACGGTCCATGGCGTGACCGCCCGCTAAAAATTGTTCAAACACCTCATTGCCGAGGTTCAGGCGCGCCGCCAAGCCGATGGCGGACCACACCGAATAGCGCCCACCCACCCAGTCCCACAACTGAAAGCGCGCCTGCGGCCCCACGCCGAATTCATCCATGGCAGACTGATTGGTGGAGACCGCCGCGACGTGCCAAGGCAAGGCCTGCTCGCCCAAGTGATCCACCAGCCACGCCCGCGCCAAGCGCGCGTTCGTCAACGTTTCAATGGTTGAAAAGGTTTTCGAGCAAATCAAAATCAACGTCGTTGCGGGATTGAGCGTCTGCGCCAAATCCTGCCACTGGACGCCATCGATGGCGGACACGAAGTGCGCGTTCACCGTTCCCCGCCGATGGCTCTTGAGCGCCAACGTCACCATCACCGGCCCCAGATCCGATCCACCGATGCCAATGTTCACCACGTCGGTGAAGCGCTGACCACCCCATCCCGTAATCTCGCCGCGTTCAATGCCATCGACGTAGCGCGCCAGCTTCGCGCGCTCGGCCTGAACCAGATCCGAAATCGATACTCCCTGGACCGTTAAGGCATCCCCCGGTGGCAACCGCAACGCCGTGTGAAGCGCCGCACGCTGCTCGGTGTTGTTGACCACTTCCCCAGTCATGAGCGCTTCGATCCGATCGCCCAAGGACGCGCGCCGCGCCAACTGCATTAAATCCGCCAACGCTTCGGCATCGATGCGCGCCCGAGAGGCGTCCCACAACAACCCATCGGCCTCGACACTGAATTGGTGAAAGCGTTGCGCCGTTCGGTCGCTTTCCGATAAACCGGAGGAGAGGCGTTGCGCCGCCTTTTTAAGACGCGCGTTCAAAATATCATCGGCGAAAGGAGAATATACCGTCGTCATAAAAGCCCTTATCAAGTGTACCGAGTCAAATCAATCGAGCGACGATCACTGGCCAGAATGGGGCGCGCCGTCCTCAAACAACACCACGCCTTTGGAGGCTTTCGCAACGCGCTTCAACACTCTGGCGTGCGCCTCCAACTCCACCGCGCTCGCGCGAATCACCGGAATGCTGCGCGCGATCGGCGTCGCGCGCACGGTGTGCGTACGCACCGCGGCATCAACGGCGCGGTTTAACCCCAAATCGCCCTGCCCACCCGACATGGCCAAATACACGTCGGCCAGCAACTGCGCGTCCAACAACGCGCCGTGGAGCTCCCGATGGCGGTTATCCACGCCGTAGCGTTTACACAAACTGTCCAGACTGTTGCGTTGCCCCGGATGCAACTCTTTGGCGAGCGCCAGGGTGTCCACGACGGAACACTGATCGGTCATCAACGTGGTTTTGCCAATCCGCCCCAGTTCGTGATCTAAAAACCCAAGGTCAAAGCTGGCGTTGTGAATCAACAGCTGCGCACCCGCCACAAACTCTAAAAATTGATCGGCCACGTCCTGAAATTTCGGATGCGATTGGAGAAAATCAAAGGTAAGCCCGTGCACCTCGATGGCCTTCGCGGGCACGTCGCGTTCGGGATTTAAGTAGGTGTGAAAGGTCTTGCCCGTGCGCTTTCTGTCAATGAGTTCCACCGCCCCAATTTCCACAATGCGGTGATTCAGTGCGGTCTCCAAACCCGTGGTTTCCGTGTCTAAGGCAATCTGCCGCATGCGCTCTTCACTCCTCAAAAGCCAATCGCCACCCCATCCTGGCTCGACATTGTACCGATCCGCCCAGGTCTCATCTGGCTCGGGGCGTGGTGTGATTAATTTGCTGACGTCAGAAGGCCTTGCCGCGCCAATCGATCGGCGCGCTCATTGCCCTCATCGCCGTTGTGCCCTTTCACCCAGTGCCAGGTCACGTCGTGCGCCGACACCAAGGTCAACAGCTGCTGCCACAAGTCTTGGTTTTTGACCGGTTTGCGGTCCGCGGTCTTCCAACCCTGGGCCTGCCATTTGATCGTCCACTCGGTGATGCCCTGCCGCAAATACTGCGAGTCGGTGTACACCGCCACCGCACAGCGCCGCTTTAAGGCCTTCAACCCTTCAATCGCCGCCTGCAACTCCATCCGATTATTGGTGGTGTTCGGCTCCCCGCCACACAATTCTTTTTCACGCCCCTCAAACGATAACCACACGCCCCATCCACCCGGCCCCGGGTTGCCGCTGCACGCGCCGTCGGTGTACATCACGACCGGGGATTGCGACGCACGCGGCGTGCCCGCAGGCGTTGAATGGGGACGGTCCTGTTTTTGCGAATCCCTCGTCAAGACGCTCTCCGTGGGTGGGCGAAGGCGCCTAGTTTAGCGAAACTGATCGACGCGCGGGCGGGAGACGTCCGCGATGAAACGCGTCACTCCGATTCGAACTGAGAGCGCACCTGAGGCGCGGCCAAACTGCCCAACGCCGATTGCATGCGATGACGCCGCGGACGGATGGGGGTCAATGAATGCACTTTTTTAACAACTAACAATTGATAAAAACTCGCCCTCGGATTAAGCCACCGATATCCCGTGCCATCCAAACCAAAGCGTTGAACGCGCACTACGGTTAACCCTAAGACGTTTAACCAGCGCTTCAATTCAAACAGACTCAACACCTGCCGCTGTTCGGGCAAAGGCGCATGCCAGTGCAGTTTTGAACCCCAATAAAACAATCCCCAGGGGTCCATGCCCGCCAACCACAAGTGCCCACCCAAATTGAGCACGCGTTCCGCCTCGCGTAAAACGCTTAACGGATCATCCGCGAACTCCAAGGTGTGTGGCAACAACAACAAGTCGACGCTGCGATCGCTTAAGGCCAGCACTTCGGCATGGCATTGCAGATCCCCTAAGCCACCCGCTTCCGCCATCAACACGCGATGCGGCAAGCGCGCGTGTCGTAAAAACCAATCCGTGGGTCCAAAGGTACCCACTTGAATTGCAACGTCGCCAAACACGCGCTCCAACATCACCACGCTCTGCCGTTGATGGGCCTGCAGGAGCGCACGCCCTTTGGGCGTGCACAGCCATCGTTCGACTAAATTGGTGGGATCCAGTGGGGCAGTCATTCCCCTAGAATACCTGAGGACCATCGCCTCGATGCGGCTCGCCAAATTCAATTGCCCCGAAATGGCCAAAATGAGTTAAATTGCACCGCTTACGGCTCGATGATAGGAATCTCTTTTGAACGCATTGATCAGCACCCCATCGGACGCGCCCGACCTTTCCGTCACCTGCGTTGCGGCCTTCAGCGATAATTATTTATGGCTGATTCACTCCCCCGTCGACCCCTCGCGGGTGCTGGTCGTGGATCCAGGCGACGCCAACGCCATCATCAACGCCCTCGACGCGCAGCGATTAACCCTTGAGGCAATCTTGACGACCCATCACCACGAAGACCACGTGGGTGGCGTTGCCGAACTGGTGGATCGCTACCGGGTTCCCGTCTACGGCCCAACCCACGACGCCATCCCGCGCCTCACCCACGCCCTGAAACAGGATGACGTGGTGTCGTTTGAGTCCTTGGGCTTGACGTTCACCGTGTTCGACGTCCCCGGGCACACCGCCGGCCACATCGCCTACTACGGCCATGGCGCTTTGTTTTGTGGCGACACTTTATTCAGTGGCGGTTGCGGCCGATTGTTTGAAGGGACCCCCGCGCAAATGCTGCGCTCCTTAGACACCCTGAGCAGGTTGCCGGCCGAAACGCTCATTTATTGCGCCCATGAATACACCGAATCGAATCTGCGCTTTGCGCGCGTGTGCGAGCCGGACAACGCCGCACTCGTAGCCTACCAAGACGTGGTGATGGAGCGTCGAAAAAATCACGTCTCAACCATTCCCAGTGTATTGGCAATGGAGTTATCCATTAATCCATTTCTGCGATCCCGAAGCGCGTCGATCCGATCCGAGCTGACCCACCATCGCGCCCTGGGCGCCGCGGTCACCGATGTCGACGCCTTCGCGGCACTGCGCGAATGGAAAAACGAATTCAAAGGATGAACATGCGATTTGAGCGTTCTTTAAGCACCCGATCGTTCGGCCGTGCGCTGACGACGTCCCTGACGCTGGCTAGCCTCGCACTCGTGAGCGCCTGCTCCTCCCTCAACTCCCCCAACACCAACCCGGTCACCGCAACGCCCTTGGTCATCACGCCCAAAGAGGCCTTGCCGCCCACGGCGACGGAATCCCTCGACGAACTGCCGCCGCTTCATCAAACGGTGGAGCGGATGAATCCAAGCTTGTATAACGCCCTACCCGATTTATTTGATCGACTCCGTTTGGGCTATCAACTGGACCCCGTGGAGGATCCCGCGATTGATGAGCGCGTGGCTTTTTTTCTCAACCATCCCGCGTTTATTGATCAGTCTTTTTTACATTCCGAGCGCTATTTGTATTTCGTTGTTCAAGAAATTGAAAATCGACAAATGCCTATGGAATTGGCGCTGTTGCCGGTCATTGAAAGCGCGTACAACCCCTACGCCTACTCGCGCGCCCGCGCCGCAGGCATGTGGCAATTCATCGCGCCGACCGCAAAACGCTACGCCGTTAAGGTCGATTGGTGGCAAGACGGTCGGCGCGACATCATCGACTCCACGCGCGCGGCGCTGGATTATTTAAGCTCCTTGCACGAGCAATTTGACCACGACTGGCTGTTGGCCGTAGCGGCCTACAACTGCGGCGAAAATGCCGTTCAGCGCGCCATCGATGCCAACAAAGCGCAAGGGCTGCCCACCGATTTTTGGCACCTGCGACTGCCCCGAGAAACCCGCGCGTACGTGCCCAGCTTGTTGGCGATGGCGCGCATCGTGGCGACCCCCGCGGCGTACGGATTGGAATTCACGCCCATCCCCAACCGCCCCTACTTTGCCAGAGTCGAAGTCGACAAGACGCTGAACTTGCGCGTGGCGGCGCAATTGTTGGGTTTGCCTAAGAATGAACTGCACGCGCTCAATCCCGCGTTTAACCGCTTCGCCACCCCCCCCAACGAACATCTGAATTTGCTCGTGCCGGTGGATGCCAAACGCGCCTTTGAGGACGCGCTCAACCAAAAATCCGCCGACGAGCTCATGCCCTTAGAACGGGTGACCTTGCGTAAAAAACAGACGCTGGCGATGCTCGCCAAAGAACGCGGCTTGCCGTTGGATTTGTTAACCCAACTCAACCCCAACGTGGTGGTCGCGGGTCAAAGCGTCGTGGTGCCGGCCGGCGACACCTCGCCGTTGCGACCGGACATCATCATCGAAAGCGACCACGTTCAAGGCAAAAAGATCAAAACCGCGCACCGCTACGTGCGCGTCAAAGATCCGGTGGAGATGAAAAAAATGGCCACCTTAGCGCAGGCCAAACACCTCTCGCACAGCAGCGCGGTGGCCAAGGCGGCCCACACCAAGCCGGCGCACAGCAAACCCACCAAACACAGCGACGTCCAATCGCCTTGACTCTGGATCCGCGTCCCGTCGGCGCACCGCCAAGGACGTGGGACTGAGCACGCCTGCCCCCACGACGACCGAGACCACCCGCGGGGTCAATCTGTCGTACAATTTCCGCACGACCATCATTGTTAGCCTGCGCAATCGGGCGAATTTTAAAGGATAGACGCATCATGGGATTTCTGACCGGTAAACGCGCCTTGATCGTAGGACTGTTGAGCGATCGATCGATTGCCTACGGGATCGCACAAGCGATGCAGCGCGAGGGCTGCGAACTGGCGTTCACGTACGTCGGGGAGCGCTTTAAAGATCGCGTGACGGAGTTGGCGCACAGCGTGAATGGCCAGTGCGTCGCCGAAATGGACATGGGCGACGACGCCTCGATCGAGCGCGCTTTTAAAGCCATTCGGAGTCATTGGGATCATTTGGACATCGTGGTTCACTCCGTCGCCTTTGCGCCGCGTGAAGCCTTGGAAGGGGACTTTTCGGAAGTCACCACTCGGGAAGCCTTCCAGATGGCGCACGACATTTCCAGTTTCAGTTTGACCGCGCTGGCCAAAGCAGCGAAACCGCTCATGCTGGGCCGCTCGGGCGCCATTCTGACCTTGTCGTATTTGGGCGCGATTCGTTCGATCGCCAACTACAACGTCATGGGGCTTGCCAAAGCGAGCCTCGAAGCCAACGTGCGTTTTTTAGCCGCGGAATTGGGCCCTCAAGGCATTCGAGTCAACGGCATCTCCGCCGGCCCCATCAAAACCCTGGCGGCCTCCGGCATCGGTGGATTACGCAAAATGCTCACGCACGTGGCCAAAGTCAGCCCGATTCGTCGCAACGTCACTCAAGACGATGTGGGCAACGCGGCGGCCTTTTTGTGTTCGGATTTGGCGGCCGGCATCACCGGCGAAATCACTTACGTGGATGGCGGCTTTAGCACCGTCGGCATGAGCTTTGATGCCGAGGACTAAACCGCGTCAACCGTGATCATTCACCGCAACGGGGTCGTCATCGACCCCGTTGCGTTTTTGGATTACTCAAACAAGGCCTTGCGATTGAACGAGATCTTCGCTCGGTCCCGCAAGCGCGCCAAATACACTTCCAAATCGCGTCCGGCGTAGGAACGGGTCAGCAGGGGTCCCCACACGGACGCGTCCACGGCTGGATCGCCGGGGCGCACCGAGGTCAGTTCAGCGACCCACGCGTCTTGATTGTCGAGCGTCACGAGCGGCGCCAAGGTGTTCACATGCGCCGGCATTTTAAAAATCGCTTGCTTTAACGCGGCGTTAACATCGGTGTCCCGACGACTCGTGAGCTTGGCTTCCGATACTTTCAAGCCTTTGAACTCGGGAAAGGTTTGTCCCTCCGACGCGACGATCTCGTCCAGCGACTTGCCGCCGGTTTTGACCATCGCCGCAATGCCCTCGTAGGCCTCGCGCTGGCGCTTAATGGCAATCTCTTGCTGCAGCGCCTTCACCACGCGCTCATGCACCTCGGTCAAGGCCAGCACCTGCGGTGCGCGATGATCGCTGACGCGCAAGACCACCACATCGCCCGGTGCGATCTCGATTGGGCGCGAATTCTGGCCGCCCAACACCTCGGCGCTGAACGCGGCGTCCATCACTTTGGGATGACTCAGAACCGGGTTGTCGTTGAGGCCTTTGTGATAATCCCGAACGGTGGTGATCCCCACCTTAATCGCTTCCGCCAATGGGTTCAGACTGCCGCTTTGCTCAAACGCCAAGCGCTCCAGCTTTTCCTGATTGTCGTTGAATTTTTTCTCAGACTCATTTTTGCGGTATTCGCTTTCCACCTGCGCACGGACTTTTTCAAAATCCGCAGTCTTGCCGGGCTGAATCTCATCTAACTTGATGATGTGATACCCAAACTCGGTTTTGACGGGGCCTTTCACCTCGCCCGCCTTCATCGCAAACAAGGCCTCCGCGAAGGGGCCGACGAAATCACTCTTTTGCTGCACACCCAAGTCGCCGCCTTGCGCAGCCGAACCCGGATCGTCGGAATATTTTTTAGCCAACGCCGCAAAGTCGCTGTTCGGTTGCATCACTTCGGCATAAACCTTCTGGGCTTTGGCCAGCGTCTCCTGCGCGTTTGCACCGGCTTTGATCAAGATGTGGCGGGCGTGACGGCGCTCCGGCTCGGTGAAGCGCTCTTTAATGCCATCGAAGTAGGCCTTCAACACCGCCTCGGAGGGGTGCGCCGCTTCGGCGTCCATTTTCAATTCAACGTAGCTCAGCGTCACCGTGTCCGGCGACTTAAATTCGTCGCGATGCGCGTCGTAGTACGCCGTCACCGCCTCGTCCGTCGGGTGGGCACTGGCCATAAAGCGATCCAGCGGCAACACGACGCCGCGCCATTCCCGTTTTTCACCCTGCAGCACCGCCTGGCGTTGAACCTCGGGCAAGGTGGCGAACGACGACATTTCCAAATCGGTTTGCAATTGCCGCGTCGCTAAATCCAAGCGCTGTTCTTGCTCGTATTGCTCCGGCGAAATGCCGCGCGATTTGAGCGTCGAAAAATACACTTCCGAGCTAAACTGCCCGCCCACTTGAAAATACGGTTGTTGCCGAATCGCCTCGCGAACTTGTTGGTCGGTGACGGCGTAGCGGTTGTCTTTGACCGCCTGACCGATCAAGGTGATGTTGACGAACTGATCGATGATCCCGTCCTGGGCCTCGGTCTTGACCGACTCTGGGATTTCGTCCGGATACTGTTTGGACAATTGCGCCAATTGATGCTGATAGGCCTCGCGCACGCGGTTGACGTCAATGCGCTCGCCGTTGACTTTAAACTCGCGATCATTCGAGCCGCCCAAATCGGCCACCCCTTGGATGCCCCAAAACGCAAACGCAATCGTTAGCGGCGCCAACACGAGCCAATAGGCCTTACTCAAATGGTCATGAATCCACTGCAACATAGTCCGCTCACCCTTGTCTTCCAATCGTCTGGGCGCGAATGCCCAGCGTCTTGCTCTAAACCTTTGATTTTAGCAGAAGAACCCGCCCTACGGCCGCCCCACAGCCGCTCACCAGTCGCCTGGGAAACGAGCTCGTCCCACCCCCCACCCCGCGCCCGCCACTTTTGAGCAGTAGGCGTAATTGTGAACACACACAATCACTTAAAGCGGTCTACACTGGCGGTCGGAGGCGTTTGAGAACCCTGAGCATTTGGAGAGAGCAGCGATGACACCCCCCAATATTTTGATGGTGATGGCAGACCAACTGACGGCGTCGGCGTTGCGCTGTTACGGCGGCAAAACCGCCCTCACCCCCACCTTGGACACGCTGGCGGCCGAGGGCGTGGTGTTTGATCAGTTTTATTGCAACAGTCCGCTGTGCGCGCCCTCGCGGTACGTGCTCATGAGCGGTCAGCAACCCAGTGCCATTGGGGCCTTCGATAACGCGGCGGATTTTCCCGCCGACACCCCCACCTTTGCGCATTACCTGCGCCGCGCGGGGTATCACACGCTGCTCAGTGGCAAAATGCATTTCTGCGGCCCGGATCAGCTGCACGGTTTTGAAGAGCGACTCACCACCGACATCTACCCCGCCGATTACGGCTGGACGCCGGACTGGGAACATTTCGATCAGCGCCCCGGCTGGTATCACACCATGGATTCCGTGATCGACGCCGGTCACTGCGTGCGAACCAACCAAATCGATTTCGATGAGGAAGTGGTCACCGCCGCCCGTCAGCGTTTATTCGACATTGCGCGCGATCCCAAACGCCGACCGTTTTGTATGGTCGTGTCAATGACGCACCCGCACGACCCGTATGTGACCCCCAAAGCGTATTGGGATCGCTACGAGGGCGTGTCCATCGACGAACCGACGATCCGCGCGCCGGCCACGGACCCGCATTCCAACCGCATTCGCCACGTCATCGGCATGAACCTGCAAAACCCCACCGCCGCTCAAATCCAAGCGGCGCGGCGCGCGTACTATGGATCGATGTCCTTCGTCGACGATCAAGTGTTGCAATTACTGAACACGCTGGATCAAACCGGGCTGCGAGAGGACACCATTGTGATCGTCTTGGCCGATCACGGCGATATGTTGGGTGAAAAAGGCCTGTGGTTCAAAATGAGCTTTTTTGAAAACGCGTGCCGCATTCCGTTCATCGTTCACGCCCCCACGCGTTTTCAGGCGCGACGCGTGGCCAACCCCGCTTCGCTCGTCGACGTGTTGCCCACCTTAGTGGACCTGTCGCAGGACCCCGCCCGCGCCGCCGATCCGCTGTGGGCGGGTCGAAGCTTGCTGGCCGAGATGCGCGGTGAGGCTCCCCCATCGGCCCCGATGGTGATTGGGGAATATTGCGGTGAGGCGGCGATCGCCCCCATCGTGATGATTCGCGACCAGCGCTATAAGTTCATCCATTCCCCCGTCGATCCGGATCAACTCTACGATCTGTCCCTCGACCCCCAAGAACAACACAACCTGGCCTCCTCGGCAGCGCATCAAGCCACGCTCCACGCGTTTCGAATGTACGTCGCGGCCCACTGGGACTTACCCCGCTTGCACCAAAGCGTGCTCGCCTCACAACGGCGTCGGCACGTCGTGTATCAGGCCTTGCGACAGGGGCACTACACCCCCTGGGACCACCAACCCCTTCGCCTGGCCAGCAAAGCGTATATCCGCAATGACCAAGAGCTCAACGATCTTGAGGCCATGGCTCGCTTTCCCACGCTGCCCAAAAAAGCCTAAACCCAGTGCGAACGGCTCGCATCCGATCGGTTCTCCTGAGTTGGATCGCGCTTGGGGGCCTGCTGCTCGCGCCGGTTCTGACCCAGGCGGGCGAGCCCAGCTTGTGTCATCGCCCCAGACTGGCGGACGTCGGCTGGAGTGACGTCACCGCCACCACGGCGACCTTAAGCGCCCTATTGACGGAATTGGGCTATGAACCCCAGGTGAGTTTGCTCAGCGTGCCCGTGACCTTTGAAGCCTTGAAACGCGGCGACATCGACGTGTTCTTGGGAAACTGGATGCCGGCGCAAACGGCCAACGTCACGCCGTACCTGAGGGATCACGCCTTTGACGTCGTCGCCACCAATTTGCAAGGCGCCAAATACACCTTAGCGGTCCCCGAATACACCTGGCGAGAGGGGCTGCGCGATTTTAAAGACATCGCACCACGCGCCCAGGCGTTGCATCATCAACTCTTTGGCATTGAACCGGGCAACGATGGCAATCGCCACATCCTAGAGCTCATCCAACACAATGAATTCAACCTGGGCCATTTTCAGTTGGTGGAATCCAGCGAGCAAGGGATGTTGGCGGCGGTGGAACGCGCCGAGCGCGATCACCAACCCATCGTCTTTTTAGCCTGGGCACCGCACCCCATGAACCGCCACTGGGCGATCCACTACCTCACGGGTGGCGATCGCAGTTTTGGACCGGATTTTGGCAGCGCCTCGGTCCGAACGCTGATGCGATCCGAAGTCAAACAGCGCTGCCCGACCATTTTAAAACTCACTCAGCAACTGGTGTTCACCGTCGACGATGAAAACGAACTCATGGACCTCATCGCCTCCTCCACCGAACCGCCCCTCGCGACTGCCCAACGGTGGTTAAAGGCCCACCCGGAACAACACCACCGCTGGCTGCAAGGCCTCGAGCCCGCGGCGCGCAGTGGCGTCTTGTCGGGGCTCACCGCCTTGCCGGCCTCCGCCATCAACGTCCCTAAACTGCCAGTGGGGCCCGCCATCGCCGACGCCTTGGGCTTTCTCAAACAGCGGGGCGTGAATTTTTTCAAAGCCATCGGCGTGGTCATTCAAACGCCCGTGGATGCGGTCAATCGGCTGTTGAGGCTCATCCCCATTCCGGTGCATGTGTTGCTCTTAGCCGCGCTGGCGTGGGGCGTGAAGCGCTCCTGGGGACTGGCCGTGTACAGCGTGATCGGTTTGGGAATCATCATTAACTTGGGGTACTGGTCGCTGACCTTAGACACCTTAAGCCTGGTGTTGGTGGCGGCGCTGTTTTGCATGCTGTTGGGGGTTCCGCTCGGGGTGCTGAGCGCGCACCATCGCGTGGTGGCCGCGACACTAAACCCCCTGTTGGATCTCATGCAAACCTTGCCCAGTTTCGTGTATCTGATTCCCACGCTGGTGTTGTTTGGACTCGGCACGGTGCCGGCGGTGTTGGCCACCATCGTCTTTGCGATCCCCTTTCCGATTCGACTCACTCAATTGGGCCTCAGTCAGATTGAACCCAGTCTGTTGGAGGCCGCCGATGCCTTTGGCGCCACTCCCCTGCAAAAACTGTGGTGGGTCGAACTGCCGGCGGCCAGGGAGAGCATTTTGCAAGGCTTAACCCAATGCGTCATGGCCTGCCTGTCCATGGTCGTGATCGCCGCCTTGGTCGGCGCCAGTGGTTTGGGCGTTCCCGTGGTGCGCGCCTTAAACACCGTCTCCATCGGCGAGGGCTTTGAGGCGGGGTTGGCTATAGTATTATTGGCGATCGGCTTAGATCGATGGTTGCGGCCACGCGGACGCGGCTGATTTGCGTGCAGGAGCACCATGAACCCACTTGAGTTGAGTGCCACCACTGTAGTCCGTGAAGTGCGTGCCAAGCGGGTGTCGTGTCGAGAACTGATGCAGGCCTACTTAGAACGCTTGGCGCAGGTGAATCCCCTGCACAACGCCATTGTCGGCGCCGTGGATCCCGACGAACTCCTGCGCCAAGCGGATGCCGCCGACCAGCAACTGGCGCGCGCCACACCCGTGGTGGGTCGCTTACACGGCTTGCCCTTCGCGGTGAAAGATTTATTGCCCGTGCGGGGACTCGCGCACACCTTTGGCTCACCGATTTACCAACACCACATCGCCAGCCAAGATGCGGTGGTGGTGGCCCGCTTACGCGACGCTGGCGTGATCTTCACCGGCAAAACCAACACCGCTGAATTTGGATTGGGCAGCCACACCTTCAATGAGGTGTATGGATTAACCCGCAACGCCATCAACCCGGCGTGGTCCGCCGGCGGTTCCTCGGGCGGCGCTGCGGTGGCTTTAAAACTCAATCTCTTGCCCTTGGCCGACGGCAGCGATTATGGGGGCAGTCTGAGAAACCCCGCCGGCTGGAATGGGGTCTATGGGTTTCGGACCACGCCGGGGCTCATTCCCCTAGAAAGTCCAAACGCGTGGCAAGCGCACTTGGGGGTCATCGGACCGATGGCCCGATCGGTGGATGATCTGGCGCTGTTGGGCGAGGTGATGGCGGGCTTTGACGCCCGCGTTCCGAGCTCGCTGCCGGTGTCGATGGCGTGGCGCCCGCGCGCCTTCCGCGCCGCGCACCGCCAGACACTGCGCATTGGCTGGCTGGGGGATTTTAATGGCCACGTCCCCACCGATCCCGCGGTGTTGGCGTACGCGTGGAAGGCCATGGAGCGTTTCAACTCCGAACAAATAAGCGTCGTGCCGATCACGCTGGAGGTTGACTTCGAACCGCTGTGGCAGGCCACACAGGTGATTCGCTCCCATCACCTATCGCAAGTGTTGCGGGCGCATTATCAAAACGCGCGGGATCGAGCGCGCCTCAAACCCGAAGCGCTGTGGGAGGTCCACTTGACCCAACACTTGAGCGCGTGGGAATTACACGAGGCGTTGTTAACGCGCTCTCGCTACACCCAAATCGTTCAATCGCTGTGGGACAAGGTCGATTTTATCGCCGCCCCCAGCGCGCAGGTCTTTGCCTTCGATGCCCACGAACGCTACCCCACCGCCATTGACTCCACCCCCATGCGCACGTATCACGAGTGGATGAAAAGCGCACTACTGCTCTCCATGACGGGCTGTCCGGTACTTGCGATGCCGATCCCGCACTCACGCCAGACCACGCACTCCCCCATGGGCTTGCAGATCATGGCCCCCATGCATCAAGACGCCCGCCTGCTGCACCTCGCCAAGTCCTGGGAGTCGATGCATGCCTAAGCCGACGGAGTCCGTGCCCAGCGACGCTCAAAAATGGGATCGCAAGTACCAGGGCGATGCGTTTTTTTACGGCACGCAACCCAACGATTATCTGCGCTCGGCGCTTGCCCGCTATCCCCTCTGCGGCGAGGTCCTAAGCCTTGGGGAAGGCGAAGGCCGCAACGCGTTGTTTTTAGCGCAATCGGGGCTCACCGTCACCGCGCTCGACCAATCGAGCGTCGGCCTGCACAAAGCACAGCGACTGCTCGCCCAGCACGGTCTTGCGCTGACCCCGATCGTCGCGAATCTCGAAGACACGGCGTTGGAGGACAACCGCTGGGACGCCATCGTGCTGCTGTGGTGCCATTTGCCCAGCGCCCATCGGCGCCCCCTGCATCGCAGCCTGGCGCGCAGTTTAAAACCCAACGGCTTCGTGATCCTCGAGTGTTATCGACCCGAACAGATCGCTCTGGGAACCGGCGGCCCCCAATCGACGGACTTATTACCGACCTTGGAAGAGCTGCGTGAGGATTTTGCAGACTTGCGACTGTTGGACTTGGCCGCACGGACCCGAGACGTTCTGGAGGGCATCGGTCATCACGGCACCAGTGCGGTGCTCCAGTGCATTGCCCAAAAGCCCTAAGCCCCGACGGCGCCCCAGTATCCCCGAGCGACGCGTGCGGTCGAAGACTCGAGGGGCACACTGGGTACAATAAGGCGCTATGAGTCGAACGCTTTGCCCACCGTCCCGCGCCCACGCACTGGCGCATCTGCGTCAGTTCGCGCCCCACGCGGCCGGCGCCTACGCCGCTGGCCGCAACACCGACCCGGGCCCGAATCAGGACTCCGCCGTCTCCAAGCTGTCGCCGGCGCTGCGCTATCGCTTAATCACCGAGGGTGAAACGGTTCAAACGGTCTTGGCGCATCACCCGTATTCGGCGGCTGAGAAATTCATCCAAGAGGTGTTTTGGCGCACCTATTGGAAAGGCTGGCTGCAGCAGCGGCCGGCCGTGTGGCGACGCTATTGCCGACGGGTGCGCGATTTGCAAAGCACGTGGGCGACGAGTGCGACGCTTGCCGAGGCGTGCAGCGGCACCACGGGCATCGACGGCTTCGATGCGTGGGTGGAGGAATTAAAAGCAACCGGCTATTTGCACAACCACGCGCGCCTGTGGTTTGCGTCCATCTGGATCTTCACGTTGCGACTGCCGTGGGAACTGGGCGCGGATTTTTTTCTGCGCCATTTGATTGACGGCGATCCGGCCAGCAACACGCTCTCCTGGCGTTGGGTCGCGGGGTTGCACACCAAAGGCAAAACGTACCTCGCCACCACGGAGAACATCGCTCGGTATACGCAAGGTCGATTTGCACCGCACGCGCTGGCCACGACGGCCGTGGCCTTAACCGAACCGCCGTACGACGAGGAGGACGCCGGCGCGTCGGAGTGCTTGACCCCGTTCACCCCTTCCGCCACCGCTTCAGAAACGCCGTTGCTGTTATTGGTCACTGCGGAAGACCTCAACCCGGAATCGCTCATCAACCACCCGCGCACCGTTAAACGCGCCGTCGTCGTCAACACCGCAACGTGGGTGTTTGGCAGTCCCGCGCGCCGCTATTTAGACGCGGCCAGCGACGATGTTCAACGTCGGATGACCGCGCATTTCGACTGCGAGGTCAGCACGTTGTCGCATCTGGATGTGGATGCCCTCACCCACATGGCCCACGACCACGCCGTCAGCCACCTCATCACCGCGTATCCCGCAATCGGACCAGTGGCCGAGTCGTTGCGCGAGGCGACTGCGGCGTTGGCGCTGCGTGGTATCACGCTGAGTGTCGTCCATCGACCGTGGGACGCCGTGTGCTGGCCTTATGCCCACAAAGGATTTTTTGCGTTCAAAGAAAAGATTCCGAGCCTATTGAGTCAGTTGATCCCGCGCTGAGCGGACCCGGCTCATCGATCTTCATCGCAAACGCCATGGCCGTGGATTTTTCCACCAAGGTCATCACCGCCAACAACCCCAGATTCAACGATGACAAATGGGGGAAAAATGGCTGTTTGAAAAAACAGATCGATGGCCACATGAGCACTCACCGGACGCGTGAGCGCTTGAAAAGATTTGCAAAGCATTGTTCGGCGCAATCGAATAAAAACCGTGAGCATTTATGATGAGTTCTACGCTCGCGCACGTCATTCGAGGGCTCACCATGAACGGGTTTTTTTTGAAACGAGTTTTTTTAATTGTCATCCCTGTGGTCTTTGGACATGGTCTGTTTACAACCCCATCGGCCGCACAGACCGCGCCCAATTTCACCCGCCAACCACCGATCCCCTGTGCTGCGGGGTATTTTGATTCGAGTTGTGTGCAACCCTTGCCGATGGTTCCGACGCCACCGACCTGCCCCACCGGCACCGTCGATGACACACCGGATCCGTATCGATTTGACACCCAAAGCTGGAGCTGGCCGAAACGCGTGTGCAAGCAGAGCAACGTCTACGAACCGATTCTCATTGAAGCGGCGTTCAGCGACAACTCGATTCCACCTCTGACGGTGGTCTACACCACGTCTACTGGCGTTCAGGGTCAAGTCGCGGTGAATCCCACACAAGAAACCGTCTACGCAACCGATGCGGTGCTCGTGGGCGCAACCATCCAGTTCAACGTCCTTCCCTTACAAAACCTAGGAGGCAATGTGTACGTGGTCAATTCCGTCATTGGGTCAGAGCAAGTCGTCACCGCGAATCCGATTCAGTTTCAATTTGCGGTCACACGCTACCTTTGCCCGAATGGCAACACCTTAGGCCCAAACTGCGTTATTCCCTAATCCGCCGCGCGACTTTGGATCCAGCGCAAGCCTTTGGCAGACACGGCGCTTTGAAACGCCGTGCACCACCCGCGACTCGGGTTGGCGTGCATCGACTCGGGTGAGACGGGGTCCGGCGGAGCGCGGACCAATCGGGATGAGAGTATAAAAATGGCGGAGTGGACGGGACTCGAACCCGCGACCCTCGGCGTGACAGGCCGATATTCTAACCAGCTGAACTACCACTCCACCGACTCAGCCCATTCGATTCGCGGCCATCCCCGAATCGTCGTCACTCAAATGGGTTGAGAGCCAAAAAGTATACCGAATTCCATCCAAATGGTCAAAACTTCTTATTTTTCGGACATTTAGTTCTGGCGCGCCCCCCCCCGCCCCCCTGCACACCGCGACGGCGCTCGGATCGATCCGACTTTAGCCCTCGCAGCCTGCACCGTGAGAATCAGTTTTCATTCATTTTCAATGAGTTGAACGACGTGCGCGCAAGCGCGGCTTGGACAGCGCAGCCCATGAACCACTCGGTCTAAACCCCCGATGCGGCGCCGATTGAGCATAAAGACCATCGAAGCGGGTCAATCAAGTCGACGGAGTCGCCTGAACACCTCTGGACAACACGGCACTGGAACCAAAGGAATTATGGGAAATTTAATCGTGGTGGGTGGTGAGGGGCTCGAACCCCCGACATTCGCCGTGTAAAGGCGACGCTCTACCAACTGAGCTAACCACCCAACACCAAAATACTAACACACAACTGGAGAGGTAGGCAAAAACAACGCCTTAGCGCGCTATTAAGCGATCGCACTCGCGCCGATCCGAATCCAACGGTCAACGTAATTTAAGGCCACTCCAGGCAACACAAGACCACACCAGACCAGACCGCACGAGGCCACGCGTGTTCCACAAAGAACTTCAGGAAAACAACTAGGGCACGACAACAGGGGTCAGCGCCCGAATACACCCCGCACCCACCACAGCAACTGGCAGGGAAGCCACGCTGGTTCACTGAGAAGGCGCCAACCAACCGTCGCACCCCAACCCACCCTACTGAACCCCGAAATCCAACCGCAGCGGAAAGCAACGCTCGATCGGGACTCAAATGCGACAACGCGCGAGGCTTCATCAAAATATCTTGCAATGCAGCATTTGCAACTAATTTCTAAAGCGCACTTTGTGTAATTGTTATTAGAATACAACAATCTTTACACTTCTTAACCAAAAATAATTCAAACCGATTCTTCCGCTGCAACAGCAACAATTCTACAGCACGGCATCAAAAACGCGCCACTAATCTAATATCAAAGACAAATTTGATAAAAATTAATTTTGTCAAGAATTGTGAAGTCCGAATGCGCGAAGCAAACCTTGCGATAACATCCATCCGAATCGTGAGAGGCTTTCATAAAGACTCACGACTGAATTGTGAACAAAACATCACAGAAGCGCTCTGGCAGAAAACGCGACGTTCACTGCACGGGCGGTAGCGTACCTAAATGTTACGTTTAAATCAATTGCTCATCTCCACGATTTAAAACACCACGACTGAAATTTCACGAGGAATTAACCAGTGCACGCAATCAAAATTATTCACCGATTCGCAATAGCAATTGCCGTGCTTGCACTATCCGGCTGCAACACACTCAACACCAACATCAGCAATGATTTGAAAACAAAGAACTCAGACGTTCACTTCACGTTAACTGAAATAACACCAGATTTAATCACGCAACAAGAGCAAATCGACAGCTCTTCACCCGCAATCAACCCACCATTAATCTCCCCGGAAGACCAAAACAACCAATATCGCATCGCTCGCGGCGACGTTCTGAAGGTATTGGTTTGGAATCATCCCGATTTAGTGTTTGCTGGCGCCGGACTCGCCAGTCTTTCCGGCGGCCTAGGATTGACATCCAGCAACGCCTCCCCAACCGACAATTCTGGATTCATTGTCAGCGCGGATGGCGACATTCAGTTTCCGTTATTGGGCAAAGTGATCGTATCGGGATTAACAACTAATGAAGCACGAGAATTAATAGCCAAAC
>Ga0164296_1001512_pt1 | contig 24544 bp, 25 predicted proteins | sample GEODES057metaG_FD_113533 | JGI IMG/M metagenome (GOLD analysis project Ga0164296, IMG submission 113533) | Dystrophic lake water microbial communities from Trout Bog Lake, Wisconsin, USA - GEODES057 metaG | ecosystem: Environmental > Aquatic > Freshwater > Lake | place: USA: Trout Bog Lake...
AACACCCTCAATCGCCGACCATTGCCGATCGTTCAGCCAGAATAGCTCCGACATCTTCCAAGCCCTCCTCACGAGCTTGAATCAAATGTCCCGTAGTCAATGCAATGGGTACACAGCCTAGCGGGTTCCGCCGACTCTCAGATTCCATTGGACCATCGAACCCAACAGGAACCGATCCGCCCTTGGTTGGCGGAGCCTTTCGTTACTGTCGCTTGATTGCGCTATTCCGCCGCTGCTCCATATCCGCCTCCATCGACCGCGGGTATCGTATCGTCGGCCGCGATACCTCTTCCAATCGCGCGCGCGCCTCGTCCGGCAGGCGCCATCCGGCCGCCAGCAATGTGTCGTTGATTTGCCCGACGGTGCGGGCGCCGACGATCGCCGAGGTGATGAAGGGGTGGTCCATCACCCAGCGCAGCGCAACTTGCGCCGGCGTGCGGCCGATGTCGCGCGCGACCTCGATGAGGGTAGCGAGGATGTCGTTGCGATTCGCAGCAAAGTAGCGTTCCGGGAAGGCCCAGCCTTCTTTCCCGCGCGATCCTGCCGGTTTGGCGGCACCCGGTTTGTACTTGCCTGTCAGGAACCCGCCCGCCAACGGTGACCACACCACCACGCCAAGCCCCTTCAGGTCGCAGGCCGGCACGATCTCCTCCTCGATGTCGCGCACAACGAGGCTGTATTGTGGCTGATAGCAATCGAACCGCGCCAGCCCCTTGCTGTCGGCGATCCACACCGCTTCCATCAAGCGCCAGGCTTCATAGTTCGAGCAGCCAGTGTAGCGAACCTTGCCCTGTCGCACGAGATCGTCCATCGCCCGCAGCATTTCCTCGAGCGGTGTCTGCACGTCGACATGGTGGATGAAATACACATCGAGATAGTCAGTCTGCAGCCGCCGCAAACTGTCCTCGACGGCCTGCATGATGTGCGCGCGCGACATGCCGGAATCGTTCGGCCCGGGCCCCATCGGATTGAACACCTTCGACGCGATCACCGCCTGGCGGCGCCGGCCCTTGAGGATGTTGCCCATCATCGTCTCTGACACGCCGCCATTGTAGGAGTTGGCGACGTCGAAGAAGTTCAGCCCGGCGTCGAGTGCCGCGTCGACGATCCGCGTCGCCTCCGCCTCATCCGCGCCACGTCCAAAAGTCATCGTGCCTAAGCAGATTTCCGAAACCTTGAGCCCGCTTCGGCCCATCCTGCGGTAATCCATCCGCCCCTCCACCGGTGATGCGCGAGGATGCGCGGCCCGCTGCGATCAGGCAACCGCCCGCCGCACCGCGACGATAGCGACACCCATCATCACGCAGGCGGCCAGGCCCATCGGCCAGACCTCGTGCCACGCCACCGCCAGCGGCAGGTCCTGCAGGAAGATCCCGCGCGCCAGCACCAGCATGTAGCGGATCGGGTCGATACGGCTGATCCACTCCACGCTCGCCGGCATGTTCTCGATCGGCGAGGCGAAGCCCGACAGCATGATCAGCGGCGAGGCGAACACAAACACGCCGAGGATCGCCTGCTGCTGCGTCCTGGCGAAAGACGAAATCGCCAGTCCCAGCGCCGCGCCCGCGAGCATGTAAACCAGCAGCGCCCCCTGCAGCATCCAGAAGCTGCCGACGAACGGCAGCCGGAACCACAGGACCGCCGCGGTCACCACGATATTCGCCTCCAGCATGCCAACGATCACCGCCGGCACCGCCTTCCCCGCCAGCACTTCGCCCGGCCGCAGCGGCGTCACCAGCATTTGCTCGAACGTGCCAAGTTCCCGTTCGCGCGCCAGTGACAGCGCGCCCACCAGCATTGACATCATCAACGACAGCACGGCGACCAGCCCGGGCAGAATGAACCATGGCGGCTCCAGTGTCGGGTTGAACCAGTCCCGCGTCTCGATCGCCAGCGGCTGGCTTGTTGTCCCCGCGGCAAATCCTGCGACGATCCCGTTTGCATAGGCATTCACCAACAGCGCCGTGTTCGATCGCCGCGCATCCAGCAGCAGCTGCACATGCGCGATCCGGCCCGCGAGCATGTCGGCCGAGAACCCCTGCGGCACATGCAGGACCGCGGCCGCCCGCTGGCTGTCCAGCAGCGCCGCCGCGTCCGACTGGTGATCGGGGGAAGCCACCACGACAAAGCTGCGCGATCCCGCGAACCGCGCAACCAGCTCGCGCCCATGGATGCCCGCATCCTCGTTCCACACCGCCAACGGCACCCGCGTCACCTCGAACGTCGCCGCGTGGGCAAACAGCATCACCTGCACCAGCGGTGGCAGCAGCAACACCATGCGCGTCCGGGTATCCTTCCACAGGCTAAGGAGTTCCTTGAGCACAAGCGCGAGTATGCGATCGAGCATGGCCTAGTCGAGCCTCCGCCGCGTCACCGCGACCGTGGCGATCACCGCCAGCAGTGCCGCGATCCCCAGCCCCACGAGGTTCGGCAGGATCAACTCCCACACCGTGCCAGCGAGGAAAAGGCATTGCAGGATCGCCACCAGATAGCGCGCCGGCACCGCGTAGGTCAGCGCCTGCAACCAGCCCGGCATCGAGGCGATATCGAACACCATGCCCGACAGCATCATTGCCGGCATCATCGTCAGCAGGAACGCCAGCTGTGCGGCAACGAACTGGTTGCGCGCCAGCGTCGAGATCAACAGTCCCAGCGCCAGAGAAAACACCAGGAACAGCGAGGACGCCGCCAGCAGCGCATCGAGACTGCCTCTGAATGGCACGCCGAACACCAGGATCGCAATCGCCACCGAGCCCAGCATCGCCAGCATCCCCAGCACGAAATAACACACCAGCTTCGCCGCGATCATCTCCCCCATGCCGGCCGGGCTCGCCAGCATGCTCTCCATTGTGCCCCGCTCCCATTCGCGCGCCACGATCAGCGCCGTCAGCAAAGTCCCAGTCATCGCCATCACAAATGCGATCACTCCGGGCACGATGAAATCCGCCGAACGCAGCGCCGGATTGAACCAGTAACGATGCTCAACGGAAATTCCGCCACCCCGCGCCAGCACCCCCTCTTTCGCCCGCCCCGCCAGCCAGCCCACCAGCGCCCCCTGCACATAGCCCTCCAGCACGCGCGCCGTATTCGGATCCGTCGCATTCACCGCCAGCTGCGCCGCCGCCGGCCACCGCCCCGGCGCCTTCAGCCGCGCGAGAAAATCCTCCCGCAGCACCAGCATCCCCCGCACATCCCCCGCCGTCATCCGCGCCACCGCCTCCTCCGTCGTCGGTACCGCGACCACATCCAGATACGGCGAATTCCCCAGCGCCTGGGTGATCTCCCGGCTCTCCTCCGCCTGCGCCGCCACCACCACCGCAAGCCGCATCCGCCGCGCGTCGAGCGAAATGCCGTAGCCATCGATGATCAGCAGCACGACCGGCAGCAGAAACGCGATCAGCAGCGCCGAGGGGTCGCGCAGGATCTGCCACGCCTCCTTCACCAGCAGCCCGCGCAGTGGCATCCACCCGTTCATGCCGCCGCCTCGATCGGCCGCGCCACCAGGGCGATGAACGCATCCTCGAGCGTCGGATCGGGCAGGGCAGGGGAGCGCACCATGCCCCGCAACTCCGCCGGCGTTCCCGTCACCAGCAGCCGTCCGGCGTTCACGACCGCCAGCCGATCGCAATATTCCGCCTCATCCATGAAATGACTGGTCACCAGCACCGTCACGCCGCCTTCGGCCAGCAGTCCGATCCGCTCCCAGAACGCCCGCCGCGTCAGCGGATCCACCCCCGAGGTCGGCTCGTCGAGAAACAGGATCTCCGGCCCATGCACCAGCGCCGCCGCCAGCGCGAGCCGCTGCTTCACCCCGAGCGGCAGGTTCCCCGCCACCTCGTCGGCAATCCCCTTCAGATCGAACCGCCCCAGCGCCGCCTCAATCGCCTCTCCGCGCGCGCCCCGCGCCAGCCCATAGACCCGCGCGAAAAACGCCAGGTTCTCCCGCACCGACAATTCGCCATACAGCGAGAACCGCTGCGCCATGTAACCGATCCGCCCCCGCGCCGCCGCCGGGGCGCGCAGCATGTCCTGCCCCGCCACCAGCGCCCGTCCCCCCGTTGGCGCCAGCAGCCCGCACAGCATGCGGAAGATCGTCGATTTTCCGGCCCCGTTCGGTCCGAGCAGCCCGAATATCTCGCCATGCCCAACCGCGAAACTCACCTGGTCCACCGCCGTGAACCCCCCGAACCGCCGCACCAGCCCGGCCACCTCGATCGCCGTCCCTCCGCGCCCCGGCAACACCACCGCTGCAGGGCCCACCCTCGCCTTCGCCCCTCCGGCCAACTGTGCCACATACCCATCCTCGAACCGCGGCGACACCGCCTCGGCCCGCTCCGGCGCCGCCGCCCCCTCCGCCATCACCAGGCGCAACGTATCGCCCTGCACCGCGACATCGACCACCCCCGGCGCCGCCGCCATCTCCCGCGCCAGCCGCCGTCGCGACGTCCCAGCGACCGGCAGGCGGAACACCCGCCCGTCCAGCCGCCCGAGAAACGCCCCGGGCGCCCCTGCGGCCAACACCTTGCCCTCATGCAGCAACAACACCCGCGCGCAGCGCTCGGCCTCGTCGAGATAGGCGGTCGCCCACACCACCCCCATGCCCTCCGCGCGCCCCTCCGCCAGCATGTCCGCCACGATCGCCCACAGCTCCCGCCGTGACGCCGGGTCCACCCCCACCGACGGCTCATCGAGCAGCAGCAGCCGCGGCCGCGCCAGCAGCGCGCAGGCCAGCCCGAGCTTCTGCTTCATCCCCCCCGACAACTGCCCCGCCAGCCGCGCGGTGAACGGCGCCAGCCCGGTGAAGCGCAGCAGCCGCCCGATCCGCTCCCCCCGCAGCGCCGCGTCCATAGCGTGCAGATCGGCAAACAACGAAAGATTCTCGCCGACACTGAGATCCTCATAGAGCCCGAAGCGCTGCGGCATGTAGCCGATCGACCGATGCGCTGCCGCCGCCTCCGTCGCCATGTCATGCCCCAGCACCACCACCCGCCCCGCGCTCGGCCGCAGCAACCCGGCGAGCAGCCGCAGCAGCGTCGTCTTTCCCGCCGCATCCGGCCCGACAATCCCGGTGATCTCCCCCGGCGCGATCGTCAGCGTCACGCCATCCAGCGCCACGGTCTGCTTCCCCGCCGCCGCGAACACATGCCTGAGCCCCGTGACCTCCGCGAGCGGCGTCACGTGTTACCCCCCTCCAGGCAACGTAATCGTCACCGGCATCCCTTGCCGCAGCCCGCCATCGTCACCCTCGATTCGCACCCGGAAGCGATACACCAACTGCGTCCGCAACTCCGGCGTCTCCACCGTCTTCGGTGTGAACTCCGCCACCGGCGAAACATACCCAACCTTGCCCGACCAGCTCTTCCCCCCATCCCCCTCCACCTTGACCACCGTCCCCGGCGCCACCCGCCCCAGCAACGGCTCCGGCGCGAACCCGCGCACCCAGGTCTCCCCAGTGATCGCCATGGCATAGATCGCCCCCCCTGGCAGCACCACCGTGCCCGGCTCCACCACCCGCGTCGTGATGATCCCCGTACTCGGCGCCAGCAGCCGCGCATGCGCCAGCTGCTCGCTCACCAGATCCACAGTCGCCTCCGCCGCCCGCAACCCCGCCGCCGCCGCCTCGATCTCGAGCGGTAGCGGCCCATGTTCCGCCTGCGCCAACGCCGCCCGCGTCTGCGCCGCCTGCGCCCGCGCCGCATCACGCGCCCGCAACGCATCGTCGAACGCCTGCCGCGAATTCACATCCCGCCGCGCCAACTCCTCCTGACGCAGATAGGTCGTCTCCGCATTCGCCAACACCGCCGCCGCACTCGCCGCCGTCGCCCGCGCCTGGTCGATCACCTCCGCCCGCGTCCCGGCCTTCAACAGCTCATACTGCGCCCTCGATTGATCCCGCCGCGCCACCGCCAACGCCAGCCCATGGCGATACGTCCCGTCATCCAACTCAGCCAGCAGATCGCCCGCCTTCACCGCATCGCCCTCGCGCTTCAAAAGCGCCCGCACCGTCCCCTCGGCATTGAACCCGAGATTGACCTCGCGAATTTCCACATTCCCATACAACGTCCCCGGTGGCGGCCCCGACCGCGCCCGCTGCACCGCCAACGCGCCGATCCCACCAATCACCGCAAGCACCACGATCACCACGACAATTCGCTTCACCGGCCACCTCCACGCATGACGCTGCGATGCAGCATGGCACGGATTGGGCGTCGTTGACGTGTATCAAGATGCGGCAGTCAGCTGAGCGGAAGACAGGAAGGCAAGGCTCCGCCGGCTCAGGGATCGAGCGGACCGTGGCCGAAGGCCGCGTAAGCCGCTCGATGGCCCTGAGAACCCGTGGACTCACGCGGCTGGATGATCGTCCTTCAGTCGCAATCCCACGATCTCGGGGCCGGGAGTGGCGAAGCCCATCAATCCAGTGCGACTGCAATATGGTCCGTGCGGTCGCTGGGCCTGATTGCCTGCGGCGCTAAGGAAGAGCTTATCAACTGGAGAACGACCATCCAGCCGCGTAAAGTGAACGGGTTCTCAGGGCCATCGAGCGGCTTACGCGGCCTTCGGCCACGGTCCGCTCGATCCCTGAGCCGGCGGAGCCTTGCCTTCCTGTCTCCCGATCACCGGACCGGCCGTGTCACCTTCGCCAACCACGCCCGCACCCCCGCCGCCTCGCCGAATATGTCCTGCACCCGCCAGCCGACGCCGCCCAGTGCGCGGGCGGCGGCCATGCCGTCTTCGTCGGTGACGTCGTCGCCGATATAGACCGGCACGCGGCCGGCGAATGGGGCGCGGGCCATCAGTTTCATCACCGCGGTGCCTTTGTCGGCGCCGAGGGGTTTCATCTCCCAGGCCATGAGCGCGGCCATGACCGTGAAGCGGTCGGGCTGTTCGGCGGCCATGGCGCGCATGGCGTCGCCCAGCGCCGGCCCGGCTTCGGGGGCGAGGCGGTAGTGCAGCACGAAGCTGCGCCGTTTGCGCTCCAGCAGAGCGCCGGGCCAGGCGGCGACCAGGCGTTCGGCTGTGGCGAGCCAGGCGGCGGGGGCGTCGGCGAGGTTGGCGCGGTCGATCGTTTCTCCGGGGGCGTGGCGGATGGCGCCGCCGTGTTCGCCGGCGATGGCGTAGGGCAGGGGGCCGAGCAGCGCGTCCACCTGTTCGATCGGCCGGCCGGTGACGACCGCGACGGCGTTGCCGCAGAGGGTTCGCAGGCGCGCCAGGCTCTGTCGGAGGTCGTCGGGAACGACGACGCTGTCGGGGGTTGGTGCGATGTCGATCAGGGTGCCGTCGAGGTCGAGCAGCATCGCCGCCCGCGCCGGCAGGGTCACGGGCGGCATCCGGCGATCCGGACGTCGTAGACGGGGTGTTCCAGCACGCCGAAGGCCGGCTGCGAGACCAGCATCCAGCCGCGGAAAAGCGGCGTCGATCCGCGGTCGACGACGTCGAGATAGGCGGCGGCATCGGCGGGCTGATCCGGCGGTCGGACGACGCAGGTGCGAACCGTGATGGTCAGCGAGCCGAACTGGATCGGCGCGCCGACCTTGCCGGAGAGGGCCGTTGTCCGAGCCGTGACTTTGTCGAGCCCGGTGAGGTCCACGGTGCCGCGCGGCTGCCAGTCGCCGGCGATCGGCGTGCCGGGGGTCACTGGGGCGGCGGGGGCTTGAGCGGCCGGTGGCGTGGGAGCGGGGGCCTGGACAGGGGCCTGGACTGGGGGAGGCGGGGGGGAGGCGGGGGTCTGGACCGCGGGCAAAGCCGGGCGTTGCGGCGTCGGCGCCGGTTGCGCGGCCGGCGGGGTGACCGGGGCCAGGGCGGGGTCGGGCGGCGTCAGCGAGGGCAGGGCCTGCGAATCGATGGAGGGTTTGGCCTCCTGCGGTCCGATCACCGAGGGCGCCGCCGGCGCCGATGGCCGCGGCGCCTGCACCGGGCCCAGCGGCGTCAGGCCGGGCTGGGCCCGCTGCGTCTGTGCCGCCGCCGCGCCCGCCAGGAGAACGACCAGCGCAAGCGCCAGGCCAACCCTCATGCCGCTGCGTCGGTCCGCTTCGGACTCACCAGCCCGTCGACCATGTCGCCGAGAATGCGCCGCATCGCCGCTTCGTCGACGCCCATCAGCACCGCGTCCTCGAACGCGTCCTGCATGACCTGAGCCAGTTCCGCGTGGTTCTCCGCCAGCGTCTTGAGCTTCTCCCGGCACGACACCGGCGCCCCGTCCGCCTGCGGCCACACCTTCGGCACCGCGCTCATTTCGGCGGCTGCTCCTTCAGCAATTTCTGCACGTTGGACGACAGATCGCTGACATTGAAGATGAATTTCCCGATGAGTTGCTCGAAGCTCACAGCTGACTGGGTGATCGTCACCTCGCCGCCATCGGCCAGCATCTTATCGTCGCCCCCCGGCACCAGCGCCAGCACCTTGCCGCCCAGCAGCCCGTCCGACGCAATCTCGGCGCTGGAATCCTTCGGCAGCTTCAGGTTCGGCAGCAGGCTGAACGTCACCAGCGCCTGGTAGGTCTTGGGATCGATCCCCGCCGACGTCACCGTCCCCACCTTCACCCCGGCCATCCGCACGTCGGACCCCACCGCCAGCCCGTCGATGCGATCGAACTTCGCCCGCAGCGTATAGCCATGCACGGTCGTTCGCCCGGTATTGGCCACCGCGTAGCCAAGAAAACCGCCGGCCACCGCCAGCACCACGGCGCCGGCGAGCAGTTCCGTCAGATTGCGCTGGGCCATGCGCGGACGATCAGGCGCCGGGAGTCCAGGCTTCGTAGTCGCCCGTCGCCGCTGCCCGCTTGCCGCCCTCGTAGTCGTGGCCCGGCGGACGATAGCTCTCGGCGGTCCCCGTGAGGTTCGGCTGATGCGGCTTCTGCCACGCCTTCTTCGCCCCGCCCTCGAGCGGCGCATCGGTCGTGTAGTGCAGCCACATGTGCCACTCCGGCGGCACCGTGGAGGCCTCGGGCTCGCCGGCATAGTCGACCCAGCGCCGCTTCGGCGCCTGGTCGCGCGCCCGGCGATCCTCGTAATAGGTGTTGCCATTGCCATCACGGCCGACGACGCGACCGTGGAGCCAAGTGTGAATGCGCGTGCCGATGTTCATACCGACAGATATAATCCTCCCCCGCCGCGCGGTCCATGCCCCTCTGTGCCGGATGCGACTATCCACAGGATTTTGTGGTTAGCGGGCGTTTTGACCCCAATATGCGCTTCCCGAGTCCCGCCTTCCCCCATAACATCGGGGCCATGAGCCAGAACCGCACCTCCTCCCGCCCCGGCCCCCGCACCTGGCACGGCGTCCGCCTGCGCCGCACCACCGCCGCCCCCGACCCCGATGCCGCCCAGCGCGCCGTCACCCTGCCCGTCGAGTGGGACCTGCCAGCCGCCGCCGCCCTGGCCGCCCTCGCCCCCGGCGACGGCCCCGTCACCATCGCCGCTGCCGCCGACGCCTGGATCCGCCCGATCGCCGATCGCGCCCGCCGCGCCGGCATCGAGACCCCGCTGTCCGACCTGCTGCACGACCTCATCGTCACCCGCCGCGGCGCGCCGACCACCTCGATCTGGCGCGACGAAGCCACCACGACGCCCGGCTTCGTGTTGAATCTGGCGCATTTCGCCGACCCCGAGCAGGGCTTCGATGCCACGGGGTTCGCCGACGCCGTCGCCACCGCGGTCATGGCCCTCACCCTCGCCGTCCCCGCCGCCCAGCGCATCGCCGTCGGGATCACCGACCTCGCCGGCCTGCTCGCCGCCCTCGGCCTCGACTACGACAGCGACACCGCGCGGCGCATGGCCGGCGCCGTCGCCGCCGCGCTGCGCAAACACGCCGACGCCGCCTCGGCCGCCATGGCCGAACGCTTCGGCCCCGTCGCTGGCATCCACCGCCACACCGCGACCACCGCCGTCCTCCCCCCCGGCCCCGCCGACGCCCTCCTCGGCGCCGAGACCGGCGGCATCGCCCCCGCCTTCTCGCCGCTGACCGACACCGGCCACCTCACCCGCGCCGCCCGCGCCCTGCTCGCCGCCCGCGGCATCCTGCCGGAGACCGCGCTCGCCGAGACGCTGGCCGGCAAATCCCTCTTCCCCCCCATCAGCGCCGCCGCCCACGCCGTCATGCACGATGCCGTGGCCGCCCACCTGCACGTCATGCCGATCCGCCCTGAAATCGTTGAAACCCAACACTCTGTCGGCCGTCGCACCCTCCCCGCACGCCGCAACGGCTACACCCAGAAAGCCGCCGTCGCCGGCCACAAGCTGTTCCTGCGCACCGGCGACTACGAGAACGGCCAGCTCGGCGAAATCTTCATCGGCCTGCACAAGGAAGGCGCCACCTTCCGCGGCCTGATGGATAATTTCTGCGTCGCCGTCAGCCTCGGCCTGCAGCACGGCGTCCCCCTCGAGACCTTCGTCGAAGCCTTCACCTTCACCCGCTTCGGACCCGCCGGCCCCGTCGAGGGCGACCCCGCCGTCGCCCGCGCCACCTCGCTGCTCGACTATGCCTTCCGCAACCTCGCCGCCAACTACCTCGGCCAGACCGACCTGCCGGAAGCCGAGGAAGAGGAGCTCGACACCATCGGCATCGGCGCCCGCGACCGCGCGCCCTTGCTGCCGCTCGACCTGCCGCGCGAAGATGGGCCCCGGCAACGCCGCCGCACCCTGCGGCTGGTCGCGAAGTAACAAAGGAACCTCCCCATGGCTGGCAAGATCGACGCGAAACTGGCGGAACTCGGCATCACCCTGCCGACCCCGATGGCCCCCATCGCCAACTACGTCCCTTTCGTCATCAACGGCAACACGGTGATCATCTCCGGCCAGGTTCCCGCCGTCGACGGCAAGATCGTCACCACCGGCAAGGTCGGCCCCGGCGGCCTCTCCGTCGAGCAGGGCGCCGCCCAGGCCCGCCAGTGCTTCATCAACCTGCTCTCCCACCTCAAGAACGCCTGCGGCGGTGACCTCGACCGTGTCCAGCAGGTCATCCGCCTCGGCGGCTTCATCGCCGCCCCCGCCGAGTTCAGCCAACACGCCCTGGTGATGAACGGCGCCTCCGACCTCGCCGTCGCCGTCTTCGGTGACGCCGGCCGCCACGCCCGCACCACCGTCGGCGTCCCCTCGCTGCCCGCCGACGTCCCCGTCGAAGTCGAAGGCATGTTCCGCATCGCCTGAGGCGCAGTGGCCGACCTGACGCTCACGCTCCACAAGGCGGTCGGGGACATCCCGGCCGCCGAGTGGGACGCCTGCGCCGGCGGACAGAACCCCTTCGTCAGCCACGCCTTCCTCGCCGCCGTCGAAGACAGCGGCTCCGCCGACAGCCGCACCGGCTGGCTCCCCCAACACGCCGTCCTCACCAACGCCGCCGGCACCATCGTTGCCGCGGCCCCGATGTACGCGAAATCCCACTCCTACGGCGAATACGTCTTCGACCACGGCTGGGCCAACGCCTTCGAACGCGCCGGCGGCTCCTACTACCCCAAACTCCAGGTCGCCTCCCCCTTCAGCCCCGTCCCCGGCCCCCGCCTCCTGATCCGCCCCGACACCGGCATCCCCCCCGCCGCCCTCGCCGACGCCCTCCAGCAGGCCTGCCGCCAGCTCGACCTCTCCTCCGTCCACATCACCTTCTGCACCGAAGCCGAATACAACGCCCTCGGCGACGCCGGCTGGCTCCAACGCCTCGGCCTGCAATTCCACTGGGACAACAACAACTACGCCGACTTCGACGGCTTCCTCGCCGCCCTATCCTCGCGCAAACGCAAAGTCCTCAAACGCGAACGCCGCGACGCCAACGCCTGCGGCCTCGAATTCGTCGCCCTCCGCGGCTCCGAAATCACCAAGGCCCAATGGGCCGCCTTCTACGGCTTCTACACCTCCACCGTGGACCGCAAATGGGGCAGCGCCTACCTCACCAAATCCTTCTTCCCCCTGCTCGGCGAACGCCTCGGCGACCAGGTCGTCCTCATGCTCGCCCTCAAAGCCGGCAAACCCATCGCCGGCGCCCTCAACCTCATGGGCAGCGACACCCTCTACGGCCGCAACTGGGGCTGCACCGAAGAATTCCCCTTCCTCCACTTCGAGCTCTGCTACTACCGCGCCATCGACTTCGCCATCGCCCACAAGCTCAAACGCGTCGAAGCCGGCGCCCAAGGCGAACACAAAATCCAACGCGGCTACCTCCCCCAGCCCACCTACTCCGCCCACTGGATCGCCCACACCGGCCTCCGCCGCGCCGTCGCCAATTTCCTCACCGAAGAACGCGCTGAGAAACTCGCGCATATGCGGGCATTGGCGGAGTTCTCGCCGTTTCGTCGGGATGGCGAGACGGAGTAGGGAAGGGAAGGCGCTCCGCGGGCCAAGGGCTTTGCCCTTGGATCCCATGACCCTCGCGGCTGGATCGAAAACCATCAGCTCTGAACTGCTTCCTTAGCGCCGCAGGCAATAAACAAAGCGACCGCACCATCGCTGATGCGGTCGCTTGAGTGTTATGGGCTTCGCCACTCTCCCCATCGAAATCGTGGGATTACGACTGAAGGTCATTGCCACAGCCGCGTGAACTGATGGGTTCTTAGGGCCTCTCGGCCCTAAGCCGGCGGAGCCTTTCTACCTTCCCTAGTCGTTGCTCATCCCCTGCACCCGGATCAATCCATCCGGCACCGGCACGAACCCTTTGAGCTTCGCGTCGTGTGCGAACAGCCAGGTCACGTTGTAGAGGTACAGCATCGGCCGGTCTTCGGTGTAGATCGACGTCACTTCCCGATAGATCGCCGCCCGCTTCACCGGATCGGTCTCGGCGCGGCCCCGTTCGAGCGCGTTGTTGAACGGCGCGGAGGCGTATTTCGTCCAGTTCTGGAAGCTGTCGGCGGCGATATAGATCGAGATATTCGTATCGGGATCGGCGCGGCCGGACCAGTTGTTGATATGCGCCATGAAGTCGCCCGCGGTCATCGCGGCGATATTGGCGTTCGACTCAGCGGCCATCAGCTTCACTTCGATGCCCGCCTCCGCCGCCATCGACTGGATCACCTCGGCGACCTGCTGGTCGCGCGGCGTATTATCCACCCGCAGTTCCAGCACCGGATGCTCGACGCCCGCCTCCTTCAACAGCGCCTTCGCGCGCGCCACGTCGCGCGCCGGCACCGGGCGCTCCTTGTTATACCACGGGCTCGTCGGCGGCTCCGTCTGGTTCGTCGCCACGAACAGCCCGTCCATCACCACCTGGTTGATCACATTGCGATCGATCGCCGCTTCCAGCGCCGCGCGTACCCGCTTGTCGCGCCCGAACGGCGTGTCGCCTTTGGGACCATTGCCGAGGTTGAAGTTCATGCCGGAATGGCCGAGCCCGGTCGCCGTCGTCAGCTTCAGCTTCCCGTCGGCCTTCACCTTGTTGACGTCGGTCGGCGCGAGGTCCTGCAGGATGTCGAGCTGCCCCGCCTGCAGGTTCACCAGCCGGATCGACGAATTCGGCGTCGGCCTGATGATGACGCGATCGAAATGCAGCGCCGCCTGGTCGCGATATCCCGCGAAGCGATCGAGGGTGATGTGATCCTGCGCCACCCGCTCAGTGAACTTATACGGCCCCGAGCAGACCGGCGCGGTGAAGAAATCCTTGCCCGCCTTCTCCGCCGCCTTGGGCGAGACCATCATTCCCGCCCGATCCGACAGCACCGCGATCAGCGGCGCATAGGGCTGGCCGAGCTTGAGCCGCACCGTATGGGCGTCCACCACCTCAGTGCCGGACACCGCCTTCAGCTCGCCCTTGCGCACGCTGTCCGCGCCGGTGCGATAGCGCTCGAAATTCCACGCCACCGCCTCGGCGGTCATCTTCTCCCCGTCATGGAACGTCACGTCATCGCGCAGCGTGATCGTCAGCGCCCGCCCGTCGGCTGACCATTCCCACTTCGTCGCCAGCTGCGGCGCAAAAGACAGATCCGGCCTGAGGTCCCACACCTTGTCGCACAGCGCGGTGAACACGAACCGCCCGCCAAACGTGCCGCCCAGCGCGGGATCGAGCCGGTCGGGCTCCTCCTGCGTCCCGATCCGCAGCGTCCCCGCCGCCTCGGCGGATGCCGCCCCGAGCGCCACGCCCAATCCCAGCAGTGCAGCCATTGCCAGACGCATCGTGATCTCCCCCGCGTGATGTTCTGGGGGATGCTATCGCCGCCTGCGCCTGTCGCCTAGAGCGCGATCGCTTGAGGCCAATCGGTCGGAAAGCGTGAATCGCGCTCTTCTTCAAGGTGGTGCGAGGTCATGCTTGGTTTCTCTTCAACCAATCATGATCTAGCCGCTCAAATCAAGCCGCGCGCCGCCGCCGCGCCAGCCCGATCCCCGCCAGCCCCACCCCCAGCAGCGCCAGGCTCGCCGGCTCCGGTGCCGCCACGTTCGATGTATTGGCCGAAGCGCAGAAACCGCCGGCCGCGTAGCTCGCATCGTTCACGAAGATCGACTGCACATAATAGGAACTGCCGCCCAGCGTCGTGTTGAACGATGCCTGGTTGCACATGTCGCCGATCTCGCCCTGGTTGGTCCCACCGTTGTCGTAATAGCCTAGCGGCGGGCCGAAGGTGGTGGATTGCCCGACCAGGGGATCGGTCAAAGCCTCGAACATTTCGTGCGACGCCGTGCTGGTCACGTTCTCGGTAAACGTGCCGGCTCCACAACCTTGATTGGCCGCCATGAACTTCTGCCCGATCCACGCGTATTTAAGGTCGATGCTGCCATCGATCGTGTCGCCATGGAAACCGCACGCCGTATTGTCCTGCGCTTGCGTGATCCCGGGCGCCGTGAAGATGAAAAACAGCGTGTTGGCGGTGTCAGCGATATTCGTGAGGTTCGAGGCATTCCTGGCAATGGTCGCGATCTTCGCGTTCGACAGGCTGGTGCCGTAATCGGAGCTCGGCTCGAGAAAATTGCCCTCGAAATTGATCGTGTTGCTGACGCCATAGATGTTGGCGATGTTCATATAGGCCGAACCGGTCAGGTCGCTGAAAAACCCGCCCATCGTGGTGATCGTCGCGTTCGACAGGCTCGTGTAGCCATACCAGATGTCGATCACATTGGTGGTCCCCGTCATCGTCGGGCCACCGAAATCCTGGATGTTCACGTTGCAGGCGATCGGATTTCCCTTGCTGTCGGAACATGAGGGGTTGGCAAAAAACACCGGCGTCGCAACGGCAGAAGCCGGCAACATTCCGATTGCAACTCCGAGGCAGAGCATCAGTCCGGCGAGCGAGCGACTCATAATCTGGCATTCCCCACGAGGCGGATCACCCACCTGGTCGGACGAAGCCTATACAGGCACCCCCGAACCCCGCAACAGGCGCGGCGGCGCACACCACGCCGCAGCATACCCGGGTGTAACGGCTGTCCCCGTGGATGGTCTCCACCCCACCCGCAGGAGACACGCTCATGACCCGCATCTTCGTCGCCGCCGTCCTGCTTGCCGTCATCGCCGCTCTGCCGGCCCGCGCGCAGACCACGCCCCGCCCCGTCGTCGTCGAGCTCTTCACCTCCCAGGGCTGTTCGTCCTGCCCCCCCGCCGACCGCCTGCTGCGCGACCTCGCCCAAACCCGCGCCGACGTCCTGCCGCTCGCTTTCCACGTCACCTACTGGAACAACCTCGGCTGGCACGACCCCTATTCGTTCGATGCCGCCACCCAGCGCCAGCGCGGTTACAGCCGCCTCTCCGACGTCGGCGGCATCTACACCCCGCAAGCCGTGATCGACGGCACCCAGGACGTCGTCGGCTCCGACGGCCCGCGCCTGCGCCGCGCCATCGCCGCCGCCGCCGCCAAAGCCACCGCGATCCCGCTGACGGCCACCCGCAGCGGCACCGATATCGCGATCCACCTCGGCGAAGGCGACGGCACCGGCCACATCCTCCTCATCGGCTACGACCCGGAACACAAGACCACTGTCCCCCGCGGCGAAAACGCCGGCAGCACGCTCATCGAGGCCAACATCGTCCGCGCCATTGTCCCCATCGGCGACTGGCACGGTCATCCCCTCGATCTGCACATAGCCACCCCTGCCGGCGAAGCGCTGGCGGTGATTGTCCAATCCCCCGATGGTAGCATCCGCGGCGCCGCCCGGGTGGCGGTGCCGCAAGGATAGGAACGCCGATGACCACCGATTTCTCCGCCGTCCGCGCCTGCGTCTTCGACGCCTACGGCACCTTGTTCGATTTCGCTTCCGCCGCCGCCGGCTGCGCCGACGTGCTCGGCGCCCGCACCGGCCCGCTGACGGCGCTGTGGCGTGACAAGCAGCTCCAGTATTCCTGGCTGCGCAGTCTGCAGGGGCGCTACGTGCCGTTCCGCCAGGTCACCGCCGATGCCCTGGATTTCGCCCTGAGTGCCCACGGCATCACCGATCCGGCCCTGCGTGCCCGCCTGCTGGCCCTCTACGACACGCTCGACCCTTTCCCCGAAGTCCGCACCGTGCTCGGCGAACTCGCCTCCCGCGGCTATCGCCTCGCCATCCTGTCCAACGGCTCACCCGACATGCTGACCCCGCTTGTCGATCGTCCCGGCCTGCGCGAGCATCTCTCCGAGGTCATGTCCGTCGATACGGTCGGTGTGTTCAAGACCAGCCCCTCGGTCTACCGCCATGCCACCGAGCGCCTCGGCCTCGCCCCCGCGCAGATCTGCTTCTTCTCCTCGAACGGCTGGGATGCCTGGGCGGCCTCGGATTTCGGCATGCGCGTCATGTGGTGCAATCGGGCGGGCCTGCCGCCCGAGCGTCTGCCCGGCAGCCCCGATGTCGTGCTTGGTAGCCTCGCCGACGCGCTGCCTTTTCTCAGCGGGCGAACAGGATAAGCACCACGCCGCCAACGACCAGCACGAGCCCCAGCACGTCGGCCTTGCGGATCCGCTCCTTCAGGTAGAACCGGCTGAAGCCCAGGGTGAACACCATTTCGATCTGCCCGACCGCGCGCACCATCGCCACCGGGGCGAGCGCGAAGGCGGTGAACCAGCAGGCCGATCCGCAGGCCGACAGCGCGCCGACCCAGGCCGAGCTGCGCCAGGTGGTGAACGCCTTCTTGAACTCGTCGGGCTCGCGCGCGGCCAGGTAGCTGCCCTGCATCAGGGTCTGCAGGATATTGGTCATGACCAGGGTGAACAGCGCCTGGTGGATCAGGTCCCGCCCGCCCAGGCTGTAGTTGGCGCTTTTGATCAGGATGGTCGTGAAGGCAAAGAAGAAGCCCGAGCCGAGCCCGCACAGGGCCGCCGGCTGGAAGGTCGCGGCCAGCAGTTCGCGCCCTTTCAATCCACGTCCGCCGAGCGAGAGCACCAGCACGCCGACCACGCCGACGCCGATGCCGAACCAGGCGATCGGCGGCAGCGCCTCGCCGAGGATGATCCACGCCACCACCGCGCCCTGCACCGCCTCGGTCTTCGCGTAGGCGGTGCCGACGGCGAAGTTGCGATAGCCGAAGGCCATGATCAGCAGCGAGGTGCCGATGATCTGCCCGAATCCGCCCGCGGCGCAGTAAGCGAGAAACTTTGTGTTGATGTCCGGCAGGGGATGTCCGCTCGCCAGCGTGTAGATCGTCAGGAACAGGGCTCCGACGGGAATGGCATAGAGGTAGCGCACGAACCCCGCGGCGTTCACCCCCAGCACGCCGCGCAGCTTCTGCTGCATGGCCGTGCGCCAGGTCTGGAACAGTGCCGCCGTCATGGTGACGGGAACCCAGAGTTCGATCATGCCGCCGGCGTTCCCCTGCCATCCGCGCCGGCGACGAGGCGCCCGGCCGTCCGTTTAAAACACGAACTGGCCGGCGGGGCGCAAGGGGGCCGGAGCGCGATTGCTCGCGCCCGATCGGTCAGAAAGCGTATAGGCGCGCTTTAGAGTCCGTTTGAAAACGCGCTCTGGTGAGTCAGAGGCCGCGCTTTGCGGCCGGCCGGTGTGTGTTTTTGAGCACCGGAGCGCAGAAAACGCGCGTCGAGCGGCGGCCAATCGGCCGCCACGGGCCACCAGAGCAGAGTTTCCAAACGGACTCTTCGATATCACTGTGCCGGATCGTGGGCGCCGCGTTCCGCCAGTTCCGCCCGCGCCGCCAACCCGCGTGCCGAGGCGCCCAGCGTCTCCACCTTTTCGCCCAGCCGTCCCAGCGAGTCGTGGTAACCGCGCATGGACTGGCCGAGCTCGCCCATGCTGCCACGCAGTCCCGCCAATGCCATGCGCCAGTCAGCGACCGCGGTGCGCTGCGCTGTCACCGCTGCGTCCAGCGCCGCGAGGGCCTTGCGCAGGCGCTCAGCCGGATCCGCGGCGAGTGGCGCGGGGGGAATGTCCGCCGGCCGTGCGGGACGCCGAGGGAAGGCGATGATCTCGGCGGAAAGGCGGTCGCTCATGGTGTGCTCCATCCCGTGGGGATGAGTTATCAAATCATTAATGGCATCCCAAATCCAGAGGAAAGTTTAAAATATGAACCGCCATCCAAAAAGCCGCGCACCCGCCACCCCGAGCAATACCGCGATCACGATGGTGGTCAGCCCCCAGCGCAGCGCCATATACCCGGCCGGCACCAGCCCCAGCCGGCCCAGCCGATATTCGCCGTACACCGTCGCCGCGAATCCCGCGATCAGCACCACCAGCCCCGCGTCGTTCCCCGCCGGACCGCGCAGCAGCAGCGCCACCCACCCGACGAGCGACGGCAATACCCCGAGCACCAGCCGCAGCCCCATCGCCTGCGGCACTCCACCGGCCAGCGCGAAGCCCCAATGAACCGCGCCGAGAAAGCTCAGGATCACCGCGCCATAGGCCACCAGCGCCGCGAGATAGGCCTCCGCCTTCTCGGGCGCGAGCGCGATCGCACCCGCTCCACACGCCAGCAACGGCAGCAAACCGGCAATTCCAAGCAAAACGGCGGTGGCAGGCAGGCGCGGGTTCATGCCCCAGCCTAGCCCGATTTCCCCCGCCGCGTCTTCCCCCCGCGCCAAGCGGAACCGACTCGGCTATGCTGCCCGCGCAACAGGTAGCCGCCCCATGGACACCGTCTTCAACGTCATCCTCATCCTGCTGCTCATCGGCCTCAACGCCCTGTTGGTCGTCGGCGAACTCGCCCTCGTCTCCTCCAACCGCGCGCGTCTCTCCGTGCTCGAGCGCAAGGGCATCCCCGGCGCCACGCTCGCCCGCGCGATGGCCGACGACCCGCAGCAATTCCTGCCCACCGCCCAGATCGGCATCACCGCGATCGGCATCCTCTCTGGCGTTGTCGGCGGCAACCGGCTCGACGACGTCCTCGTCCCCCTCTTCGAGCCGCTGCCCCTGATCGGCCCCTTCGCCGGTGTTGTGTCGCTGACCCTCGTCGTCTTCAGCATCACGTTCCTTTCCATCGTCCTCGGCGAACTCGTCCCCAAGCAGCTCGCCCTGCGCGGCCCCGAGCGCATCGCCTGCTTCGCCGCCCCCGTCTTCGTCTTCCTCTCCCGCCTCACCATGCCGCTGGTCTGGCTGCTGAGCCTGTCGTCCAACTTCGTCCTGCGCCTCGCCGGCTCCCGCGCCGCCCCCCAGCAGACCGTCACCGAGGAGGAGCTCAAGGCCCTCATCGTCGAGGGCGAGCAGACCGGCGTGCTGGAGACCGGCGAGCGCGACATGATCGAGCGCGTTCTCCGCCTCGCCGACAAACCCGTCCGCGCCATCATGACCCCGCGGGCCGACATCGCCTGGATCGACCGCACCGACCCGCCGATGGACATCGTGCAGACCCTGAAGTCCGCCCCGCATTCCCGTTTCGTCGTCTGCGACGGCCATGTCGACAACGTCGTCGGCGTCGTCCAGGCCAAGGACATTCTCGACCGCGTGCTCGACGGCAAGGAGCTCTCCATCGCCGCCGCCTTGCGCCAGCCGATGGTGATGCCCGACACCGTCACCGCGCTCGACGCCCTCGAGCGCCTCAAGACCGACCCCCTCGGCCTCGCCCTTGTGCTCGACGAATATGGCAGCTTCGAGGGGGTGGTCACCGCCGCCGACGTGCTTGCCGCCATCGTCGGCGATCCTGAATCCACCGAAACCGCGGCCGATGCTCCCCCCGCGGTCGAGGGTGTTCTGCATCTCGAGGGCGCCATGCCGGTCGACGAGCTCAAGGCCCGGCTCTCCTTGCCCGACCTGCCGGCCGAAGGCAGCTACCACACGCTCGGCGGCCTGGTTCTCGCCCTGCTCCGCCGCGTCCCCCATGTCGGCGACCGCATCGTCTTCGGCGGCTGGTTGTTCGAGGTCACCGGCATGGATGCCCGCCGCGTCGAACGCGTCCGCGCCACCCGCGAATCCCTGGCGGAGGGATGATTCCTCACAGCACATGGAACTTATTGCGCGAATTGTCCCACTTATAGTACAAAATTTACAGAATCGTGGCAGATGGCCCCGACATCACAGGACGTGGCCATGACGACGACCGCCAGCCCCCGTTGCCCGCCATCCGCCATGGAGTCCTAGGCAGGGCATGCCCCTCTATCTCGTCACCGGCGGTGCGGGCTTCATAGGCTCCCACCTCGTCGATTCGCTCGTGCGCGACGGCCATCGTGTCCGCGTGCTCGACGATCTCTCCACCGGCCGCCGCGACAACCTCCCGCGCGACATCGAGTTCGTCCTCGGCGACGTCGCCGACGCCGATCTCGTCAAATCCGCCATGGCCGGCACCGACGGCTGCTTCCACCTCGCCGCCATCGCCTCCGTTGCCCGCGCCAACGAGGACTGGCTCGGCACCCACCGCACCAACCAGACCGGCAGCATCGCCGTCTTCGAAGCCGCCCGCGACGCCGGCCGGCTTCCCGTCGTCTACGCCTCCTCCGCGGCCGTCTATGGCGACCACGGTCCGGTCCGCCTGCACGAAAATCTCGCCCCGCGGCCCCTCTCCGCCTATGGCGCCGACAAGCTCGGCTCCGAACTGCATGCCCGCGTCGCCGCCCTGGTCCATCGCACCCCCTCCACCGGCCTGCGCTTCTTCAACGTCTTCGGGCCCCGCCAGGACCCCCGCTCGCCCTATAGCGGCGTCATTTCCATCTTCGCCGAGCGCGTCATCAACCGCCGCACCATCACCATCAACGGCGACGGCATGCAGACCCGCGACTTCATCTACGTCGGCGACGTCGTCGATCATCTCCGTGCCAGCATGCTCCGCATGACCGTCCGCCTCGGCACCGAGCCGCCCGCCGCCGACGTCTTCAACGTCTGCACCGGCGTCTCCACCTCCATTCTCGGTCTCGCAGAAACCCTCGGCGAAATCACCGGCTGGGTCCCCGCCATCGCCTTCGCCCCGGCCCGCGCCGGTGACATCCGCTCCTCTCTCGGCAATCCCGGCAGCGCCCGCGCCTCCCTGCGCACCGCCCCGCCCACCGCCCTCGCCGACGGGCTCGACCGGCTGATCACCGCCCTCCACCCGGAACTCCGCCTCGTCGGCTGAGGCTGAAGGCGATCTCTGCGCGCTGGCCGGGGCCTCACTCCGCCTCGTCGCGCGCGAAACTCCGCTCCCAGTAGACATCCTCCCGCACGACCCGCGCGGGTGCGCCCGCGAGAATTGCCCGTTCGGGATAGGTCCCGGCAGTGACGATCGTGCCGCGTGCCACCACGCATCCCGCCCCGATCCGCGCCCCTTTCAGGATCGTCGCATCCGCGCCGACCCAGACGTGCCGCCCAAGCACGATCGGTTGCGCCGGATTGATACGTGCCCGCTGCCCGTCATAGATCGGATGCGCGTCGCTGGTGGCCATCGCGATATTGCCTGAGAACATGCAGTCCTCGCCGATCAGCATCTCGCTCGCCTCGTGCAGGAACAGCTTGGTCGGCCCCCGGAACGTCGTTCCGGCACCGAGCGAGAGCCGCGACGGACCGCGAAGCAACACGATCTCGACCGGCGCCTTGGCCGCGCAGCCCGGACCGATTTCGACCGCGCAGTTGCGTCCGCTCACCCGGATCCGGAAGATCCCGGTCGTAAAGTCGCCAATCGCCAGCCGATGGCCGTTGCCGCTGATCGTCACCGCGGATTTGACGCTCAGGTCGCAGGCACCCACATCCAGCTGGGTCCCCGGTGCGATCTTGGCGGCCGGTGGTAGGTTCATTGAGCTCGACATGGGTTTCTCGACCAGTTCAAACGACACCGTCGCTTCGGTAGGCGGTTAACCCTGCCGCCGCTTCGGCAACCGAGCCTGCAGCGAGGCCAGAAGCCGCTCGTCCTCCTCGGGCATGTCCGTATAGTCGGTGCCGCGCTCGGTCGCCTCGGGGTCGCGATACCAGTCCTGCGGAAACAATGCGACGGTCGTCTCCTGGAACACACGCGGCGCCGCGATCGGCTGGTTGCCGATCGCGGCATACAGTGTTTCGCCGAGATCGCCGGTGGCGAGATGGCCGAGATGTACCAACGGCGTCGGCCGCGGCATGAAGCGCAGGAACCATAATTTGCCGGTCGACGGTTCGCGGCGGAACTCAAGCCCGGCGAAACCGCCATAGCCGAGGCGGCCGATCATCCGTTTGGAGGCATCGGCCATATTGGGATCGTCGATCAGCCGCACCGCCGAAGCCGAGCCGGAGTTCGCCGGATGGGTCCGTACCGCGACCGCCGAGAACCCGCCGAGCCAGCGCCCGTCATAGGCGGCCGTTGTATACATCGCCGTCTGCCCCGGCACCGCCGCCTCGATCGACAGCATCGGCCCCTCGATCGGCGAGACCGTCAGATCTCCCGCCAGGTGGAAGCTGGTGACCGCTGTCCAGTAGGCGTAGCGCAGCTTGTGCCGCATGCCACTCGGCGGCTCCTCGGGGTGGGTCAGCTCCGCGTAGGCCGCCAGAAGCTCCTCACGGCTGTTGCACACGCGGGCGGCGTTGCCCTCGGTCGCTCCCTCCCGGGTCAGCACCACCGGCCAGCCATGATCGCGCGCGAAGCCCTCGGCGACCTGCAGGTAGGGCACGGGTATATTGGGGGGGATCGCCAATCCCAGCTGGCTGCCGAGCCGTCGCGCGTTGGGCCGGCTGATCCGCACGTTGAACGTCCGCGCCTCGCCCAGCGAGCGGAGCAGCAGTTCGCGTACCAACGGCGGCATGGCGACCCGCAACTGCCCGCCCGGCCCGCGCGCGCCGTCCCAGGAGAGGGCGAAGTTCTGTAGCAGATGCGTCGCGGCCTCATCGCAGGGCAGGATCGTGCGCGGGTTGAATGACATGATCGCCTGCAGCGCGGGATTGAGCACGCCCAGCCGCAGCGTCGGCACATCGAGGTCGAAGCGATAGTCGATATGGCGCGATTGCGCGATCAGCGTATTGGGGTCGGCCAACAGCCCGATCTCGAAGCCGGCGCGCTTGAGCATCCGCGGCAGCCGCGCAGCGCCGAACCAATCGGACACGGCGACAAGAAGAATCCTCGGACGCATGGCGGGCGAACTTCCATTCGACGTGATCTTACCAGCCTAGCATCTGCTCGCTCGGGGAATAACCCGCAAGACCGTTCTCAAGCGAAATTCAATGGTTTGGTTTGAGGATATCGCTATGTTGCAGCGCGGTGAACCTCGCAAGCCGCGCTCCCTCCGCCGCCGGCAAGATGGAACCTGACCATGCCCGATTTCCGCTTCAGCCTCGCCGGGTTCTTCGTCGGTCTCCTTGTCGGCCAGACCGGCGTCGGTGGCGGCTCGCTGATGACCCCGCTGCTGGTCCTCCTCTTCGGCATCCACCCCGCCACCGCCGTCGGCACCGACCTGCTCTACGCCGCCCTGACCAAAACCGTCGGCACCGCCGCCCACGGCCTGCACGGCACCGTCAACTGGCACATCACCGGCCTGCTCGCCGCCGGCTCTGTGCCCTCCACCCTCCTCACCCTCCTGCTGATGACCCGCTTCGAAACCATGGGCAGCGGCAGCGCCCGCCTGCTCTCGGTCGCGCTCGGTGTCGCCCTCGTGCTCACCGCCGTTGCCCTGCTTGCCCGCCGCCACGTGCTCGCCTTCTCCGCCCGCCGCATGGACGCGCTGACCCCCCGCCAGGTGGCCGGCCTCACGATCCTCACCGGCGCCATCCTCGGCGTCCTCGTCACCCTCTCCTCCGTCGGCGCCGGCGCCCTGGGCGTCACCGTCCTCGTCATGCTCTACCGCCGCCTGCCCCTGCAAACCATCGTCGGCTCCGACATCGCCCACGCCGTACCGCTCACCCTGATCGCCGGCGTCGGCCACTGGCTGGTCGGCTCGGTGGATTTCGACATGCTCGGCTCGCTGCTGGTCGGCTCGATCCCCGGCATCATCATCGGCACACTGATGTCGGTGCGCATGCCCGATCGGGTGCTGCGGCCGATCCTGGCTGTGACACTCCTGATGGTTGGGGGGAAACTGATATTGTAAGAAAGAATCTTCTTTTTCTGTAGAAAAAGAAGCAAAAAGACTTCTGACACGAAGCAAAGCGAAGTGGCGACGAGAGCGACAGCGGTTCCACTTGGAACCGCGAAAGCGTTTTTCTCTAAAAGTGCCGAAGTTTTTTGGTTCTTTTTTCAAAAGGCTCTAGACCATGAATAATCGGGTATCATGGTCGAATGCTGAACAAAAAGAATGGCTTATCGGCGTATCGCCAGAGAAAAGTGATGGAGGCGTTTGCGGTGGACCTCACAGCCACTC
>Ga0164296_1001514_pt1 | contig 24530 bp, 52 predicted proteins | sample GEODES057metaG_FD_113533 | JGI IMG/M metagenome (GOLD analysis project Ga0164296, IMG submission 113533) | Dystrophic lake water microbial communities from Trout Bog Lake, Wisconsin, USA - GEODES057 metaG | ecosystem: Environmental > Aquatic > Freshwater > Lake | place: USA: Trout Bog Lake...
AGGAAGGTGTCGGCTAAGGCTATCTACCCCTATTACGATACTCCAGTAGGTAATGGCTTTATGATGAAGAATCAGATGAATGGAACCGTCTATAAAAAGCTTAAGGATGAAGGTATTGTCTATCGTCAGCATCGTTGTAAGAAGGGAGTGCTAGCGTTCAGAGTATCCTAGAAAAGAGCTTGACCACCCTACAAAGAAACTTTATACTGATAGTATGAAAATTAAGAACATTCATTGTAGGGTGGAAGGGTGCACGGAGAAATGCCTTCCTAAAAAAAGAACCCAAGGACCTCATCATCAATTGTGTACCCGCCATTACTGGTACTATGATAAGGCTCGGGTAGGGAAGCAAGCCACCAGAGACGCCCATCGATTGATAGCCTTCGGACAAATGGAGCCAGAGGATGTTCGGTGTAAGATCTGTTACGATACTCTTCTAGAACACTTTGACAAGTGCTGTAGACCCTTTCATGATGATCTAGAGCTCAGGGCTATGACAGAGGAGTTTAAGATGATCCAAGCTATCAAACAGTTTGAGGTAGACCATATTGATGGACGATATGGATCTAAAAACGAATACAATCATCCTTCCAATCTTCAGATCCTTTGCCCTTCCTGTCACAAGTACAAGACCCTTATCAATGGGGATCTAGATAATACTCGATACAAGAAGAAAGCTCTTGCATCAATCTAAGAAGACTATAATATAAATCTATGACAACACCAACTACTGAACACGAGATTAATTGTTTGAAGAACAGGGTAAGGGATCTAGAGAAGACTGAGGCCATTAACAAGTACGCCGGCTATATTGCCGACGCTATTGATAGCCTGTCAGCCTACCCGCCGGCCAATAGGTTGGATACTATCACGGCTCATCTATATAGGCTTACTAAAGAGATCACCGACATCAACGCTCGCTGATTATGGCTACAACAAAGAACTTCATTGTAAAGGGTAACGTGTATGCCAAACAGCATGCAGCTACCAGGAGGGCTTGCGGCACTCCATCTAGGAAGCAACGCTCAGATGCTGGTAAGAAGAGAAAATGACAACGATCCTATTCAGTATCTTCGCTTTAGGCTTCATCATCTGGACATCTAAGACTCTATAATGAATCATCCTATTCTTATTATTGGTTTTCTTATCTTGGCTGTATTGATTCTACCTCTACATCTTATAGTATGGGCGTTCTTAATAGCCTTCTTGATTAAGGCTCTAGATTGATTTAAATTAATAGAATGAAGACATATATTAATCTTAACCTACCCTTTGAACGTAAGCTTATTATTCAAAAGGATCGATCAGGGTTTATTCAATTAGGCTTCTTTAAGAAGGACCCTATTCCAAAGATAGCAAGAAAGGCTTTGGAGAGACTGGATAGTCAATTATCTAATGATACTGAGAAGGTAAAAGAGATTGTACAATCTAGGTATATAAAAAGGGATTATAATACTGACGACGTAACCGTATCGGCTCTGGAGAATATGGTCCAGGCTGCTTCATCAGCTCCGGCTACAGACATATCTGAGATATTATTTACAGAGAAGTCAATGACTAAAGAAGAGAAGGAGTATTGGCAGAACTGGTGTATAGAGAAGGAAAAAGAGATTAATATTAATAGAGTGGCTCTAGAAGCTATTATTAATAACGAACCTATCTAATGGAACAGAGTACAAAGAGAGCGTTCTATTGTCTAGTCTGTAGAGTATTGGATATCTGGCTAGGGATATGGGCTATCAATGTTCTCTTCCATTGTAACATAGACTATAGTTTTAAGAACGTAATAGCCTTCTGGATTCTCGTAGCCATAATGGACTCTGGATTAAGACAACGATCTTTAGAATACTACCCTGAATAGACTTTAACCTGAGATCTGAACCTCGGGATGGTTAAACCCGAATACTATGAGGAGTCAGACGCGTTTACCGGAGTCGATAAAACCGGATCTATTTTAGCATAAATATAATTACAATGAAATATTATTATTATGGAAACAATAAACATAACTATAATCTTAATGAAGCAGTAGAAGAAAACTCTGCAGATATACTACATAAAAAAATTCAGGTATTTTTAGTAAGATTTTTAAATAAATTAGATCCAGATACTCTGAGTAAAGTTAATACAGCTTTGTTGGAGACAGCTAAAGAAGTGCCTTATATCTATACTCTCATTAAAAATGTTGTAAGCTACACTCAATCTTCTAGAAAGTTTTCTCAAGCCGGTTTAACACCTAATCAGGCAAATACAAACACTGCTGGTGATAGGCTATAGATAATAAATATAATACAATGAAGAAGGATAATGTATTACTGGCTGAGTCCTATCAGCAAATTAGAAACACAAATGTACTAGCAGCATTGTTAAAGAATGATTGTCAATCTCGTTTAAACGAAGGACTTGGAGACGATATTAAAACAAAGCTTGTACAACCGGCTGTAACCTATCTTCTCAATAAGCTTAAAGAGATTGATCCAGATACCTATAATAAAGTATCTCAAGCTATTCAATCTAAGGATACAAATACTTTAAATAGTCTTTTTAATTCTCCAGAGGTAACTCAAGAACAGAATGCTATTACCCAACAAGTAACACATGAATGTTTAACTATGGTTTCGGAAGAAGAGCAAAAGCCTTCTTTAGTTAATTCAGTATGGACCTGGATTAAAGGACATCCTCGTTTAACAACAGCCGGTGTATTAGCTGCTTTAGGTGTTCTGGGACTAGCTACATTCGGAGCCGGGGGTGTAGTACCTCTTCTTACTGCTATGGGTACCCATGCTTTGTCGGGCGCTGCAGCAGGTGGTATAGGCGGAGCGGCCGTAGGAGGTGTTAAATCAGCTGTAGGTCAAATAGCCAATCAGGGTAAGGTAAACGTAGGTCAAACTTTAAAAGATACAGCAGTAGGAGGCTTAAAAGGAGCTGCAATGGGAGCTGTGGGCGGAGCGCTAGGTCAGGTAGGACAACAGGCAGCTGTAGGTCTAGGAGCTGCAGCTGGAGATATAACCTCTGTAATTAAAAACTTAATGATGGGCGGTAATAGTGAAAAATTATTGGCAGCCGCGGCAGCTAATCCGGATCTTAATCCTAATATGAAGACTTATGTAAATGCATTAGCACAAAAAGTATCAAAGGGAGAGGTATCAAAACAAGATTTAGATAATATTCAGAGTGTTCTAAAGAACTTAACTCAAGGTCAGGGACCGGCTGCAGGACAAGACTTTAATGCTATAAAAGATAGTATTATGACAGTTATAGGCACCGGTACAGGAACTAATAGTGCCTCAACAAAAATGGGCAATACATTAAATCAATTAACCCAAAAATACGGAGGTAAATAAGGCTTGCCGTTTCCTTCTATAGACTATACTATAGAGGTATGATTAAGAAAGCACCTACTACAAAGAAGAAAGAGATCGTTCGTTTTGATGCCTCTATGAAGCCGGCTATTGAGGCTCTGGTTGAGCACATTGGAGGAGATGGCCACACAATCTGGAAGGATTCTATTCTAAAGGACTTCCCAAAAGCTATTAAGGATAGGTTTGTTCATACTATTGAGTCCGATGGCTCTTATAAGGGTAGTATCTGGAATAACGGTAAGATGGTTAAGAAGCTAAAGGGAGTCTATGGATTGACCGTTCTTGGTGGTATCTGTAATGATCTAGGACTAGACTATGATAGTAAGCTCGGTCGGGGCTTCCAAGCCCAAAGCTATACAGAATCTATTCGTAATTGGCTGAAGACCATCTAATGGACGAACTCAATCTATTAAAAAAACGGCTCAGGAACGAGCGAAAGAGTACTGAGTCTGCTCAAAAGAAAGTAGGACGAACGGGGAAGGATAAGTCCTTTCTTCGAATAGCTTGTCAATTAGGTCACATCTGTAATAGAGCTCCTATTAGAAGGAATGGGTTTGAATACGTTAATCCTATGTCTAATGGTGATAAGCTATACCTAGAACAAGTCTACCCTACAGCGTACGTTGAGTATAAAGACTATGAGTTCTATGATAAGGACAATAATCTAATCCATCTATTCGATTAAATAAAATATATGCTATTTGATCGATTAGTGGAGAGTATATTACAAGAAAATGCTTTAACAAACAATGCTATAGCTAAGAGAATTATTGTTCATTATACAGTACAAGGTGAACATGATGCCAATATCTATAGAGCTAAAACATTTACTATTTTAAAAACAAAATATAAACCTTTTTTAGATTATTTAAAATCATTACAAAGGAAAGGGTTTTATAATGATTTTAGATCTGAAGGTCAACCAAAGTCTGATGGCTTCTCTGTATACTCAGGTATATCAGATGATGGTTATATATATAGTTTTTGCTTTGTACCAGAACAGAATTGGGCAAGAGTATCTAAAGAATTTTCTAATGTTTTTAGTCATGATCATTCATCTAATGTTAATCATGATAAGCACGGATGGGATGATGGACACGAACCTACTCTATTACCTATCATTGATGAAGACAAATTAGAAAACGAAGAGTCTTCAGAATGGGATCCTCATCCTTATAAAGACAGTTATAGTTCTTAATAATAAAGTAATTGTATTAGAATAAATAAAAGATATGTCATACTACTCATACGGAAATAGAATCTATTCAATCAACGAAGCCAAGGAAGAAAAGGGAAAGGATATCCATATCATTGCCGCTTTAAAGGCTGAGATCAAGAAGACTAAGTCTCCAATGGAGAAGAAGAAGCTTCAAGCCAAGCTCATGAAGTATACAGAAAAGGCTATGAATGAAGCTAAGGATTTAGAAGATGGGTTGGATGATGAGACAATTGAGAAGTATCGTCATCTTTGGAATGAAAGGAATAAGAAAGTTTGTCCTCATTGTGGTCAGCCTTATAAGGAACAAGAAGCTAAGTTAAAAGCCGGGCTTACTTCTCCTTCTAAAGATACTATGGAAGACATGACAGATAGCCTATAATGTTTGACGAACTAATAGAAGAGATTCTAGAGTCTGTAGCCGGGGTAGAAGAAGATAATGATGGAGTAGAGGACTCTAGTGTTTGTCCTAATTGCGGACAATTAACCCCTAAGACTTAATAAGTTTCCAGTTGCCGGTTCCTATTCTATATACTATATTAATGGTATGAAGCGAATAGCTGTTATATGTCTTACCCTTCTCTTCGGAGGAATGATACTGGATGGGTATGAAGCCTATAAGAAGATTCATACTATTAACTTCAGAACAACACAACATCTCTTAGTAATGCCACCGTTTGGGTTCATTCCTGGCGACCGTCTCAAGTCGGAAAGCGCAGAGAGATAAGAGAAAAGAAAAACGTCCCAGTACCAAAGTACACGGTCCAATCCTTGAACACATACTTGATAGGATAGTGGTTTGATCAACCAGCTGGGACTCTTCTCTAATATTAATCCTCAACCAAACAACCATTATGTTTAAAAAACTTAACGAAACTATAACCATTCCTAATTGGCTCTTCTACCTATTTGCTTTCAATAGCTGGGCTCTCTTCTTCTATAGTATTATGGATATAACCCGTAGATACTCTCATTAAAGATTCATTGCGAACGATGCTTGGGAAGCCTAGCCGGTCTCTTAATTGAGACCGGCTTTTTCCTTAAATAAACTATATGACATTAAGTGAAGCTTATAAGAAGGTATTAAAAGAATCCGCTCCTACCCCTATAGAGAAGGGTACTACATTAAAGGAGCTTGCCGAACAATTAAAGACAATAGCCTTTATGATTGAGAATAGAATGTCCACCGTCCAAGAACTAGGAATGGATAAGGTTGGAGATAAGATTATAGCTATTGGCCAGAAAATAAAAACCTTATGATATTCGATCGACTAGTAGAGTCTATATTAGAGGAAGGTTCTTTATTAGCTATGGCCCAAGAGGTAGCCGATAGACTAAGACGAAAGAAAGTTAAAAAGATAGTAGCTTTAGATCATTTAAAGGGTCTTGTAAGAAGTGCTAAGAACCTAGAAGATAAACAAGCTATAAAAGGTATTATAGATTCATTAGTTAATGAAGAGGATACTAGAAAAGTTTATCGAGTTAAATGGTATCATTATCCGACCAATAGAAGTATAGATCAAAAGACTACAGCCGCTTCAGAGGATCAGGCTAAGACCTTTATCTATAATAATAATAAAGATGGTAAGTTACGTTATATAAAATATTCAGATTTTAAACCGAAGATAACAGAAGTAACTTCTTTACAAGAAAAACAAATGCATTGCTGGAAGGGTTATAAGAAGAAAGGTACAAAGAAGTTGCCCTCCGGTAAGATAGTTAATAATTGTGTAAAGAATGTCTAACTCAACAACTTCTGCTCTTAGAGCTAATGATCCAGTACTAGCAGTACCTACAACACTAACACCACTAGAAAGACTTGAAAGATTAGAAAAGATTATAGATCAATTACAAACAGATCTAGAGCATCAAAAAGAGTTTAACAATCTTTTATTAAAAATTATACAGAATATAAAGTAGAAAACTACGTTCGGGTTTTGGGGCCTTCGGCCGGATATTTTACTTGATTTTGACCCGGGCCCGGCCATAATCTACACAAATGAATTTCGGAGGGAAGCAGTAGAAAAGAATCTGAGGCGTACGACATTAACTAGTATCAGAATCAAAAGATACTAGGCCGGTAACGGAAGGTTTATAGATTGAGATCTCAATCGCCTATCCGTTACCGGTAATGGCCTTAGATCCAAGTAGGCCAACATCTTCTTGTCGGTCGATACTCTAGACGGTAATCAATAGTTATTTCTTCGTCTTTCTTTATATCTTTATTAGCGAGTATAAGAAGATCATTTATAAGCCAGTTACCGTTCGGTTCTTTAGAATGATTAATATAATGAATTTTTGATGAAAGATCAGATGTTAAACAACAATCATCATCTACAGGAATAAACCAATTATGATCTATTTGATACTGATTTAAAAATCTCCATTCAATTTTTTTAAATGTTTCTTTCCAAGGTCTATAATCTAAGATAATATCTCCTTCTTTATAATCTTTAGAAGCAAACAAACCCTGTCCCTGTATAGAAGAAGATCCAATATAGGTATCCGGAGCATTATCTATATCAACCATTATAATATTTAATAAATAAGATTGATGAATTTTAATGTAAAGATAATAAAAGGACCGTTTCTGCTTATTGATGAATATCCTGAAGTTAAAGGATGGGGAGCTGAAGAAGAGCACTTTGCATATATATTTACTATCAATGGGTATAAAGGTGTATTAGGAGAAGAGCTTGACGGATTTCGCTACCTTATTCCAAATTTGAGTGATAGCTTTGTTGTAGAGAACTGGACATCAAAAAGATTAGTGTCATTAGTTGGTAAAGCTATTGAAACTCATGAAATGAAACAAACTCTAAATCCTTCTACAGCTAAAACATTTGAGGAGTTAATCGATGAGCTTTAAACAATTTGTAACAGAGGCTGAAGCTCAAAAGACTAACTATGATGATGTAACATTTCAGTTAAAATATATGGCTTGGTGGAATGATGTAACCGGTACCTTAACTCTCGATAAAATGCGTACAGAGTCTACCCCTGTTTATTGTTTTTTAGATAGTAAGAACGGAACTTGGTGGCTGAAAGATAAACAATCTCAGGGTAGTTCTCTTATCTATCAAATTATTCAAAAACCTACTTGGTATAAAAGGGAAAAAGCTGCTTACAAAAGATCATATGAACGAGCTTTATTTGAGAAGAAATTTGTAAATGAAATAGCACCCGATTTAATTAAAAGGTATAAAACTAAACAAACCTTAAATAAAGATACACAAAATAAATTTGGAGAATTAATTGATGAGCTTTAAACAATTTTTTACTGAATCCTATCGTATAGATCCTAGGATGCTTGAAATAGAAGATGTAACAGATCAAGATTTATTTGGAGACGATATAGTACGGGCTTGGCTTATTATTCAACACTTTAACAATGGAGAGGTTCAATACTATCTTTCACTAAATAAAGAAGGAGATTATTTCTTATGCGATATGGAAGGAGATGAAGCTTCACCTTATTATACTGAACCTTTTATAAAAGCAGTACAAGACTGGGATGTTAGAAAACAGGTAAATCCGTCAACAGCAGAAAAGTTTAACAAATTAATTGACGAATTGTAATAAATATAATATATGATTAACAAAGATGCTAAACTTCTTGCAGAAGCTTATTCTAAAATTTTAGGTGAAGGTATCCCCGCTTCTAATAATAACGAAGATAATCCTGATATGGAAAAGATGAGAAATAGTCACTTAGAAAAATCTCAAAATTATATGTTTATATTAAAGTCAAAAGGGTTTAAGCAAGTTGAATCTGGCGAAAGTCTTAATAAGTTTGTTCGAGGTAAGGATGTTGTTACTGTTGACAAAAAGTTAGATGATACATTTGTCGTTAATGTTAACGGAGAAGCTTGGACAGGTACTTTAAATGCTCTTCATAAAAAATTAAAATAATGAATAAAGACGCTCAATTCTTAGCAGAGGCTTATCAAACTATAGTTGAATCTGTTATTAAAAAGAAACACTATAACGAGTATAAGAAGCTTACTAAATGGCTCTTAGATAATAAAGATCAACACGGTAAGAAAGATTACGAAAAGATTAAGGCTCGTCATAAGGATTTAGTTGATATGTTCGGTCATGAAGGTCTTGAACCTCATGAAGTTAAGGATGCTGTTACTAAGAAAAAGGTTGAAACTAATGAACCTAATCCTGTAGAAGTTCCTGCTACAATTCAATGTTCTATCTGCGGTGGAGATCATAATACCGAAGAGTGTCCAGAAGAAGGCAACGCTTGATATTGAAGTAGTTAGGCCATAAGTATGGTATGAGTAGAAAACACTCCTCTGGCTACAAAGCCATCGTCGATTATATATTAAATGGTGAACCGTTAAACGAAGCATTCCTTTTAGAAGCTCTTTTTAGATACGCCGATCAGGTAGATCGTAACCCTGGTGCTATTAAGGATCAATTAAAAGGTATCAATCATGATGCTTGGATTCAATGTGCTAAGGATGCTTTAGTAGTAATGGAAAAACATTTTAAAAAGAAATAATTTTCCTTAAATATAATATATGGAAGATACAAAGAAAAAAGAAAAATGTCCTTACGCTGTTAAAGGATGTAAGTGCACAGGTTGTGAAGATTGTAAGGCTAACGCTGAAGCTGAAAGAAAGACTCAAAACCCTGCTAAGGAATTTGGTTTCGGTTTTGACGAATAATAATACAGTTTATGGAATTTGATAAGACGTTAAATTCCTTATTGGAGGAATCCAAACCTAAACATTCAAAGATTGAAGCTGGTTATGTAGCTCATCCTAAAAACGGTCATCGCTGTGATGGTTGTACAATGTGGCGACCTCCAAATAAATGTTCTGCTGTAGCTGGAGATATAAAACCAGAAGGTTGGTGTAAGTGGTGGAAGAAAAGTCACAGAAAAACATAAGTATTAGTATGTCCAAAGATGTTAAATTAATTGCTGAAGCGTATAGTAAAGTATTAGAGTCTCATATAGACCCTGATCAATTATTAGTTGATCTTGTTGCTGCTATATCAGCAGGTTCTACAATGTTTGGAGGAGCAATGGGCCCTGAAGCTGATAGCTTAATGGCTAGAACTGCTAATAAGATTGCCCGCTGTATTGAAAATGGGGTTTTAGATAAAAAATTACTGTTTAAAGTTCTTACAAGAGCAAGAAGAGAAAACGGACGTGCTTTTTCCTCTCTTGTTAATTTTGGAGAAAGAGGTAATTACGAAGGTAAAGAAATATTTGTAAAGCATGTATTACCCTTAGCGAAGAAAATTTTAACAGCAGATGTAGATAGCTTACGTGATATGGAAGCTGCTGAACAAGAAAAAGATTATTTAACAAAGAGAGTAGATCATTCTTAACATGGATAAAGAATTACAATATTTAGCTGAAGCCTATTCTTCTATACACGAAAAGAAAGAAGAAAAAGAAACTCCTGAACAGGCTTTTGAAACTTTTTTAACCAAACGTCTAGCTGGTGCTGAAAAAATTCAAGCAATGACTCAAAAGAAGGGCGGGTTTAGCCTTCTTACAGCTATTCACTATAAAGCAAAGCTTAAGCCGTATGCTGAGTCAGAGAAGTGGCATGATAAGGAAGGTAAAGAAGATCATTATAAGGCTAAGGCAAAAGAGGTTTACGAAAAATTAAAAGATCTCGACTCTCTTTCTCAAAAAGAATTTCAAGCTCTTATGGGTGAATTAGAAGTATGGGGCGAAGTTTATATTCGCGCTACTAAGCCTAATAGCATTAAACTTTAATAAATATAATATATGATTAACAAAGACGCCCAACTCTTAGCTGAAGCTTACGAAAAAATCCGTTACGGTAAGAGTCTCGCTAAGCATCCAGAAAAATTTACTAATAAAGATCAAGCTGAAGATGCAGAAGCTACTTCTATTGATAACGCTGATCCTGGTCATTGTACTCATGCTGATCAAGGATGTGATTGTGATGATTGTACAGATTGTAAGGCTAATCAGTATAACGAAGAGCCTAATGATTACAGTGGTGTAAGTCACGTTGTTGGACACTAATTTAATTTGTTTCTGTGAAAAATAGAGAAACAGAATTTTTAATTGAAGCTTATAGTAAAGTAAAAGTTCTTAAGGAAAAATCTTCTGAAGATAATAATCCTGAACGTTCTTTTTCACCACCTTCCTATGTACCTCTAGGAACTGATGATAGAGATTTTAAAAAATATCCTATTAATCCTGAACCTGAAGATGATCCTTATGAGCAATTATTAAGAGACTCTCGTTGGCTTAAAAAACATTGTAGTGATATTAAAGGTCTAGCTGGTGAAAAACTTCGTGAAATTGCATTTAATTTAGAAGACATGCATAATAAAATAACTCGTGGCTTTTAATTGATTTAGCATAAATATAATATATGGACATTACAGTACAACAAGCAGAAGTAGTAACACTTGCCGACCCTCTCGTTATTGAAGCAGTAAGAGATCTCTTTGTTCAAAAGAAAATTGTTGCAAAGATTCAAGGGCTTCCTCGACCAATTATTCTTTGGGATGGACCAGATCAGTATGCTGCAGCAGGAATTTGGACAAATGATACTGCTTTAGCTCAGGCTACTGCCGTTCTTCAGCTTTCTGCTATTCCTTGGGCTTAACTCTATGCCGCTTAACAAAGCGATAAAAGATAAAATAGAAGAAGTAGTTGAAAATTTTATACACGATGAACTCGATTTAGGGTTCGTACAAATTGATGATATAATTGACGATTTCAATTTTATTATTGAGTACTGTTCGGTTAAAGCACCCGTATACGATGAGTGTATAAAACAGCTTGAGTATTTAAGTAATGAGGGTGTTATAGACCCTGACGATAGAGATTATGCTATTAGTCAACTCTCTTCTTGATACCTTCTATGTACGGTGTATAATTAAAGCATGACGCCAGAATCCTTTAAGGCTAGAAATCATTCTCTTAAGCCTTTATCAGTTTTTGGTAAAGTGCATTGGAGATATAAATTTTTGAAGGAGTTTGATATCTGGGATATACTACCTTATAGCTGGCAACGAAATTGGTACGACAAGATTAAACCAATTTTTAAACCTCAAAATAAACGTTTAAGAAAAGTTATTCCAAAAACCTGGATAGATATTTCTTCTCTTATTGAAACTGTAAACTTTGAATTTGTTAAGAAATTTTACGAAGAAGAGTATGTTGATGGAATTGTAGATTGGGAACAATCCGGTGAAGATCATATTAAGTTTGCTCGTTGGTTGGAAGAAACCTATCGTTACATAACTGTTCATCGTCCAAGGCTAGAAAAAGAATTAGATGATGCTTATCCTCCTCTACGACCTATTGAAGATATGTTTGAAGAGTCAGATGAATTGTATAAGGGTAAAAAAGCATTTAAACTAAAAGAGCGTAAAGAAACGTATGAAGAACTTTACGGTGAAGTAAATCGTATTGAGCAACTTATTGAAGATAGGGATACAGAAGTGTTAACTGAAATTGTAAAACGTAGGCAATATTTTTGGACATAATTTAATGGGGGTAGGTACCGAAGCTGGACAAACGGGGAAGACTGTAAATCTTCTGGCTATTGCCTTCAGTGGTTCGAATCCACTCCTGCCCACCATTGCATTATTTAAAAACTAATATAAAATACAAATATGCCTTATATCAAAAAAGAAACTAGAGAAGTATTTGAAAACATTGTTCTTCCTGGAACAGCTACAGCTGGAGAATTAAATTATCTTATTACTAAGATTTGTCAGCATCATATTACCGATCACGGTCTTAGCTACAATACATTAAATGAAATTATTGGAGCTCTGGAAAGCTGTAAGTTAGAATTCTATCGTCGATTGGTTAGTAAGTACGAAGATACAAAGATTGAAGAGAACGGCGACGTCTATTAATATAGTCGATTAGGGATTAAATAATAGATATGTCCCAGGATTACTTCCTTAAGAAAACCTACGATGCTGTTTACAAAGCTAACAAAGCTAAGTCTCCTTTTCGTTCTTTGTCTGAATCTTATCGTTTAGTTTACGAAAAAGAAGAGGTACCTCCTTTTGCAAATGGATTTGATAAAGACACAGTTGTTATTGATGAGAAGCCTTGGGAAGGCCCTCAAAAAGTTTTATATAGTGTAACAAATAAAACAGATAGCGGGGATGTTGTAGGTGCAGATGAAACAGTAGTTAGAGATAAAAGCGGTAAACCGTTAACAGGGGTAGGTCCTGGTGAATATTCTGTAGCTTCTTTAATTTCAGGTTATACAACCGTATCTGATTGTGCTAAATTAATTTCCGGTCAAGGTAACCCTTATGATGTTTCTTGGCCTAGCGAAGCTGATCCTAAGTTTAAATTTGAAGTTAAAAAAGAAGGTAATGTTCGGGTGGGTAAAATGGGCAGAGAACTCGGTAACACAATAACCGGTACAGTATGGAAGGTATTAGATAATATTAAAAAAGAATATGAAATTCTTGCTCCAGAAGAACAAAAAACTATAAATAAAGAAATTTTAAAAAAATTACAAATAGAAAAAGAAGATTGGTCCTTAGATGGTTTTATAAATGCTGTAACTAAAAATTTAGGAGAATTACCTTTATCTCTTTTAACTAGTGAAAAATATTCTTATAGACTAGGTAAAAATATAGATGAAACAACATCAGAAAATGTTATTGAACGTAAAAAATATTTTATTACATCTATTTTAACGTTGTTAAAAACAATTGAAAATTTACATAAAGAAGTAAATAGAGACGAACATGATAATGAGGAACAAGACAAAGAAAGCGTACAAGCGATAAAAAATACACTTCAAAAATATTATGGAGTTAAAGATAGTAATAAATCTAAAGAAATAGATAATGTGATAGATGATGAGGCTCATAAAGTTGATAGAGCTCTTACTGTAAAGAAACTTAATATAACTAAAGAAGGCGGGGCAACATATAGTGAATTTTGTAAAGCTATAAAAAAATTAAAATTATCAAAAAAAATTGAAGATCTCAAAGAGAAATTAGAAAACGAAAACAATATTAGAAAATTATTTCCGTTTGATCAAAACGGTATTACTGGATTGTTTGTTGTGTCAAAAAATGGATGGAGATATATACCTGCCGATAAAATCGGTGAACATGTTGTTATTACAAGTATATCAATGGGTAATCCTAAAATTGCTCTCAAATGAAGCCTAAATGCTACTTAGACATGGATGGGTTGCTTGCTAACCTTTATGACTTTATCGGTCAAAAAATTTATCATAAAAACTACGCTCAGGTTACAGATGAAGAAAAGCAAAAGGCTCGAAGCATTTGGCAAAATAAAGAAGAGTTTTATCAGAAGCTAGGCGGTACTTATAATGTATTTGCCGACCTTGATCCCTATCCAACTAACGATGTTTTAATTAAAAAAGTTATAGAGAAGTTTGAAGGGTTTTATATTTGTACTCATCCCTCTCCTATTGAGACAGAAGAATGTATAAGAGGAAAGCAGGATTGGCTTAGTAAGCATATTATTCCAAAATATGGTAAGCATCTTTTAGGTATAGAATTTCCTAAACATAAATCTATATTTGCAGTTAATCAAGACGGTTCACCAAATGTTCTTATTGATGACTTTGATCCGTATGTTAGAAATTGGAATGAGCATGGAGGTATAGCTATTAAGCTTCAATCAAGTCTTTACGATAACACTTCTATAGCTACTTACCTTGATCAAGAATTTGATAAAATTAATATGCACGAATCTTTTAAATTATTTTTTGAAAAGTCTATAGACGAACCTCGTCATCCAGGAATTCTAAAACGTCAAGTTAAAGGTAAATTAACCTGTAGTAAGGCTAGAACGTTAAAAGGTAAAGGCGGGTTAACAGCCAAGGCTGCTCAACGCTATCTCAATTATCACTGTCAGTAGTTGCATTTTATTTTAATTCTTCTATTATAGAGGAATGGGCATGTTCGATTATATACATTGTGAAAGAAAACTACCTCTAACTAAAGAGGTCAAGAAAGCTTTTCCGGATACGGATTGGTCTAAAGAAAGTTTTCAGACTAAAGATCTTGATAGTACGATGGATACTTATTGTATTACAAAACGCGGAGACCTCACCATCCTTAAAGTTGAAGGTGAACATGTTCGAGTAATTACTGAAGAGGAAGAAAAGAAAGCAAAGAATCAAGGTAAGTTTTGCTGGCCGTATGACTTTACTGAAACAAGTCGATCATATGAGAAGTACGATTATACTGGCTCAGTTAACTTTTATTTTTACGAAGAAGATAAAGATGATAATACCTGGGATTTAGAGTTTACTGCTATTTTTGTTAAAGGTAAACTAACTGATCTTGTTCTTGATAGTGCTAAGATTATTACTACTGCTGAAGTAAATGCAGCTAATGAAAAAGCTTGGAAAGATACGCTAGAAGCACATGAAAAGCATCCTTGGACAAAGACTAAGAAAGTATTGAATAAAATTACATTTAATTACTGGAACACTTTTTGGAGAAATTTAGCAAGGATCTTTTGTAAGTGGTCTTCGTACTTTAGTAAAGCACAATTTTGGATATTAAAAAACATGTAATGAAATACATTCCTTTTAATCTTATTATATTTGCCAGTTGTATAGGAATATGGTATCTTGTCTTTAGAACAATTTATTTACTATTCCATGTCTAAAATTCTTGTCATAGGTGATATTCATAATCACTGGGTTAAGGCTGAAGCTATTGCATCTAATCCGATGTACGATGATCATACGATTATCTTTGTCGGGGATTATTTTGATAACTTTGGAGACTCTGCTATTGATGCTGATCAGACAGCTAGATGGTTAAAGGAGTCATTGACTAAGCCTAATCGAATTCATTTGATGGGCAATCACGATATTAACTATTCCTATTTGAATTATAGGAAGGATACTAATGGAGCTCTTCAAAATCTCTATTACTGTTCTGGGTACTCAATGCAAAAAGACGATGCTATTAATCGGATTATGACCAATGAAGATTGGGATAAGATTAAGATGTATCATTACGAGAACGGCTGGTTCTTTACCCATGGTGGTATTTCCTCTTACTGGTTTGAACATCCTGTTCTTGGTATAACACCAGAAGGCATTGTCGAGAAGATTAATAAGGCTGAAGAGCTTTATAAGAACCGAGAGTATTCCGATCTTCTTGGCTCTGCTGGTAGATGTAGGGGTGGTGGTCACAAGGCCGGGGGAATCCTTTGGCATGATCATTTTCGTGAAGGTCAACCCATTAGAGGTATTAAACAGGTTTATGGACATACTCCAAACTCTGGTTCTCTATCACCAGGTATTGATATTGATAAGCTTGACGACGATTCAATTAACGTAAATGTTGATTGTGGTCTTCAACAAGTTTTTCGTATTCACGAAGATGGTTCGGCAGGTCCAATTGATACAGATCTGCCGAACTTTTACTACGAAGCAAAACAAAAGCAATTTGATGACATGATCAAAACTATTGATTCTCAATCTTGGAACAAATGAAAAAAATTATAACACCTAAACAGCACGAAGAAGCAAGTTACTTTTCTGACTTTTCCGGTCAACCTTTCAGCGGGTTGTTTCATCCTCCAGTCGAGTTAACACTAAAGTTTAACTACGGTTCAGAATATGATCAGTCTGAAATTACTTTTCATTTGTCTGATAAGGATGTTTCTCCTATTATTGACTTAATTAGTTCTAAGCTTAATCCTGATTATAAGAAAGACTTAGAAGGAAGTTTAGATGAAAATATTGATAACATGCATGAAGCTTTAGACTCTAGAGACCCTCTAACATACGAATATTATATTAGCTGTAATAATTTAATTAAAAGGTTTATGTAATATGACAAACCATGAAAAGATAATTGAGCTCAATAAAATCTGGTATGACCTAATTGGGGGAGACCATCATAAGGATTGTGATTGTCATTTTAGAATTAGTACTCATTACTATTATGGAGATAAGGTTGAGTATGAAGTAGAGCATCATGGTTATATTATGAGAGATATAGGAGTAGAGGAATTTGGTACTCTTGAAGATGCTGAAGTTCATCTTATTCAGCATGTTCTTAAGAGAGGTATCATGAATGAAATTGAATGGTTTCTCAATCCACCTGAAGATTGTATTTCTTATGAACATGAGTCACTTGGTAAGGATGAGCTCGAAGAATATAAAAAGAGAACACTTGAATTAGTACCAGGGGAAGAGGAAGAAGATTAAGTAATATTATGTACCAGTCAACATTGTTTATATTCCATATAGCAATGTTGTTTATGGTGATAGGGTTTGGTATATTCTTTTGGATGATCTTTAAGAAAACAAAGAAGGTTTATAAGAGAGGTAGAAAGGCTGGTAGAAGACTTAAGAAGTTTAATAGGTTAAATAAATAATAGTATATGAAATTTGATAGATTGGTAGATCTCATTTTAGAGGGCACTAAAATTGATGATATAGCAAATAAGTTTGTAAGTGAAGTATTGTCAAAATATCAATATACACTTCATGGTGAAGGTCATTTAAACTGTGCTTGGGCTACAAGAACTTTTTGTAAATGGGCTAAAGATAAAGGAGGTGATGAACAAGCTATTGTATTTTCATGGCCTAGTAAAGAAACACTTAAATTAAATCCATCCTTTAAGGAAGTAGCTCATATTGCTCCTGTCTATAAGAATAATATTATTGACTTCACATATGGTCAATTTGTTAATAAAGATATACCTTATAAGATTACTCCTGTTAATAACTGGAAAGATTATCAAAAGTTTGGTGTAGGCATTGATACACATCAAGATGGTAATAAAGTTTGGCCACAGTATAAAATAGATTCTATAGATAGTCTGGAGAGAGAAGGATATAGTAAGACTATAGTCCCACCTGCTTTAAAAAATAAAGTCTAAATCTCTTTCAAAGTAACCTTACCTTCCTTGTCAATTAAAAGATAGTGACAAGGCTCATCACAGAATGACCCAGAATTGTGATACTCTTTTCCTGATTCTGAACAAACAAAGCTTTCGGCAAAATGGATATGCCCTCCAAAAATGGCATCATAGTTTTTGTCTTTAATATAGTTTAGAGCTTTGTCTCTTATATTAGCTTTAATCTTTAAGAATGACTTTGATGTCCTCTTTAACCATCTACTAAATTTTCTGGATCTATCAATACTCTGAAAAAAATAATAGATTCTTTCAGCTATATCAGTTATCCAAGGATGCTTAAAAATAAATGGATCAAACTGGTGAAAATGAATAAACAACATCTTCTTTTTATTGATTGTTAATTCTAATCTTTCAACAAATTCTAAACCTAATATCTTTATAATATTCTTAGACTTCAAATCATGGTTACCTAGAATAAATGTTACTTTCTTCTTTTTAGATACCTTTCTAATGAGACTCAATATGTTCCAATGACCTTTCTTGTACCTATGAATATTCTTAGAATCAAACAAATCTCCATTTATAATAAGATGACTATACTTTTCATTCTTTAGAACTTTAGCTAATGCCTTTACTTTAGAAACTGGGCTTCCTAAATGAATATCAGAAACTACAAGAACATTGTCTTTCACAATACTATTTATTTGACTTCTTATCCATTTGAGCTATTATAGAGTATATGTTCAATTTATTTCCAAAATTTGATACTACACCAAGTTCAGATAATGTTACCTGGTCATCAACTACTCATACTGCCCTTGATAGGGGTGGTAAGCCTATCTATATTCATGAGCTTATTAGTGAAAATGCTCAGTTAAAGATTGATATTGAAAAGTATAGTAAAGGTAACCAAAATTGGATGTCACTTTATCAAGAAGTAGTAGACAAAAATAATGAACTCTTAAAGGAAATTAAACACCTTAGTTATCTTAAGGAGAAGAATGTTGAGTTGATAGATAGAGTTAATGAGATTGATAGTGATGTAATTAGAGATCTTAATGATGAGATTTTAGTTCTCAAGAATGCTAATGCTGTATTGAAGAGTAAAGTAAGAGATTGGGAGGACAAGTATACAAAGAGTTTTAGTTGTAGGGATATGGATAAGTTGCAGAAGGAGAATGAAAAGCTAAAAAAAGATATTGTTGATTATGTCTTTGAGAAGGATAATCAGGTTAATTTTTTTGAAGAAGAGTTTAATAGATTAAAATCTATTACAAAAGAAGAATATGATCAGATACCTGTTATTGGGGATACTGATAGAATTAACAATTTACTTCAAAAAGCTAAGGATTTAACAGAGGGTGTTGAAGTAGACCTAGATAAACCTTTAGATGAACAATGTGATAAAGAAGATGAGCCTGCTTTTCTCAAATGTGCTTGTGGTGATTGTCATGAGAAAACAAAACAATATAATCAATTCCATGATGATATGTATTACCAAGATGCATATGCTGAGAAGAAGGAAAAGTCTTGGGAAGAGGCAGCATCTGATTTAGCTTTAAGAGTTGCAAAGCTAGAAGAGCAATTAAAATATACACAAAAGATTATATGTCCAGAGTAACCATAGAGTATAACCTCCCTGAGGAGCAAGAGGAATTCGAAACAGCAAATAATGCTTCAAAGTATTATTCTGTTATTTGGGATCTAGATCAGTATCTTAGAAACTTTGTCAAATATCCATCAGATAGAGAGGATCCAATTCTTACTGATACTATGGCTCAGGTAAGAGATAAACTCTGGGAGTTAATGAAAGAAAATAACTTAAATTTAGACAAATGAAATTTTATATAACAGATTTTAGAATTAAACCTGACTCATACTATGTCATGGATACAAGATGTAAGAAGCTAAGAAAGTTTATTGAATGGCTTTGGTTTAGAATTGAATATTAATATGAAAACATTTGATAAAATACTAGAATGGTGTATATATTCTATATTAGAGTTTTTATTAAGAGAAAAACTTCCTAGAGAACTTGAACAAGTTGAGAGAAAAAATAAAGACATATATATATATATGGGATATGTGGTAATATAAAAAATAAAACAGTTGAACAAGCTGTAGAAATGATTTACAATACAACAATATGATAACAAAGAAAGTACTACAACCAACTAATGATTGCTTTATTCAGTTTACTGAAGAAGAGTTGAGCTCTATTGGAGCAGGCCCAGGAACTAAGTTTCAAGTTAAGCAGCATGATGATGGCTCTATCGAACTTCGTCCATATGCAAAAGTAGATCTAGACATGTCTGAGTGGTCTCGAGAAGTACTTGAGATGATTATTAAGGAATCCTGCGAACAAGATATTTCAGCTAACGATGTTATTAATAATCTTCTTAAAAAGAGTCTTAATAAATTTGAAGAAGAGTCTGATGAGGATTTTTTTGGTGATAGTACGAAGAGTTCTTATAAAGAAGTTGACGATCTAAAGAGTCTTTATGGTAGTTCAAGTTATGATGCTGTTCTTCCTACAGCTTCTAATTCCGGATATACAACTGCTTCATCAGACATGCTTTCAACTTCTACTTTTTATAAACTATGAGCTTTTCAAACCCTCTAGAAATTCTCTTAACAGTAGTTCTTGTCCTTGGATCTCTTTGGATTATTGAACGTATTATTGCAGGAGCATTTAAGACAGTAGTATTTGCTCTTATTATTGTAGCACTTCTAGGAGCTTATACATACAAGAATCATTATAAAGTTAAGCCTCTTCCGAAGATAGAGTGGCAAGACTTTACTGATTCTAGTCGTTTTGAAAAAAAGTACGGTGTATACGCAAAACAGACGGTAAAAGATATTCGTGAAGATTATTCGCAGGCCAAAAAGAATTTAAAATAAATCTTGCCGGAAACTCTAATTGCCTTTATTATTAAGGGGTAATGAAGACACTACCAAAAACAATTAACTCGAAAGGGTTCACCTATGTTCAAGTTGCCAGGGAAGGTAAAAAGGCAATTTACCGTCAAGATAAAGAAGGATATAAAACTTCTTCTTTTGAGACTATTAAGATTGGAAGTCACAACGGCTACGAGCTAAACGGTACAAAGATCCCTGCATCTGAAACCTACCCTAGCTCGTCTCTTTGGGGCATTCAAGGTTGGACATATGATACGCTAGAAGAGGCTAAAAAGAAATTTAAAAAGATTTCCTAATTTCTTCTTGCATTCCTAATATAATAATCCATAATCAATAACGAAATGAATACACAACTACTACAAGACTTCGAAACTAAATCCTCAGTTGTCAATCAACAGATTGATACCTTCCGTAAAACACCTGTTCACCTTAGCAATATTCGTAAATCTGGGCAAAAGTTCTTTTACGGACAGACTCCTGTAGCTGAGACCGCTCTTAAGGATCTTCTCAATATCTTTTCTATTAAGGAAAAGCTTGTTGAAGAGATTAAAGACGATAAGGATCAGTGGGAACCTCTTCAGCGTTGTTTGTCTGATATTAAGAGGGAGCGTGCAGCCATTACAGCCGTCCGCAACGGTGTTGATGGTGATGGTAGTATTGTACGTTTCTTTGATGTAGCTTTAGAAGAGGAGCGTCCTCTAGAGCTTAATAAAGGTCTTGATCTTCTACATTCTTATATTTCCGATAAGGAAGATAATATTAAGCTTCAAGGTTTGTATTTTAATCCGACAACTCTTCAAATCGAGTCTCAGATTCGTCATACAGAGAATCCGATTGATACATTTGGGGATGGACAGGATCTTTGGGATTCTGGATTTGGGTTTAATTACGGAGAAGGTAAGACTCAGATTCTTCCTTACTTCCTTCGTTTGATCTGTACTAACGGAATGGTAGCTACTCATAAGGTTAATCAGCGTTATTTCCAGAGTCGAGAGCTTAAGCAAAATTCGTTCAATAAGCTTATCAATAAAGTTCTTGAAGAGGACCTTAACGGAACCGTTCGTGCTAACTGCAGTCGTCTTAAGAACAGTAACACATCTCTTCGAGAGTTCTATAACGCTAGAAACCTCCTTATGGGTCGTTCTCGTGAGCTAGCCAATAGCTATTTCGGTGATGCTGAAATTAAGGAGGCTTATAAGGATGAGAAGCTTCGTTATAAGAATAGTCGTTGGATGGCCTCAGCTAATTCAAATATTAATGCTTACGAGTTCTTTAATCGTTTGACTCACTGCACCTCCCACTCCTCTATTGATGATATGACTCGTCTTCAGTTGAATCATTGTGCATCTGAAATCTTCTTTAAGGGGCCTGATTTTTCTTATCGAGCACCAGATCCATTTGCCAATAAGCAATAATAGATTAAAGTAATATTATGTCTGTAAACGTAACAATTAAAGTCCGTTCTGGTGAACCTATTGACCGTGCCCTCAAGCGATTGAAGGCACGAATTGAGAAAGAGGGTATTATTGAAGATGTACGTCGTAAGCGTGCCTTCGAGACACCGGCTCAAGTAGAAAAGCGTAAAGCAAAGAAGCTTACCAAATCTTGGAAGTTTCTTAAAGCAGAAGCTCGAGCTAATAGACAATAAAGAATCTACCTAGGCGAATTTAACGTTCAGTATGCAATTAGACGAGGTTCTTGTTTGTAGACGGTTGCTTCCTAAAGTCTTCGGAAGTTTCAAGAGCCAAGCACCGGTACAGTATGCTTATCCGGCGTCGTTATTATTCGCTTAGGTACCCTTTTTATGGATAAAACATATATTAGTTGGGATCAGGTTTATAAAGATATTGATACTCTCTCAATGCTTGTTGCACTAAGAAAAAAACCTGATGCTATTGTAGCAATCGGTAGAGGTGGTTTAATTCCAGCTACTATTCTTAGTTATAATCTTAACGTTAAAGTGGTACAGAATTTTCAAATTGAATCTTACGAAGGTCAAACAAAAACAGGCTCTCATAAATTGTGGCAGAACCCTAGTGATTATTTTGTAGCAACATTTAAAAATAAAAACGTTCTTGTTGTAGATGATTTAGCTGATAGTGGTAACACACTACGATTAGTAAAGAGGTTCTTTGAGTACAGAGACATCAATCTCCAGTTTGTTACCCTCTACACTAAGAAAGGTACAGCTTTTACTCCTGACGTTAGTCTTCGTGAATATAGTACTGAGGAATGGATTGTTTTTCCTTGGGAAGAAATGAATAGTGCTTGCACTCCTTGCAATAAGCAGCTATATTTTAATATCTGAGATGATTTACGTTAACACAATATACGGCCGAATATGACACTATAGTCATATCTTAATTTAAGCCCTATAGTTTAACGGTAGAACAGCATCTTTATACGATGTAAGCTGGGAGACTCTGGCGTGGTGAAGGTTCGAATCCTTCTAGGGCTATTTTTAAACACTTTAGATAAGTAAAAGAATAATTAATATTTTTGTCCGGTAGCACAATGGTAGTGCATTCGACTGTTAATCGAAATGTTGCTGGTTCGAGCCCAGCCCGGACAGTTTTAAGCCCAAGGTTTAAGTCCTAGAGATCTTCTACCTTTACCTCGGTTTTTATTACCGAAGGTACTACCCAAGGCGTCACAATTGAGACAAATAAGTCGCAAGTTTTCTGGTTTATTATTTGATGCATTACCGTCAATATGATCTAGCCATAAAGGTATAGGCTGTTTCTGCCACTCGGTAAGTTTGCAGCAGCTACATTGATGTTGATCTCGCTTGAGAATAATTTTACGTAGTTGATGACGTAAGGTTAGTTTACCGCTTTTAAACTGTTGTATACGTTTTTGTTCGTTCTTTACCTTTCTATGCTCGTACATACAAGCAGTACTACAGTATAGTGTATGTCCCTTAGTTATTTGATTAGGTCTTCTTACAAACACAGCATTACAGTACAAGCAATTAAAATACTGCTCCAATTTTATACGGCTCGGTTTACGCAAATTATTATACTTTGCTGAACAAGATCTATTACAAAATATATTTGTTTTATTTTTAATCTTGTTATTGCATTGCTTACATAAGCTCATATAATTATATTTATGCGAAACGTCGATAACCTTTTACTTCTTTTAACAGTCAGAGTTTCGATTCAACCAGTACGCTGGTTCCGAGGGTTTAGGTCTTTGCGTCAACTTTAAACCCTCGGAACATTATTTTATAACATGAAAGAAATTATTAGAGATATATCTGGAGCACTTATGACGTTAGCGTTTATGTCTTGCTACATACCCCAAATACATAAAATTATTAAACATGAAAGATCTAGTGATGTTTCGTGCCTTATGATTATTTTTGGTCTTATTGGTTATATTTCTGGTATGATATATATGTATTGTAATGTTTTTGGGCTTTGGTGGTTTTTAAATTATTTTACTGGCATCATTACGTCTTTGGTTCTACTATATTACTGGTACAAACACAAATAAGATGATTAAACTAAACCCTATTCACATTTTTATTCAAGATACATGTCTTCGAATTTGGAACAGTATTATTCCTAATATTATCTTTATTTGCTTGCTTATTTATGAACTTTGGTTCTTACTATCTTAAGGAGGTATTAAACAATTACGCCCTTGTAGCTCAATGGTCAGAGCAGTCGGCTCATAACTGATTGGTTGGGGGTTCAAATCCCTCCGGGGGCACTAAACAAAAAATTTATGGAAGAAACACATACAACACCAGAGTCAAAAGTATTTCAACTCGTACAAGATTTGGAAGAAATGAAAACACGTAAGAAGGCTTCTGCAAAGAGCTTTAACGAAGAGATTAAACGTATTCAGGCTGAGATTAAGGATATTATTGATCCGCCAGAAGAGGAGCTTCCTTAATTTTTAGCTTGCTATTTTTGCATAGAGACTTCATATTATTTTAATAATAAGGAGATATGAATAATTTTTAAAAATATGGTGGCGTAGTCCAACGGCAGAGACAAGAGACTTACAGATAAATTGAGCCTTATAGGAGGAATCTTATAAGTGTATCCCGCTAAGTCGGTGAAGGTATCGAAAGATAATAACGCCGAGCTAGCAGGTCGAAAGACCGGGCAAGTGTAGAGACTTTACACGGGATACCCAGAACGGGTAAAGACAAAGTCCAAGCATC
>Ga0164296_1001515_pt1 | contig 24506 bp, 23 predicted proteins | sample GEODES057metaG_FD_113533 | JGI IMG/M metagenome (GOLD analysis project Ga0164296, IMG submission 113533) | Dystrophic lake water microbial communities from Trout Bog Lake, Wisconsin, USA - GEODES057 metaG | ecosystem: Environmental > Aquatic > Freshwater > Lake | place: USA: Trout Bog Lake...
GCCCGGTATTCCGAAAGAAGAGCGCACTTTGAATGGCTGGGCGCTCTGGAAAAAGTGTTTACGCGGGATTATTCCTTCAGCGATATTGATCGTTGCAGTGCTTGGCAGCATGGGCGGTTTACCTGGAATGGATACTGCCATCGCGACACCTACCGAGGCAGGTGCAATGGGAGCGGTAGGCGCGATTTTACTGGCGGCTTTTCATCGTCGGTTGAATTGGGACATTATCAAAAACGGTGTAACGGGGACAATGAGAATCACCGCAATGGTGGTTTTCATATTGATTGGGTCGCGCGTATTCTCGCTGGTTTTCCAAGGCGTCGACGGTGCGATATGGATTGAGCACATGCTGTCCAATTTACCCGGCGGTCAAATTGGCTTTTTGATCGTTGTTAACATCTTTGTGTTCTTCTTGGCATTTTTCCTAGACTTCTTTGAAATTGCCTTCATTATTTTGCCGATGCTCGCGCCGGTTGCCAACAAGCTTGGCATTGATATGATCTGGTTTGGTGTTCTGTTTTGCGTCAATATGCAGACAAGCTTTATGCACCCACCTTTTGGTTTTGCGCTGTTTTATCTGAGAGGCGCCGCCGATTCGATATACAAGGCGGGCTCTCTGCCGCAGAAAGTACTTTCAAAAGATATCTATCTGGGATCGATCCCCTTTGTATTGCTGCAGTTAATCCTCGTGGTAATCGTGATTTTCTTCCCTCAAACTGTGACGGTCTTTGTTGAGAAGCAGCAGACAGTAGATGTCAACTCTGTAAAGATCGAAGTGCCGGATCAGGAGGCAGATAGCGATCAAGAGGCAAATGAGCAAAATAATACTGAGCAGCTCATGAAAAACTTTAAGTAAATTAGGTGCCAACTGAAAGTTTGTGTTGGCAAGGGGAGGCATGCTGTGCACACGATAAAAAAAATTAGTTTAATCCTTACGATTATTTTGCTATCGATTGGATTTCGTTCGGCCCTCGCTCTGGATTATCCCGACAAGCCCATTTCAATCCTCATTGGGTTCCCGCCAGGCACTGCGACTGATTCGATCGTGCGACTTATCGGCGATAAGCTCAGCAAGGATATGGGTCAACCCATTATCGTCAAAAATAAGCCTGGCGCAGGCGGTGGGTTGGCGTTAGCCGAGCTTGCTAAAACAAAGCCTGATGGTTACACCTTGGCACTGACTGCATCAGGGCCTTTGGGTATCAATCCACATATTTACAAAGTCACAAACTATGACGCTTTGAATGACTTTGCCCCAATTGCTCAAACGTCTTGGCTACCCTTTTTGCTCGTGACCAACAAGACAAAAGGCTTAGACAGTTTGGCCAAGCTGATTGCTTACGCAAAGGCGAATCCTGATAAATTAAATTATTCATCTATTGGCATGGGCTCTACTAGTCATCTGCTCATGGCGATGCTGATGTACAAGGCAGATATCAAGATGCTTCATATTCCTTACACGGGGAGCAGTCAATCTCAAGCGGGTGTGATGGCAGGAGATGTCGATATGACCATCGACTCAATGCTGACTGCTTTGCCTCAAGTTAAGTCGGGACGTTTAAATGCAATAGCTGTGAGTACGCATAATCGAGCGAGGCTTGATCCGACAATTCCCACTTTCGAGGAGCAGGGCATTGCTGATTTCAATATGGGTGCTTGGCTTGGGTTTGTCGCACCGAAAGGAACTGATCCAGCGATTATTCAAAAGCTTTTTACACAAATCAATATTGCGCTAAAAGATCCCGAAGTTAACGAGAAGCTTGAAGCCCTTGGCGCCGAAGTTGTGACGAGCGCGAGTCCGGCTGAATTTGGGAAGCTTATAGTCGACAACTACAAGACATGGGGCGATTTAGTCAAACAAGCGGGCGTCGAGCAAAAATAATCAAGTGAATTTCTTGTAAGGGATGAAAACCATGAAAGCAGTAGTTGTGACTGAAAGCGGATTGATGATTCAGGACGTAGCTATGCCTGAAGTCGGTCCTGATCAAGTACTTGTCAAAGTCAAAGCCTGTGGCTTGAACAGAGCAGATCTTGCGGTGGTTTCAGGTGGCAAATATGGCAGTCAAGGCGGACCGGGGACCGTACCGGGCTTGGAGTTTAGTGGTGATGTAGTGGGCGTTGGCGCAAACGTTAAGTCTTTTAAGCCTGGCGACAAAGTGATGTGTTCAGGCGCTGCGGCTTTTGCTGAATACGCGGTTACCGATTACGGACGCGCCATGCCAATTCCCGCCCAATCAATGTCTTACGAACAAGCAGTCACTCTGCCTATCGCCATTCAGACGATGCATGATGCGATCGTAACAAATGGTCAGTTAAAAGCGACCGATACTGTACTTGTTCAAGGAGCATCAACTGGAGTTGGTTTGATGGCGTTGCAAATCGCGAAGCTCTTAGGAGCAAAGCGCGTTATTGGTACCTCGACCACCGCGTGGCGACGCGATCAACTGGCAAAGTTTGGTGCGGACGTGGCGCTCGATAGCAGTGATCCTGCATGGCCGGAGTTGGCCAAGCAGGCTAACGATGGCAATGGTATCGATTTGATTATCGATCAATTATCCGGGGCAGTCGCTAATCAAAATCTGGAGGCGATGGCAGTCTTAGGTCGAATCGTGAACGTAGGTCGGCTAGCAGGTAGTCAAGGTGATTTCAACTTTGATTTGCATGCACTCAAGCGTATTAAATATATTGGCGTGACGTTTAGAACTCGCAGTGCGCAGGAGATTCGAGAAATCACCAGACTTGCAGTAGCGGATCTTTGGCCACACCTGCAATCAGGCAAGTTAGCGTTGCCGATTGATCAAGTGTTTTCTTTTGATCAATCGGCGCAAGCATATGCACATATGCGAGCTAACAAGCATTTTGGCAAGATTGTGGTCAGACTCTAACTGCAAACCTCTACCGACAGCTAGTCGAGCGCAACCGTTTTAAAGTCGCCGGGCATTACTAATTCAATGAGCTCAAGATCTTCTGAATGAGCGATTTCGCGGTGTCTGATACCGGGGGGCTGGTGTACGCAGGTGCCCGCCTCTAGCTTGTGTTGACCATGGCCTTCATATTCGAAAATAGCCCAGCCTTTTAAAACATAAACTAACTGTAGGTCGACCTCGTGTTTGTGCCATTCACCGTGAGCATTGGTACCCTTGACCGCACGAATGACATTCAGAACTGCTTTGCCTTTAGTGGCGCTGTGGATGCCCAGATCGCGATAGTCAAAATACTCACGCAAACCATCGTGTTTGAAAGCGCCGTCTTTAGCGTGCTGGATACTGAATTCCATACTGTCTCCTTCCCTTTGGCTCCCCGTTATTGTTTTTATTCGGGGAGTATTTTCAAGTAACGCTTAACCTACGTATTTTTGGAACAAGGCTAGCGTGCGCTCTTTGGCGAGCTTGGCCGATGCAGCGTCGTAGGAACCGCGCTGATCACAATTGAAACCATGGCCTGCAGGGTAGTAGAAAGCCTGATTGCCTGGGTATGCCGCAGCTACTTCTTTGGCCTTTTCCAAGGTAATTGAGTGATCTGTTTCTCCAAAATGGAATTCAACTGGGCACATCAGTTTTTCAGTCATGAAATTTGGCAGTGCACCGCCATAGTAGGATGATGCCGCTGCGATTCCTGGTACGCGAGCTGCTGCCAAAAAGGCCACGACGCCACCCCAACAATAGCCAACGATGCCGGCTTTACCGGCGGATTTGCCATATTCAAGAACGGCAGCAACATCGCGCAGCACATCATCGAAATTCATTTTTTTCATAACTTCGACGCCTGCTGCGATTTCAGCCTGCGAGTAGCCCGTGTCATATTTACGCTGAACGCGATCAAAGTAAGCAGCTGCGACGGCGAGATACCCGTCTGCCGCGTATCCATCAGCTACGGATTTGATATGACTGTTGATGCCGAAAATTTCTGGGGCAACGACCACGAGTCCGCGAGGTTTGCCGGCCGGCTCTGCCACGTATGCATCGAACTCATGTCCGTCGGCGGCTTTAAGTTGAACAACCTTACCCATATGTATCTCCTGTTAATGATCGGTGAGCATAAAACGTTATCTTAATAGCTAAATGGTGACGGAAAAGGTCGTCCAAACGGACGACCTGCCCGAATAGTTTGTACAGGCTCCAGACTATACAGTCCGGCGCGGGTATTGCCTCGAGTATCCAACCACGTTACCGGTTTTTCAACGTAGTTAAAAATAGCAACGTCTGCTGACGCTTGAGGTTTTAGTGTGCCCAGCAATGGATCGCGATTAATGATTTCAGCCGGACGATTGGTCGCCATGGCTATGACCTGATTCAGATTGAATCCCAACGTCAAAAATTTGCTCATCACGTTCGGCAAGTAAGGAATACTTGGTGAGTTGCCGCTGTAGGCGTGCAAGTCACTCGAAATCGTGTCTGGCATTAGCCCTTGTTGCATGGCGGGCTCTGCGACGGTGAAATCAAAGCTGCCTCCGCCGTGCCCGACGTCGATAATGACACCTCGTTTCTTCGCCTCAAGGGCTGCTGCAATGAGCCTGCCGTTTTGAACCGTGTTGTTCCCAGCGCCGCTATAGGCGTGGGTCAAGATGTCTCCAGGGCGCAGGAGGTCAAGTAACTTACTGAGCTCACCCGGCGCATTGCCGATATGACACATCACACGAGCACCTTTCACTCCAGATCTTTCCGCAGCTTCACGCGCCTTACGTAATGGCTCGATACCATTTTCGCCTACGACGTCCAGCGATTCCCTTACTTTCATACCCAGGGCAATGTCAGCATTTTCGTTGAGTACGCGCGCTGCCAGATCGACGTTGGCATATTCCATGTTCTTCATCTCGCCCACGGGGAAGCCGGCCAGGCCAATCGAAGAGATGTGGATAAACGCATACATTCGACTGCGTGCTTGTGCCTGAATGTAATGTTTGAAAGCCGAAAAGTTATTCGCACCGGCGTCGCCCGCGCTAACAAAAGTTGTGGTTGCAGTGAACTGAGCTAGCTCGTCAGCCGGTAGGCCAATGGCAGATGCTTGTGGGTAAACGTGGGCGTGCAGATCAACTAGACCTGGCGTTACGATTTTGCCATTCGCATCTATTTTTTGCGCTGCTTTAGTTGGGTCGATGCCAGTTTGAATCACGGCGATCCGACCATTTTTGATGGCGATGTCGGCAATTTTGTCAATGTTTTGAGACGGATCAATAACTCGTCCACCAAAAATGACGAGATCGTAACCGCCAGGTGCTGCAAGTCCTTGCTGAGCAAAGGCGCTATTTTGAAAAGCTGATGCGGGTAGCGCTAAGCCGATGCTGCTTTGCAGAAGACGCCTGCGTATTTTGTTCATTGAAGTCTCCCTTGAGTAGTGTATTGCCTTGTAAGTATTGTCGAGTCTTACTGTGCAGCGATGCCGGCTTGTTTGACGACGTCGGCCCACTTGATCAAATCGCGTTGTACTGTTTGCGCCATTTCTTGTCTCGAACCGCCATCGACGTAAAAACCATCTACTGCTAAACGATCTTTATTCATTTCAAGCGACTGAACAATTGCGCTATGAAGCTTTTTGGCGATCGGTTCCGGTACGCCGTGGGGCATGTTGAAACCGTACCACGTGTCAGAGTTGTAACCAGGGATACCTGATTCATTGACAGTCGGCACTTCGGGTAGCTGAGGGTTTCGTGTGGGACTGCCAATCGCGATGACTTTGATTCGATTTGAACGCACTTGCGACAAGGCTGAGGGTAGCTGTACGAACATCATTGACACTTGATTGCCCAGTAAATCATTCATGGCAGGCGCTCCACCCTTATACGGGACGTGTAGGATATCGACGCCCCCCATCATCTTGAATAACTCGCCCGCCATGTGTTGGGATGATCCGACTCCAGCCGACCCGTAGGATAGTGAGCCTGGTTGTCGTTTCGCGAGTTCAAGTAGTTGCGGTAAAGAGTTAAAGGGTTGGGCAGGATTGGCTACGATGAGTAACGGCATTCTGACCGCGATGGTAAGCGGATCAAAATCTTTGACCGAGTCGTAGGAGATTTTTTTATAAAGAATGGGATTCATTGTCAGAATCCCCTCCGAAGTCAGCATAATGGTGTAGCCGTCAGGCGCAGCTTTAGCCACAGCGTCTGCGGCGACAACTCCACCGGCACCGGGTTTATTCTCTACTACGACAGGTTGTCCAAGGATCTGAGTCATACCTTGTGCCACAGTCCTTGCAAGGGTATCTGTGCTGGCTCCCGCTACATATGGCGCAATAATTTTTATCGGACGGCTCGGGAAATCCTGTGCACTTGCCGACAAGGTCGCCAGCAGGCAACATAGCGTAAGAGCGATACGGCACGGAATGTCAGCGTACTTATAGATGCAAGGTTTCACTGCAGCTCCTCCCATCAGCCTTTGCATTAATTGACTGATGTATTTTTGTTGATCCTAACTTTAGGGTTAAACATCACTAAAGACAACAGTTGTCTAAACCCGCCTTTGAGATAGACATGGATTTCACACTCAAAAAAATTGCAGTTCTTGACGATTATCAGAATTATTCGTTGTCGCTAGCAGACTGGACGCTCGTTCAGAACAAGGCAGAGGTTAAGGTTTTTAATCGTCATTTAAGCGAAGAAGAGGCAGCGATCGAGTTGCAGGACTTCGATGCAATTTGTTGTTTACGTGAGCGAATGGCTATTCCAGCTAGCCTTATTCAGCGACTACCTAAGCTTAAGTTCATCGCGATCACCGGTGTGCAACATAGAACCCTGGACATGGTAGCGGCAAGACGGCGCGGCATCGTTGTTTCCCATACCGCTCGGCGTGGTAGTGGCCAATACGCCACTGCGGAATTGGCTTGGGGGATGATTATTGCTCTAGCCCGTAATCTGACTCAGGAAGCGCACCGTATGAAAATAGGCGGATGGCAGACTTCCAGTGGTATTGCGATTGGTGGTCGAACCTTAGGCTTAGTTGGTTTGGGCCGGTTAGGCAGCTATATGGTGCCTATTGCAAAAGCATTTGGTATGAGAGTCATCGCTTGGAGTCAAAATATGACTGCTGAGAAAGCAACTGCGGCTGGAGCGGTCATGGTTGATAAAGATACTTTGTTTAGCCAAAGTGATTTTGTGAGCTTGCATGTAGTGTTGAGTGAGCGAACCCGACATTTGGTTGGTGCTCGAGAACTAGCTTTGATGAAGCCGTCTGCATATTTGGTCAATACGTCACGCGGACCGTTAGTTGATACGGAAGCGTTAATTGCTGCGCTGCAGCAAAAAACAATAGCCGGCGCAGCGTTGGATACTTTTGACGTTGAGCCTTTACCTGAAGATAGTGTGCTTCGATCGATTGAGGAGGTGATTTTGACGCCTCATTTAGGCTATACAGTATCTGAATTGCTTGAGCCCTTTTATCTCGATACCGTTGAGAACCTTCTTGCCTTCATGGCAGGTAATCCAATGCGCGTTCTTTAGAGCGATGTGGACGTTAACAATTATTACCAAACGGTAATTCTCTTTTAGTCGAATTGACACGAACATGTTTGTACAATTCGGCGGCAAAAAAGAGGTTCTCGTTAGCCTGATGTGAGAATACCGATGGTAAATCGTAAAAAACTGTTGTTAGTCGTGGTCGCCGTGGTCATAGCGATTGGTTGTTTATGGCTGTTTAGTGGTGAAAAGAAATCCGATAACAACAAGCCAGGACGAACTGAAACGTCGAACTCCCGTGATGTTTTGGTCGTTACGCCTGATCAAGCCAAGGGCGTGAAAGTAGAGCCTGCGCATTTGTACGAGTTTGTGGTTCAGCGCGATGCTGTTGGTTATGTGGATTTCAATCAAGACACAACTGTTCAAGTACTCTCTCCTTATGCGGGTCGGATCAGTCATGTATTTGTAAAAAACGGGCAAGACGTAAAAAAAGGCCAGCCGCTTTATTCAATTGATAGCCCTGACCAAGTGCAGGCCATCTCAGCGCTTATATCTACCGCAGGTGTGCGCAACTTGGCCACGCGCGCTTTAGAAAGAGCGCGCAAGATGAACGAGATTTCTGCGATTTCACAAAAAGATCTTGATCAGGCGTTGTCTGATCAGCAAGCGGCAGAGGCGGCTTATCAAGCTGCGCGGGACGCATTAAGAATTTTTGGTAAGACCGATGCTGAGATGGACAAAATCATCGCGAGTAAAAAAGTAAATGGCGAATTTGTCATCAACAGTCCCATTACTGGCCGAGTCGTGGCGAGAAATGCCTCGGAGGGCTCTTTGGTGCAGGTTGGGGCGACACCAGCACCTGTAACCGTTGCAGATATTTCAAGTATGTGGCTCATCGCGAATGCTCCGGAATACGACATACCAGCGATGAAAATCGGTCAAAAAGTAGATATATCTATTAATGCACTACCCAAGCAGAAATTCAGCGGCCAGATTGTTCACTTGGGCGAGTCTGTTGATCCGAACACTAGACGTATTGCTGTTCGAACGGAGATTGCTGATCCCAAGCATCAACTCAGGCAGCAAATGCTCGCCACATATGTTATCCAGACGGGCGAACCCGTTAAGTCGGTCGCTATCCCCATGAATGGGCTTGTGCGCGAGGGTGATGGGACAATGACAGTGTTCGTCACTCAAGATGGCCTCAAGTTCGAGCGCCGAGGCGTAAAAGTGGGTCTCGAACAAGATCAAATGACACAAATTCTGGAAGGCTTGGCGGTAGACGAGAAGGTTGCAACCGATGGTGCAATCTTTCTGAGTAACGCGCTTGCATTGCAGGCTCGTTGATTTTGCCTTGTCGGCAGAAACCTTCATTACATAGTTCAAAGGCTCACCGTGTTTAGAGGTCTGATCTCGTTTGCGTTATCTCGCCGCCCCATCGTGTTGCTGGCGCTGTTGGTATTTATGGTGGGCGGTATTGCAGCGTTTTTCAAGCTCAATATCGAGGCGTATCCGAATCCCGCGCCAGTGATTCTTGAGATTACAGCTCAAGCCCCCGGTTTATCTGCCGAGGAGATGGAGCTCTACTACACCAGACCAATGGAAATCGGTTTGGCAACGACGCCGGGAGTGGACATCATCCGCTCGACATCCTTCTATGGGTTGTCGTTTGTACGAGTGACGTTTAAATACGGTGTTGATTATTACTTTGCCTATACACAAGCAGCGATCAACCTGCAGCAGCGCGTTAATTTGCCCAATAATATCCAGCCACAGATTCAAGCCTCTAGCTTGGTTGGTGAAATTTTGCGCTACCAAGTGGCTGGTCCCGACCATTATGGCTTGAGCAATTTAAGAACTTTGCAGGATTGGGTCATTACTCGTCGGCTATTGTCGGTTCCGGGGGTTGCTCAGATCGTAACTTGGGGAGGCACGACTCGTGAATACCAAGTAGAAGCAGATCTTAGAAAGTTAGAGGGCTACAACGTTACCATTCCTCAGTTGGTGACTGCGGTCGGTAATGCAAACACCAACGTGGGTGGTCGCACTGTCAATATCGGGCAACAATCCGTCAACATAAGAGGCGTTGGATTAGTTTCGGATGTGCAGGATATTGGTAACGTCGTGCTTAGTCAGACCGGGGCGACACCTGTTCTAGTAAAAGACGTGGCGAAAGTGCAGATTGGTGTCGCGCCTAGATTAGGTAAGGCTGGCTTGAACGATCAAGATGACGTGGTAACCGGCGTTGTTGTGATGAATCGGACTCAGCAAACAAATGAAGTGATTGGCCGCATTAAGGCTGAAGTCGACAAGATCAACACCGACGGCGCACTACCTGCTGGTGTGCAAATGATTCCTTATTATGATCGGTCGACACTTGTTGCGGTGACGACTCACACAGTTATTCATAATTTGATCTTTGGCTGCTTACTCGTTTTCTTAATTCAATGGATATTTCTTGGCGATTTACGAAGCGCGATTATCGTTAGCGCAAATATCCCGGTAGCGCTGTTTTTTAGCATCATGATTCTCGTGGCGCTCGGAGACTCGGCTAACTTGCTATCGGTTGGCGCGGTCGATTTTGGAATCATCGTTGACTCCGCTGTGATTCTAGTAGAAAACGTTTTCAGAAATTTCCAAAAAACGCACCAGCAACAACGCGATTTAATTGAAGAATACGCTCAAACCGATAACGCGATGGACGGCATTACCAAACGTCCTAGCTGGACTGATCGCTTAAGCATCATTCTTATTAGTGCTTCGCAAGTGGATCGGGCAGTACTGTTCTCCTCTGCGATCACCGTCGCAGCCTTCATTCCACTGTTTACGATGCAAGGTGTTGAAGGGCAAATTTTTAATCCAATGGCTCGTACCTACGCTTATGCGTTATCTGGCGCGTTGTTGGCTACTTTTTCGCTTACGCCTGTTTTATCTTCGTTTTTGCTGCCAAAGCACGTAGAGGAAACCGAGACGCTTTTTGTGCGGGCTATTCGTAAGGTTTATTCGCCAGTGCTGCGTTGGGCACTGACCAAAAGAAAAACGACCGTGGCATTAGGTTTTGCTTTCCTAGCATTATCTGGTTTGCTCTTGCCTCACATAGGCACTGAGTTTTTACCGGCTCTGGAAGAAGGCAATTTGTGGATTCGGGCAACTATGCCGGCGACGATTTCGCTTGATGCGGGAATGGGCAAAGTGGACCGGATGCGAGAAATTCTTAAATCTCATCCAGAAGTGATTACTGTCGTATCCCAGCATGGTCGGCCAGATGACGGCAGTGACGCGGCTGGCTTTTATAACGTAGAACTGTTTGTCACTTTGCAACCGTTTGAGCAATGGCGCAAAGGTTATGTGAAGGCACAGCTTATCGAAGATGTTCAGGCTGAGTTCAGAAACTTATTCCCAGGTGTCGAATTTAACTTTTCTCAATACATACAGGACAATATTGAGGAAGGTTTGTCAGGCGTAAAAGGCGCCAATTCGGTAAAAATTATCGGACCAGATTTAAAGACTTTGGAGAAATTAGCCGATCAGGTCTTACATGAAATGGACCAAGTCAAAGGCGTTGAAGACCTAGGTGTATTCCGTGTTTTAGGGCAACCTAACTTGAACATTAAGATAGATCGCGATAAGGCTGCGCGATACGGCTTGAATACTGGCGATATCAATTCGGTGATACAGGCCGCGGCCGGAGGAGCTCAGGCTAGTACGGTACTTGAGGGAGACAAGCAATTTGCGCTTACTGTTCGCCTTGCGCCAGAGTATCGCGATAGCGTCAATGATATTGCTAATATTAAAGTTGCTTATACAGCCGCAAATGGAAATAATGCTTACATACCTTTGCGAGAACTGGCCACGATCACTCTGGATACGGGCGCTTCATATATTTATCACGAGAAGAATGAGCGTTATATTCCTGTCAAATTCAGCGTGCGTGGTCGCGATCTAGGTAGTACCGTCGCTGAGGCTCAGGCAAGAATAGCAAAAAGCGTCCAATTACCCAAAGGCTACCGTATAGATTGGGCGGGCGAGTTTGAAGAATTACAACAGGCTAAAGATCGTTTGGAGATAGTGTTGCCCATCGCTATCGGCATGATACTGATCCTCCTCTATGTGCTATTTAATTCCTTGCGTGATAGTTTATTAACCTTAGCGGCTATTCCATTTGCTATCGGCGGAGGAATTATTGCACTTTGGATTTCCGGATTGAATCTGAGTATCTCGGCTGCGATTGGCTTCGTATCACTATTTGGTGTTTCTGTCATGAACGGCATACTGGTGATCAGTTACTTTAATGAACTAGTGACGGCCGGAAAGTCGAGTCTCGAAGCAATGTATCAAGCAGCTGAGCAGCGTATGCGACCCATGCTGATGACAGCACTGTCCGCTTGTATTGGCTTGTTACCTGCGGCCTTGTCTAATGGTATCGGCAGCGAAGTGCAGAAACCACTGGCGACAGTAGTTGTAGGTGGTATGTTGATTGGACCGATTATGCTTTTGATCGTCGCACCTGCGCTGCAAGTTCTTGTAGTGGATTGGGGCACAGCGCTAAAGAGTAAATTAGCGTCTAAAAATGCGAGCAAGAGTTGATAAGTTAAATAGGGTGTGAAGCATAACGACAGTTCACTCGGCAGTTGCTAAGCGATAATCGAAATTGTTAGATTGTTTGACTGATTCGATGATTTGCTCAAAAACTTCTGTACCTATTTTTATGACGCCTTGTCCGAGGTAGCCAGTTTTGCCATCTGATGCCAGCATGCCGGCCAAGCTCATCAGGCACGCATTCGATGTTGCATCCATACCCATTCGTATTTTTAGCCCTGGCATCAATGGATTTTCTGCAAGCATCAGCCTGCTTGTTTGTGAACGCCATCCGATGGGTAACCAGTCGTTAAGTTTGAATGCAAGATCAGGGGCCAGGTGACACGCATTTAAACCAAATCCTGCCGCTTCAATGACGCCACTATCTCCAATTGCTGGCGATATATTTGCATCAAATCCAGCGCTGTTGAGAGGCCCCGCAGGTAAAGGTGCCGCGCTTGTAAACCACCTATTCGGTTGACCAGCTACGCGAACACCGAGTTCTTTGCCGTTACTCGCAATCGCTACGATCAGGACACTTTTTGCATCTTTCCCTTTAGCTGTTGCAGCGCTCAACATCGCATCGCAGGCAGCCATCCATAGTGTCTGAAAGAATAGTGGACTGGCGTTTAGCATCGTTAGAACCGAAGAGTGCGCCGATAAACTTTTCAAGAATGGGCTTAATGTCGAGGCAAGTGCATTTTGTGCGTGACTTGTACTCGCGTGCAAATCGTCTCCTGCGATTAGGCCTTGTCTGGCGATCGATACTAAGTCTATGGGATGAGCTTGAATTACCTTTTTCAAAGTAGGTGCGAGGACGGTGTCCCTCCATATCATTTTTTCAATGATTCCGTACTCGCGGATCCCGTAGTTGATTAGAGATTCTGCGCCTGTGTCGAGTAGCGACCAGCTTTGACAATGAGATTTTTTGTCCGTGATCCCGACCAGGTTTGCGCTCGGGGAGGCCACTGCAGCAAGGGGCATTGAGGCATTGCATTCTTGTGCCGAGTGCAATTGCACCTTGCCGCGGCGAATGAGCATTTCCGCTTCGCTTTCAGACAGAGCCCAGCCCTCGTAAAGGCATGCCATTACCGCAGCGGACATTACTGCTGGCGGCGGGTCACTGGGGTCGCGGTAGGGTGGTCCAGCGTGCAAAAGTATGAAGTCGGGTAAGCCAACGGCCTCCCTTGCAGTCGTTACCTCTGTCCAGTGAGGTTGAGCTGATATGAGTCGACCAAATGCCCGTTGGTTGTGCGCTTGGATCTCTGTGTAAAGAGTGTCAGTGAGCGTGCAAGTCATCACTAAACTCCGCAGCGAAACGCGTGCCAAAGTTTGACTTGTAGATACTCGTGCTTTTTAATGGTTCTTGCGGACATGACCGATCTCAATGCGAAGATGCCTTATTGGCTGTCTTATGCAAGAGTCGTGCCACCTAGCTCTATTTTATTGTTAGGCACTGAGCTGAAAGGTGTGCTGCGTCTAAATTTCGACTTGTACTCGCTTCTGGCACAAAAACGGTGCGCTCGGGAGGCGGGTTCTCAAAATGAGTGCAACTCGCTTCCTAAAGCGCGTGTATGGCTATTATTTGCGATGGTCGCCATACGTTTGCGTTAGATACTCAACAATTGCTGGGATGTCGTTTTCGTTAATCGGCGCTTTAAAGATGTTTTTCATTTTAAGCACCGCGCCTTGCCAGTATGCTTTGCCGCTATTGGGTGGCTGATACTCGGCGTAGTGAGCCGAATGACAGGTTGAACAATTTTGAAGCGTGAGTTGATAACCAGGTAGTGAGGATGGTCGCCAAAAAACAGTATCTTGAGGTAATGTGACTTCTTTAGCTACACCTATAGTAGGAAGCACTGCGAGAGCAAGATAAATCGCTATTTTTTTCATGATCTGCTCCTTAAACCGCATTGACAACAACCGATTCAACTACGTTGCGCATATAGCCTGCGGGGTTCCATGTGGCCTTCATTGGCTGGGTTTCCCCTGCTCGATTAAATGCTTGAACACGTAGATCTAATTTGCCCTTGTGCGAAGGATTGAATTGAATGCTCCATGGACGGAAAGAGTAACGTCCTAGGTCTTCGCCCAATTTAGTCTCTTGCCAACTCAGACCTCCATCCTGAGAGAACATGACACGCGTGATCCCAAGGCCTGCGTCGAAAGCAATACCTCGAGCCAGTGTTGGCTTACCGACGTTGACAATGCTCGCATTAGTCAGGTTTGTAATAAACGAACGAATGGCGAACTTATTAATAGGTATGGTTTTATCTGGCGCTTTGCCAGGTTCTACGCAGTGACAGTCGTTATCCGGTATGCGATAAGCTGGATTCATCCAGAAGCCGTTGAAAACATCATTAATTACATTAATGTTGCTTAAGTGTTTGACCCAGTAGGTTCCGTAGTAGCCAGGAACAATCAATTTCAGCGGATACCCGTTTAATAAGGGTATGTCGGTGCCATTCATTTGATAGGCAACGAGTACTTCTCCGTCTAGTGCATGATCAATATTGAGTGCTTTAACAAAATCCGGGCCGTCTCCTAATGGCGGTTTATCTAGTCCGTCGAACGTCACTTGTTTAGCATCGGTGCCAGGATTAGCTGCATTTAAAATGTCTTTCAGTGGAACACCGACCCATGTCGCGTTCCCCATATTGCCATTGCCAGATTGACCGCCGTTGACGCGCGGCTCAAAAAATCCTCGGCTATTTCCTGAGCATTGATTTACAGCGACGATTTTTTTGGCAGTAAATTTTGTTTTCAAGTCCTCAAGCGAGAGATCGAGCGGCTTGGATACGTTGCCGCCGACTTTTAGGCGATAGGTCAGGGGATCGATCGTTGTCGGAATACCTGCCCAGTGGTATCTAACGAAGAATTCATCGTTAGGAGTAATGATCTTATTGTCGAAATATGAAAATGGAGTTTCGAGCTGCGGAGGACGCGAAGTCAACACAATCATTGGCTTTTTTTCTGGAAAAGCCTCCAGCGCTCTTTCCCCGAAATCAAAGGGTAGAGTTAACGATGTCTCGGCAGCTTTGGTCAGAGTGGGCAGCATAGAAAATGCGCTGCTCGCAAGACCAAACGCCAATAGTCTTCTTCTTCGCGTAGACAGAGAGTTGTCGTTGACCATGGTCAGTCTCCTAAAGCAGTTTTAGTAGTTTGATCCAGAATACAACCAATTAACTTCAGTGCCAAGCACATTGTTGCTAGATAAGGGGTGTTAACTTGCGGCACTACCAGTGCGCTTCGCTACTTCCCAGCGGGCCTGCCGGTAGGGTCCAATATTGTTCTACTCGGGTGATATTAAGAGGGGATTTAATTCGATGAGCTAGGCCCCAACTGGTATGCTCTGGTCGGGGGTCAAGATCATCCGCAGACTCTGGTTTTAGCGGTGTACAGATATGATTCTGAGGATGTTGAAGCTTCATCAACTCGATGCCTGTACGTGCCAGAGACGTTCGAGCGATAGTGCCGCGTTGCTCTCGTATACGGATTTCTAAGCCGCGTAGCGCTGCAGTTGCGAGTAGATAGCCTGTTGCAAAATCTAGCGCTTGTACAGGAAGTGGTGTGGGTTTGTCTTTTTTTAGAATCCTTTGACCCATTTCTGCGATACCCATGCTCATTTGCACCAGACTGTCGAAGCCGCGTCTATGACGCCAAGGTCCCGTATGACCATACGCGTCCAATGAAATGTCAACCAATCCGGGGCGTAGTTTCTGACGTGCGTCCGCGCCAAGACCCATAGATTCAAGGGCATCACTGCGATAGCCGTGTACCATTACATCAGCTTGACTGATGAGAGTCTGTAATTTTTCTCTATCAATCGCTTCGCGCAAGTCCAGGCGGGCGCAGCGTTTCCCGACAGACATCTCGGGTGCGTTACCTGCTTCGACCCACCATGGTGGATCGATTCGTAAGACTTGGGCACCTAGTGCGGAGAGCATGCGCGTAGCCGCCGGTCCGGCCAATACTCTGGTCAGGTCCAGTACCTTCAGTCCATGCAAAGGCCGAGCTCGATTGAATGACCACAAAGCCTCGCTTGCGCCCGCACCAGATTGCCAATGTATGAGCGGCTCAGCCAACACAGCTTGTCCCTGAGGGTGTTGTTGCCACATTTCCCAAGAGCGCATCGTTGCAGCGCATCCCTTGTTGTTGACGATCGCCGCTTCTAATTCGTCGGCTCGCCAGTTTGCAACCGCAGCAGCAACAGACTCCCTGTTGCTCTGGGCGCCTAATACTTCCAGCGCAGCTTTACGGTGATGGGGCGTGTTCGTATGCAACCTTATCCAACCATCGATTGTTTTGTAGTCTCCCGCAGTGGTGTCGCGCGATGGAGGTGTTTGCCAGCCAACTGGCCGTATGGAGTGATGAAACCAGAAAGATGCGAGGCGGCGATCTACGCTCACCTGTACGTCGCGTCCCTCATCAAGTCCAAGCGCGTTCATCAGGCTTGCGACTGCCGCACCGCACGCCCCAATCGCTGCGGAAGCAAATGAGGTGACAGCAAAGACCGAGGGTAGCTCTCCTTCACCAGTGAACGACACCTGGTTTAATACGTTTAATTCGCCGTTAGCTGCTTGCCAAAAAGAATTCAGAGCGGTGAGATCAGGTTGCATATTGTGTTTACGTAGTTGTTTTAATATTTGCGTATTGTTTTAAACGATAGTGGTCCCGGAGGGAAGACAAATATGAATATCGAGACGATTGAACAACTCCGGGGAGTATATCCACCCGCCAAGGCACGAGCAAAGCAAAAGCAGATGTCTTGCCTGGACACTTATTCTAGAAAATACATTAGCTTGTCGCCGTTTTTTATACTGGCTACGACTAACAAAAAGCTTGAAGTGGACGCGTCGCCCAGAGGCGGTGTGCAGGGGTTTGTTCAGGTGCTGGACGACAACACGATTCTTATCCCTGACGCTTCAGGTAATAACCGCTTGGATTCGCTACAAAATATTGTCGATACAGGGCGAGTTGGACTGCTCTTCATGATCCCTGGGTTTGATGAAACCTTGCGTGTCAATGGTACGGCTACATTGCACACTGATTTAATCGATCGGTTCTCGGGTCTCGAGCGATCTCCAAAATCTGTTATTCGTGTTGCGATACAAGATGTGTATATGCATTGCGCGAAAGCGTTTATGCGCTCTAAGCTTTGGAGTCCGACGGCTTTGATTGACAGATCGGCGTTGCCAACGATGAATGAAATTATTCATGCGCAGACGAAAAGTAACGAACCGCTGGAAACTCAAGAGCAGATGCTTGCCCGATACCAAGCTGAGCTGTAATGTGTGATCAATGTATTGATTAGCTGCTTGCCAGTAATACGACGCCTAAGGCGATACTGCAGCACCCTAGAAAGCGACCCCAGCCAACCGGTTCTCTCAAAAGTACCAGGCCCGCCAGCGTGACAAGCAACATCGACATTTCGCGCGCGGGGGCGACGAGACTGACCGACGTGCCAATTTGTAGAGCGTACAAAATTAAGATATAGCCTAGGGGTGATAGGAAACCAACCGCCCAAGCGAGTGTCCAGTAACCACGCATCGATCCCCAGGCCTTTTGGGGATTCCGTGCGAAATGCGGCAACATGATTAACGTGCGAGCCGCACAAGTAGCCCAATCAAACAGGACAGGTGCGACTAGAAGAGTTTTAACCCCATAGGCATCGACGAGCGTGTAGCTTGCGATAAATAATCCGACAATAAAGCCCCAGCGAACGCCCACTATTGCTGTCGGTCGAAAGAGGCGGGTGATTTGACCCTGTGTCGCTATCAGTAATACACCTAAGACTACACAAAGCATGCCACCGATGCTCTGTACTGTGGCAGGTTCATTCAAAATCAGTAACGCGCCTAGCGTCGATAGAAACGGACCGGTCCCACGCGCTACTGGATAAACAATCGACAAGTCAGCAACCTGATAGCCTTTTTGAAGAAAGAGGCTATAGGCTAGATGAAGCGCGCCTGATAGAGTCATACAAAGAATAATTTGCCATGACCAATTGTTGTTTTCATGGATGAGAATCCATCCAACCCAAGGGGCATAAAGTATCGTGGCGCTGACTCCGTAGGCAAATACAAAAGCAGGTCCGATATGGGCTGCTCGTTTGGCGATTAAGTTCCAACTTGCATGAGCGATCGCGGCAGTAACTACCAAAAGTAGTGCCGTGGAGTTCATTGGGCAGTGTGTTGAGCCAATGTTTTGAAAACTTCCGGTGCTGCACCAAATTTCGGAGGCCAAGCCTCGGCCTTTTCTGGAGGATATGCGTAAACAATATGACAAGATTCACATGCTTCTTCCAAATCGCTACCTGCTTCAAATAGCGCTTGCGCATCTTTAGACTGGGCCGCAATCATTGCACGTTGGGCGATTCGACTCAGCCTTAATGCCGATTTAGTCCACTGGCCTTTGTCCCGAACTTTTGGTTCAACAGTCAACAGCATTGCAGCCTCCATCAACGTGGCGGCACTATTTCTGACCGTATTCCATTGTTCATCGGTTTTGGGGATGATTTCTCGGTCGCCCTTTTCATCGCTGATCCAGCCAACAGATTCCCACACGACATCTGCCGCTGGGTCAATGACCCAGTCCATAAATTGAGCGATGGTGAGCGCACTAGTGCTGGTAGCAGGTGCTTTGTCATCGGCTCGCAATGATTGCGTGCCAAAGAGGAAAGACACTAAAACAATAAAAGGAATTGATTTCTTTAAAACTCGATAACGCTGTCTCATGTTTTACTCTGCCAGATGATTGCTTAAAAAACGCCGCGTTATTCTGAGGCTCTGATATTTGCACGCTTGGCCCCTTCGCTCCATTTGGCGAGTTCTGAGCGAACAAAGTCTGACCAGGCTTTCGCATCACGAGTGTCAGGTATCAGTCCCTTCTCAATCAACTCGGCCTGAAACTTTGGATCTGACGCGACAGCACGGCCATCTTTACTGATTTTGTCCACAATAGCTTGCGGTGTACCTTTGGGGACGATCAGTCCTTGCCACCCTATGCTTTCAAACCCGGGAAAACCCAATTCAGCGACAGTGGGCAGGTTTGGTAACTGAGGTACACGCTCTAACGTTGTAACTGCTAGAGGTCTTACTTTGCCTGACTGAATATGCGGCAATGTCGCGGCTAGGCTATCGACGAGGATAGAAATTTGCCCGCCCAATAGATCGGTGACTGCACTGGCACTACCTTTATAGGTGATGCCAACCATGTTGATCCCAGTCATATATTTAAAGTATTCACCGGTAAGGTGTTGGGTATTGTTAATGCCACCATAGCCAATATTGAACTTGCCAGGCTCTTTTTTGGCTGCGTTAACCAAATCCTGCAGAGTTTGATAGGGTAGGTCAGCTTTAACTACTATCATCATCGGCGTGATCGCCAAGCCGCCTGTAAACACGTAATCCTTGATGGTGTCATAGGGCAATTTATCGTAGACACTTGGGTTGACCACAAGCATGCCGCTTGTGCCGATGGTAATCGTATAGCCATCAGGTGCTGCGTTATAGCCCGCGACCATGCCAGGTATGCCAGGCCTATTTTCTACGATGACGGGCTGTCCCCAGATCCCCGTCAGCCGGTCAGCAACCATGCGTGCCACGATATCAGTGGCTTGTCCCGGGGGGAACGGTACGATGAATTTGACGGGCTTATTCGGATAGTTGGCCTGGGCGTGTGCACCGACCATGCCAACAGTCAGTAAAACAGATGTGATAACCGCACATAATGATCGGAGCAGCATGAGGGGGTCCTTGCCGAGTAGGCGTTAGTCTCATCAATAAAAAGCTTTTTCATCCAGAGACAAGTGAGGGAATGCGCTCAAGACATGGCTTGCCGTGACCGAGCCTAAAGGCTGTATGTAACTTGGATTAAGCTCATCGAGCTTACTCACGCCCAGTAGGCCCATGCAGGAACGTACCTCTGCTTCAAGTAACTCAAGCATTCTGACCACGCCAGCAACGCCGTCAGCTGCCAGCCCAAAGCATTGCATGCGACCCATGCCTACCATGTCAGCACCCATAGCGATTGCCTTGACGATGTCCGTGCCACGATTGAAGCCACCATCAATAATGATTTTTGCTCGACCATTCACCGCTTTGACTACTTCTGGCAATGCATCCATTGATCCCCGATCATGATCGAGCTGGCGCCCACCATGATTAGAGACATAAACCATATCGACGCCATGGTCTACGGCGATAGCGGCATCCTCTGCCGTGCTAATGCCTTTTAAAATAAGTGGAATCGAGAGTTTTGTTTTTAATCTATCAACATCTTTCCAAGTAATCGTAGGCTGATACTCTCGGCCAGGAACCACGCTTCGTCGAATGTTGCGTTGTGCGATATCACGCTCCCTGCGACTGTAGTATGCGCTATCGACTGTCAGACAAAATGCGCCGCAGCCTGCCGCCACCGTCCGAGCTGCGATGTCGTCCACCCATGCTGGATCGCCATGTACGTATAGTTGATAGAGTCTGAGAGCATCTGGAACCGCTTGAGCAACGGCTTCGAAGCCTACTTCGCACACTGAGCTCAACATATGGGTAATACCAAATTCGTACGCGGCGCGAGCAGCAGCGACCGCGGAGTCAGGCGCGAATAACTCAAGACTACCTACAGGTGCCAGAAGCACCGGGAGTTTGAGTTTACGACCGAGGAAAGTCGTGCTGGGGTCAATCTGGCTAACGTCGCGCAAAACTCGTGGCTTAAAGGCTAGATTATCAAGGGCAGATCGATTTCGTTTTACTGTCGTTTCAGTCTCTGTGCCGCCTACGATGTAATCCCAGTTGTCATGGTTAAGTTTTTGCCGCGCCTTTTGTACGATTTCGTGAAGCGTTAAAAAAGGAGTGATCGCCTGTGACGGCGTGCGTTTTGTCTCGGGGTTTGTCATGGTGAAGCCAATTTCTTTTAATAGGTGGCTCTAATTTAGGCATCGCCTAGGTATTTGTCAACGTCAACCGAAGCAAACTGAATCGGTGATAAAGTCTGATTACAAACGAATAACAGCGATAAGCCGCAGGAGACAAATAATGGATGCGCAGGTACGTCATCAATTAGCGCCGACAGGGGTTTTACGAGCGGGGGTGAATCTGCTTAATTTTTTACTTGTGACGGGTAAGACCGAACAAGGCGATCCCGTAGGCGTGGCGCCCGACTTGGCAGCAGATATTGCCAAGCTACTTGGCGTACCGCTCCAGCTAGTTCCTTTTAAGACGCCTGGCGAGTTGGCTGATGCCGCTGTTGATGATGTATGGGATATCGGCCTAATAGGTGCAGAGCCCGCTCGAGCCGAAAAAATCGACTTTACGACTGCCTATGTTGAGATTGAAGCGACCTATCTTGTTCCGCCGGGCTCAAGTTTGCATAGTGTGTCGGAAGTCGATCGCCCTGGAAATAGAATTGCAGTGGCCTCTCGTAGCGCATATGACCTGTGGTTGACTCGAAATATAAAGCATGCGAAATTGGTACACGCCGAAGGATTTGAGGCGACTTTCGATGTTTTTGTGAAAGAAAAACTCGAGGCAATGGCAAGCCTAAAACCAGGTCTGCTTGCAGATGTAGAGAAACTCAAGGGTTCCAGAATACTGGAGGGCCGTTTCACCGCCGTGCAGCAATCTATTGGTGTGCGCAAGGGGCGTCCTGAGGCGGTCGCGTTTTTGCAGCAATTTGTCGATAACGCCAAACAAAGCGGCCGAGTGGCAGAATTAATCGCAAGACATCACGTAAAAGGTTTATCCGTTGCTTTGTGATTACTGTTCAAGTTTGATGTTGCCTGACTTGATAACTTTGCCCCACGTGTCGTAATCCCTATCGATGGTTGCTTTGAGTGGCTGACCAGTCATGCCGGATGGTTCAAGGCCGAGTTCTTCTATTTTTTGTTTATTTGCAGGTGTGCTTATTATGCCTGCGATTTCCTGACTCAACTTATCTACGATAGTTTGCGGTACGCCTGTCGGCAAATACAGACCAAAAAATGGATAAGGCTCAAAGTCTCGATACCCAAGCTCTGTCAGCGTTCGTAAGTTGGGAAGTATTTTGAGTCGTTGTTCGCCTGTCACAACCAACATTTTTATTTTTTCTGATTTCAGAAACGGTCTGACGTTGCCAATGTCCACAAAGCCGGCATCTAACTGACCACCTAAGAGATCCGTCATTAGAGGGCTGCCGCCTTTGTAAGGGACATGAGTCATGTCAAGCCCTGCTTGTCCTTTGAGTGTTTCGCCGTGGATATGTGAGGTCGTGCCAGCACCGTAACTTCCGTAGCTGTATTTGCCGGGATTTGCCCTTACAACAGCAATGAATTCCTCGAACGAATTAGCAGGAAAACTGGCCGGTATGACAAGAACATTTGACGAGATCGCGATTAATACCAAGGGTAACAGGTCGCGCTTAAAGTCGTAGGGAATGGAAGCAAACATATGCGGCCCCTGCAAGAGAGTCGAAATCCCTAGCAGAATGGTGTAACCGTCGGGGGTGGATTTGGCAACGAGATCGTTGCCAATCATGCCGCTTGCTCCCGTTTTGTTTTCGACAACAACGGGTACCTTCCACGCGATGCTTAGATCGTTACCGATAAGTCGCGCCAGAACGTCTGAGGTACCACCAGCGGGATATGGCACGATGATCTTAATTGGTTTGCTGGGGTAATCCTTGGTGCTAGAAGGCTGCGCGATCGCAGACGTGGTTACACAAGCTACTAAGACTAAAAGCAGGCTAGCTACCCAAGCGCGCAAGCGAGATACTCTCATTCGTGTCTCCGTATTTTTACTGTTAGTGCAACAGTTTGTCTTATCGGTTTTTGCACTATATCGCTAAATTACCGCACCTAGGGTTTGAGTCTGTAGCCCGTCTTAAATATCCAGGCAACGATCGCAACACAAATAGCTAGAAATACCAGCATCATTCCAACGCTCAGACCAAGGCTTACATCACTTGAGTTGTAAAAACTCCAGCGAAATCCACTCACCAAATATACGATGGGATTAAGTAGGGCGAGCGTCTGCCAGAAGGGTGGAAGAACTTCAATGGAATAAAAACATCCACCGAGGAAAGTGAGTGGAGTGATAACCAACAGCGGAACGACTTGTAGCTTCTCGAAGCCATCTGCCCAGATGCCAATGATAAAACCGAACAGACTGAAGGTAATCGACGTAGCAACTAAGAAAAATAGCATCCAGAGGGGATGTGCAATATGAATTTGGACGAAGAAGCTGGCTGTAGCCAGAATGATGAGTCCTAGGGCAATTGATTTTGTCGCAGAAGCGCCAACGTAGCTGAGAATAATTTCGAAATATGAAATGGGTGCCGATAATAATTCGTAAATAGTCCCAGTGAACTTTGGAAAGTAAATTCCAAAAGATGCGTTTGAAACGCTCTGTGTTAGTAGCGACAGCATAATGAGTCCGGGGACAATAAAAGCGCCATAGCTGACATCGTTGATAGCAGTGATTCGTGAACCAATTGCAGCTCCGAACACGATAAAGTAGAGCGACGTAGAGATTACCGGCGCAATAATGCTTTGCATTAACGTTCTTTTTGTTCTGGCCATTTCGAATTTGAAGATGGCTTTAATGGCGTTCATATTTAGCAGCATGATTATTTCGCCTTCTCGTTGACTAGGCTCACGAAAATATCTTCCAAAGAGCTTTCGGAGGTCTTCAAGTCTTTAAACTCGATGTGTGAATCTGCAAGACGATTGAGTAATTCGGCAATACCTAGATCGTTACGATAGACATCGTAGGTGTAGATAAGCTCAGATCCGTCGGCAGACAGCGAGAGGCCTTCCTTGGCAATAGACAGAGGGATTTCTCGCAGCGGTTTTGTAAGTTGCAAGACAAGCTGTTTTTCGCCCAGTTTTGTCATCAAGTTAACTGTGTCATCGACCAGCAAAATCTGGCCTTTGTTGATGATGCCGATGCGATCTGCCATTTCTTCGGCTTCTTCAATGTAATGAGTCGTCAGAATGATCGTGACGCCGGTCTCTTTCAGTTTTGCGACCAAGTTCCACATGTCACGTCGCAAGCTAACGTCCACACCGGCGGTGGGTTCGTCTAGAAATAATATTTTTGGTTCGTGAGCCAAGGCTTTGGCAATCATGACACGGCGCTTCATGCCGCCTGAAAGGCGCAGAATTTTCGAGTCTTTTTTATCCCAAAGAGACAGATCTTTGAGAATCTTTTCGATCAGTCCGGGATTAGGAGATTTACCGAACAATCCGCGACTAAAAGAGACTGTATTCCAAACGGTTTCAAACATGTCAGTAGAGATTTCTTGCGGCACAAGCCCGATGCAGGATCTGGCTTCTCTGTACTGAGTCACGTGATCGAATCCATTAATTGACACGGTACCAGAGGTGGCATTCGTTGTTCCACAGACGATCCCAATTAAAGTTGTTTTGCCAGCGCCGTTAGGACCCCGTTGGCCACTTCAAACTCCCCCACCTTTGGCCGGTCAAACTCCCCCAGGCAGGATTAGTTAATTATCAATCAACAGTGCCATCGCGCGCAAGGCGCGCGGTGGCTTCTTTAAGTCGGTA
>Ga0164296_1001516_pt1 | contig 24504 bp, 20 predicted proteins | sample GEODES057metaG_FD_113533 | JGI IMG/M metagenome (GOLD analysis project Ga0164296, IMG submission 113533) | Dystrophic lake water microbial communities from Trout Bog Lake, Wisconsin, USA - GEODES057 metaG | ecosystem: Environmental > Aquatic > Freshwater > Lake | place: USA: Trout Bog Lake...
AATTATTAATTTGGGTAAAACAGAACAGTATGTTTATGATCTTGAAACAGAAAATCATCATTTTCAAGCAGGTGTTGGAGAAATAATAGTTCATAATACAGATGGCTTTCATATCAAAGGATTACTTTTCAATATTTTTCAATCTTTATGGCCTTCTCTTTTTTCACAAAATGGCTTTTTAACATCTATGTTGACACCAATTCTAAAAGTATCGAAAGGAGATGCAATTCATTCATTTTATACTATACCAGAATTTGAGAGATGGAAGAAACAACATGAAGATGGTAAAGGATGGAAGATCAAATATTACAAAGGACTTGGTACATCTAAGGAGGATGAAGCTAAAGAATATTTCAGAGATATGAAATTGATTACATATCAATATACTGGAGAGGCATCAGATGAAGGTATTGATTTAGGTTTTAATAAGAAACGTGCTGATGACAGAAAAGAATGGTTGAAGAAATTTGATAGAAATATAGCATTAGAATATGATCCAAAGAATCCAAATGTATCTTATGAAGATTTCATTAATAAAGAATTGATTCATTTCTCAAATAGTGATCTTGAACGTTCAATTAATCATTTGCTAGATGGTCTTAAAGAATCAACAAGAAAGATCTTGTTTGCAGCATTCAAACGTAAATTTACAAAACAAGAAATGCAAGTAGCTAGATTTGCGGCATATGTTGCAGAAGTATCTGATTATCATCATGGTGAAACAAGTCTTCAACAAGCAATTATTGGAATGGCACAGAATTTTATTGGATCAAATAATATTAATTTGCTTATGCCAAATGGTCAATTTGGTTCTCGTATTCAAGGAGGTGATGATCATGCTTCACCAAGGTATATTTCAACAATGCTAAGTGCGCTTACAATGCTTATTTATCGTGAAGAAGATTTTCCAATTCTTCATTATCAAAAAGAAGATACTTTATTGATTGAACCAGATTATTATATTCCAATTATTCCTATGGTACTTATCAATGGATGTTCTGGAATTGGTACAGGATTTTCAACAAATTTGCCAAATTTCAATCCAACTGATGTTATCACTATATGTATATCAATTGCAGATGCTATTCCAGAATCAATAAAAACAGAAAATGATGTAGTAATTGCACAAGAAATTATTAATAATTTGAATATCAAAGATATTAATCCATGGTATCTAGGATTTACTGGCCAAATAACAAAAAATAATGTTAAAACAGACTCTTTTATTAGTAAAGGAAGATATACATGGATAGATGATCAAACAGTTGAAATAACAGAATTGCCGATTGGTAAATGGACTGATGATTATAAAGAATTTTTGACAGAAATGATTAATCAAGGGAGTCCAGTATTAAAGGATTTTGATAGTCATTACACAACAAAAAATATTAAATTTATCTTAAAATTATATCCAGATGTGCGTGATAAGATAGAAGCGACATTTGAAGCAGATTTTCAATTATCTACATCAAAATCATTGAGTTTGAGAAATATACATTTATATGGAGAGGATGGAGCGATCAAGAATTTCAAAGATATACAGACAGTGATAAAAGATTGGGCCTGTATCAGAATTGAAAAATATCTAGAACGCAAGAATTATCAGATAAAGAAGATGGAGACAGAATATACATATTTATCAGCAAAAGTAAGATATATTCAAGAAGTAATAGATGATGTGATTATTTTGAAAAATAAGAAGAGCAAAGAAGTAGATAAGATGTTATCAGATGCAAAATATCCAAAAATGCATATTAAGAAAATATCAATCGATGAAGAAACAGATCTTGAAGCAGCAAATGAAGATTCTGAAGCATTTGCTGATTCAGAAGCACAACTTGATGCAGATGGAGGCTATAAATATTTACGATCAATGCATATGGATCAAGTAACTCAAGAGAAGAAAGCTAAATTGGAGAAAGAAGCTGCAGATCTATTTGCAGCAATTGAACATTTGAAAAATAAAAGTATTCAAAATATTTGGAAAGAGGAATTGGAAGTATTGAATGAAGCATGGAGACAATATAGAATGGATGTTGATAGAGAATATGAAGATGATCGATTGAATAGAAAAACAGCTACAAATAAATCAAGAAAACATGTTAGCAAAAAGAAATAAGATCAGTAAAAATAAGACTATTTAAATTATTTTGTTTTTTTATTAGATAATTTGAATTTTATTTTTTCACATATATCTTTTTTAAGAAATGGTGTAACAATTTTTAGTATATAGTTTATATGCCATGTCGGGTTCATAATAATAATCTCATGAAGATCTGCTTTGATTTCTGAAATTAAACGAGTTATTGAAATAGCTGTTTTAATATGTGTTGCATATTTTAATTTAAAATCTTTAGAATTAAAAACCCATTTCCATTTAATAGATGCATGATCTATTTCTTTAAGCATACAACTAAAATGATTTAAAATTTCAGAATGATTATGATATTTTGTAGCTACATTTGGATAAGTATAAAATATATAAATCCCATCAATTATATTTAATTTTTTAAATAAATAATTCGTGTCATTTTCTTCACAAATAGGACACGAAAATTCCATTTATTTTTAATAAGATTAATGAAATCTTATATAGTATTATGATATTGGTAGTTCTCCAATATCATTATAAGCATGAATTGAATCAGTATCATTACTTACACGATAATTATTTCTATAATAATATGCTTCTGGTAATGTATGTACTTTAATTTGTTCAAGTCTTTCTTTCAAATCAAGTGTTATATTAAATAAAACACTTGGATCATTAATTAATTCAAGTGCAAAATTTTCTTCATTTGATATTGGTGTATTTTTTAAGCACCAGAAACCTGTTAATGGTAATTCATTCACAATTTCAACATCATCTTCTATATAAAAATGGATCTCATCTTTAAATTCTCTCCTGTATCTCATATCAGTTTCAAATAATTTTATTAATTCATTTTTAAAAGATTCGTCTGTCCATCTAACATCACCAGGTCCATTATACCATAATATTTCAGGATTAAATAAGAATTTTAATAATGGTGATGCTACTATTAAATAATTATTTGTAATCTGTCTTTTAAGTTTTAAAAGATCTTTAACTGTTAATTTTGTAAATGTAAATGGATTAAATGGATATCTTGGATAAGGATTTGTCATCTTTTCGGTATTTATTTGATCAGTTACAACTTTAATTAAATATAAAAGATCAAAACAATACCCATTTTCAGTTCGAAATTTACGCCATTCTTCTAATTCTTCCCATTTATCAAGAGATTGTAATGTTGATATATCTGGATCATTTGGACATTTTTCTTTATATACAGTTGATAATCCTTCTTTGCTTATTTTATTCATATCCCATAATAATTTTTTATTAGCTTTATTCATATTACTATCAAAAAGTTGTCTATAATAGTAATTACTTGTATTTACTTTAAGACGAGTTTCACTATTAACTAAAGTAATACCATCTTTATCACTAATAAAGTATAATCCAGTTTTTAATGGATCATAGATTATTTCAGGATATTTAGAAATTAGAGAATTAAAATGTTGTATAAAAATCCATATTAATTGCGTACCAATACCATGTATACAAGATGTTCCTTCATTTGCTGATTTAAGTGAATCAGCGACAGTTGAACTAATAGCTTTAAGATTTTTAAATATTTTTTTATCAGATTCTGTTAATTTTTCAATCATTTCTGCTAAATCAGATAATGCTTCAGCACTATATGCAAATGTTGATGAATCATTTTCTTCCTCACTTGAACCATTATCAAAATAACATATACGGCCAGTATCAGCTATTTTATATAAAACATCTATATTTTTATAAATAACCTCATTATTTCTTTCAGCTTCTTTTTCTTTTTCAGCAAAATAGTTATTTAATAATCCAACAAGTTCTTTTGAATGTTGAATACTTGGCAAAAGAATATCATCTTTTGTAAATAATGTTTTATTAGGATTATGAGGATCTATATTAGTAAAAGTACTTCCTTGACTTTTAATCCAATCAATTAATTCAGTTAATGAATAACAATATCCAGAAGGCATTTGAATTAAATCACCGCGTTTATTTACGTCTTCAAGATCTTCAAACATTGTAAAAGTTTCTTTATTTCTACATTTTTCTACATTTATTTTTGGTAAAACAGATCCTGGATCAAAAAATTTAATAGTATAACCTGCGTCTTCTAATTCTTTTATAATTTTTGTACCATATGGTGTTTTTGATTCTAATTCTTTACCGACACCATATGGATTTTTAAACTTACCTGTTTTTTTATCAATAATAATTTCACATGATTGTGGTTTTTTAGATTCTTCAAGTAATTTAGCAATATCTTTTAAATCATGTTTTTGTGGAACAATTTTACCATTTTCAACTAATTTATTATATCTTTTACTGCCTATTTTAAGATGTTTTTTAGGTTTTTCAGGATCCATAATCCATAATTCAATAGGTCCTTCTGGTCCTAATTCACCTTCGTCTTTTTCAGGTCGTTTAGATGGTCCTCCTTCATCTATTGGTCTTTTAGATGGTCCTGCTTCATTGTCAGATTTTTTTATTATTGGTTCATCAAAATCATTAAATAATTTTCTAGCAATACCTTTGCCTTTATCTTTAGGACCAGGAGCACCAGGAGCAGCTGCTTGTGCTTCAGTATATCCTTTTGTTATTTGTTCACTATAAATATTAAAATTTTTTTCAAATGCTTCAAGAGCTATTGTTCTTAATCTAGGAGATGAAGTTTTATCAATTGGTAATATTTTACCATTTTCTTTATTTTCATAATTTTTTAGAATATATCTATAAATTTCACTAAATATATTATTTAGTTGTAATGGTGTATAATTTTTTTCACTCCATAGTGCATAAAGTGCTTTACCATTGAATCTTACATTATCTAAATTTAACCATGGGTCAGGTATATATGCTACCATATCATTAATATGACGAAAAGATGTATTAATTATTACATAAAATTCAAAAGGAATATCACGATTGTGTTCTTCACGTTGAGCATAAGCATCGAAAAGATCATCATAGTTTTTAATTAATCTATCATCATTATAATTATATCTTTTAATATTTATTTCTGAATTCAAGATTTGTCGTGCATTTTCTAATTTGTTTTGATATGATATATGAAATTCTTGAGATAATTCATCAAACTTTTGTATAAACTTTTCTTGTTCTTTTTTAGTATTATTTAATATTTCACTTTTTATATATTGTTCTAATCGATAATATAAATCTTCGATATCCTTCATATTCAATTTCATTTTGGCAAATTTTTCTCCAATTTCTTTAGCATTATTATCATCAGTTGTTTTTTCTAAAATATTATCAATAGATGGTAATTCAGAATTTATTATAGGTAATAATTCTCTAAGATGATTTAATCTATAATATTCATTTATGTTTTCTATAAATGGCCAAAAATCTTCGAATTGTGATTCACTTAATAATTTTTCAATCTCTTTATGATGTTTAATAACATAAGAACGCTCATTGAATTCACCTTTAATAATAGGACGTTTCCCTTCATATCTAGCTACTTCTTTTTCATATCCTTCAATTATTTTATTATGAAAAGTAATCCAATTTTTATCATAAAATTCTATAATTTTACGTTGTACATCATCAGGTAATCCTGATTTTACAATTTCATTTTTAGTAAAATGATGAAGTTGTTCAGATATATTAGCTATATCTTGTGCTTTCATATGTTCTATATCACCCCATAATCCATATAAAATTTTGCCTCTTTCTTTTTCCTGATGGAAATCTATTTGAATAAATAATTTATTAACACTTACATAAAGTTCAAAAGGATATTTAATACTAATACGATGTGTTTTGTAAGCATCTTCAATTTTTTTATATGTATTTATTAAACCCACATTTATTAAACCCTTTTCTTCTTCATCATTAAAATTTATATGAAACCCTAGAAGTTTTTCAATTTCATCTTTTTTTTCATTATATGAATTTAAAACATTATCATTAAATTCTTCAAATGATATTACAATGTCTTTTGATATTTTTTTTTCATCAATCATATAGAATATTATATCGTGTAACATATCTGCTAAACTAGTCAAACTAAGTTGCATTCTTAAAAAATTTCTTCCAATTATGCTAGCATATTCTTGAATAAGAAAAGCATTATCCATATTATATATTTCATCAATACTTGGATATTCATAGTTTATTAAATATAAAATTGTTTTTTTACTATCTGTAAGTTTCATATTGTCATTGTATTTTTGATAAAATCTTTCAATATATCTAAAAAAATTTTCAATTTCATCTTCAGAATTAAAAAGGTGATTACTACCACCTTTCATATATCTTTCACCTTTTTGTGCATTGACATAATGTAATAATCTTAATTGAGCTTCTGCATTTTTTTTTGTTGTATGGTATGCAATAACTCGTCCAGTACGTTTATTTGTAATTTTATATTTGCCATCTGGTAATTTCTGAACTTTATATGGCATAATCTAAAAATAATAAATGTTTTATTTTGACATAAAGGAAAAAGACTTATTATTAAGTAAAATGCCGCAATATATTCGTCATTTACCAGGAAATGTTAGTAAATTATTTGATAAAGATACATCAAATATACCTAAAAATCATTCTTTTTTCAATCCAAGTGTTTCAAAAAATATAATATATTTAAGAGCAGTTGAGCATACTGAATTTGCTGATAAAAATTATGTATTATTATTTAATACAGATAATTCAAATTTACATAAAATAGACAGTCCTTCAAATTTCTTAGAAAAGAATATAAATATATTTCAAGGAATAGAAGATTTAAGAATAATCCATTGGAAAGATAAGGTATGGTTTACAGCTTCATCAACTCATGGATCAAAAAAAATGACAAATGAATTATTAATAGGATATTTTGATAAAAATTATAAAAAAGTTGAAGAATTACAACCAGTTGATATTAAAGTATTACCAGTTAAGAATATATGTCCATTTATTTATGAAAATAATTTATTGTTATTTGATATATATAAAAAATTAATATATAAATTTGATGATGGTTCGTCTAAAGAAAATAAAAATAAATTTGTAGCTACAAATTTTATAGAATTAAAAGAATCTTCAGGAATTAATATTGATGGGTTTAAAGGTTCTACGAGTCCAGTGCATTTGCATGGTAATACTTGGGGATGTGTTATACATGATGTTATTTTTAATGATCAAGATCAAATATTGCCAAATTCTTTAAGTTATATACATCATTGGATGGAATTTGATATGAAAACAGGATCAATAACATTTTTATCATCACCATTTTGGATATTAAAATGGGGTATTGAATATGTAAGTGGAATATTATATAATAAAGAAAAAGATTTGATTCAATTATTTATTGGTATAGATGATAATGATGCATTTGTTTATCATACATCATTATGGAGATTAAGAATTGGAAAGTAATTTTAATGCGTCACCACAGTTAAAATAAGATTTATTAAATCCGTGATGACAATGTGTATCAGAATCATAATCTGCTTCGATACCAAATTCAGAATTTATTTTTTTTGTAGCTACATTTTTATGTAAAATTTCACAAGCATGAGTGAAGAATACATCTTCAATGATTTCATTAATATTATTAAATCCATGATCATTTCTATATTTATTCATAGATATATGAGATACTTTATCAATACATTCAATCATAACTTTGCGTTTTCTAAGAGAAATACCGCCTTGTATTCCATTATTAAGGGGAGTAATATGATTTTCATTATAATAATTAGGACCAATATAGTCATAATCTAAGAATTTTTCAATACCTTTTTTAAAGAAAATGCAATCAGATTGGAAAATCAAAATAGATTCTTCATGAAATATTTCCCAAAAAGTCTTAGACATTAACATTTGAGAATATTGTTCTTTAGTAATAGAATTAGCATTCAGTTTAATAAATCCGATATTCCAATTTTTCATAATATTTTGAATCCATTCAATATCAAAAGTTACAACATAAATATTCCAGGAAGAATTTAAATTTGTAGCTACATTTCGAAGAACATGTTCTAGAAATTCATGTTTTCTCGGTTCAATAATTATAGCAGCTTTATTATTTTTTGGATTATTTATGAAAGGTTGATTTTCTTTGCGTAATCTTTCACATTGAAATTTAAGATATTCAGAAAAAACAACATGAGACATTTTATTTTTATATAAAAATAAAGCAATTCTTATATTAGTATATTATATGTTAATAAGTTATATTAGTATTTTATACAGAAATGATACAAAACAAATGGATTATAAAAGGGTCCCAATTAGTACTTTTCCTAAATGTATTGAAATCAATAAGATACCAGAATACATTGAAAAAAAGTTATCAAAAAAATTTTAAATAAAAATTATAGTATGTTAAGCAATGTTAAATCAGCGACATACCCTTTAGACAATCCACAAATTAAAAATATGTGGTATATGCCTACTGATTCAATATTGAATTCTTCAAACAATGTTAAATCAGCGACATACCCTTTATACAATCCACAAATTAAAAATATGTGGTATATGCCTACTGATTCAATATTGAATTCTTCAAACAATGAAATAATGGTTCCTAGAAGAAGACGTAGTGCAGAATCAACAACAATTGAAGATATAGAAAATGTAAAAAATACATGGTGTAAAATACCAGTTGAAGATCTTCAATTATATCTTTATAGAATAAGTGAAAAATGGTCATTAGAAATTGAAAAAGAAAATGAAGCAAATAGATCATCTAATGAATCAAATCATTTAGCTAATTACTTTTCTGATGAGAAATCCTAAAATAATAGCACATATAATAGGTAAATATAGAATTGGTTTATTAAATTTTATATAAATCATATCAATTATAATATAAGCGCATAGAACTGGTGTCATAATCGGGAATATAAATGAAATTAGAAAGAATAATAAGGACCATAAATTGAAAGTAAAAGTATCACTAAAGAAACGGAAAAGAGAAATAGACATAATCCAATTAAATGTACTAAAACTGGTTTCACATTTATCATTAAATTTGACTTTTTTAATTAATTTATTAAGAATTACAGGAACTTTTTGAGTATTATGTGATTCATGTTTATCATCAAAATTTTGATAAGCGACAGGTGGGTTAATTTTGAAACTATTTAGATTATTTGTATAATATGTAATATCAAAATCGATATGCCAATTTATTTTATCAAGTTGTTCTAATAATTTTTGAGCTCCTTTATTTGAAATTGCATATGCTTCATTACCATAATAGAGTCCTCCAGTATTCAAATAAGTACTATATTTTTTTAATGTTGGTTTTATTTTTTCTTGAATTTCTTCAATTAAAGAAATCTTATCAGGACTACAGCAAGTAATGCATCCAAGATAGACCATATCCCAATCATCTGGTAATTCTTTCATAGCTTTTGGGATGATATCAGATATATTATCAATAAGTTTGATATCATCTTCAAAACACAAAGCAGATGAGTAGTTTTTTTCAATAACAGTTTTCCATATTTTGCGATGTGCTTCAGAAATACCGATAGCACTAGTTGGACTAAAATACTTACCAAAAAAATTTGCTTCTTGAGATCGTAATCCTTTATCAGCAATAATTCCAGGCATACGAATAAATTTAGTATGAATTTTATCAAGTTCATTTGTTATTGATTCAAGACGATCAGTATCAGCATCCATATTAATAACATAAATTTTATCAAAATATGTATTTAGTGAAAAGTCCATTACATTATTTAAAGAAAATCAATCATTGCTATTAATGGCAGAACCATTAATAGTTTTATGTCCTCATTGTTTTGAGAATATAGTAATATACAAAAATGAAATCAATTGTGCAATATTTAGACATGGAGTTTATAAAAAAGATAATAATCAAATAGATCCTCATTTGAATAAAACAGAATGTGATAATTTATATAATTCAGGATTGATATATGGTTGTGGAAAACCATTTAAACTTGTCAATGATATTCCAGAAATTTGTGATTATCTTTAAGTATCAAAAATTATTTAAGGTTTTAGCATATTATGGAATATGTGAGAAAAGTCTCACAAATTAGCTCCTGTAGCTCAGTTGGTTTTAGAGCAATTGCCTTATGTGCAGTAGGTCGACGGTTCGAGCCCGTCCAGGAGCATTATTTTTATTGCATTTATGAAATAATTGCGTAAGATTTTTTAGAAAATTATTTTTTTGTCCCTAAATATTATTCTACCACACTGACAACTCAAATTTGCGAAGGTTTCCCACTTCGTAATATGTTTGATGTTCCCTACCATAATGCCACCAATATTGATTTTGAGATTGAATTAAATAAAGAAGAGGAGTCAATTTATGTATATGATTTGTCAATATTAACAAATTTATATAATAAATGGAATTATTTAATGAATGATATCAAACCATACTATGCAGTAAAATGTAATCCAAATTTTCGTGTTGTAAGTCAATTATCTAATTTAGGTTGTAATTTTGATTGTGCATCACCAAAAGAAATAGATTTAGTTTTATCTGCAGGATGTAATCCTTCTAGGATAATCTATGCAAACCCATGTAAAAAGGAATCAGATATTAAATATGCTATTAATAATGATGTATTATTAACAACATTTGATTCCATATGTGAATTAGAAAAAATAGCAAGAATAATGCAACATACAGAAAAAGAAATGAAATTAATATTAAGAATATATGCAAATGATCAAACAGCAAGATGTGTTTTAAGTAATAAATATGGTGCTTATAAAGATGAATGGATTGGCTTATTAATAAAAGCTAAAGAATTAAAATTAAATGTTATTGGTATCAGTTTTCATGTTGGTTCTGGTGCAAATAATCCAGAAATTTACTATGAAACTTTAAAAGAATGTCAAAATTTAGCAAATGTAGCTACAAATAATTATGGATTTAATATTGAAATAATAGATATTGGTGGTGGATTTACAGAATCAACATTATTTGATATTTCAGAATCAGTTTCTCATGGTAAAGAAGAATTTTTCAATAATAAAAATATTAAAATTATAGCAGAACCAGGAAGATATTTTGTAGAAACTATAGCTACATTATATACAAAAATAATAAATGTTAGAGAACGTGATGAATCAATTGAATATTGGTTAACTGATGGATTATATGGATCTTTTAATTCAGTATTATATGATCATGCAAGTTATGATCCTGAACCATTAATACAATCTGGGTCACCTAAAACAAAATGTATATTATGGGGACCAACATGTGATGGATTTGATAAAATAGCTACAAAAAATATATCAAAAATGAAATATGGAGATTGGTTAGTATGGAAAAATGCTGGAGCATATACAATAGCAGGAGCATGTGATTTTAATGGTATTAATTTTACATCACCTCATATAATTTATATATAAAAACCTTACTATAAAATAATGAGTGCAAAAACACAAAAAACAGAAAAAAGAAAAAAAGATATATCAGTCTCTTCACCAGTTCAAGCGACTTCAAGAATTGGCAAAGAAAACTATCAATGTAGTCTTATTATATTGGATTGTATAAAAGATAAATATATGATTCAACAATTAACTAAATTAGCAGAAGAGCAAAAAAGTAATTTTATTAGAATATTTCCATGGGAATCACCATGTAAAAAAGGAGACAAATTATATGTAGCTATTGATTTAGATGTTTTTGCAGATCTAAAAGAAACATTAAGATCATCTAAACCATTAATATGTGGTTGGGCAAGAGTATCTTTTGAAAAAACTGATAAACCAGAAGGTGGTCAAAAATTAGCATATATTATTGAAATAGCAGCTTCTACAAATAAAAACAAATTTCAAGGTATTGGTACAGATATAATAAAAGAAGTCGAAAAAGAAGACATAGATTTTATAAAATTGACTGCATTGCCAACTGCTTTATCATTTTATCAAAAAATTGGATTTTATGAACAATCAAATATCCCATATTTATTTAAAGAAATTAGAGAGAAACCAAAAAATGCTTATATACAATTTTTAATTAATGAAAAAAGAGAAAGAGATAGATTACTAAAAGAAGAGAATGCTGAAATATTTGATGAAATATTAGATGAATTAGATAGTGAAGATCAAAAAAGATTTCATAAATTTTTAAATAAAGCATCATATCATACAGAAGCAATATTGGATGTATATCATAATGTCCCAGAAGAAGATCGTATTGAAGAAATAATTAAATTAATAAAATAAAAATAATATTACAAGAATAATAATATGGGAAATCAATGTATTAAACCAAAAATAGAAACACCTAAAGAAGAAATTATTATTTATAAATGTAGTGATTGTAAAGCAATTATGGATAATGAATATTGTATATTAGATAAAAATAAGTTATATCATGTTTATTGTTTTCAATCAAATGATGTAAATATTAATTACATGGGATATGTTAAACTATATAAAATAAATAAAAATAGAAAGATATAAGTAAATATGTACGCAAATCCAAGATTACCAAATGAAATACCACGTAAATTAATAGTTATAATTTGTTTGGTTTATTATAATAGAGAACGTTATGTTTCCTAGTCCAGCAATGGGGTCAATATATGATCCATCGCCAAGAGATATAAATAGATGGAAAATGGAAGAAAAAAAAAGAGATGATTCAGAATTAATAGTAGAACAAAGAGATAAAAATAAAGGACAAAAATTTAGAATAGCAGTAATTGCAACAATTAGTTTTGTTATATTATCAAGTCCAGCAGCATATAGATTAACAAACCAATTATATCAAGCATTAACCAATAGAATGTATCAAGTAATAAGTGAAGATTCAAATGCAACTTTTAAAGGAATTGTGATGCATTCAATTGTATTTTTCTTAATAATAATGTATAATCTTTATTGATTTATAGTGAATTTAATTTTCAATTAAAAAAGGTATTATTTTTACATTATCTAATACTAATTGCTCATTATATAATTCATGATATAATGCCATACAAATGCTTGAATTATTAATATCTTTAATCATTATATAAAAATATATAGAATCTGATGATGTATTTGTAAAAATATATTTATTACCACTTAAATGAATAAAATTATTATAACCTGCATAAACAGTATATGAAAATACACGATGACTATCAATTTCAATACTTAATAATCTTTTGACACTTTGATCATATATATTTTTATATGATTTTGTTGGAATATCTAAATATGGTAAATTAGTTATTTTTTTAGGTTTAAGTCCCAAATCTCTTCTTAAAGCTGGATTTAAATAATCAGTAATTCTATAATATAATTCAATAGGTAAGTTTTTCCATATTGGAAACATTTAAATTACTATTAATTACATATAATTTAATCTTATATAAAAAATTGATTTCTATATTATATAATTTATATAACAAAATGGTCTCAACTTGTAATATTTGTTGTGATTTCATAAATAAAAGTACAAAAAAATTAAATAAATGTCCAAGTTGTGATTATGAAGTATGTAGTGAATGTAATATTAAGTTTATTTTAACTGTTAAATCTTATGCTTCATGTATGAATTGTAAATCACAATTTACTTATGAAACAATGGAAAAGTATTTTACTAAAAAATTTATTAATGGAGAATATACTGATCATATTAATAAGATGTTAATTGATAAAGATAAAGCGAGATTGCCAGAAGATCAACCAGCAGCAGAATTTTTTCTTGAAAAAAACAGAATTATTTTTAAACTAACAGAAATAGCAAAAGAGTATAAAGAACTACAATTATATGTTTATGGTTGTGATATTAGACAATATTATCCAAATAAATTTATTGATGTACAGATAAGAATTGAAGAATTAAGAAAAGAATATTCTAAATATAATAAAAAATTTACAACTACGTTTGAAAATACTGAAATAGTGGTGAGAACTTCAGAAGTTAAATATATTCGAAAATGTATTGCAGATACATGTAAAGGATTTTTAAATACAGAATATAAATGTGGTATATGTAATATTATAGTTTGCAAAGAATGCAATGAAATTATTAAACCAGATCATATATGTGATAAAGATACTGTAGCTACAATTAAAATTATTAATTTAGAGAGTAAACAATGTCCAAAGGTTGGATGTGATTTTACTATATATAAAACTGAAGGATGTGATCAGATGTATTGTACACAATGTCATACAGCATGGGATTGGAAAACAGGAAATATTGAAACAAAGAGAATTCATAATCCTCATTATTATGAGTATATTAGGCAGATAAATAATGGAGAAGTTCCGAGAGAACAAGATGACAATCCATGTGGAAACATTTTGCCAAATTTAATTTATGTGATTCGAAAATTGAATCTGATGAAAATACCAAAAAATATTCAAAGAACAATTTCACATATACATAGAATGCATATTCATATTGAAGAAGTAATTATTCCTAGATGGAATACAGCAATTGAAGATTTTGAAGAAAAAACAAGAAAAAATAGAATAAATTATTTAATAAGTTCTAATGAAACAGAATATACATGGAGGTTAATTCATTATGAAAATGAGCGAGAAATGGCACGACAAATTATTGATATTTATATGTCATTAATTATTATTCTAAAAGACAAATTTCAAGATATAATGATAATACAAACTATTGAAGATTTTAATATAATTTATGAATCATTTGATCAAGTTAAATTATATATCAATGAGCTTATTGAAAAATTATCAAAAAGATATAATAATCGATCTATTGATTTGATAGATATTTCAAGTGATCCATCAAGAGAATGGACATTAACAACAACAAGAAAATTGTTAAGAAAAAGAAAACTAAATATGCAAAAAGAAGATGATGAAGATGATGAAGATGACTCTGATTTAAACTAAAAATTACTAAACTTTAAATTAATAGATTTTTAATTAGTAGATTCATTTTGTGCTAATGCGAGACGGATGGATCCCATATTAGCAACTTGATAAGAAAGAACAAGTGGATAAGAATTTTTGATAAAAATTTCTACTACGTTACTTAAATTAGTACATTTTGTAAATGTGGAGAGATATTTGAGATTATAAACACCTTGAATAATTTCTTGATCAGAGCTATTTTTGATATTTACAGTTGATGTTTTTTCAGTTCCAATATGTGTTTCTTGACTGCAGAAATCACCTTTGCAAGAGAAAGTTATTTGATTGCCAACATTTCTAATTTCAATAAAATCAGCTAAATTATGCATATCACGAACAATCTTTTGGAAATCTATAGAAGGCATTGTAATAACTGTTTGGAAGTCTGCAGGAGGAATATTAATATTGATAACATTAATATCAAGCATTGCAAGTTTATAGACGGTTTTCATGTTTTTATCAGGATTTTCAATATTGATACCTAAATGATTGGTATCATTTTTATCAATAAAAAGTGTTAAAACGTCATTGTTTCCTATTGTTTTGATGAGCAAATGTAATTTTAGCATATTTATGCCAACATATACTTTTTTTTCACAATGATAAGTTTCAAATTTATCAGATTCAAGTTTTAAATGAACAAGAACAACATGAGTGTTATCAAGTGCAACAACTTTCATACCAGTGTCATCAAATTCAAGATTAACATCCATCAAAATTTCTTTTAATGCATCTATAACTTGTTTAAAAGTACTTGCTTGTACGGTTTTAATTTCAAGAGTATAATTGCTGCTCATTTTTATTGATTATTATATTACAGATAAACGCAGCTTTAAATACTTTTTAATTTTTATTTTTATTTTTATTTTTTTCAAATTGTTCTTTAGCATTATCAAAAGCAATAGATATTTCTCTTGCTTGTTCTATTTTTGTTTTTTCTTTTTTTGGTTTTTCATCAAAAATTTCAGGATTCCATAAATAAGATATTACTTTTCCTTTATCATTATTAAATTTTAATAATAAATCTTTAATTTTATCGTCATTTGTATCAGGTGGCGATTGATTAATTATATATTTAACACTTGATTCTATTGATTCAATTGACTTATTTAAATCAGAACTCATATTATTTTAATATAAGGGTATTGATATTTATATCTTTATATATTTTCTATAATGGCTTCTTCACTTGATACATCAAAAATAAAATTATTTGTAGCTATGCCAGCATATGGTGGTAATGTTGGACATGCATGTGTAATATCATTGATAAAATTTGAAAAATATTGTGCTGAAAGAAAATTGGAAGTATGTTATCAAATTTTAACAAATGAAAGTCTTATTCCAAGAGGTCGCAATAAATTATGCGACATGTTTTTAAAAACAGATTGTACTCATTTATTCTTTGTTGATTCTGATATTCAATTTGAACCAGAAGATGTATTTAAGATGTTAGAAACAGGATTAGAATTTATTGGAGGTATTTATCCTAAAAAAACAATTCATTTAGAAAGAATTAATGACAAGAATTATCATTCATTATGTGATTTTGTTGTAATGCCATTTGAAAGTACGACTATTACTGATATATATAAACCAGTTCCTGTAAGATTTATTGGTACTGGACAATTACTTTTAAAAAGAAGTGCACTTGAAAAAATAAAAGAAAAATTCTCAGGAGATGAATATTATTACTATGCAGATGATGAAAGATACTATTGTTTCTTTGATACAGAACGTAAATATAATATTTATTTATCAGAAGATTATTATTTATGTGATAAATGGAAAGAACTTGGGGAGACAGTTTATGCAGCTTTCTGGTCACGATGCACTCATTGGGGAATTTATGGTTTTGATGGAAGCTTAATTAAGAAATGAATTAATTAGCTCCTGATGTTAATTTATCAGCAATAGAATAAGCCATTAATTCATAAGGATGTTCAAATGATGGATCAGTAAGTACTATATCAGTAATATCAGTTGGTTTATCAGATGAATAATATGCAATCATTGGTTTAGCATTTACAGGATTATAATAAATCCATCCATCTAAATCAGGATTTGATCTATTTCTTGGAATTCCAAGACTATTTTTATATTTTGTGTATCCTTTTGATTCTAAATAATTGGATACTTCTTCTGGATAAGCTCTTTGATATACATGAACTTTTTCATGTATTAAAGTATTTACTAGTCCGTTTGTATCTGTATTAACAATTGTGGAAAGAAATATTATATTTGATCTAGTATGTGGTAAGCCATTTTCATATTTTTTACCTTTTGTTAATGCAAAAATCCAAGGTAAAGATATAATATTGCTGCAATTTATGGAACCTAGTGTTAATGTTCTAAAAAGATCATCAGCTTTCTTTGAAGCAATTAAAAGTTTAGTTTTTAAATCATCAGGAATATCTATTGCTGATTGTGAAATTTGCATTCTATAATCATTTGTTGAATTGGTTTTTCTTGCATATAAATCAGTTGGAGATAAATTAGCTACATATCCATCAGGATCATTATATAAAAAATTAGCTGTTTGTTTTGCAGTCATAAATTTTATATTGCTTGTGTCATAATTTGAAAACCCTTCTTTTCTTAAATATAAAACTAAAATAGATATTAATGCTACAAATGTTAATATAATTACAATATCTCTTAATAAGAACATTATACTCTATTAGAGAACTCTATAAAAAAAAGATAATTTTAAGTTAAAGATACACTAGCATTAACGCAAGTTAAAGATACATTAGCATTAACGCAAGTTAAAGATACATATGTGCAACTGCATCTTTCATTTTATTATCATTTGAGGGTATTTGTAAATATTTATTTATATCTTTTTCTGTTAATGTTAAATTATTAATTTCTGGAAAATCTTTATCAATATACTGTTTAATATTTATTGCACTAATTATTGAATCAATTCCTCTCTTTAGATTGCGAACACCTTCTTCAGTTGGTATTTTGTTGATAATGCATGTAATTATGTCTTCTGTAAAGACAATTGAATTTTTCTTTAAGTTATATTGCTTAAATAATTCTGGAATTAAGTAATTTTGAGCAATTGGTATTTTATCCTTGGTTGTATAACCTTTCACATTAATAGTTATCATACGATCTTTCAAAATTGGATTAATAAGAGACTCATCGTTATAACTAAAAACGATAAGAGATTTTGATAAATTTAATTCAAGTTCACCAAAATATCTATCATTATAATGTTCATTTTGTGATTGATCAGTTAAATGAGTTAAAATACCAATAATTTCTTGACCACGATAGGTATTGCTTACTTTATCTAATTCATCAAAGAATAAAATTGGGTTCATGCATTTAGTTTTCATAAGGATTTCTGCAATTTTTCCATATGTAGAGCCTTCATAAGTATAATTATGTCCTTCTAGATATGATCCATCAGATGCTCCACCAAGTGAAATGAAACCAAATGGCATATTAAGAGCTTTGCATATACCTTCTTTGACCAAAGTAGTTTTGCCGACTCCCATACTTCCTTGAATGCCAATACAATTACCTTTTGAATCAGGATTTGATATCCATTGTGCCATTATACGTAAAATTTGTTGTTTAGTTTCTTCATGACCATAAACAGTTGCATCCAAATTTTTACGTATATTTTGAAGAAATTCAGAGCATTTATCTTTTGGAGCTGAAGAAGTAATTGGTAATGGATTATAAATAGATAATGGAATTCTTGAAAGTGAATTTAACCATGATTTTAATTTAAAATATTCACCAGCATGTTCAGACATTGATGAAAATTGCTCTAATTTAGCAATTATCAATGACTTAGAATTATTATCAATATCAGACTTTAATATTTTAAATTTTAATGGTATTAGAGAATTAAGATTGCTATCTTTTATTTTTTTAAATTTATCTAAATATAAATCTCTTTCTTTTTCATTCAAATTATTCCAGAATATGTTCTCGTCTTTATTAAATTTTTTAATAAATCGATTTTCAGCATCAGTAAATTTAGTTTTTTTAAAAGATTGTTTTATTTCACTTTTAGTATCATATTTATCTTCATTTGATCTTTTTTTATTACAACAATCTTTATGATCATGATTGTCATCATTGTTATTATTATTTCTATCTTGAAGATTATTAGAAGACATAATATATATCATTGGACTATTATTTGCTTGAAAAATAGTATTAAAATATTTTAATAATTCTTCATCAGGATTCTCAGAATTAATAATATCATTAATTTTTTTATTTGCTTTCTCTTCTTCAGGTTCTTCTTCAGCTTTCTCTTCTTCAGCTTTCTCTTCTTCAGCTTCTTCAGCTTCTTCCTCTTCTTCCTCTTCTTCTTCATCTTCTTCATCAACTTCTTCTTCCTCTTCTTCATCAACTTCTTCTTCCTCTTTTTCTTCATCTTCTTCATCAACTTCTTCTTCCTCTTCTTCATCAACTTCTTCTTCTTCTTCCTCTTCTTCTTCCTCTTCTTCTTCCTCTTCTTCCTCTTCTTTTTTTACTTGTTTGATTTCTTCTTTTTTTACTTTTTTAATAATAATTTTAGTAGATAATAATTCTCCTGATTCATCACTCGATTCACAATCACTAGAATCTTCAGATTCTTCAGTAGCTTCTGGAACATAATCTGAATCTGATTCTAACTCTGAGTCTGAGGTTTCACTATCAGTTTTCAGCACATTATCTCTCATCTTAATTATATTTATATATATTTTAATTCCTTATTTGCATTTAATCTTTATGGTCATATTCATATACAAATTTATGATAGAGTTTATTATCATTATTATTTGGTAAATTAGATAAATTAATTACTTTATGTGCATAAAATTCTCCAAACATATTATCAGGTAAATTATTATATGTTAAATTGTTATTTTTAGCTAATGTAACAAAATATACTTCACAGAAACCAGATGACACTCCCAAATTAGCTTTTAATATTTCTAAATAATTATGACTAAATCTAATAATTGGTAAAAATACCTTTACTTGTTTGTTTAATTCTAAATTTTTATATTGTCCAAAAAAATTACTCCAATTATTCCAATTTGGACTTTCATTATATTCTTCTATATCTCTTGCTAATATATCTGAATTATCACTATTAAATCTTGAAAGAATATCTTTCAATGATCCATCTATGTATATATCTTCTTCAATTAACCATAAATAATCAAAACTAATTTTAGAAGATATATAATTATATGCAATAATTATTGAACTTTCTGGTGTTGATTTAATACTAGCATGTAAACTATTTATTTTTTCTGAATCAGTTTCAGTATGCAAAATGATTTGATTTTTATATGTATTATAAAATTCTGAATGAATATTCATTGTATTTTTGGTATTATCATAGAGTATAAAACATCTTTCATTTGGTAAATTTTTTAAAAATTTATCCCATGCTTTGATAGTTTGTTCATTCATTAAATAAGCTCTTAAAACATAAACATCACCTAAATTATTATCAAAATTTTCATAATTAATACTATTTTTTTTACATGATAATATTAATATTATTATTATTATACTTATTAATGCCATTGATATAATCACGTATTTCATTAATATATAAAATTATAATAAAATTTGATTTAAAGATAATAACAATATAAAATATTTAGAGCATAATAGGACACATAGAAATATGTCATCTATTTATAAAGAATTATCATATGATCAAGAAATAGAAGTTATAAAAGGTATACAATTCAGTGTTTTGGGACCAGATGAAATTCTACAACAATCAGTAGTTGAAGTAACAAAAACAGATACATATAATGGTAATGATCCAGTTATTAATGGTCTTTTTGATTCAAGAATGGGACCATTAGAACATAATCGTAACTGTAGTACTTGTGAATCAAAAAACATCTTTTGCCCAGCTCATATTGGTCATATTAAATTGGCTAAACCAGTATTTCATCCTATGTTTTTTGATACAGTACGTAAATTTCTAAAATGTGTATGCTTCAGATGTTCACGTCCATTCTTTTCTTTAAAATCAAACAAACCCGATATTATGGAAGAAATAAAAAAAATTAAATCTACTAAAAATGGTAAAAAACGTCTTGATATTCTATCTGAATTAACTAAAAAAATTAAAAGATGCGGAGATGATCAAATTGATGACGAAAATAATAATGGATGTCGTGCTAAACAACCCACAAAATATAATAAAATTAATTCAATGAAAATTGTAGCAGAATTTAAAGAGACAATTAAAGAAGGAAATGATGTTACTAATAAAATTATTACTAAAGAAATGACAGCAGAAGAAATTCTAAGAATCTTTCAAAGAATTTCTGATGAAGATATTGAGCTTTACGGTTTTAATAGTCGTATTAATCGTCCTGACTGGATGATATTAACAATATTAGTTGTTCCACCACCTGCTGTGCGTCCAAGTATTATTGAAGAAAGTGGTCAAAGACGTGAGGATGATTTGACACATAAACTATCAGATATTATTAAATATAATAATCAATTGAAAGAAAAATTAGATACAGGTACAGAAGAGCAAATTAAAAATTTAACAAATTTAATACAATATCATGTGGCTACTTTTATGGATAATCAAATACCAGGATTACCAATTGCACAGCAAAGAAATGGCAGAAAACTGAAATCAATTGCTGATAGATTGAAAAAGAAAGAAGGTCGTATCAGAGGTAATTTGAATGGTAAACGTGTTGATCAATCTGCACGTTCAGTTATTACACCAGATCCTTATATTATTTTATATGAACTTGGAATTCCACTTAAAGTAGCAATGACAGTTACATTTCCAGAAGTAGTCAATAAATATAATATTGATGAAATAAGAAAACTTATTAAAAATGGACCTGATAAATGGCCAGGTGCTAAATATGCCCGATTGAAAAGTTATGATAATATTACAATGACTTTAAAATATGCAAATTTAGATGAAATTGCTGAAAAATTACAATTTGGTGATATTATTGATAGACATTTACGCGATGGAGATTATGTACTTTTTAATCGTCAACCATCTCTTCATAAAATGAGTATGATGACATTTAGAGCTAAAATTATGAAATATCAAACATTTAGATTGCCAGTAACTACAACTGGGCCATTTAATGCAGATTATGATGGTGATGAAATGAATTTATTTGCACCTCAAAATGAACAAACTATGAGTGAATTGCTTGATCTTGCATTAGTACCATATCTTATTATTACACCACGAGATGGAAAACCAATTGTAGAACTTGTTCAAGATACTATGTTAGGATCATATAGAATTACAAAAGATTGGGTAACAATTCAAGATAAACCAATGGCAAATCTTCAAATGGTTAATTCTTATTTTAATGGAATAATGCCAAAACCTTTAGATGAAGAAAATCATTTATATTCTGGTAAACAAGCATTTTCTCAAATATTACCACCTGGGTTATTTATTGATACAAAGAATGATCTTGATGAAAAATTTACAATTAACAATAGTATTATTGAAAGAGGTACTATTGATAAAAGTATTTTTCATTCTATGAGTCGCGGTATTCTTTCAGTATTATTTCACGATTATAGTCCATTTGAAGCTCAACGTTTTCTTGATAATACTCAACGTTTAATTTGCAGATGGTTGGTTTATGGTGGTTTTAGTGTTGGTATTAGTGATTTAATAACAGATGCAGAAACTACTGATTCTATTAAGAAAACAATTAGTAAACATAAATCTGATGCATATCTTAAAATTGAAAATGTAAGAAAAGGTATTCTTGAAAATAAAAGTATTTTTAAAAATCAAGACTTTTTTGAATTGGAAATTCTTAATATTCTTAATCAATTGATGAAAGAAGTTGGTAATACTGCAACAAAAAAGATTGATGATAAAACAAACAGAATGATTAATATGATTAAAGCGAAAGCAAAAGGTAAAAAAGATAACGTAGCACAAATGGTAGGTTGTCTTGGACAACAAAATGTGGATGGAAAGCGTGTTGCATATGGTTTTACAGATCGCACACTTCCACATTATACTAAATATGATGATGGACCAGAAGCAAGAGGATTTGTAGAAAATTCATTTATTAGTGGATTGTCTCCACAAGAAGTATTTTTCCATGCTATGGGAGGTCGTGAGGGTCTTATTGATACTGCCGTTAAATCAGTAACAGGTGATACAGAAATTATTATTATTGAAAATGGACAAGCAAAATCTGTTCAAATTGGTAAATGGATTGATTCATATTTGGATAATATTGATAATTTACCAAAAATAGAGTTTTCAAAAGTGGCAAATCAAGAATTACTTATTTTATCAGATAAAATATATATTCCAACATGTGATGAAAAAGGTAAAGTAACATGGGGAGAACTTACAGCAATAACTAGACATGATCCTGGTGAAAGACTATATAAATTTAAAACTCTTGGTGGAAGAAGTGGGATTGCAGCAGATTCAAAAACATTATTGATATGGGATGAAAAATTAAAAGAATTTCACAAAATGGAATCTAAAGAAGTAAAAGAAGGCATGTATATACCAGTAACTGCAGAATTACCAGAACCACCTATAATTATTAATGAAATTGATATGTCAATATATTTTCCAAAAGATGAATATATTCATGGAACAGAATTTAATAAAGCTATCTCAATGATGAATGAAGCAATGAAAGGAAGAATTCAAATACCAAGAGGATGGTGGGAAGAACACAATGGTAAGTCATTTATAACTCCATATACAAAGAAAGCAAGTTTAACAAGAGTAACATCAGGTAGATCAAATACAGAAAATATTCATGATGAATGTATATATCCATATCATGCTTCAAGAGATACATGTCGTATTCCTGCAAAATTTAAACTTAATTATGATAATGGAAGATTTATAGGATTATTCTTGGCAGATGGACATGCAGATCTTCACTCAGGACAAGTAATTATTACAAAGAAAGATGAAGATGTAATAGCTTTCGTAAAAGCATGGTTTGATAAATATGCTATTAAATCAAAAACAAAAACTGATAAAAAAGCATTAGGAGAAACAACTACAATTTCTGGTTATTCTACATTATTAACAATATTTATGACAAAATTAGTAGGCCATGGATCTGAAAATAAATATATACCAGATATTGCATATACAGCACCAATTGAATTTGTGAAAGGTCTTATTAGTGGATATTTTTCAGGAGACGGTCATGTTGATAAAAGCGGTATAGTTATTAGTTCTGCATCTCGTAATTTAATAGAAGGTATTTCATTATTATGTTCTAAAATAGATGTATTTGGAAAAATAAGCATAACACAACAAAAATCAAATAATATTGGAACAGAAAATATATTACCAACGCATCATATATCTATTAGAGCACAATGGGCATTGAAATTTAGAGATAATATAGATTTAATTCAAAAGTATAAAAATAATGCATTAAAAGAAATTAATAGTATAAATTTACATCGAAATTTTCCTTACCAAAACAATGTAGTTTTAGATAAAATAGTTGAAATAAATCAAATAACTTCTTCGAATTATAAAAAATTATATGACGTAACAGTTCCAAGTACCTTAAACTTCCAGACGAGGAATGGTGTGA